>ENA-ORBV01010904-ORBV01010904.1-microbial-mat-metagenome-genome-assembly--contig:-NODE-10904-length-14406-cov-4.022053_pt1 | contig 14406 bp, 9 predicted proteins | sample MGYA00237777_ERZ505514 | MGnify/ENA primary metagenome ERZ505514 (study PRJEB26160, sample SAMN06269048) | microbial mat metagenome | isolation source: Oligotrophic lake microbial mat | place...
CGGCCGCATCGGGAATGGAAAGCGCAGCCGGAAGATATCCGTACAATCCAAACCCACCGCCAAGAATCGCCAGCATGTCTGCGCTTCAGTGGTGCTCGGGGGACATGACCGGCACAATCTCACCGGTGAATCCGGCGCGACGCAGGTAACCCTCAATCTCGGCGTGAATATGCCACGCGAAGTTGATGACCGGAGACGGATCATTCGTGTCGAACACCGCGTCCGAGACGATTGGTATACGCGTGCCCGGCAGGTAGTGACCGAGCTTTGGTGACGCCGGCTGTTCATACACTTCGCTGACGAGCGATGTATCAAGCCGCAGCAATTCCACGATGATCGCCGCACGCCCTGGAAATGCTTTCGCGCGCAGTGGGCCATGGGTGACGACCAGTACCTCGATGCGTTGTCGCATGGCCAGCTTCCATCGCTCCACCCGCGCCTGCATCGCAAGCAACTCGGCGGTCAGCGCTGATTCATCGGGTAGATCCGCCGGCGCCGGTGACGCCGCACGTGCCCCGCCGATTACAACCCGCACGTTCCCACCGTAGCGGCTGGGAAACTCGACGCGATGCATAGTGCGATCGAGTCCCGCTGCAATGTGCCCGAACGACGCGTAACTATACGTGCGCGGATGTTCGTGATAGAACGTGTCGAACTGCAGTCGTGCGGTCACGGCGCCCAGGTAGTGATTTTCGATCACCAGACGACTGGTGGGCCCGAGCAGCACGCGCAGTGCAGCGAGGATGTCCTGCAACTGCTCAATGTGCGCGAACACGTTGGTGAACGTCACGATGTCCGGATGGCCGGACTCGGCGACGAACGCGGTGGCCGAATCCAGGTCAAAAAATCCCTGTGTGACGGAATGACCGGCTGCTGCCGCTTCGATCGCGGCATCAGTGGGATCGATGCCGTGGGTAATCGCCCCGCGCGCCTTGAAAATGGAGAGCAGGCTGCCATCGTTGCAGCCGATGTCGAGAATGTGCTGCCCGGACACGGGGCCGTCGTGCTGCTCGATGCTGTCGACCAGCTGCGCCATGCCACGCAACACATCGGCAGTGAGCGCCGATCGATAGTGGTAGCTGCGCGGGAAAAGCGCCTGCTTGGGTACCTGATACTGCTGGTGTGCGGTACTGCAGGCGGCGCAGAAGACGATTTCAATGGGAAACCGCAGGCACTCGCGAGCATCGCCCAGGGGGACGAGGTCATCGCACATCGCGTGCAAGCCAAGATTCAGGACCGGGAGGAGATCACGCGAACCACAGACCTCGCAGGACGAAAGTTTGCGAAGTTGCACTGGTTCAGTATCGGCGAACGCACGTTGGCTCACGATGCGATGGATGGGAGGAACAGGGCCTGGTAGTCGTCGATTTGTCGCAAGGTCATCGCGTGCATGTCGTCGCCGCTGCGCCACGCCTTGTGCCAGGCCACCACCAGCGCGAGCGACGCGTCGAGGGAGAGCGCGGGGTGCCATTGCAGTTGCTGACGGGCCTTGGCGTTGCTGAGCTGCAAGAGCGTGGCTTCGTGTGCGGTGGCGGCATCGGGGCTGGATGTCCAGTGCGCGCCGTCCCCCCAATGTTTGGCGAGCGAGGTGGCCACAGCGTGCACAGCGCGCGCGTCGCCTTCGTTGGGCCCGAAGTTCCAGGCGTCTCCCCAGAATGGGCCGTCAAGAAACAGGCGTTCGGCGAGCATGAGATAGCCGCGCAATGGTTCCAGCACGTGCTGCCACGGACGCACGGCGTTGGGCTGGCGCAGCAGCGCGGGTGTGCCGTTGGCGAATGCGCCGAGCAGATCCGGAACGAGCCGTTGCGCGGCCCAGTCGCCTCCACCGATCACGTTGCCGGCCCGCGTCGTCGCGATGGCCACGCCATGTTCCGCGTAACGCTCAGGATTCAGAAACGACGCGCGGTAGGCCGTCGTGACCAGCTCAGCACAGGCTTTGCTGTTGCTGTAGGGATCACGTCCGCCCAGCCGGTCGTCTTCGCGGTAGCCCCACAGCCACTCGCGGTTGTGATAACACTTGTCGGTGGTGACGTTGACGACCGCGCGCACACTCCGGCACTGCCGAACCGCCTCGAGCAGATGCACCGTGCCCATGACGTTGGTGGCGTAGGTGCCCACCGGATCTGTGTACGACTGGAGCACGAGTGGCTGCGCCGCGAGATGAAAGACGATCTCGGGTTCGGCCGCCTGCATCGTGCGAGCGAGGTGCGGAAGATCTCGAATATCACCGATCTCGGAACGCAGGCCGTCGCCGACGTGAGCGATTTCGAAGAGCGACGGAGTAGTGGGTGGTTGCAGCGCGTAGCCGGTTACGTGCGCACCCAGCGAATGCAGCCACAACGACAACCAGCTGCCCTTGAAGCCGGTATGGCCGGTGAGCAAGACGCGCTTTCCACGCCAGAACTCGATGTTCATGGCCACGTCTTCCACGGGGCTCGGCCGCTGGCCCAGAGCTCTTCGAGCAGCGTGCGGTCACGCAGGGTGTCCATGGGTTGCCAGAAACCGTCGTGTTCAAACGCGGCCAGTTGCTGATCGGCCGCAAGCTGTTCGAGCGGCTCACGTTCCCAGACCGTGCGGTCGCCGTCGATATGATCGATGACGCACGGTGAGAGGACAAAGAAGCCGCCGTTGATGCGTGCGCCGTCGCCGCGTGGTTTTTCGCGGAAGTGCTGCACGCGAGATCCGTCGCAGTCGAGCACGCCGAAGCGTCCCGGTGGAAGGACGGCGGTCAGGGTCGCCTGAAGCCCGTGTTCGTGGTGAAAGGCGAGCAAGGCACCGATGTCGACATCACTCACACCATCGCCGTAGGTGAAGCAGAACGGGGCGCCCGGATCGAGGTAGTCGCGCACCCGACGCAAGCGACCGCCAGTCATGGTGGTGTCACCCGTGTCAACCAGCGTGACGCGCCATGGCTCGGCCGATCGTGCGTGCACTTCCATGGTGTTGGCGGCCATATCGAACGTGACATCCGAGCTGTGCAGGAAGTAGTTCGAGAAGAACTCCTTGATCAGATAGCCCTTGTAGCCGCAGCAGATCACGAAGTCGTTGATGCCGTGCGACGAATACTGCTTCATGATGTGCCACAGGATCGGACGGCCACCGATCTCCACCATGGGTTTTGGGCGCACGTGCGTTTCTTCGGCGAGTCGTGTGCCCAGTCCCCCAGCGAGAATCACCGCTTTGGTCGTCGTGGCGGACGGCGCCTGTACGGCTGCGGGTGCGGCCTGTGTCGTGTACATCATGCTGCCGCCTGCACGCGGGTCGTATCGAGGATCGGCTGCAGCAGTTCCGTAAAATGTGCAGTGTGACGGTGCCAGCCGTACGTCGCGACTTCGCGCGCCGCAGCCACGCCTTTTCGGCGTGCGTCGTTCGTGTTCGTGTAGGCCTGCTCCAGTTGCGCGAGGATGTCATCAACGCGCGCTGTTCCCCACCCGTCGGTGCCGCGCACGCGCGCGTGCGCGGGCGCTACGTCGGATTGCTCCACCAGCGGATAGCCGATCGGTTCGCGAGCCAGATCGAGATGGCCCGTATTGCGTGTCATGATGCAGGGCACGCCGGAGGCCATGCATTCGAGCATGGCGGCGCTGGGCTGCGCCTCCGCGCGGCTGGGGAATAAACCCACGTGCGCTTCGCGCACGATGTCCGGCAACAGGCCATTGGCCACCATGCCGATGTCCACGGCACTGTGGGTTGGCAGCCCGTTCATGGCCAGCCACGGCGCGGTCAGCATCTGCCCACCCACGTAGCGGGGCAGTCCATCGACCAGCGCACCCGCTGCAAACGGCACGATGCACTCCGGCCACGGGTGCTGCCACGCGTGAACGAGCAGCGTTTCGGGATGCCGTTTGCAAAACTCCCGCACGGCTGCGATTACGAGATCCTGTCCTTTGCGGAAATCGAGTCGTCCGCCCGAGAAGATCACAAAGCGCCCGGGGAAGAGATTCCTCTTTGCGCCCGGACGAAAGCGACGTCCGTCGAAGCCCGGCGCGAAATGCACGACGTTGTCGAGTCCGGCGGACCGGAGCAGATCGGTCTGCCACGAGGAACCGGCGAGCAGCACATCATGACTCCGGCCACGCTCGAGCGTTGCTGCATCACACGCGGTATTCGTCACGCCCGTAAATCCGATCGAGCGGGCAAACGGCCGATCCATCGGATTTGGCAGTGCGAGCAAATCTCCACCCAGCATTCGTACCAAGGTAGCCGGCAGTGGTGTCGCGTCCGGCGTGCGCATGAGGGCATCAAGCTGAGCGACGCCATCGAGCATTGACGCGCGGAGACGCGTGACCTCCTGCTCGGTGCAGAATCGGATCCAGGGACTAGCGCCGACCTTGGGCAGGACTTGAATCGAGGCGTGCTCGTGAAGGCCCAGGGTCAGGTGCAGCGTCGTGAGTTCCGCGCCGCTGGTGGTTCCGGCGTGGCAATCGAACATGATGCCGGCTTTTCCGCTGTGCATCACGCGGCCGCCCGCGTAGAGCGTCGACGCTTCGATTCGTCAACGGCCTCGCTGACGATACGCGGCCACTGCTGCCCTTCGTGCTCCCACGTAAAGCGCGCGCTCACGGCGTGTGCGCGGGCGCGGTACCCGTCGAGCGGGCCACTCATGAAGCGATCAATCGCGGTTGCGAAATCCCGCGGTGTCGCGAGGTGTGCATTGACACCGACCCCAAGATCCCCGACAAACCGGCGCAGCTCAGGTCCGTGCGACGCCAGGATCGGCAGCCCGACCGCCAGAAATTCGTAGAGTTTGTTGGGTGAGACGAGCCATGTGTTCAAATCCGAGTGCGGGTACGGAATGATGCCTGCATCGGCACCGATCGTCCACGACAGCAACTCGGCGGCGGATTTCTCCGGCACAAAATGCACACGCTCGCCAAGCAATCCCAGATTGCGGGCTCGTTCCTTGAGTGCCTCGCCAACGGCTGAGCTCCGGCCCATGAACGCGAGAATGACATCGGGTGACTTCACCAAGGCCATGCCGTCGACGAGTTCTTCGAGATTGCGACTGGCCGCGAGATTGCCCTGATACAGTAGCACACGTTGGCTCGGCTGCGCGCCAACGAACTCGCGCAGCGGACTGTCCTCGGCGCGCAGCGCGACCGCGTGGCGTCGGCTCGGACAGTTGAGCACCGTGTGCGGACGCGGACAGGCGTAGCGCATGGCCATGAGATCGGCGATGCTGTCATTCACGGTGACCAGGGCGTCCGCATAACGCACCATGCGGCGTTCCACCTCTTCGAACGACGCGGCGTTGGCTTTGGTGAACGGTTGTGAGGGATAGTATTCGTGCGCGTCGTAAACGAGCGCCGCGTCGTGTTGTTGCGCCGCCAGAATCGCGGCGGGCAGCTGTGGGAGATCGTTGGCGATGTACACCTCGGCACCAAAGGCGCGCACGGCGCTCAGCATCCGGCGATGCCATGGAAACTGCCGACCGGCCTGCAATACGTCCGGCGGTGCATGCACGGCGTTCGAATCAGCGGGCGCATGCACACCGGTGACTCGAAAGATCGGCACATCGGGATAGCTGGATTCGTCTGCGAGATCATCCGGAGTGGGGCCGGCAATCACGAGCGTGGGCCAACCGGCTTCGGTAAGCAGCCGCGCGCCGTCGAGAATGCGTCGATCGATACGCTCGTCGGTGCAGATGCTCACCACGCGGTACTTCGTGCAAAGATCCATGATCGCCGAGGGTGCTGGAAGTACGATGATGACTAGGCGGCAATGGCCGTGGATTCCGCATCGCGGAACCGGCGCAGCCACCATTCAAAGCAGAGCAACGACCAGATCACCAGTCGGTGATTCACGCGCCCTGACACATGTTCGTCGAGGATCGTGTGCACCACGCTGGGTTCGAGAAAGTCGTACAGTCGTGCATCGCGCCTGGAGAGCAGTGTGCGGATGTAGTCGATGCTCTGCCCGCGGAACCAGCTGCCGTCGGGCGCTGAGAATCCCTGCTTCTTGCCGTTGGCGTAGGAGGCTGGTACGTAGCGCGACAGCGCCTTGCGCAGAATAAGCTTGCCGTCGCCCGTTTCGTTGAAGTATTTGTCGGCCTTGGCGCCGGGCGTATTCTCGTCAAAGCGCACAATGTTGTCGACATGCTTGAGCTTGTACTTGACGGGTACCCGCATCGCGAAGTCGACAAGGTCATTGTCGAGAAAGGGCACGCGGGTTTCGAGGCCGTGCGCCATGGACAACTTGTCTTCCACGAGCAACAGTCCCGGCAGGAACGTGGACAACTCGAAATAGAGCGAGTGGTTCACGTAATCATCGGGCACCATCGCCAGAAACGAACGGCGTCGCAGCACATCGCGGAATGCGCGCTCGGGCGGATGCTGCTCCATGGCCGCGCCAACGCTTGGTCGGAAAAAGCCGGTGCGATGGGTGTCCGGAATGAGGCGCTGCCAGTACGCGTAGTATTTGTCGAGATACTGCGCCGCATCATCGTTCTTCACGGCGCGGTAGTAGCGCCAAGGATAGCCACCAAAAATCTCATCACCGCCTGTGCCGGCCAGGACGACTTTCACGAACCGCGACGCCAGGCGCGACACATAGTAGTTGGGGTAACTCTGCCCTACGCGTAGATCTTCGAGGTGCCACACGAGCTCCGGCAGCACGCGCTCCATGTCGCCGGCCTTCAGCACCACCTGATAGTGCTCGGTCTTGTACGCGTTCGACAGCATCTCGGCTTTGGCGCGTTCGTCGAATCCGAGTTCGAGCCCTGACGCGGATGACAGGTCAAAGCCCGCGGTGAAACTCTTCACATTGGGAAAGCGGCTGGCCGTCACGCAGGTAATGGCGCCGGAGTCGATGCCGCCGCTGAGATAGGTGCCGATCTCCACATCGGCGTCCATCTGCCGGTCCACGGCCGCACGGAACAGGCGATCGAGTTCCTCGAGATACTCGCCTTCGGAGACGCCCTGCTCCTGCTTGAACTCGTAGTCCCACCAGCGCCGTACGCTGAACGTGTCCGGCCGGCCCATGGTGAGCGTGATCGCGTGCGCGCGCGGCAGCAGCTTCACGCCGGCGAAGAGCGTCTGATCGGTAAAGATGTTCTGGAACGTGAAGTACTCACCCAGCGCCGCTTCATTTACGCGCACGGCCATGGACGGGTGCTGCAGCAGCGACTTGATCTCGGAGCCGAAGAGCAGCGTGTCGCCGTTCCACGAGTAATAGAGCGGCTTGACGCCAAAGCGGTCGCGGGCGAGCAAGAGGCGCGATTCGCGTGCGTCCCACAGCGCGAAGGCGAACATGCCGTTGAACTTCTCCAGACACTTCACGCCCCACGCCCGATAGGCCTCCAGCAGCACTTCGGTGTCGCTGTGCGTGCGGAAGGTGGCGCCCAGCTTCTCGAGCTGTCGGCGAAGTTCGCGCCAGTTGTAGATCTCGCCGTTGAAGGTCACCACCAGCGAGCCGTCGGCCGACCGCATGGGCTGATGCCCGCCGGGCGACAGATCAATGATCGCCAATCGCCGATGTCCGAAGCCGACACCGCCCTGCGCCCACTGTCCCTCGCCGTCGGGTCCGCGGTGGCGCACGATGTCGGTCATCGCCCGAAGAACCCCGGGGTGAACCGGGGTGCCGTGGACGTTGACTACGCCCGCGATGCCGCACATGAGCGTTGGGAGGTTGAGAGGTAGAGTGACATGAATGGGGATCGGTACCGGAGATCGCGCGGAAGCAAGGCCCGCGTGGATGCTAAGAGATCCAAGCAGGAAGCGTGCCGGACGTTAAGAGCTTCAGTATCAACACTTTACGAGTTCAGTGCGGCAGCAAGCACTAGGAAGAATGTGCCTTGTTTGGTGGCAAAACTCTCATCTGACAGGAAGAAATCGTCACGCAGCAGGAACTGCCTGGCGTGTGTCGGCGACGATGCCCACGGGTGAGCGCACACGTACGGCAGTATTTGCCGTTCCGTATGGACCGCTCTGGCGAAAGATTCCGCGCCGAGGTCAGCTGATTATTAGTAAACCGTTGTTGAGTAACATCTTACGACGTGGCACGGAACGTGTATCAGAGGCTGATGGTTGCAGCTCTCTTTCCACGCCATCTGATTCGCCATGACCAGTCTTGCCGGCACTACGTCCGCACCGGAGTTCATCGACAGCGTCCAGGTGACCGACGACAACGCGCCTCGGTTCCGAATCCCTGCACGTTACGAACACCCGGAGTGGGCGGACGCCGCCGCTGTGGAAGCCGCCGGCGGGGTGGCCGCCGAAGTGCGGGTGTTCTTCGATGAGCAGATTACCACTGGCGACGTGCTGCTCGATCTGGCTCCGGGGTTTGGCTTTGTTGCGCTGAGTGCGGCCACCGCGCCGAACGGTGTGGCGACCGTGTTTGTGGCCGGCTTCGCTGAGCCGCACCTCACCGAATTGCAAAACGCCGCCGCGGATGCGGGGGCGTGGGTTGAGGGGCTCTCCGACAATCCGTGGTCCGAGCTCGACACCATCGTGGACACGCGGCTTGAGACCGAGGGGCGGATCTTCGCGCATGTCGCCCCGTCGGAACTGTCGCACGCCTGCGCGGCGCTGAGTCATTTGATCGCGTCGAATCGCCTGTTGGCCCTGTGCGTCAGCGCGCCGATCGAACCCGGGCAATGGACTGCGGCCCGTGAGGCGTTGGAGCGCGCGGGACTGCGCGCCTGCGTCCTCGCCGACCGCGATGGGTCGGTCATGCTCATGCCCGTGCGCGATGTGCCGGCATCGTGTCTCATCGCCGTGCCCGCCGATCTCTTCGAGGACACGTCGCACGCCGTCGATGCGCACACGGTCGATGCACACACGGTCGAGGCACACACGGTCGATGCACTGGAAACCGAGGCGCACTCGGACGTGTACGGCGACGCGGCGATCCTGCACGCCGGCTGGAATCCGGGACACGACGGACTGTCGCTCATCGCGCCCCACTCACGCACGGGCTACGGCGTGGCCGGCGCGAACCTGCTGCGCGCGCTCCAGGCGCGTGGGGTGCCGGTCGCATTCTTCCCGATCGGTGGCGTCGATCGCACACTGACCGACAACCCTGCACTTGACCGTGCGATCGAGGCGCAGGGCACCTTCCGCGGCGATGTACCAAGTGTGCGGCTGTCGCAGCAGTTTGATCTGGCGCTGCACGCCGGTCGTGGTCCGCGTATCGGCTTCACGATCTTTGAGACGGACGCCTTCACCGCGCGCGAACTGCATCACCTGCGCGCTCAGGACGCGATTCTTGTGTGCTCCGCCTGGGCGCGCGATGTGTGCTACGCCAACGGACTGACCGACCGACCGGTGCACGTGGTCCCGCTGGGCGTGGACCGCGCAGTGTTCCATGAACACGTGATGCCCGCACGGCAGTGGAATGAGACGGTGTTCCTGCAGGCCGGCAAGCTGGAGCCGAGAAAGGGGCAGCTTGAACTGTTGCGCGCCTTCGAAGCGGCTTTCACGCCGAACGATGACGTGCGTCTGATTCTCGCCTGCCACAATCCGTTCATGCGGCGTGACTTGTTCGACGCGGCACTCGCGCCGTTCCGTACGTCGCCCATGGCGAAACGCATCACCATCGTCGATCGCGAGCTTGAGACCTCGCGCGATGTGGCCGCATTGATGGCCACGGCGCATTGTGGTGTCTTCCCGGCGCGCGCCGAAGGATGGAATCTCGAGGCGCTCGAGATGTTGTCGATGGGCAAGACGGTGATCGCGACGAACGCCACGGCGCATACCGAATATCTCACGCCGCGAAATGCCCGGCTGATCGGCATGGATGCGCTCGAACCGGCGATGGGGGGACGCATGGCTGGACGCTGGTCCGCGTGGGGTACGTCGCAGCATGAGCAACTCGTGGCCCATCTGCGCGCGGTGCAGGCCGACCGCATGTCCGGTCAGCTTGTGGAGAACCGCGCTGGCATCACCACGGCAAATACCTACAGCTGGGACGCGAGTGCGCAGGCGCTACTCGACGCCCTCGCACATATCGCGTGAGCGCTGAACGGTGAGCATGTCCGACCTGCGACTGCTGACGATTGCGTTTGCCGGCACCGATCAGGGTGGCGTGCATCGCAAGCTTGCAGAACAGCTCCGCGAGATCCGACGCCTGGTACCGCAGACACTTGGCATCGTCTTCGCTGATACCCGCGTGGCGCCGGCACCGGTCAAGCCGCCGTATCTACTGATTGATCTCCCGGGTGGCGGGTTCGATCCGTCGAGTCGCGCGATGGCCTTCCACAACTGTTGGGAAGCGATCGAGCAGCACAAGCCGGACGTGGTGTACATGCGCTACCCCTATTACGACGGGCATGTGTTGCGCTTCGTGCGCGAAGCACCACCGGTGGTGTTCGAAATCCAGACCAAGTTTGATCTGGAGTTGCCGGCCGCATCGGCGGTACTCGAGCGAAAGTGGGCTGCGCAGGTGCTGCCAGAGGCATCGGGACTGGTTGCGGTCACGCCCGAGATCCTCGCGTACGAGCGCGGCCGCGCAAGATGGGATATTCCGGGACACGTGATGTCGAACGGTGCCGATCCCGACACCATACCCTTTACGGCGCCTCGGCTTGCCCCCGACCGTGTTGACCTCGTCTGCGTGGCGTCGTTTTACGCATGGCATGGCGTAGATCGCATCATGTGCGGCATGGCCGCCGAGCCTGAGGTGCACGATGTGCATCTCCATCTGGTGGGAGATGGACCCGCACTAGCGCAAATCAAGGCGCTGGCGCTGGATCTCGGGGTGTCCGACCGCGTGCACTGCGCCGGATTGATCGCGCCACGTGCGCTCACGCCGTGGTATACGCGTGCGCATCTGGCGGTTGGTGTGCTCGCGCCGCAGCGCAAGCAGCTGACGGAGCTCTCGGCGCTCAAGCACCGCGAGTACGCGCTGCGAGGCGTGCCGTTCATCGTCGCTGGAAATGACTGCGATTTTCCGTCCACGCTCCCGTGGATGCGCAGCGTCCCTGCCGATGACTCGCCCATTTCGCCGCGCATGTTGCGCGCGTTTGCCATGTCGTGGACGCACGAGAAGCGGCGTCGGCAGATTCGCGCGTGGGCCGAAGCGCATGTGTCGTGGTCAGCCAAGATCCCGCCGATGCTCACCTTTCTGAGCGAACGTCGCCGTGCGCCGTTGCTGGCCGAGGTGGCCTGACGCATGTGCGGCATCACTGGTATGCTCGACTATGCGCGCGGCGCGAACGCGGCGGCGATCGATCCGTTCACCGATGCGCTGACGCATCGCGGCCCCGATGGTCGTGGCACCTGGTGCAGCGGACCGATTGCACTCGGCCACCGCCGACTGGCGATCTTGGATCCCACGCCAGCTGGCGCATGTCCGATGGTGTACACGGCGCCGGACGGCAGCGTGCTTCGCATCACGTTCAACGGGGAGATCTACAACTTTCTCGAACTGCGTGAAGAGCTGCGCCGCGAAGGCTACACGTTCGTCACGGATACGGATACGGAAGTGATCGCGGCGGCCTGGCATTGTTGGGGCGCCGCCTGTCAGACGAAGCTGAACGGCATGTGGGCGTTTGCGCTATGGAACGAGCGGTCCCGCACGCTCGTGTTGTCGCGCGATCGGTTTGGCGTGAAGCCGCTGTACCTGCTCGCGCAGGGCACCACGGTGTCGTTCGCCTCGGAGATCAAGGCGTTTCTGTCGTTGCCCGGATTCCACGGGCGTCTCAATCGCGAAGCCGCCTCCGCGTTCTTCAGGAACCCGAGTGCGTACGACGGCATCAGTCAGAGCACGGCGCTTGACGGCGTACTGCGCGTTCCGGCCGGTCATTCGCTGACGATCACGTCAGATGGAACGCGAGGATTCGAACGCTGGTGGGACACCGCGGCGCAACTTCCAGCGGTGCCGGTCGCGTACGACGAGCAGGTCGCTGCATTTCGGGAGCTGTTCCTCGACGCCGTTCGTCTGCGCATGCGCAGTGACGTCGCGATTGGGACATCACTTTCCGGAGGACTCGATTCCGGGGCCGTGGCGTCCGCCATGGCCGAGGTGGCGCGGACGACGCAGGACGGCGCGCTCGCACGGTGCGCCAGCGATTGGCAGCGCACGTTCATTGCAACCTTTCCCGGACACGCCGTTGACGAGCGTACGTACGCGGACCTGGTCGTCGCTCACACGGGCGCGAAGCCAACCTATTGGAGCTTCCACCCCGGCGCGGCGCTGCGTGACTTGCCCGCGAGTGTCTGGGCCCTCGATGACCTGAGTGCCGCGCCCGCCGTCCCCATTCTCAACATCTACCGTACCATGCGTCAGCACGGTGTGGTGGTCACCCTGGACGGACACGGCGGCGACGAACTCTTGGCCGGCTATCCGTGGTACCGCGACGTTGCGCCCCCGGCGCTCAATGATGCGCTGTATCGCGATTTTCATCGCACCCATCTCCCGTCGATTCTTCGCAACTATGACGGCTGCTCGATGGCCAACGGGGTGGAGGTGCGATCACCGTTCATGGATTGGCGGCTGGTCACGTACGCGATGGCGTTGCCGGGCGAGGCCAAGCTCACACCCGCCTACACCAAACAGATTTTGCGTGACGCGCTCGTGGGCATTCTGCCCGAAGGCATCCGCACCCGTGTGAGCAAACTGGGCTTTGAGTCGCCACTTGTGTCGTGGGCCAACGGTGCGCTCGGCCGCGTGTTACTGGCCGCCAGTCGTACCGACGCGTGGCGCGAGGCACCCGACGCTGCGCAGGCCGATGAGGTAGCCAGAATTGTAGCCGAGCGCACTCGGGCCCGCGCGTGGACGGAGGGCGATCGGGTAGCGGCCGCGTTTGCGTATCGCCTGCTCAACTATGTGCTCTGGTGCGAACAATTTGCGGGCGCGGGCACTCATATCACCACCATGCTGTCGGGCACGCCGGCACTCGCACGCGCCGGCTGAAGCAGTGATTGCCCCGCTCCCAGCCAAGTCAGCGCGCCTGCACATCGGCATCCTCACGTACAACGGTCTGTCGCACACCGCACGCTGTCTCGAATCCATCAGTGCGCACACGCAGGCACCGTGGCGTGCGCTTGTCCTCGACAACGCCTCGTCTGACGGCACACCGGCGTATCTGCGTGCCATCACCGATCCGCGCATCACGACACATTGCGGCGAACAGAACCTTGGCGTCAGCGGCGGACGAAACTGGCTGTTGGCGCAACTGCTTCCGACGCTACGCGACGATGATCTCATCGTACTGCTCGACAACGACATCGAAGTGTTCGCCGGGTGGGAGACGCCGTTCCTCGAGGCGTTCGCTGCGCGCCCCGATCTCGGCGTCGCGGGTCGATGGGCGTTCTCGATGCGCGTCCATGATTCGTGGCGCGACATTCTCTCGGAGCACAGCGCCGAATCCGGGCCCGCCGATACGGTGCAGGGGTGTTGTTTCTGGGTTCGCGCATCGGCCGCGCGCGTCGTTGGCGAGTTCGATACCACGCTGGGCGGCTTCTGGCACGAAGATGACGACTACTGCATTCGGGCCCTCAGCGCCGGCTGGGATGTGCGCCGTGTATCGACCGATGCGATTGTGCATCACGAACATGGTTCGGGTGTTGCACTGCGTCCCGACAAAGTGGCTGGCTCGTTACGCAATCAGCGCTATCTGGTGAACAAATGGCGCGGTATGGAGGCGATCGGCGCGCTGGGCGTCCCCAAACGGCCGGCCGGAGACGACGGGGCCGTTGCCCGCGCCGAACTCTCGCAGCGCGTTGGTCGACCGCTGCTGCGGACCGAGGTGAACTCCGCGCTCGTGGGTGCAACATTGTTGTTGCACGCCGAGCTCCCGGATGCCCGCGTGGGTCCGCTCGCGTCGCCGCTCGCGCGCCTGTTACTCGATGATGCGGCAACGCTCGGCGGCGATACCGGCGTGCGTGCGCGACACGCCACAGCGCGGATTGCGGAGACCAAAGCGACGCGCCGCGCGTCGGCGCCGGTACTCAGCGCATCGGCGCGTGCATTCAGCGCTATATGTTCGCCCGACGCATGGGATGATCCACGGTGGGCCGACACATATACCACGATGCTTCGCGACGGCAGCGGCCTTGATTTTCATTCGCGGCACGAGATGGCGTGGCGCGACGGACAGCTGCTGCTGGCGCTGCGTACCATTGGCGCGCTGCGAAATGATGCACGTGTACTGGTGGTTGGCCATCCGGTGGAGCGGACCATCGGTGCACTGACGCACTACGCCGCCGAGGTCACCGTGGTGGATCGCGACCCATGCACCGTCTCTGATATTCAAGGCCACGCGCAGCAGGTTCCGGGACGTGCGGAGCTGTCTGCTGCCTCGTGGCCGCTGCGCTCGGCTGTCCGCGGAGAATACGATGTGGTGTTGTGCCCGAATCTCTCGCGCTATGCGCCCGCTGATGACACGCTGGCGATGTTGTCGAGGCTGGCGCAGTGCGCGCGCCTCGGCGGCGTGGTCGCGATAGCAGCCTCGGTTCGCATTGCCGG
>ENA-ORBV01010905-ORBV01010905.1-microbial-mat-metagenome-genome-assembly--contig:-NODE-10905-length-14404-cov-4.874852_pt1 | contig 14404 bp, 12 predicted proteins | sample MGYA00237777_ERZ505514 | MGnify/ENA primary metagenome ERZ505514 (study PRJEB26160, sample SAMN06269048) | microbial mat metagenome | isolation source: Oligotrophic lake microbial mat | place...
GTGCAGCGTCTGGGGCACAACATGAAGGGCGCCGGGGCCAGCTTTGGATTTCAAGCCATCACTGACATCGGCGTCGGCCTCGAGCAGGAAGCCAGGAACGCCGACACCGACGCGTCGCGCCGGTGGGTGGGCGAATTGTCCACGTACCTGGATGGTGTCGGGAGCGGCGCAGAATTCACCGTGCGACTTCCGCTCTCCGACGCCCGCGAGATGGCGACCGAGTCGCGCGTCGATGGAGCGCCGACGGTCGGAGCTTCGCGCAGGATCGTTCTCGTCGAGGACAACGACGACTTGCGCGATCTCTTTCGCATACTTCTCGAGCACCGCGGGCACTACGTGAAAGAAGCGCGGGACGGCATCGAAGGACTGTCGCACATCCTCGCCGAAAAGCCCGACCTCGCGATCGTCGACATCGGCCTGCGCGGAATGGACGGCTACGAAGTCGCGCGGCAAGTGCGCTCGGCGCTCGGACATACTGTGCTGCTCGTCGCGATGACGGGTTACGTGCAGGAGAGTGATCGCCTCGAGGCGCTCGCCGCCGGCTTCGACACGCACGTGACCAAGCCCTTCGATATTGGAATAGTTGAACGGCTGCTCGAAACTCAATAAGTGATCGCTATTCCCAACGGTGTAAGACGTTCGGTTCTCGGGTCGCGAATCGCCTCCAGGAACCGCACTTCCTCGCTCGCGAACTCAAGCTCACGCCTTGCCGAGTAACGCTGGGAAGTCAACGCTGCCCAGTGTTCGCCGACCCTGCTTAAGAAACCCAGTTGATCCTGGTGTCGCTCTTCACGCGGCTGTCGGCGCAGCCGTTGTTCTCGGGGTCGTAGTACCACACAACCCGCTGCATGCCGGCCGTGCCGTCGTTGTTCATGCGCGCGTGGAACTCATCGTTGCCGGTGAGACCGTTGTCCTGGTAGCCCGACTGGAAACAGCGCTTTTTGTCGACTCTGAGGATCGATATCTTGGGCCCGGTGCCGTCGGGGTCGGGGCACGCGCTGATCGCCCCCACTCCGCTCGACTCAAAGCTCGCGGGCTCGTCCAACTTTTGCGAACGCGCGCTGTAGCGATGGCACTCTGCTGACGAGGACGCTAACGATCATCATCAACGTGCAGCGCCTATCCAATCGTGGCCGAAGGAGGTCACGGGGCGACCCTGTGGAGAGCTTCGTGCGGCAGGACACCGCCAGAAGCTCTCAGCTGAGGTGAGCGGCGCGTGGGCAAGTGCACGCAGGTTGAATCTCTGACCTAGGACATCATCGGCTGCTCCGGCAGCCACTCTGGCGGGCGAGCCGTGGGCTCGCGAGTCGAACGCGCGACCGGGATGGGGAGGACCAATCCCGCGCGCCTTTATGTGTCAAACCGCGCGGAGCAATCCGCCCATGAATGATGAGTCGTCGACGCTACCCCGCTTTCGTGCTCGCACTGCGCAAACTGAGGCGGGGTTCCCGGCTCGTCTGTACGCTCACGCAGTCTTCAATGCCGTTGAAGGAAGGAGGAACACAATGAACAGACTTGAGAAGTATTCCAAACACGGAATGGGATGGTGGACGCTGCTGTTGGTCGCCTTTGTGGCCGGATGTGGCGACAGCAGCTCACCCGCCGCAGTGCTCGCTCCAACTACTCTCGCTGCAGACCTAGCTGCAGACCTAGCTCCGGATACGCCGGGCGTAGGCCAAAGCTCGGACGAAGTCAGTGCCCTTGGCCCAAGGCCAGTGGAGCTTGGAGCGGCCGACTCGTACGTGATTCTGGCCAAATCCAAAATCTCGAACGTTCCGACGTCCGCGATTACTGGGAATATCGGATTGAGTCCAGCCGCCGCGAGTTACATCACCGGATTTGCACTGCGACTTCCCGCGGGCGGGGCATTTTCCACCTCGTCGCAGGTGACGGGCAACGTATACGCCGCTGATTATGCGGTGCCAACGCCAGCGAACCTGACGAAGGCGATCGGCGACATGCAAACCGCGTACGTGAATGCTGCCGGACGAAAAAATCCTAATTACACGGAACTGGCCGGTGGCAATATTGGCGGGCTCACGCTCGCAGCCGGCCTCTACAAATGGTCGAATACGGTTACCATCCCAAAGAACGTTACGCTCCGCGGTAGCTCAAGTGATGTCTGGATCTTCCAGATAGCGGGAGGTGTCACGCAGGCCTCCGCTACGAAGGTTATCCTCAGCGGCGGTGCACGGGCGCGCAACGTCTTCTGGCAGGTCGGCGGTATTGTGTCTGTAGGAACGACTGCGCACCTGGAGGGTGTGGTGCTGTCGAAAACGGCGATCACGCTCAAGAGGGGTGCGTCGGTGAACGGCAAACTGTTGGCTCAGACCGCAGTCACGCTGGCTGGGAACAAGGTTGTCAAAAAATAGCTGCGTGATTGTAGCGGTCGTAGTGCAGTTCATGGCCTGAATGCGAACTGCAGTTCATGGCCACAACGTAAAGAATGCGCCAACGATTGCATGCAGCCGTCGTTCTCTATCAGAGGAGCCTCCAGACGGGGGGAAAGGTTAGCAACACGCCAAGGGCGATCAACAGCAGTGTGGCGAGGTGCACTCGCCGAGATTCTACTTGGCGGTCCCTCCAGCGGTTGTGCAACACCGCCCATGCAATCACCCAGATAACTACGGCAATTGTCGTCCGACCCGACACGCCGCCGGCCGGCTCATACAGGGCGGGCGCCTCGAACAGACCGGATTCGTTGAGGATCACCATCACACCCACAGCGAACGCGCCGATTCCGGCACCTAGAAACGCCGCCAGAGCTGCACCGTTTGCGCCCGCTTCATTTGTGCCTTTACTGTCGGCCATGTTTACGACCCGTTGTTGATTACTCGAGCGGAGCAACTTTGTTGACGAACACACCCAGGAGTGACACGGCGGAAACTAACAAGAAGCAGATTGCCAGCAGCGCCGTAGACATGCGACGCAGCAGCGCGTCAATCAGTAGCGTGGAACGGTAGCGGACGCCGACGAACGCGACTGCGGTCGCGAGCATGGCGGCAATCCACGGAACGTGTTCCTTGATCTCCATCGCGAATGCGTGCAGCCACACCGTCCCGGGGTTCGATTGCAGCAACGATCTGGGAAACTGACTGAGATCGGTAAGGCCCTCGGGCGGCGTCGCACGGTACGGCGGAAAGTTGACGTAGGTCCCCACAAGCACGGTCAGCCACAGGACCACGGCGACGAACACCGTTAGCCATGCCAGGTGCCGCGTCTGATGCTCGGCCGCGACATCCGACGCATCGGCCACACGCATGGCGCGTAAGGAGAAGAGGGCCGCCGACAACCCCATCAGCGCAGCTCCACCCAAGACAATACCGTGGATCATCGTCCAGATGCTGCGCCCGGTGAACAACATGGTATCCATGGGGAGTCCTGGATGGAGAGGTGTCGAAAGCGAACTGGGCACCGCCATGTCTCACGCGCCCACAGTCGCCAACGGCTGTACGTTTATACGTCGCCTGAAACAGAAAAGCAATGCGACTTTAGAGCAGCTTCGCACACGCGGCCTTTGCGGTATCTCCCCGGACATCCTACACGGCCCGCGTCAACCCAGCGATAAAATGCCGATGGCGGCGGCAATGGAGCACATGAGCCTTCCCACAACGCACTCCACTTCATCAACGCCCCCGTATCAGCAGCCGGTCGACGCAGTCGTCGCCTCGCTGGCCACGGACGCCGAGCGCGGCTTGAGCGCGGTCGAAGCACGCACGCGGCTGGAACGCGATGGTCCCAATGAGTTGACGGCTGAGGAGCCGGTACCGGGGTGGAGGAAATTCCTCGCGCAGTTCGGCGATGTGCTCGTGATCCTGCTGCTCATCGCCACCGCGATTTCCGCTGCGCTCTGGCTGGTCGAGCGCCAATCGGCGCTCCCATACGAGGCGATGGCGATTCTCGCCGTCGTACTGCTCAATGCCATCATGGGATACATCCAGGCGTCACGCGCCGAGTCGGCGGTGGCGGCGCTACGCAAAATGTCGGCTGCAGAAGCGAATGTGATGCGCGACGGCGAGAGGCGGAGTGTTCCGGCAGCCGAGATCGTGCCCGGCGACCTCATTCTCATCGAAGAAGGCGACACGATTCCGGCCGATGCGCGCCTGATTCATTCCGTTTCGCTTCAAACAGCGGAAGCCGCGCTCACGGGTGAGAGTCTACCGATCACCAAGTTTGTCGATCCGGTGGCCGGAGCAGTCGGCCTGGGCGACCGCCACAATATGCTCTTTAGCGGCACGGCGGCAACGTACGGGCGCGGCAAGGCCATCGTCACCGCGACCGGCATGCAGACCGAAATGGGACGCATCGCTGGCATGCTGAAGAACGCGCCAGAGGAAGACACTCCCCTGCAGAAGGAACTCGACCGGGTCGGGAAAATGCTCGGCGTTGTCGTCACCATCATCGCCGTGGTGATGATCGCAACGATCATTCTGGTTGAGAATGTGCGCGGCCTGTCGGCCCTCTTCGACGTCCTCATTTTGGGGGTAGCGCTGGCGGTCGCGGCGGTTCCGGAAGGATTGCCAGCGGTCGTGACGGCGGTGCTCGCCCTCGGCGTTCAGCGCATGGCCAAGCGCAACGCGATCGTGCGACACCTTGCGGCGGTCGAAACGCTGGGCTCGGCCACCGTCATCGCGTCGGATAAGACGGGCACCCTCACCAAGAACGAAATGACGGTGCGCGCCATCGTCACCGCGAGCGGTCGCGTAAACGTGAGCGGCACCGGGTACGCACCAGTCGGCGACGTGCAGGTGGAAGGAGGCGCGGCCTTGGAGGGCGCCCTGCGCTCGGAGTTGGAGCGTGCGCTCACGGTGGCCGACCGAGTCAACAACGCTGTGCTGCAGGAGCGCGAAGGGCGTTGGACCGTACAGGGCGATCCGACGGAAGGCGCGCTCATCGTTGCAGCGCGCAAAGCCGGACTGCAGCGTGAAACTCTCGACGCCCGTTTCACGCGTGTCGGCGAGGTTCCCTTCTCGTCCGAGCGCAAGCTGATGACAACCATTCATGCGGACGCCCAACGACAGGAGCGCTGGCTCGTCTTCACAAAGGGCGCGCCCGACGTGCTGCTCGCGCTCTGTTCGCACGAACTTGTGGGTGAAGAGCCGAGCGCGTTGAGCGATGCCCGGCGAGGGGAGATTCTACGAACGAATGAACTACTCGCCGACCAGGCGCTGCGCACCCTGGGCGTCGCCGAACGCGGCCTGCCTACCCACGCGCTTCGGCCCGACGACGCAAATGAAAGCATCGAGCAGGAACTGACCTTCGTAGGCTTGATCGGCATGATCGATCCGCCTCGAGAAGAAGCGAAGAGCGCCGTGGCGCGCGCCAACGCGGCCGGCATTCGCCCACTGATGATCACCGGTGATCATCCCAGAACTGCCGCAGTGATCGCAGCGGACCTCGGTATCACCACCAACGGTCGCGTGGTGACCGGGACTGACGTGGAGCAGCTGACGGATGACGCACTCGCGCGGACTGTCCGCGAGGTGTCCGTGTATGCGCGGGTCAATCCCGAACACAAGCTGCGTATCGTTAGAGTATTGCAACTGGGCGGCGAGACTGTGGCGATGACCGGCGACGGCGTGAACGACGCCCCGGCACTCAAGGCGGCCGACATCGGCGTGGCAATGGGCATCACCGGCACCGACGTTTCCAAAGAAGCGGCCGACGTGGTGCTGACGGACGACAACTTCGCCACCATCGTGGCGGCGGTCGAAGAAGGACGGGCCATTTTCTCCAACATTCGCAAGTTCTTGCGCTTCCTGCTGTCGTCGAACATTGGCGAAGTGATGACGATGTTCTTCGGCGTCCTGCTGGGCAATGTGCTCGGCCTGCACGCCGAAGGAAACACCGTGGTGCTCCCACTTCTCGCGACCCAGCTCTTGTGGATTAACCTGGTCACGGACGGCGCGCCCGCGCTGGCGCTCGGTGTCGATCCGGCAGAAGCGGGTTTGATGGATCGTCCGCCGCGCCCACGCAGCGAAGGAGTCATCACGCGCCAGATGTGGATGGGAATCGCTTTCATCGGCGTCATCATGGCCACTGGGACGCTGCTCATACTCGATGCGTCGCTCCCGGGCGGTGTGATTGAAGGTTCGGGAAACATGCAATATGCCCAGTCGATGGCCTTCACAACCCTGATGCTGTTTCAACTCTTCAATGTCTTCAACGCGCGCTCCGATGAACAGAGCGCCTTCGTCGGACTGTTTCGGAGCAGATTGCTGTGGGGCGCGATCGGATTGTCGCTGGTGCTCCATGTGGCAGTGATTTACCTGCCGTTGTTGCAGGATGCCTTTTCGACCGTGAGACTGACTCCCCGCGATTGGCTGCTTTGCGCCGGGGTTGCCAGTTCGGTGCTCTGGCTCCGCGAGTTGAGCAAATTCATATCACGCGCCACGGCGAAGCGCGCGCGATGACGGAACACGCAGCGCTCGCAACTCAGTCGCACGAATGGGCGGCACGAAGCGCAAGGCCGCGCTCTACAGTCGGCCAACATTCATTAGAGGTATCATAGCTGTCATGTCGTGGTCCTTGCGCATCGGAAAACTGTTCGGCATCGACGTGTTCATGCACGTCACGTTCCTGTTGCTGCTCGGCTTCATCGGCCTGAGCCAATGGAGGCAGACGCGCGACCTGTCGGCGGCACTGGCAGGCGTGGGATTCTTCGTGGCACTCTTTGCGTGCGTATTGTTCCACGAACTTGGTCACGCGCTCACGGCGCGGAAGTTCGGCATCAAGACGCGCGACATCACACTGCTGCCCATCGGTGGCCTGGCTCGGCTGGAGCGGATGCCGGACAAGCCGATGCAGGAATTCTGGGTCGCACTGGCCGGCCCTGCGGTGAATCTGGTCATCGCGGCAGTGATCTTCGCCTATCTCTTCGCCACTTCGGCGTTAGTACCCGTCGAGCAACTGAGCGCTACCGACGGCTCGTTCCTGGCGCGGCTGGCGGCAGTGAATGTCATGCTGGTGCTCTTCAATATGATACCTGCCTTTCCCATGGACGGCGGCCGGGTGCTGCGCGCGCTGCTGGCCACGCGCATGGAGTACACTAGAGCCACGAATATCGCCGCGCGGCTCGGGCAGGCCATGGCCTTCGCGTTCGGATTCCTTGGACTGTTCTCGAATCCCTTCCTTGTGCTTATCGCCCTCTTCGTCTGGATCGGCGCGGCGCAGGAGTCCGGCATGGTGCAACTGAAATCCGCACTCAGCGGCCTCCCGACGCAGCGCGTGATGATCACCGAGTTTCGCACCTTGGCGCCGTCGGACCCCCTGTCACGTGCGGTGGAATACATTCTCGCTGGGTTCCAGCAGGATTTTCCCGTCGTGGAAACGGATGGCCGACTCGTCGGCGTGCTCTCGCGCGCCGCGCTGATCGGCGCGTTGGCGCAGCGTGGGCCAGCCGCACTAGCCAGCGAAGTAATGCAGCGCGACTTCCAAACCGCCGACCCTGCTGAGAAGGCCGAGGACGTCCTGCTGCGATTGCAGTCGTCCAAGTGCCCTTCCATGCCTGTGATGCAGCAGGGCAAAGTGGTCGGTATCCTCACGTCGGAGAACGTCGGCGAGTTCCTGATGATTCATGCCGCGCTCAAAGGAAGCAAACCGGAGCAAGCAGCAACCGCGTAGACGCCCTGTCCGAGTAGAGGTACGTCTGTTGTGACCTTTCGCGCACGTCTACCCCTTGCGCCGAGCATGCCTCACCTCGTCTTGGAGTATGAGGCCCTTCACTCGGAGTTTCCGGCGACCCACGAACAACTCGGCCCGACGCCGCAGAATCTCGCAATCCTCCCTCTCTGCCAATATGCGTGAGACACCGATCTTCCCGGAGTTGGGTGTACGAGGGCGACCTAGGATGTTCGAATGTCTGCCGCTCTTGCTCCAAGGCCAATGCTGTCACACGATGTCGGCGTGTCACCGACCCGTCCCCGCCGCCGGTTTACCGCCGCGTACAAGCTCCAGATGGTGGAGGCCGCTGCACAGTGCACCTTCCTGCCTAACGCCTCTCGGCGAGCCCCTTGCCCGGCTTGAGCGTGATGCGAATGACGCCGGATTCGGCGCCCGCAGGAAGCTGCGCCGGATCGGTGATGACGTTCATGCTCTCGATCGCATCTGGGGCCACCGGAATGTCCCCCAGTCCACCGTTCGCCGACGATGCGCTGGCACGTTCGAAGCGCCTCGACAATAGTTGCCGGCCGTTGCTGTCGAGAACAATGACGAGGGGCGACTGCCGATCGACGCCTCGTGTCTCCCGCGACCGCTCCACAATAGAATTGTCGCGCTGAAGGCTTCGCTGCTTCGAAGTGGTATCGCCCATGGTGATTCCCTCGGGCGCCTTCGTTCGCATGGGAAGACCCTCGCGTGACTTGAGCGTGACGCGGATGATCCCGCCCTTCAAGTCTGGCGGCAGCAGCGATCCTTGCTTGATGACTTCGACCCTTTCGATCGCTTCGACAGGCACCGGAAGTGCGGTGAGGTTGATGCGTCCACCGGCGGTGGTATCGGAGAGTCGGCCCGACAGCAACAATGCACCAGACGCGTCGTACACCATGAGCAGAGGATCGGTGACCGATCCGGTCAGTCCTAGCCACGGAGTTTTGACTTTCACTTCGAGGGCGAGTGCCGCACGTACCGAGTCGGCGGTAGCCGCACTCGCGACGGCCGATGATTTCCCCGACCCGTCCTTCAGGGTGAATGATGTGACGGGCGCCAGGGGCTCGGGGCGCCGGGTTTCACACCCGATGGCGATCATGGCAAGTACCAGCGCACCTAACGAGAACTGCCGGCCCACACTCAGCAAGCGACGACGCTCGGTCATGGCGAGAATTCTCCGTTCCAGCGGTGATTGTTGTTCAGCGAAGGTGAGCATGGTGGCCAGTCGCGGCGACGCACGACGACCGGCCACCGTCAGCAGCAATTCGGCGTAGGTACTTACCTCGCCCCCACCGGCCAACACGCGGGCGTCGCAATCGAGCTCAAGGGCCGATCGCAAACGGCGGGCAACTATCCAGACGGCAGGATTCCACGGCATCAGCGCGATCGCCGCGAGGCTAGCCAACAGTAACTGGGGATCCCCCGCGCGCAGATGCTCCCGTTCGTGCCGCAGCAGCAGTACGGTCTCCTCCGCATCGAGTGCCGCCGCCCAAGCCGGAATGATGATGCGGGGCATGCCGAAGCAGGTGACACCGGGCCCGATGTCGTCCGTCAGCACCACGGCTTCGCCGGCAACGACGGCTCGACGCGAGCGTCGGCGTATCCGATGCAGTTGCAACAGTCCCCCGCCCAGCGCGGCCAGGATGGCCAGCGAGCCCGTACACCAAACCACCAGCAGCATCGTATCGATGTTCCATCGCCCATCGGCTGGTGCCAGCATGCGCTGCGTACCGGCCGCGGTCACTCCTGGTGGCACCCGCAACCCATCGCGACTTTCACTCGACGGCCGCACGGCCACCGCGGCCGGCACCAGCAGCGAGGCGACAAGCGACGCCACCCAGATCCACCGCGGCGTCCATCCGCGGGTGCGTGCCAGCGGCTCGAGCGCCAGCGCCGCGGTCAAAGAGCAGATGCCGAGCAGTACGGTATAGACCATCCATGTGGCAATCATCGACTACCTCCGCCGTCCTTGAGCCGATCGCTGAGCACCTTGCGCAAACGTTTGAGCTCCGCGTCGTCAACGCCCCGCTCCTCGACCAGTTGCGCGAGCAGGAGTTCACGCGAGCCGCCAAAGATCTTGTCGACGATCCGGCCCAGGGCGGAACGCCCTGCGTCGTCGCGAGCAACACGTGCGATGTATCGATGCGCCTTTCCGTCGGTCTCGTGCCCTACGTGCCCCTTGGCTTCGAGTGTGCGCAGCACGGTCAGCACCGTGGTATACGCAAGCGGGTCGGCGAGCTGCCCCCGCACCTCGGCCACCGTGCTGGCGCCCGCTTCCCACAATACGGCCATCACATCGAGCTCCCGGCCGGTGAACGTCACGTCGCCCATATCGTCTCCTACTAATTCTCTCGTAGATATGGGCTGATGCAGCCAAAATGTCAACTAGTTCTTTAGTTGCAGTATTGGACGGCTACGTTTGATTCGAATTGTGGTACGATGATTCGCGCGACCGAAGGCATGTGTTCTTCGGCGCCGCCACTCCTCACACCCCCAGGACTCCAGATATGCCGACGCGTATTCGCCGCCTGATGATCGCCTTCGTGGTCGCCGCCGTTTCGGCCGCTCTCGCCGCGCAGAGCGCCAACGCGCAGAGCGCCGCCGCGCTGCGGAAGATTCCGGCGGGGGTGTACGAGATCGTTCCCGATTCCAACTACTCGGCCGGCATGGACCTCTCGAACTTCACCATGCGCTTTGACGGCGACTCGCTCATGTCGGTGGAACAGGGCGGAACGATGATGTCGAGAGCCCGAACGTCGTACGCCGGCGAACTGATTCTCTGGACCGATTTCGAGGGCGATCTGATGTGTCCGGGCACCGCCAAATACCGCATCGCGTTCGATGCGACCGCAACGGTGCTCCGCCTAACGCCAGTGGAAGATCCGTGCGAGCAGCGGTCGCTCGTCGTCTCGCAGGTCCATCTGGTCCGGAAGGGGTGATGCGGCAGCGGCAGGTGAACTAGGCAGCGAATGCCAGACTCACCGCGCGTCGCGCGTCGCGCTTGAGCGCGCGATGCACCGCACGAGCGTACCGCACGAAGTTCGCTCCCGCCCACGGAAAGCGGGCAAAGAACTCCTGCGGCAGCAGATCGCCCTTGAGGCGATTGCATCGTGCACAGGCGGTGACCACGTTGCCCGACGAGTGCGTGCCGCCGCGCGCGAGCGGATGGACGTGGTCGAGGGTGGCCTCTTCCATGGCCAGCGGCTCGGCGCAGTAGACGCATCTCCGCCCGCAGTCGCGCATGGCGGCGTGCTTGAGCGCTCGCTTGAAGTCGCGGAATTGCACGAGGCGCTCGCGGTGATCGGCCGGGCGACGGCCGCGCGTCGTGCGAGGTAAAACCATCCGGAGAATCCCACGTCGAGACATTGCACCTCGCCGGAAAAGACGACACCCCACTCCGGGTCAGCTGCCCGGGCGGGGTGTCGCGAGTGGAGGGGAGACGATGCGGCGTGCCGCGAATACCGCCGCGGCGACTGTGGTTCGCGATGAGAAATTCGGCGAACTCGGAGCATCGTCCCCCAGTGATGCGGGCTACGGACCCGCGTTAGGAATATTATTGATGCGAAACGAGCCAACGCGCAAGAGCCACTGCATCACGATCAGGTATTGGGTCAGTTGCTGTTGTGCGTGGTCGCATCAACTCCGCAAACGATGCGAGATGGCCGGAGAGGGCAACCTCGCATGCTCGATCTGCGTGTCGGCCAAAGGCGACGTGGTGCAATTCGCCAACGCGCTATGCGGAAGCGCCTACCAGGACGCGGGCGATGTTGCGCCGAACCGGGTCACGCAACTCGGCAATCATGCGAGCCGCCATGGCATCGAGCAGCGTCCGGTCGGGCATGCTCGACCCCGGGAACGGGAGCGGAATGTCGAAGCCGTCGCCCGCCTTTCGCGGGATGAGGTGCACATGGTAATGAAAGACATTCTGGCCGGCGGCCGTCCCTGAATTCACGACGATGTTGATATCGTCGGCCCCATTGAGCCGTCGCACCACGGGTGCCAGCCGAAGCGCGACGTCAAAGAGATGCATGGCCAAATCGGGAGGGACATCGCTGAGCGTCTCGAAGTGCTCGCGCGGCACCACCAGGAGATGGCCGAGGTTCACGGGCTGGATATCCATGAAGGCGATCGCGTTGGAATCCTCGTAGCACATCGAGACCTCTCCCGCCCCGTTGAGGAGGTCGCAGAAGATGCAATGCTTGGCGGGTGCGGTCATGGATTCGAACTCCTTCAGGGGGTCAAGCGTGATAAGAGCAGAACGAGTGCCAGAACCATTCGGGTACGAAGAGGGGATTTCCCTCGTCCGTAAGGATGGGAATGGGCGCTCGGCGCGGCGCTGGCGCCACAGCCGGTCTCCGAACGACACAGCGTTTCCGGCCATGTCACGACGATCTTGGGGCGCAGTGGTCGAGACCGAACCGAACGAACTATCTTCCCACCTACCTACGCAACGCACTCCTTTCTCGGAACAACATGGCCACTTCGACCAAGACGGAGCGGACGAGCGCCGCCGGCCTCTCGCGCGAGCAGCTCCAGCACGCGTATCGCATCATGTTCCTGTCGCGCCGTATCGACGACAAGGAAATCCAGCTCAAGCGGCAGAACAAGATCTTCTTCCAGATCTCAGGGGCGGGACACGAGGCAGTCCTGGCGGCATCGGGACTTCTCTTTCGTCCGGCCTACGACTGGGTCTACACGTACTACCGCGATCGGGCCCTCTGCCTCGGATTGGGGATGACCCCGGAGGAGATGCTGTACGAGGCGGTCGGCGCGGCGATCGATCCCAATTCGGGGGGTCGGCAGATGCCGTCGCACTTCGGGCACAAGGGGCTGAATATTGTCAGTGCCTCGTCGCCCACCGGGACCCAGTTCCTGCAGGCGGTGGGTTGCGCCGAAGCAATCCAGAAGGCGGCAGCGCTGGGGATGAGCGAGGGATTCAACGCCGACGAAATCGTGTACGTCGCGTCGGGAGACGGAACGACCAGCGAAGGGGAGTTCTGGGAGAGCCTGAATACGGCCGCCAATCTGCAGCTTCCGATCGTTTATCTGATTCAGGACAACGAGTACGCCATTTCGGTCCCGGTGGAAGTCAACACGGCGGGGGGCAGCATTTCGAAGTTGGTCGCCTCCTTCCCCGGGTTGTACATTCAGGAAGTGGACGGGTGCGATTTCATCGCGAGCTACGAGACCATGCAGCGCGCCGTGCAGCATGCCCGCGCCCGAAAGGGTCCGGCCTTCGTGCACGCGCATGTCATTCGCCCCTACTCCCACTCGCTCTCCGACGACGAGGTGCTCTATCGTCCCGCCGATGAGCGGGAGAAGGATGCGAAGCGCGACCCGCTCACCACCTTTCCAGTCTGGCTGGTTGTCAACGGTTTTGCGACCGACGCCGATCTGGAAAAGATCCGCGAAGAAGTGGATGCGCAGGTGCTGGCGGCCACCGACGACGCGTTAGGCCAGCCGCAGCCCGCGGCGAGCACCGTGCACTTCGCGGTCTATTCGCCCGATGTCGATCCCACCAGCGAGGCGTTCGACACCGAGGACGACCCGCACTTCTCTGGCCACGAGACGACCATGGTGGATCTGCTCAATGCCTGCATGCGGGACGAAATGCGGCGTGACGGTCGCATTGTCGTGTTTGGCCAGGACGTCGCCGACGTGTCGCGCGAAGCGAACGTGGGTCGAGTCAAGGGAAAGGGCGGTGTATTCAAGGTCACCCACGGGCTTCAGAAGGAATTCGGCGGTGTGCGCGTCTACAACTCGCCGCTGGCCGAGGCCAACATTGCCGGACGGGCCATCGGCATGGCCGCGCGCGGCTTCAAGCCGGTGGTCGAGATTCAGTTCTTCGACTACATCTGGCCTGCGTACATGCAGATTCGCGACGAACTGGCCACCATGCGCTGGCGCTCCAACAACAGCTTCTCCGCCCCCGTGGTCATTCGCACCACGTACGGCGGCTACATTCGCGGCGCGATCTATCACTCGCAAACCGGGGCATCGCTCTTCACGCACATCCCGGGACTGCGCGTAGTCTGCCCGGCGACCGCGCTCGACGCCAACGGCCTCCTGCGTACCGCCATTCGCTGCGACGATCCGGTCATCTTCCTCGAGCACAAGCACCTGTACCGCCAGACCTACAACAAGGCAGAGTATCCCGGTCCCAACTTCATGATTCCGTTCGGCAAGGCGAAGGTTGTGCGAGCGGGCACCGACGTGACGCTGGTCACCTATGGAGCGACCGTGCAACGCGCCTTTGCGGCGGCCAACCAACTGGCCGATGAAGGCATCTCGGTGGAAGTCATCGACCTGCGCACGCTGTCACCCTGGGACCGGGAGACGGTGTATGCATCGGTGAAGAAGACCGGCCGTGCTATCGTCGCCTACGAAGACTCCATATCGTGGGGCTACGGCGCCGAGATTGCCGCGTGTCTGGCCGATGACTGCTTTGCGTGGTTGGACGCGCCGGTCAAGCGGGTGGCGAGCACCGACACCTTCGTCGGCTACGCGCCGCAGCTCGAAGATGCGATTCTTCCCCAAATCGAAGACTTCGCGCGGGCATATCGCGAGATCATGGCCTACTGATCCGTTCCCTATCCCGCAGCGATCCGTTCCCTCCCCCTCCCGCCTTGCCTTCCTTCAGTTTTGCGAGGCGTTGTGCCGAGACTTGAGCGAGTTGACTGGAAACTCACGGCGCTCGGGAGAAGGCATGCTCACGCGGTACTGGGGAAAACGCTGTCTCTTATACACATCTGACGCT
>ENA-ORBV01010906-ORBV01010906.1-microbial-mat-metagenome-genome-assembly--contig:-NODE-10906-length-14403-cov-4.264763_pt1 | contig 14403 bp, 12 predicted proteins | sample MGYA00237777_ERZ505514 | MGnify/ENA primary metagenome ERZ505514 (study PRJEB26160, sample SAMN06269048) | microbial mat metagenome | isolation source: Oligotrophic lake microbial mat | place...
CGATCGCGACGGCACTGCCGACCACCACCAAGCCACCGGTGACCCAGAAACTCTGGCGATCAATCTCCTCGCCGATGGTCTCCAAACGTTTGGCGAGGTCGGCGTCCAGCCCAGGTTCCTGCACCCGTTCCTTGGCCAGCTTCCCAAGGAGTTGTTCCTCCAGCACCACCACACCCGCGGGATCGTGGACGTGGAAGATACGCACCTTGGGCAGCGAGTTCACCGTGCCGACGCCCTCGGGCAGACGTCGGCGTTCCGCCAAGGCGAAGCCTCCGGCAGACATCGGGATCAGGAAGTAGTGCGTCTCGTCCTGCGCCGGATTGCCCACCGCCGCATCGACTCGCGTCGCACTGAACAAACGCAGTGAACCGATGGTCGACTGCAGGTAGGACACCCCGCTCATGGCCCACGCCTGCGCCACGTTGGGCGCGGCGCTGATGGCCTTCAGGCAATCAATCCAGGTGCGGCTGAGCAGCGAGCGTTCCTGGGGAACGCTCACGGGATTCGTCGACGGCTCATCGGTCATGGGGCCTCACCAGCGGACGGTACCAGGATCACGCTGCGTCATCGATGAGCAACGATGCTATGGGTGTACGCTAGGTGATCTTTTCTACCGGTTCCACTGGTTCCACCGGCACCGTCGGCGTCGGCGGCTTGAGCTGCACCACCAGATTCGCCGCCAGCACCAAGCCACCACCGACCAGCAGACTCGCCGAGAGTGATTCGTTGGGATAGGCGATGCCGGCCCACGCCGAGATCACCCCGGGCATGACGAACGCGAACATGCAGGCGAACACCGGTTCAGTCGAATAGACGATGCCCGCAGCGACCGCGCCGACGCCGCGCTGGAAGTTGAACATCAGCAGCATGCCGCCGAGCGTCGACACCAGCGTCAGCGCCACCAGGCAACCGAGCGCCGGCGCGCTGCCATAGATCAGACCCAGGTGCTGCCACGACGGCATGGTGGCGAACGCCAGCGGCAGCAGCGCCAGTCCGGTGATGGCGAAGGCCAACGCGCTGACGCGGCCCATGTGATTGCGAGCGTATCCTGGGCGTTCGATCCACAGGATCTGCGCGGTGAACACCACCGCTGCGCCCAAGGTCTCCAGTTCACCGCGCCCGAGCTTGAGGTCGCTCCAGTCGAGCTGCGCCAACACCGCCACACCGGCCATCACCAGCACCGCCGCGAGCAGCACCTGCGCGGAGGGAAAACGTCGCACCATCAGCGCGACCACGAACGGCAGGAACACACAGTAGCCCTGCGTCAGGAACGCTGACACCGACGCGCTGGTGTAGCTGAGCCCGTCCATCTGCAGCAGCATCCCGCCCGCGGTGAAGATCCCGAGGCCGAGCGCCTGCGAGACCTCGGCGCGCGTGATGTCTTTGAGCAGGAAGCGACACCACCACGCCACCACCGCCGCGGCGATGAGGAAACGCAGTGCCAATCCCCATGAGCTGACGAACCACGAACCGGCCTCGGGAAAGGCCTCACGCTGCATCTGCGACAGTCCTTTCATCAGCGGGAAACTCACGCCCCAACAGACGGCAGCACCGACCAGGGCGAGGACAGCAGTGGTGCGGGGCGAGACGGCGGGCATTGGGTGGCGCAGCACAACCGACAATACCCTCGCGGCAAGAGCTCTACGGCCTAGTTAAAGCAACACACGCCACCCATGCGAGTGGCGTGTGTCTATCGCTCGTCGTTGGATGATGAGTGAGCTTACGCCAGCCACTCGGTGTGGATCCACTCGCCTGGCTTCTCGTTGCGCTCATACGTGTGCGAGCCGAACGCGTCGCGTTGGGCTTGCGTCACGTACGCGGGCAGACGCGCGGTGGCGTAGCCTTCGATGTAGGCCAGCGAGGCCGACAGCGCGGGCACCGGGATGCCGGCGGCGACTGCGGCGCCGACGACTTTGCGCAGCGCGGGCAGCGTGCGCGCGATGTCCTTCTTGAACTCCGCCGCGATCAACAAGCTCGGCAGGTTGGGCTGCTTCTTGAACGCGGTGGTGATGCGGTCGAGGAACACTGCGCGGATGATGCAGCCGCCGCGCCAGATGGCGGGGATGCTGCCCAGGTCGGTGTTGTAACCGCGGGCCTTGCTGCATTCGACGATCAGGCGCATGCCTTGCGCGTACGCCGCGATCTTCGCCGCGTAGAGCGCCTTGGCGATGTCGTTCACCGACACGCCCTTGAGCTTGCTGGTCTTGAGCTTCAGGACCTTGGCAGCGACTTCACGCTCACCCTTGAGCGAACTGATCAGGCGCGCGTCGACGGCGGCGGTGATGGTAGGGATGGGAACGCCGACATCGAGCGCAGCGACGGTGGTCCACTTGCCGGTGCCCTTTTGGCCCGCGCAGTCGCGGATGGCGTCGAGCAGGAACTTTCCTTTTTTCTTCGGATCGGGCTTATCGGCGATGTTGCCGGTCAGCTCGATGAGGAAGCTGGCGAGCTCGCCCTTGTTCCAGGCCTTGAAGATCTTGGCGAGTTCGCCGTGTTTCTTGCCCAGGCCGCGATTGATGAGGTCATAGACCTCGGCGATCATCTGCATGTCGCCGTATTCGATGCCGTTGTGCACCATCTTGACGAAGTGGCCGGCGGAGCCTTCACCACACCAGGTGACGCAGGGCTCGGCGTTCTTCTTGCCGGCCTTGGCGCTGATCTCTTTCAGAATCGGCATCAACTTATCGACCGCGTCCTTGTTGCCGCCGGGCATGATCGACGGCCCGATGCGCGCGCCTTCTTCACCACCCGAGACACCCATGCCTATGAAGAAGAACTTCTTCCCAGTTTTCTCGCCCTGCGAGACGGCAAACGCGTTGCGGCGGTCGGTGTCGGCCCAGTGAGCGTTGCCGCCGTCAACCAGGATGTCGCCCTCTTCCAGCAGCGGAGCGATCTGCTCGATCACCGCGTCGGTGCCCTTGCCGGCCTGCACCATGATGATGATGCGGCGCGGACGCTTGATCGACGCGACGAAGTCGGCGAGTTCCTTGCTGGGTACGAAACGGGCGTTCTTGCCGTGCTCCCACTGCATGACCTCTTCGGTCTTCTCATAGGAGCGGTTGTAGATCGCCACGGTGTAGCCGCGGGATTCGATGTTCTTGGCGAGGTTGCGGCCCATCACGGCCATACCGATAACACCGGCGTCAGCAGTCGCAGTCATTGGAGGATATCCTTGTCAGTGGGGAGGGCACAGCCTCTAAGGCCCCCTTCGGACGTCCAGCGACAGGTGGAGAGCCGGGGCGAGCCGAGGGTATGCGAACCACGTCGGGCCCATGCGAACCCCGCGGGAATCCGCGCGGATTGCGCAGGTTCGCCAGAGGCGGCGATGCGCGCTACAGCGCTGGCAGGACGCCGCCTTGCACACGCACCAATTCCACGGCCGCCGCCCACCGCTGGGGCTGCTGTCCATCTGCCAAGATCGCAGCACAGGCTTCCTGGTCGAGCGGGCGTCCTGCGAGGTGGCGGACCCCAGCGGGCAGGTTCAGCCGCGCGAGGCGCTGCTCGACCGCCGCCACGTCCGGCCATGGCAATTGGTGATCGGGATCCGGCTCGACCTGGGGATCCTCCGGATCGTCGGTAACGCCATCGTCATCGTCGATGGCCAGCGACAGGTCCTCCTCCACCAAGTCGATACCGCTGATCATCGTCACCACCCATCCGGCCAGACGCGTGGTGGCGGGATCATGCAGACGTCCCACCACCCACGGCAACACCTGCGGATCACCCCACGCCGCCGCAAGCACCAACGCCTCCCGACTGCGGGCTGGATCATCGGCCAGACGATTGATCCACGCCGGCATGCTCACTGGCTGAGCACAACGCCCGAGCAGATCAAGCGCCGCGCGCCGTTGTGAGACCTCCGCCTCGGCGAACCACATCGCCACCCGCCACGCGCTGGGTTCATCACCACGCAGGATCAGCGCCTGTGCGGCGGCGAACCGGGTCGGCATGTCATCACTGGTCAGCAGGGTCCGTAGTGCGGGGCGCAAGAGTGGATCGCCCAACGCTCCGGCGACCTCTGCGGCAAACAACGCGACGGCAGGATCACGCAACGACTCGGCTACCAGTCCAGGAACCGCCCATCCCCGCTGGCGTGCCGCGCCAAGAGCTGCCGCGCGATAGCGCTTGTCAGTAACGCGTTGGCTTGTGGTCATCAGCCCGACGATCGCCGGATCATCGAGCCACCGCGCGACCATCCCGGCGCGATACCAGATCACCAGCGGACCAGCGGGAAACGCGGCGAGGGCCTGTGACAAACGCGCGTCGCGCTGCTCCGGCACCAGCAAAGCCGTGGCGAGCACTGTCATGATCTCGCCGATCTCCGGATTCGCCACCGCAGCAGCGAGAACTACTTCCCAACCGACGCTCTCCGCTTCGCGTACGCCATCCAGATGGACGGAGAAACGCTCATCCAGATGCGTGATATCACGACGATTGTGCCGTGGCGAGCGGCACGCCTGGGAACGCAACATGCCCAGCGCCGCACACTCGGCAGCGTGTTGCTCCACCAGGGTAATGATGGCGGATCTCACAGGATGCGCGTCCATTCCGTGCCGTCGAACTGCATGACGTCTTTCGCGCCGATCGACCACAGCAGACCATCGGCGGTGGAGAGGTGGTTGCAGGTGGATGGTGGTTCGCCGTCGAAGTCGACGAGCGTGAGATGACCGTCTTCCAACGTGTGCAGACTGTACATGGTCGAGAGCCACAGTTTGCCGGCGAACCACTCCAGGTCGAAGATGTCGTCCCTCATATCCCGGTGGTCGACCACTTGCCAAGTCGCACCGCGACCGCGGAAGAGGATGCCGCCCTGTCCTGCGGCATAGACGTTCCCGTCCTCGGCGCACAGCACGCGAAAGAAGGCCAGCGTGGTCGGCTGGGCAGCGAGCTTCCACTTCTCCTTCGTGCGTTTGCTGCGTTCCCAGATCTCGCCTTTCCAACCAACGGCATAGAGTTCGTTGGCGTTGAAGCCGTGGATGGATTCCAGACCGGGAAGGCCTTTGCCGCCAGGCGGCAGCCCCTGATCGAAACGTTCCCACACCCCGGCCTTCGGTCGACGGAAACACTGGCGATTGATGCCGACCACGTACGGGATGCCATCAATGGCGCGCACTTCGCGCAGGTCGCCGGAACGGTCGTCGGGTTCGGGGATCTGTTCGTTCAGATCTTGGCCGGAGCCGAGGAGGTTGATGTGGCCGTCGTCGCCGAGGGAGATGCACTGCTCTTTGGGCTTGGTGATGATGCAGCAGGAGATGGCGACCCATTCCAAAACAGATTTTCCCCACTCTGACTTGAAAAAAGAGAATTTCGCCGTGTGGGGAAACTCTGGGTCAGCATCGTCGGATGATGCCAAGAAATAGGCGCGCTCCCGATTCCGAATACAGGCCGTGCGAAGGGAGAAAAGGTCGCATATGCGCGTCATAATTATCCTAGGTTCTCGTTGCTCTGCGATATTTTGTCGGTCTGGTTTCTCAGCTTCGCACTCTCATTCTTGTTGAACCTCTCCCACTGCTTCCCAAACCGCTGCTCCCTCGCCCCCGACGGACTGCACGCCACCTCGGTTCCAGGGGTGATGCCCATCTTCTTGTGGTTGTTCAGCAACTGGTTGGTCAGGCAATCGGGATCACAGTTGCTCAGTGGGAAAATCTCCTGGATGGCACGTACGCCGCACGCGACGGCCTCGCGAAAGGTCCATTCGTCTCCCCGCTCATACCGGCCTTCGGCGATGATCTGGCGCTGCTTGAGATGCAGCAGGCCATGCGTCCCGGTGTTGTTGTCATTGCCTTCGGCACAGACACACAGGGCTTCGTTCTGATTGTAGCCTTCGCAGCCATCCCGGGTCTTCCCCCCTTTCTTCCGTTCCCCAGGCAGCAGGAACGAGGACACATCGACCACATGGTGCGGCGTCTGCGGCGGACAACAGGCGGTCTTCTTGTACGAAGACAAGCCGCAGCGCAGCGCATTGCGGCAGTCGTCGCGCGACAGTTCCTTGGCGTAGGCCTGGTATTCCTTTTGGGTATCCGCTCGCTCGTCCGCTGTTTTCGTGCTGAAATCCTGGTCGCTGATATCCGGATTGTCCGCACGGACTTGTTTGCGTTTCGTTCGCAGGTTCTTCTTGGATTGGTCCAGCTTCTTGGGATCCGGACACGGAGATGGCTTGCCATCCTCGCAGTTGTCCGCCACTGCCTTGCGTGCGGTGCCGCACGAACCACCGACCGCGAAGGTCGAGTTGCTCATCGACGCCATCGCCGGCATCGGCGGCGCGCTGCCAGGAGTGCTCCCGTGATTGGTCGTGCACAGATCCAAATGCCGCACCACCTCCTCACCTTCAACATACACGTTCGGTGACCAGCTCTGGAACCACGCCGTTCCGGTGATGGTGTGGGTGATCACGCTGCCGCCAAAGTTGCGCGTCGCCGCCTCATCGCCGGTGATCTTCTTGATGTAGGAACTCGACCGCTTGATCACCGGCTTGCCTTTGATGAACACCTGTCGGCTGCCATTCGCCACATCGGCTGCCTTGGCAAAGTTCGGATACGGGATCGGGATCGGTCCGGCGGGCGGGCCTGGGGGCGACAAGCAGACATCTGGAAACGCAGCGATCACCGTGCCGGTGGACACCGCGCATAGCACCTCGCGACCGTTGGCGAAAACGTGGCTAGTCATGCGGCGGACTCTTCCTGCGTCGATCGGCCTTGGCCACCGCATACGGCGACTGAGCGGTTTCCGGCAGGCCCGTTGGCGTGCAACAACACGTGGTCGCCCAGCGCATAACCTTTGCGGAACGCCATCCACGCGACGGACAGTAGCAGCGGCACCGTCGCCATGCCGATCAAACCGGTGGAGCGGCACGGCTGCCATAACGGACAGCTTTCACGCGTACGTCGGCTGAGCCGGCGATGGGCAAGGGCCGCCTCCTTCAGCGAGCGTTGGTCCATCTGGCAATCGCTGATGCGCCAAGCCATGTCGTGCATCGCCAACCCGGCTTCCTGGAGTGCGGCACGTCCGGCGGCGGTAAGACCATCAGCTTTCAGCGGCAGGCGCGCATCGCTGGTGGAGGGCTCAATGCCGGTGCCGACACCCAGGCAATGCAGACCGTCGCCGTCAGTGCGACACAACACCGCGCTGCCCGCCTCGCCCGCGGTGGCGTGATGGATCTCGGTTGGGCCGATCAACGTACCATCGTCCAGCAACGGGATGATGGCGGCGGCATGCAACAGACTGTCGACCCCGGCGATGACACAGGCAGAGGTGCCCAGGCGTTCGTTCACCTCATGGCAGGAGCACAGCACGTCGAAACCGTGCTGACCGGTCAGCTCAACCGCGACGACGTTGGGAAAGCGCGCGCGCACGTGGTCGGCCAGTTCGTTCGCCAACTCATCGTCGTGGCCAGAACCGTGCGGACGAAGCAGGCGGATGCAGGTGCGGGTGCGACCAGCAGCGTTCAAGCAGGCTTCAACCGCCGGCAACAGCATCGCCAGCCAGCGGTCGATTCCGTGGCGTGGAGGATCGGCTGATACCGCGGCTACCGGCAGCCAATCGCTGCGGCCATCGTGGAAACGTGACTCGACCACATGATCCAGACCACAGCGGATCGCAGCGCACGCCGCGCCGACATCCAGCCCGACGCTGCACACCACACCCGCTGCAGTGATGACCGGCAGTGTCATGGCAGTGTCATGGCAGTGTCATGGCAGTGTCACAACAACGCTGCGACAATAGTTCCAGCAACCGGCGAGGCACTGTGGGGTCGCCAACGCTTACCCAACCGTCGAGCACGCCGCCATCCGTCCGACACCGGACCGATGACAACGCGCTCCAGCGCTTCGAGCTCCATCGTCAACGGCACAGTCGCCCGCGCGGTCAGCGTCAGACGCCGGGAATCGGGCTCGATCACCACGGTGTCGACCACCAACTGCGCCGGCTGCGATTCTCCGCGGATGGGGAAAATCTCCGCCTCCTCGGTGAGCGCCGGCAGGGCGAAGGTCCACCAACCATCAGGGGTGAGATTGCCGAGATCGAACTCCTCCCCACCTGTGGGATACGGCATACGCTGATCCTCCGGCGCGCTGTTAAAGAAGTGTGGTGAGAAATCTGCCGGCAGGAACGGCGCCTGATGTTCTTGCCACTGCGCATCGTAGGTCCCAGCGTGGGTGCGGCGCGGCCGCCAGGCGCGTCCAATCACCCCCGCCGCGATCGCACGGTGTTCGATGTCAGGAGCACGCACGGGATCGGTGATCACCTCAAACGTTGGCAACGGCTGCCCGACGATCAGGTCTTTCGGCGCGTCACCGTAGAAACCCACTCCGCAGGGATTGTGCTGATGCACGCGGCGACGGGCCTCATCCGGATGCAGCACGTCCGCGCCACCGAACGCCGAACCATAATGCAGTGGCACCGGTGTCAGCACCTGCGCCTCGCTGGTGCGCCAGCCGAACAGCCGGCGTTCCCAGGTGCGCGCACCGAACACCGCCCACGCCTTATCGATCGGCCCGACCCGCAGACCAGCGGTGCAACGGGTCGCTTCCGGCTCATCCGCTGGCGGATGCACTTGCCCCAGCACGATGACGTCGCACAGCGGTTTGGTCGGAGTGAAATCGGTCTCCAACAACGGTGGCGACAATCCCGGCTCGCCGACAAAAGTATCAGCCTCGATCCATGCCACTGACGGCACTGCTTGCCACGTGGTGGTGCCTGGCGGCTGATGGAACGTGGCTTTCACCGCGATCACCAACGCCTCGCCGCCATCGGGCATGGTGGTCGGCCAAGCACGAGCAGCGCGAGAGGAACGATTATCGATCAGCATGGCCGTCGCCTCAGTCGAGCCGTACGCTGCGACCGACGATGCGGTTGACCCCGTTCGACCACGAGCTGACGTAGGCGCCCCGCAGCAGGACCTTGCCGGCGGCGGTGAGCGTCAACGAGGCCGCGCCACTACGCAGCACCACTTGTTCGCTGGCCGTGAGTTCCTGACGCGCTGGCGGACAGAATGACTGCAGCATGCCAACTACTTGAAGACCATCGGCACCAGCCATCAGCACCACCGCGCTGCCGTCCTGCTGCGCCCGCGCGAGCACAGCAGGATCGCTGGCGCCATCCACGGATGCACTGAACGATTCGGCACCGCCGGCCACCCGTACCAGCACCCGGCCATGCGCCTGGGTTCCGACCAGACGACCAAGGTACCACGCTACCGGAGCAGGCAGCGTGGGCGATGCCTGCGGCACGCGTTTCGACACACGACGGGAGGAAGAAGCGCGGGGCATAAGAACCTCGGAGTGCGAACCGTGCACAGGTGCTCCGACTTGGCAACCAGCGAGAGTTGTCGGTGTACGCTTCGGCGTAACACGGGCAGTCGCCCGGTACCTGGTGCCTGTCAACCGACACCTATTTTCGTAGCGTCAAATCGTAGGGTCAAAAGTCGTTGGCATCGCTCCGTGGTTTTGCTGGTTTTCCCGCTGATGGGTTGATCGGCTTGGCAGTGGCGACCTTGGCCAGGGATTCCGGCGTCTGCGATTCGTACCATTTCAGCAGGGCGCGGCAGGTTGGCGTCTCCATCCAGTCCGGATGTTTGGTCACCACCTCCTGGAAACGCATCTTCGCGGTGGCGTGATCGCCGGTGGTCAGCGCCACTAGGCCCTGGAAATAATAAAGGTCCTCGCCGTCTTCGGTGGTCGGTACGCGCGCGACGCTGTCCTCCCACGACACGGCACCTGACAACCAGTCGAGCACCAGTTCTTGCCACGGTCTGCCGCCATTGCGTTTGAGCCCACTTTCGACGGCTCCCCAGTCTGGTTCTTTACCATCAAGGCGGGCGAGCACCGCCCATTCCAGGCGCGCGAGGTTGAGGAAGCTGTTCGGCAGGAAACGATCGCCTGGACCGCCCTCGACCAGAAACTTGGCGAACTGGTCACGCGCCGTGGGCAGATCGCCGCGGTCGAGCGCCGCGTAACCAAGCGCGAACGGCCAGAGAGGATTGTCATCCTGATGAGTACCGACGGCGGTGATGAGATCGGGGAGGCGTGCCTGTTGGCGAAAAGTGATGATGGTCCGACCGAGCTCGTACCCACGCGTCCACAGTTGCGGTGATTTGGCGATGATCGCCAGCGCACCATCGACATCGGCAGGTCTGCTCCACAACAGACACTGATGCAGTCGCATAGGATAGTAGGCATTGGACGTCAGCGGGATTATGAGGCGGAAGACCTCCGCCGCCTCAGGGTAGCGTCCGGCGTCGAACCACATCTGCCCGAGGCGCTCCTGGATGTTCAGATGCCACGGCATCCCGCGGGCATAGGCGATTTCCGCGGCATTCGGCAACGGTTGGCCGTTTTCCGCTGCTTGGTTGAAACCGTCCGCCATCAGTCCGGGTGCATGATCAGGACCATGTGCGAGGTTGGCTGCGGGAATCGGTGTCAGCGCCGGTGCCCCTGGAGGTTGCCACAACAGCCGGCAACCGGCCTCACCGCTGCCTTGAAGGAATTCCAGCCGCACGGGAAACCAACCGGCAGCAAGATCCACGTCTGCGCCCTTCACCTGCATCGCATGGTTGCCGCTATTGTCGATCACCAGGTCGTCCACCACCAAGCGGCTGCCGTCATCGGATTCCACCGCTATCCGGTAGACCCCAGGCCGATCGATACGCAGATCACCCTGCCACCGGATCGCGAACCATTGGCTCAGTTCAAGCGTCGGCCAGGGCAGCGTGCGATTGTCGATCTGGGGATCGATCCAGGAACGGAACGGTTTGCGTCCCTCAAGCGGCACCATGGTGGTGGTGGGCGACCACTGACGCATGAGTTTTTGCAATTCATGATCGCTAGGTGCCTGCATCGTCCAGTGCCGCAAGGAAGGCATCACCAGCGGCATCTGGTCGCAGCGCTGCGCCGCCTCCACCAAGCGTTGGAGATGGGCTCGGGGTAGCAGTTTCTGCGGCTGCTCCGCCACCAATCGCTGCAACAACGGCGTGGCGAGATCCGCGCGTGAGATCGACAGTTTGTTCAGCGCCACCGCCAAGGGGCCGATGGCGTGATGGCGTGGGCGATCCATTTCCTCAGTGAGTGCTCGAGCCAACGCGTCCCATGCCTCTGGTGCCGGGCGATCATTGTCGGCAAAAGAGATGCCCTGGTTTCCCAGCGTGTACCGCGCCGCGATCACCGATCCTGGCAGCGCCTTGCGAATTGCGGCACCCAACACGCGATCGCTAGTCGGATAGTCGCGCGTCTTCTGCCGTTGCAGCAGATGGCTGTAAAACATCGCGATGTAGAGCCGGTCGCGATTCCACGCCGCGAGATCGCCAAGGCCGTACAACTGGAGTGATCCATCCGCTGCCATCAGTCCATGTGGGCGGTCGATCAGGCGGTCGCAGGCCCGCATGGCAGTCGTCAGCGGTGCGATCTGCGTCCCACGCAGGCGTTCACACGCGCTGGTGACGCGCCGCCATAGCTCCTGACGTTCAAGTGCCGGTTCCACGACCGCTTCGACTGCCGTCCCCAGGTCAAGCAGCAGGTCTTTGGCCACCGCATCTTCCACATCACGACTTGCCAGCATCCACGCAGTGAAAGCGATGGTCTCGCGGATGATGGTCTGCGGATCGCCCCAGCGGTTTCCACGCCAGTTCATCTCACATACTACGGCAGGATTCTGCGCCCGTTCGTTGTTCGCCGCATCCATCCAGGATCGCACATTGGTTTCAAAACCGACCCGCAAGGCCGTATAACGCTCATGCCGTGTGCTGGGCGCAGCGTGCTTGAACGATCGCCAATCGGTACTCGCCAGGATCCTCAGCGAACGGAACATCGGTGCCGCTTGCTCTTTCTTCTCATGGCGTGCAAGGGCATCGAGTACTGCCGCGCGTTCACCGCGCACCAAGCGTACCCACAGTTCCGGGGCTTCCTCATCCAGGCTGGCGGGCAGCGCGCCACGGCGTGCTGCGCTGCGGCGTTCCATCAGCGCGCTGGCATATCCGAGCCACGGCCCATCCCCGCCATCGGTTTCCGGTTCACCGGCCAGACACAGGTTGACGTAGCACATCAACGCCAAGCCCAGCAAGTGTTGATCATCCGGCGACTTGGCCAACAACGGCCGCAGTTTTGCCAGCGCAACGATGTTGTCGGTGGGATGCAGCGATGCCGTGGGATCTGGCAATACATCCTCACCGGCCATCGCGGTGGTGCACCAGAGGACGAGGAACAGTGGGATCATGAGCAGAACATGGGGAAAACGCATGCGGCGCTTCTATCCACTGATGCCTGGATTCCCAGCACCGTGCGGCGCGACTGCGGAAAGGTGCTGATTCCCTTCCGCTGGAGCTGTTACTCCCGCACTACGCTGAAGGACTTGCTCGTGAGGAACCGTTCCACCACACCGATGACACCGATGATCACCGCCAGCTCCATCCACACGCGACGATCAGGGGAACTGCGTCCGCGAATATGGACCGCGGTCACCAAGGTCGACACCAACAGCAACACCAGGATCGCTGCGCCCCATTGCGGTTTGTACTCCTGCCCTTTGCCGTCGACCACGTACGGTGCGATCAGCAGGGCAAAGGTGAAGTACGGCCACAGCAGCGTCCCCTGCGTGATCACCGCGACCTTTCACGGATGTCCCGGCCGGCGACCAGCCAGGCACCAGCGCCGCCAGCAACGAGACGCGCGACGGCGCTCGCTCAGTTGCGCACCTGCGAATAGCCGTTGTCGAGCAGGTATTGGATGGGGCGGGTCTCACGCTTCTCATCGACGATCACTTCCATCCGCACCGTGTTGCGGTCGTCGATTTTGCTCATGACCTTGCGCACACCATGAAGGGCCTCCAAAGCCTTCTCGTCATCCAGCATCGCCTGCTGGGTCATGTTCTGCTTGGTGTAGGTGTAGCCAACCCGCGGCGCGCCACAGGCGACCAGGGTGAGCGAGAGCACAAGAACGCACAGGATGGCACGCATGGGAGGACTCCTCGGCCGGCATAGTGGAGCGCTTGGGCCAGGAGCCAAGGTGTGGGTGGTGGAACGGTGTGGAACGGTTGGGACGTGGTTCCACAGGTTCGCCAGCCGGGTGGCGTTGACCCCGGACGGCGACAGGATCGCCGCCATGGCACACATCCTGGTGGTGGAGGACGAGCCGGCGATCGCGGACGCGATCGATTATGCGCTCAGCACAGAAGGTCTGACCGTCACTCGAGCCGGCACAGTGCAGGCCGCGCGCCAGCACCTAGGCGTCGTCGACCTGATCGTGCTCGATGTCGGCCTGCCGGATGGCAGCGGCTTCGACCTCTGCCGCGAGCTGCGCAAGACCTCCAGCGTGCCGGTGATTTTCCTGACCTCACGCGCGAGCGAGATCGATCGCGTGGTCGGACTGGAACTGGGAGCCGACGATTACGTGGCCAAACCATTCAGCCCACGCGAGCTGAGTGCACGGGTGCGCGCGGTGCTCCGCCGCTCGCAGACTCGCCAAAGCGCACCGGCATCAGCGCCGGATCTGCTGCTGGACGAGGAGCGTCGCAGCGCCACCTGGCATGGCAGCGCGCTTGATCTGACACGTTACGAGTTCCGCCTGCTGGCGGTGCTCGCTGCGCGCCCAGGGATGGTGTTCCCGCGTGCGCGGCTGCTCGACTTGATATGGGAGCGTCCGGAGGGTCCGTTCGATCGCACGGTCGACACCCACATCAAGACTCTGCGCGCCAAATTGCAGTCCGCACATCCCGGCAGCGATCCGATCCGTACGTTGCGCGGCGAAGGGTATGCCTGGGAGGATTCCGCGTGAACGCATGGTGGTCGCCGTTTCTTAGCCTGCGCTGGCGCCTCGCGGTGGTGGCGATGGTGGTCATGGCCGGCGGTGGCTGGTGGATGGCCTCGCTCGCCGCCGATCAACTGCACCGCAACTACCAAGAAGCGATGGAAGAGACGTTGGTCGACAGCGCCCACATCCTTGCCGCGCTGATCGCCGAGGAATCGAACGCCGGAGTGGTCTCGTCGCGTGGCATCACCGCCGCGATGGAAGCCGCGGGGCGGCTGAAATTGTCGGCGCGTATCTATGGCCATGAGAAGACCCACGTCAGTACCGCAGTGCAGGTGACTGATGCGACCGGCGTGGTGCTTTACGATTCTGACGAGCCCAACAACAGCGGGCGGGATTTCTCGCGCTGGAACGACATCGCGCGCACGCTTCAGGGCCGTTACGGCGCGCGCGCTACGCGCAGCGATCCCAATGATCGCAGCACCGCGATGCTGCACATCGCCGCACCGATTCAGCGCGAGGGGAAAATCATCGGTGTGGTCAGCGTGTCGAAGGGCGTCGACAGCGTCTCGCCGTTCATGGAGGCTGCCCGCCAAGGCATGCTGCGCGCCGGCATCGTCGCCGGTCTGGCGGCCACACTCGTCGCGTTGGCCGCAACGGTGTGGATCAC
>ENA-ORBV01010909-ORBV01010909.1-microbial-mat-metagenome-genome-assembly--contig:-NODE-10909-length-14402-cov-5.797208_pt1 | contig 14402 bp, 10 predicted proteins | sample MGYA00237777_ERZ505514 | MGnify/ENA primary metagenome ERZ505514 (study PRJEB26160, sample SAMN06269048) | microbial mat metagenome | isolation source: Oligotrophic lake microbial mat | place...
CCACCGAGATCTACACCTCTCTATTCGTCGGCAGCGTCAGATGTGTATAAGAGACAGGGCGAGTTGGTATTGTTGGTTTACATCGTGGGCAAGGGTTAGTCAATACGCTGGCCGCACATCCACGGGTTCAGATTGCTGCGCTCTGTGATCTTGATCAGGCATTATTGGCCGAGAGTGGCGCACGCCATGGGTTGGCTGATAGTGGCTTGTTCACGAACTTCGAGCAGTTCGTTGAAGCGCCGATTGATATTGTCGTGATTGCCACACCAATCGAGTTTCATGCGGCACAAGCCATTGCGGCATTAGAGAGCGGCAAGCATGTTCTTTCTGAGCAGACAGCCGCCTACACCCTGAACGATTGTGAGCGACTAGCCCAAACGGTGCAGCGCACTGGCCGCAGCTATATGATGGCCGAGAACTATTGCTACTTCCACTATATTCGCTCCTGGAAGCAATTGATCGATGCAGGAAAACTTGGCAAGATATTCTATGCGGAAGCGGCATATCTGCATGAGATCACCAATCTGCTGATTGACCCAACAACCGGAAAACGGCACTGGCGCTATACCCGCCCACCGATACTGTACTGCGCACATTGCCTTGGGCCATTGCTGACACTGATGGACGACCGGATCGTCAAGGCAACCGGAGTTCATTCTGGGCAAACACTGCATCCAGATGAAGGGATCGGTTTCCTGGACATGGAAGTCGGCCTGTTCCAAACCCAAAAAGGCGCGACGATCAAGATTCTGCGCAGCCAGGTGGCGCCACGGCACCACGAACTGATCTACTACTCGCTTCAGGGTACACACGGTTTTGTCGAAAATGGGCGGGCTGGCGGTTGGAGCGCAACCCAAGGCCAGCTTTATATCGAAAGCGAGATGAATAAAAAGGGCGGGGCACAGCCAATCGTGTGCGATTCCGTTGACCCAAACGCGCCACCAGAAGCCCGAGCCGGTGGCGGGTGTGGCGCCGCAAGACCCGGCCGTGCGCGGCGGCGACATTCATGTGCATGTGCCCGAGATCAAGGTTCCCGACGTGCAGGTGAAGGTCGACATGCCGCCCATTACGGTGCGGGCGCCCGATGTCAGTGTGGCGGCGCCGGTGGTCAATGTGGCGGCGCCGATCGTCAACATCGCCAAGCCGCCCCAAGCCACGAAGAAAGCTCCCATCGGGGCACGAAAGCCAAACACGCTTACCGTGGCCCGGTTGTCGGGCTGGCCGATTCCGAAAGTGTGCGACAAGATGAGCCAACCCGCGCTAATCGCTCCCAGTAAGCCACAAACATAGATCGCGATGTGAGCGGGAGTAAGAAAATTGTCCCGTCCAATCGAAGAGTGCCAGGAGATGTCCCAGTGCGCGCCCAGAATGACCGAGGGTTACCGCAGCCACACAACACCAGATGGTCCACGGGATGGCGGAGGCTTCCTGGCGAGGGATGGCCCAATCCGTGCCGATAGCAATGGTTTTCGTGCCCATGTCGCCATTATCACCCGTTCCACCAGGCATTGTGGAGAAGGCCGACAGAAGTGTAAATTTCGCTTGGCAGTTTACTTCTACATCTTGCAAGCTAGTGAAAATGAGTGCAAGATTCCGAGCATAGGAGGATTTCATGTCACCCACTGAACCTAACAAACCCAACTTACTTGAGGGCGCATTCTCGCTCGAAGGAAAAGTAACTCTTGAGAAAGCCGAGGACGCCCCTGCCGGATTTACCCTCAACGCTTTCGTTCTCGACCCCGGCGGGGAAGTTCTCGGGCAAGCCGAGGTCTCTCCGAAAGGCATGTTCAAGTTATCCTTGAATCGGAAACAGGTCGCGGACGTTACATTGTTAATTGGACCTGGCGATAATATCGACGCCCTCCGCCGTTCCACCGCCTATCAACGCCGCATTCAGCCCTCCGATTGGGCGGGCGAACGCGATAACTATGTCTTTAAGCCAGAGATCGAGATATCCCGCTTAGTTTGGCTGCCCTGGTTGCCCCAGCGAATCTGCGTCTCAGGGCATGTGCGAAAGGTAACTCCTACCGGCAATTTGCCCGTGCCTTTTGTGAAAGTGGATGTCTTCGACGTCGACCGCGAAGGCTGTTGGTGGCCCTGGATTCTACGTGGCATCGACCGCGTCATCGACCGCCCGGTGATCCGCATCCCGGACTTGGTCCGGAACTTCCCCATCCCCATCCCGGAGCCGGATCCGTCATTCTTCAGGGGAACTGGCGAGGTCGAACTGAACCCCCAGCCCTTGCCACCGCGCTCCGGCGAGGACGACCGGTTCAACACGGTCGCTTTGAACCCGCAACCCTTGCCGCCTATCGCCGCCTCACGGTTGAGCCGCGTGGCGCTCAATCCGCAGCCGCTGCCGCCAATCGCAGAGTTAGCCACGTTAAGGCCCGAACTTGCCAACCGTTTGAGCCGCCTCACATTGACGTCGAAACTCGCCCCGTGGGTCTATTTCCCGCGTTGCTTTTATAGCCGCCAATTGATTTGCACCACCACCACCGACTGCAACGGTTACTTCCAATGCTGCTTCCCGTGGTTCCCGTTCCACTTCCGGCGCGGCCGCCTGCGCTTCGACTCCCGGCCTGACATTATCCTGCGCATTACCCAGGTGATCAACGGCGTCGAAACCGTTATCTTCATGGACCCTTACACCAGCACCCGCTGGAACATTACCAATGCCCACATCGATTTATTCCTTGACGACCCCGAAATCATCGCTGGCCAAGGCTGCGCTCCGCGACCCGAAGGAACCACCGTTTTCTGGGCCCGGGTTGGCAACGACGAGGTATTTCAAATTAACCAGAGCGCCGGCACTTTCGCCGGCGGCGGTTTGAGTAACTGCGCTTACGGAGCTTTTCTCCAGTTACACGCCGTCTTCGGCCAGGCGCTAACCAGCGGTGCTCCGAAACGCTACTATCGGCTTTCAATGCGCAAGGGCGGTGCGGCCTTTGTGCCACTCACTGAAACTCTCGCCGATACCCGGGTGAATAAGGTAACTTTGACCAGCCAGTCCTATACGCTAGGGCCGCAAGTAATCAACAGTGTCCCCGCCCTTTACGAAATTCGGGACATGACCAATTTCTATTGGTACAACGTCGACTTAGCCGGTTACTGGAATACCTCGGGATCCGAGAGCGACGCCGGCCTTTACACGCTGCGCCTCGAAGTTTTTGACGAGAATGGCGTGAAACTCACGTCGGCCCAGGTGGACTATCGCGACGGCACCGTTCCGCCGCCGGGTCCCCTGCCCCCGATGCTTGACCGTTGCGACCTCGTACTTCAGATCGACAATCAGCCCCCGACGCTCAGTCTCCAGGTGCCCGCTGCGGGCGGCGAATGCGGGGTGGTGAAGTGGGCCAACGTTCCCAGCCTCACCATCGAGACCTCTGTGTCGCAGCCGCACGCCCGTTTGCACTCCTGGGCGCTCAGCTATGTGAAGGGTCTCACCGGTGTTTCGAATGGCCTCAATTCGGCCGCCAACGGAGCAGGCCTCGCCACGCCCGCGAATGCTTCGACATCCGGCGCCCCGATGACCGCGGGCATCACCGGCACCTGCGCCTTCGCGCTGACGCTCTCGGCCTGGCCGCTGATCCGCAATGGCTATGGCCTCATCAACCCGCGTAGCCTCACTAAGGCCATCGCCGTCGAGCGCTGTCCTTAGTAATTGAGTTACACTGCGGCGGTGCGGAACTTACTGCTCGCTTCCCTGCTGCCGCTGTGCCTTCTAGGCCAGGCGCCCTACGACTTAGTGATTCGGAACGCCCGCGTCGTGGATCCCGAAAGCGGACTGGACGCCATTCGCCAAGTGGCGGTGACCAACGGCAAGATCGCCGCCATCAGCGAGCAATCGCTCAACGGCCTTGCGCAGATCGATGCCCAGGGGCTCGTGCTCGCGCCTGGATTTATCGATCTTCACTGGCACGGCACCAACCCAGCCAGCGGGCGCTACGAATTGATGGATGGGGTGACCACGACGCTCGAGCTCGAAATCGGTGTCGCGGATTTGCCCAAGTATTACGCCGACCGCACGAATAAGTCCTATGTTAATTTCGGGGCCTCGATCGGCCATCCGCCTGTTCGCATGGCCGTGCTGGGGGACGAAGGTGAGTTTCTGCCCAGCGGCCCCGGCGGCTATCAACGCGCCACCCCCGCTGAGATCGAAGCGATGAAGGAGCGCATCGAGGTTGGCCTGCGCCAAGGCGCGCCCGCCGTCGGCTTCGGCATCGCTTACACGCACGGCGCATCGTATGGCGAAATTATCGATATGTTTCGCCTCGCCGCCAAGTACAACGCCACGTGCCACGTCCACATGCGCGGCACTTCGAGCGCTGCTGGCGCCCAGGCGGATCGCGAACTCGGCCTGAGTGAAGTGATCGCCGCGGCCACGATTGCCGGTGCTAAGCTCCACATCGTGCACATCAATTCGAGCGGCCAGGAGGCTACCGGGCGTTTACTCGAGCTGATCGCCGACGCCCGCGCTCATGGCGTCGACGTTACTACCGAAGCGTATCCTTACACGGCCGGTGCCACGCGCATCGAATCGGCTTTGTTCGATTCCTGGATGGACAAACTCCCCGCCGACTACCAGCGGCTGCAGTGGAGCTCGACTGGCGAACGGCTCACTCGTGAAACTTTTCTCAAGTACCGTAAACAAGGCGGGCTGGTAATTATTCATGCCAACACGGAGGAGCGGGTTCGTACCGCCATCCTAAGTCCACTCACCATGATCGCCTCAGACGGCTTCGACGTGAGCGAGGGCCAAGGACATCCGCGCTCGGCGGCTACCTTCTCGCGCGTGTTAGCGAAATATGTGCGAGAGGAGAAGTCTCTCAGCCTGATGGATGCGATTCGTAAGATGACTCTGATGCCGGCACAGCGGCTGGAAGGTCGCGTGCCCGCGATGCGGAATAAAGGACGGATCAAGGTCGGCGCCGACGCGGATCTTACGATCTTCGACCCCGCGCAAATTAAAGACCAGGCGACTTACGAAAAACCGGCTCAGTTTTCTACTGGAGTGCGGTATGTGTTACTCAACGGTCAATTCGCCGTGAAGGATGGCATGTTGCAGGAAACTGTTCATGCCGGACAGCCGATACGGGCGCCACTTGCGAGATAGACTTTTCGGTGATCCCAAGAACTCTATTGAGCTAACCAGTTGGGCTGGGCGACAACCACGCCAACGGTACCGAAAAGATATAGGATGATTCCATGCCCAACTTGATTTCGCTCACTGAGGAACTTACACGATCGGAGAGCCAGCCGCGCCGCATTATCGCCACCGGCCCCGGCTGGAAGATGCTGCTGCTCGACCTTCGACAAGGTGGCGAACTCCCCTCGCATTCCGCTCCCGGGCCGATCACTGTCCACTGCCTCGAAGGCCAAGCCGAGTTCGCCATCGATGGCCAATGGGTCACGCTCCGCGCCGGCGACATCCAGGCCGTCGAAGCCCACACGCTCCATGCCGTGAAGGCTGCGCCGGCCGCTGTTTTACTGGTGCACTTGATGTCAGAATAGCCGGAGACTGGCTGGCTCCCAAACGTTCGAAAACAGGCGGAATGATTCTTACTGGCGTTTCGATTTCCAAGCGGTCACCTGGAACCAGGCGGAAACTCGAGTCCCGGTCTAGCCAGAACATGGCGAATAAGTTCCATTGAATGAATCGCTAAACCGCCTAACGCGTCACTGGATCGCCCACATCTGGTAGCTTGGTGTAGTCGATGATCTCCTTTTCTAACATCAATAAACAGTACGGCAAGCAACTGATCTTTGTCGAAGCCTCGTTTCAGCTCAACCCCGGCGAGAAGGTGGGTCTGGTGGGCCCCAATGGCGCCGGCAAGACGACGCTCTTCCGCATGGTGGTGGGTGAAGAAGAGGCCGACGAAGGCCATGTCTCCTTGCCCAAGAAGATGACCATCGGTTACTTCCGGCAGGATGTCGAGGAGATGGCCGGACGTTCCGTGATCGACGAAGCCATCGCCGGCAGTGGCCGGGTCGGCGACCTGCACCATGAGCTCGAAGCGCTGCAGCACGCCATGGAGGACCCGGACCGCGCGGGAGAACTCGACAAGATTCTCGACCGCTTTGGCGAAGTGCAGGATGAGTATCTGCATTTGGACGGCTATACGCTCGAGGCCCAGGCCCGGGAGGTGCTGCATGGCCTAGGTTTCCAGGACGACCAAATCGACGGCGACGTGGGCGCGCTCTCCGGCGGTTGGAAGATGCGCGTCGCCTTGGCGCGCGTGCTGCTGGGCCGGCCGGACGTCCTGCTGATGGACGAGCCCACCAACCACTTGGACCTTGAGAGCATCATCTGGCTCGAGCAGTTCCTGAAAAGCTATCCCGGCGCGCTCCTGATGACTTCGCATGACCGCGAGTTTATGAACCGGATCGTGACCAAGATCGCCGAAATCGATGCGGGCGAAATCATCACTTACTCCGGCGACTATGACTTCTATGAGCGCGAATGCGTCATCCGCGAAACCAATCACCAAGCCGCCTTCGCCCGGCAACAAGCGATGCTCGCCAAGGAGCAGCGCTTCATTGAGCGCTTCAAGACGCACGCCGCGAAGGCCGCCCAGGTGCAAAGCCGCATCAAGCAACTCGACAAGATCGAGAAGCTGGAGATGCCGAAGAAGCGGCAGATCGTGAAGTTCGATTTCCGCGTGCCGCCGCGCTCGGGCGACCAAGTCGCCGTCATCGAGAATCTGCACAAGGCCTACGGCAAGCGCGTCATCTACCAGGGCCTGAATCTCACCATCCGCCGCGGCGAACGCTGGGCGGTGATGGGCCGCAATGGCGCGGGCAAGACCACTTTGCTGAAGATGATCGCCGGCGCTACGCAACCCGACGAAGGCAGCGTCCGCCTCGGCGCCAGCCTGAGCATGGGCTACTTCGCTCAGCAAAGCCTGGACATTTTGGACTCCGATCTCAGCATTATCGATCAGTTGCAAAACGACTTTCCCAACGAGAGCATCGGTAGCCTACGCTCACTGATCGGCGCGTTCCAGTTTTCGGGCGATGACGCCGAGAAGCAGATCCGCGCGCTTTCGGGCGGTGAGAAATCGCGTTTGGCGATGGCCCGGATGCTCTACAATCCACCCAATTTCCTGGTGCTCGACGAGCCCACTAACCACTTGGATCTGGCCACCAAAGAGATGCTGGTGGGCGCGCTCAAGAACTTCGAAGGCACCATGATCTTCGTCTCGCATGACCGCGCCTTCCTGCGCGGGCTAAGTTCCCGGGTGCTGGAGTTGGGCGGCGAAACGGGCCAGGAGCGCGAGCCGCGCGTGTATCCCGGCACTTACGTTGAATACGTGCAGGCCCTGGGGCACGAGGCGCCCGGCATCTACTCATGACGCGCCGTCACCTGCTTCCGCTGGCCGCGGTCGCCGCCTGCAATCGCAGAAACAAGCGAGTGATCGGCGTGGTGCCCAAGGCCACCTCCCACCTCTTCTTCATGGCCGTCCATGCGGGCGTGAAGCAGGCCGCCGCGGAGTTCGGCTTCGACATCGACTGGAATGGCCCGCAGGACGAAACCGACCATGCGCGGCAGATCCAGGTGGTGGATGCGATGGTGGCGCAGAAGGTGAACGCGCTGGCCATCTCGGCCACGGACGAGAACACGCTGAGCCAAGCCGTCCAGCGCGCGATCGACGCGGGCATTCCGGTATCGGTCTTCGATTCCGGGGTGAATGCTCGCGGCTACCTCACCTTCGTGGCGACCGACAACCTCGCTGCGGGAGTCACCGCGGCGGAGCGACTGGCCGGTCTCGTCAAAGAGAAGGGCAAGGTCGGCATGGTGATGCACAAGCCCGGCGGCACGTCCACCATGCTGCGCGAGCAAGGCTTCGAAGCGACGATGAAGAGGTACCCGGGCCTGACGATCGCCGCGCGCCAATACGGCATGGCGGATCGGGCCAAGGCTCGCGCCGCGGCGGAGAACATGCTGACGGCGCACCCCGACATGGCGGGCCTGTTTGCCTCCAGCGAAGCCAGTTCCCTGGGCGCCATGCAGGCGATCGAAAGCCGCGGGCTTTCCGGGAAGGTGAAGCTGATCACGTTCGACACCAGCGACTCGCACATTGCGTCACTGAAGGCCGGCACCATCGACCTGATGCTGGTGCAGGATTCGCACCGCATGGGCTATGAAGTGGTGAAGAGCTTGGCCGTGAAGCTTCAGGGAGGCACGCCGCCGACGCGGCTGGACCTGCCGGTGCAGATCATCGCCCGGGCGGACCTCATGCGCCCCGAAGTCCAGGCCTTGCTGAGCCCGCCGCATTAGCTTAATAAAATTCTCGACATGCATTGCACCTAGCCCGCTGCGTCAGTTGTGGGGTAACTTCGCGCCCCTGCCCTGGAAACCCCACAGCTTACGCTGCGGGCTAGAGCTCTAATGCTCTGGGATTTCGCAGCTGGGGTAACTGGCTAACATATTGCCACCTTGAAAACCCAGGGTTTGACTCAGGCCGATTTGCGAAGTGAAATACCCATCACAAGTCAGCGACTTAGTCAGGCGGAAAAACCGCTCGGGCATCGTCTTCACCCGGCCTTTATCTAATACTTCGGAGAGCGGCGTAAGTAAAGCGATGCGGCCGGCGGGATCGAGAGCCGCAAAGTTCTGACTGGCGAGCCAAGCCACACCATCGCGCATCAGTTTCCGGTGCTCGGGGTTCGCGTTCACCACGAGGTCAATGTAACCGGGCACGCCCGCTTTGCTCGCCCCGGGAGTGTCGGTGTCGGGAATAATGACGTCGGTTAGCGTCGAAAGCAGGGCAAATTCAGCTTCGGTAAAGAACTTACGCGGACCCGTCGAAGCTTGCGCCCCTGGAGTATGTCCCGCGTGTGGTTTGGCGTGCTGGCCGTATAACTCATTGCCCGTGTAAGGAAAAGTACAGGTCGCGCTGATGGCACCGATGATCTTGAGGGTTTCGCGGCGTTCGGCCATGTTACATCTCTCCTTTTTTGAAGCGTTCCGCCAAATGCTCCGCGGTGCGCGCGGCCAGGGCCATCATGGTGTGGGTGGGGTTCTTTTCAGAGGCCGAGGGGAACACGCTGCCGTCCACGACATACAAGTTACTAACGTCATGCGTGCGACAATTCCGGTCCACCACGCTGGTTTTCGGATCGGTCCCCATGCGGCAGCCGCCTAACTCGTGGTTGGGCTTCGGCTCGTTGCTGACATCGAGAATTTCTCCACCCGACGCGCGGACAATTTCGCGGCCCCAGGTGGTCATGTCGTTGAAGATCTTCCAGTCGTTATCGCTCCAATGGAGTTCCCGTTTCACTTCCGGTAGGCCCCACTCGTCGCGGTTATTTTCGTCTAAGTAAATTCGGCTCCTGCCGTCCGGAATCTTCTCCCCATAGGGCGACCAAACGACATAGGCCGGGTAAGCTTCTTTCACGGCATTCTTGAAGTCCGCACCGAAGCCGGGGAACTTCCGGGCCCAACCGACGCCGCGGCGATTCTGGTAGCCGAATTGTGCGCCGAAGCTCCGGGCATAGCCGCGATTGCGGGTGTGCATGAAGGAGGGTTGATAGGCATGGTCTAAAAAGCCCTCGTCATTGGCCAGTTGCTTACCCTTGAGCTTCGTCAGTAAGAACTCGATGCCGCCGGTAAAGTGCGGAATAAAGTGCTGCCCCAGTTGGCCACTCGAGTTTGCCAAGCCGGTGGGATATCGGCGAGACTTCGACATTTGCAATAAGCCAACGCTCTGCACGCAGGCGCAGGAGACGACGACCGCTCGTCCACGAATTTCACCCGGTTTCTTCGTCAACCGGTCAATCGTCGCCACACCAGTTACTCTATTCTCGGCCGATAACAATACTTCACGGGCCAAAGTATCGGTGAATAAGGTCAACTTACCGGTTTGACGAATGGCGGGAATAATATGGACGTCGTAAGAGTTGTATTTCGCCGCCACGTCGCAGCCGGCCATGCAATTGCCACAGTAGTGACAAGCCGGGCGACCGCTCTTCGCCTTGGTGAGCGTCGACTTCCGCACGTGGATAATCTTCACACCCAACTTCGCCGCGCCGCGCTGCAGGAGCACGTCGCTGCACTTCAAAGGCGCCGGCGGCAGGAAGATGCCGTCGGGCAGATCGGTAAGGCCATCGAGGTTACCGCACACGCCCACTTCGCGTTCGATGCTGTCGTAGTGCGGGGCCATATCGGCGTAGTCGAGCGGCCAATTCTCGCCCGCGCCGTCGTCCCAATCCTTGCCCTTAAAGTCACGCTGCGAGAAGCGCCATGCCACGGCATTCCAGGTTTGGCTTTTGCCGCCGGCGCCGCGGGTGCGCTGGGAGTCCATGCCGGCCTTGCCGGGCTTCATGGTCGGAATATGCCGGTTGGCGAATTCAAACGGCATAGCGTGGGTATTGAAGTCGGTACGCGTGTTCAGCTTGGGCCCGCCTTCGATCAAGGCGACGTCCACCCCCTGACGAGCGAGACGCCCGGCGAGCGTGCCGCCGGAGGCGCCGGAGCCAACTACCACCACGTCAAAGATTTTTTGCTGGGCCATTACTGAGTAGGTTTATCACAGTTCAGCCCAACAGTTTCGCGATGCGCGCGCAGATCGCCGGTTCCCGCGCGGCGAGGTTCTCGTTCTCTTCGGGATCGGCAAGCACGTCGAACAGCAGGGGTCCGGCGGCCATTCCCCGGACGTACTTATAACGGCCCTCTATTGCCAGCCGCCAGCCATCCATCCCGGAGAGCACGTGCCCGCGCGTCCGCTTCGACTTCCCCGTCACCAAAGGGCGGAGCGAACGGCTCTCCATCTGGGCCGGGCGTGCGACACCTGCGTAGTCCAGAAAGGTGGCCACCACGTCCAGGGTCGTGGTGGGCGAATCCACCCGCAGACCCTGCTTCACATCCTGGCCCCGCACCACCAGCGGCACGCCAACGGAGCCGTGATAGGGATGGCGCTTAGACCACAAATTGCGGTCGCCGAGCATCTCGCCATGGTCGCTCGAAAATACGATTAGCGTGTTCCCCAATTCACCACGCTGCCGGACTTTCTCGATCAACTCCCCCACCCTGCGGTCGATGTTTTCGATCATGGCGGCATAGTTCTGCCGCACGTGTTCGTGGTTTTCCGGAGTGAGTTGCGTATTGCGGTTCGGCTGGGGGAACATCGTACCGCGCCAGCGCTTCTCCATGGCCGCGGTAATGTCCCAAGGATCATGTGGGCCATTGAAATTCACCTGCAGAAACCAGGGCTTGCCTTTCGGAGCCGCTTCCAGCAGCGCCAGGCCGTTGCGAGCGATCCAATTGTCTCCGTAGGCTTCGTCGCTGAGCGGTGTGGGAAAGGTGGCTCCGTGGCCCTTGCGCTGCACGTAATCCTCGACGTGCGCCTGCGCGAGGCCGAGTTGGTTGAGATAGGCCAGAAACGGTCCTTTGGGCTGATTTCCGGCTTGCACAAAGGCGCGGGTACCGTCGTGCTTGCCCTCGTTGTCGATGCCGTCGGAAAAGCCCCAACTGGCGATTTTGCGCTTCCCGTCCAAACCCCAGTCGAGCTCCGGCTTGTGCAGGTCGAACTTGCCGCAGCCCATCACGTGATAACCAGCGGTGCGCAACATCTGGTACATCGTCGGCTGGTCTTCGGGATAGTTGACGGCGTTGGTGGCGACGCGGCAGCGGTCATACTCCATGCCGGCGGCCAAGCAGGCGCGAGCGGGGGCACACAGCGGCGCCGGCGTCACGGCCCGGCTAAACCAGGCCCCGGTCTCCATCAGCTTCCTGAGGTTCGGCGTGCGCACGGGCACGCCGACCATGCCTGGGCGCTCCACAAAGTCGTGGCGGAGCTGGTCTGGAAACAGAAATAGCAAATTCGGGCGCTGGTTCGCCGCACCCAAGATCGCGGCCGTCAACAGAGTTCTGCGCTTCATATGCCTTCTTACAGCCGCTAGGGCCGGGGCGCCTTGCGGGTCCATTCGGTCACCCAGTCGATCACCTGCTGGTACCAGAGCTCGGAGTTTTTGGGCTTCAGAATCCAGTGGCCTTCGTCAGGGTACACCAGCAGCTTCGAGGGGACTTTCATTTGCTGAAGGCCGGTGAAGAGTTGGAGGCCTTGGCCGTAGGGGACGCGGAAGTCCTGCTCGCCGTGGATAACCAGCGTGGGGGTTTTGAAGCTATTGACGTGGTTGCTGGGGGACCATTTGGCGTAGCTATCCGGGTTCTCCCAAGGGAGGCCCTTGAACTCCCATTTGGCGAAAAAGAGCTCTTCCGTTTCGCCGGCCATGCTCTTCAAGTCGTACACACCGGCGTGGGAGACGAAGGCCTTGAACCGGTCAGTGTGGCCGAGCATCCAGTTCACCAGATAGCCACCGTAACTGCCGCCGGCGGCGGCGAAACGATCCGGATCGGCCCAGGGCTGTTTGGCGACGTGGTCGACCACGGCCATGACATCATCAAAGACTTTACCCCCCCAATCGTCATTGATGTCATCGGTGAACTTTTGTCCGTAACCGGTTGACCCGCGTGGATTTGGCATCACGACCACAAAGCCGGCCGCAGCGAGTACTTGAGGATTCCAGCGGAAGCTCCAGCTTTGCCCCCAGGCGCCTTGGGGGCCGCCATGGATCAGAAAGAGGACGGGATATTTCTTCGAAGCGTCATAGGCGGGGGGCTTCATCAGGAAGCTTTGAACGCGGGCTTTGTCGGCGCCTTCGACGGTGAAATCTTCGAGCGGCGTAAGCTGATACTTCTCGAGCAAGGACGTCGAGGCATTCGAGAGATTCACCGGTTCCCCGCCCGTGTTGGGGACTTTGAAGACCTCCAGTGGCGTCGACCCGGAGTTCTGGCTGAAGACCATCGTCTTGCCGTCGGGTGTGAACTGAACGTCGTCGACGTGGGTCTTGCCGCCAAGGATGATGCGGGCCGCGCCACCGGCGACGGGCACCATCTGGACGTTGGTGCGGCCACGGTCCTCGACGACGTAGAAGAGGCGCGTCGAGTCCGGTAGCCAAGTGAAGGACTGGACGTGGCGGTCGAGCGATTGGGTTAGCACTTGGCTCTTACCGGTCTCGCGCTCCATGACGACGAGGCGCCAGCGGTCGCTTTCGTAGCCGGCTTTTTCCTGCATGCGCCAGGCGAGGTACTTGCCATCGGGCGAATACATGGGGCTCACATCGGCGCCGGGGCTCAGGCTGATCTTGCGGCTCTCACCCCCGTCGACGGAGACCGCGAAGAGGTCGCTGTTCGTGCTGGTGGCGGGATCGGGGTCGAGGTTCGTGATGTACGAGACCTCTTTGCCATCGGGCGAGATGGCATAGTCGTCCGGGCCGCCGAGCGAAAACGTGGGGACGTCGCGATTGCCAGGCGTGAGGTCGCGCACTTTGCCGCCGGCCACGGCGACGATCATCAGGTGCTTGCGGCGCGCACCCTGCCAGCTATCCCAATGGCGGTAAAGCAGGCCGGTGATCACGCGAGCCTTCACCTTATTGCTTTTCTCAGCCTCCACCTTGGCTTGGTTGCAGGCCTCGTCGGCGCAATCGGGGTAGACTTCGCTCACGAAGACCATCAGCCGTCCATCGGACGAGACGGAGACGCCGGAAGCCTCGGTGGCGAGCGAAGTCACTTGCTGGGGAGCGGTGCCGTCGGCCTCCATAGTCCAGACCTGGGAGTTGCCGGAGCGGGTGGAGATGAAGGCGAGGCGGTTGGTGCCGGGGACCCAGCGCGGACGATCGTTGTTGCCTTCGGTAGTGATGGCCTTGGGCATGCCGCCGGCGACCGGCACCGTGAAGATCTGCCGGGAACTGGTGTTGCCAGCCAGGTCCATTTTGCGGAGAGTGTAGGCGACGACTTTGCCGTCAGGGGAAAGCGCAGGTTCGCCGACGCGATCGATCTTGAGCATGGCGTCGAAGGTAAAGGGCAATTTCTGGGCCCAGACAGGGGACACCAGGAGGGCGAGGACTAGCAAGGTGCGCATCACTCTTGATTCTACGCTTCTGACGGGAATCCGCGCCATTTCAGGGAATTAACCTATTTGGCCGATTCAACGATCTTGGCCATCCGCCGCGGCTCATCAACGACGGTCCGCAACTTTCTGGGTTGGTCGGACTGGGCGGATGAGTCGATACCACAATGACCCATCGCATCGGGTGCCTAGCAAATCTTGCAAACTCTAATGGTCCATGGAGAGGAAATACTTCCGGATATCGCACGGATCGTGAATCTTCAACTCTTTCGAGCCCACCGCGAGAGCGGTGGGTTACAAAGGCCGTCTCATTTGGCAGTAAATACTGGGGTTTCTCTGGCAGATGTAACCCAACGCTTACGCGACGGGCTAGGCGTTCGGTCTCTTTTTATAACTCTCGTAGAACAACGCTCCTCACCCTGGCTAGCCCACAGCGTAAGCTATGGGGTGGCTTATGCTTCCACACCTCCTGTCTCTTATACACATCTC
>ENA-ORBV01010912-ORBV01010912.1-microbial-mat-metagenome-genome-assembly--contig:-NODE-10912-length-14395-cov-4.851585_pt1 | contig 14395 bp, 9 predicted proteins | sample MGYA00237777_ERZ505514 | MGnify/ENA primary metagenome ERZ505514 (study PRJEB26160, sample SAMN06269048) | microbial mat metagenome | isolation source: Oligotrophic lake microbial mat | place...
TCTCGGATGCGGCATGGGTGATGGCCAAAGCGCCGTCCGGCTGTTGCGCCCCGTCACCTTCCGCTACGAGGCGCGCCAACGCCCGGCGCGCCACCGGACTCGACGAGGTGCCGAGGGCAGCACGGCAAGCGTGGCGATGTTTGCCTCGGGATGGGTCGTCAGCGGCTCGAGGATCCCCGCAACCTCGCTTGGAGCTACGCGCAGGAACAGCAGTTCGTGCATAGCGCTCAATACCACCGCGGGATCGCTCGCCCCGCTGAGTTCGCGCAGGCGGTCGAGGTGCGGCTCGACCAGTTCGCGCTGCTCAGGCACGCCAGGCGGCGCGTTCAGCGGGGAGACCGAGCTGCGGGGCAAGGATTTCGAGGACGCGATGGGCGTCGGCGCCGGCCGGAGAATCGAGCAGATCGATCAAGGCGGCCCTCACCGCCCTGGTCGCGCTGCTGGCGGTCACGGTGTGCGCGTGGGTCGGCAGTCGCACGGCGAACCAAGGCGTGGTTGAGCAGCGCATCCGTGCGGGCAGCGACCAGATCGATGACCTCCGCCATCACCTCAACCAACTCGGCAGCGACCTGGCCTACGAGATCCTCGACTACGCCAACTGGAGCGAGCTGTACGAGGCGCTTCCCGCGCTCGATCCGGCCTGGACGGCGGTGAATCTGGCCCCGGGTCGCGATCCCGGCGGACTGGTGCAGGTGATGGCGGTGGTGCGCGATGGCCGGGTGCTGGGCCGTTACCGCCACCTCGATCAGCGTGGGGGCGAGCCATCCGCCGCCGAGCCCGCCGCTACCGACGCGGTGGCGGCACTGGCCAGCGTCGGGGTCGGGCACGGGCTGGCGGTGCTCGGCGACCGCGCGGTGCTGTTCGCCAGCGCATCGATCCGGCGCAGCGACCGCAGCGGAACTCCGGCGGGAACGCTGGTCGGTCTGGCTTACCTCACACCGTCCGTCCTCGAACGCATCCGCCTCGGCGGCTGGCAGTTGGCGCTGGAGGTGCTGCCGGATGCGTCAGCGAGCGCCGCCGAGACGTCACAGCACGCCGACACGGTGATCGCGCGCGCCCGGCTCCAGGCCCGCGGCGGCGTCGTCGCCGTCTCGCTGACCGAGAACCTCGCCGATGGCCGGCTGCTCGCGCTGCAGGCCAACCGCGCGATCATCGTCGCCGGTTTGCTCACCGCCCTGGTCGCCACCGCGATCGGCGTCGCGCTCGGCTGGCATTGGGTGCGGCCGCTGACCAGCCTCGCGGCTGCGTGCCGCCGACGGGCGATCGATCCCGAGGCACCGCTGCCGGCGATGCGCGGTCTGCCCGAGGCGGAAGCGATCCAGGATGCGCTCGCCGTGCTGATCGACGCCGAACGCCGCAACCGCGAGGCGCTCGCCGCCGCCCTCGACCGCGAGACCACCGCCAATCTTGTCCATGTGCGCTTCCTTGCCCAGCTCGGCCACGAGTTCGGGCAGCCGATCCGCGCCCTGATCGCCACCATCGACCGCCTCGAAGCCGGTGGTGGTCGCCTGCCGCCGGAAGAGCTGGCGCAGGCGCGCGGGGTCGCGCTGTCGCTCGAAGAGCGCTTCAACGAGGTGCTTGGGCTAGCGGGCGAGATTCGCGAACCGGGCGGCACGGTGCGCGATATCGCCGACTATCTCGCCAGGGTCGCCGATCTGCTGGCACCGACCGCGGCGCGGCGCGGGCTGCGCATCGAAACCGCGGCCGCCGTCCCGCGCGCCGTCATCGATCCGCGCCTGCTGACCCCGGTCCTGGTCAACCTCGCCGCCAACGCGATCCGTGCCACCTCCGCCGGTACGGTCCTCCTGCGGGTGGACGCCAGCGAGGGCGGAGGGACCCGCTGGTCGGTCATCGACACCGGGCCGGGCATCGAAGCCGGACTCGCCAGCCGCATCGAGGACGCCTGCGCGCGCGGCGAGGTGCTGCCTGGCACCGCCGGTCTCGGGCTCGGCCTGGCGCTGGCCCTGACCAACACCCGGGCGCTGGGTGGCCGTCTGCGCTTGGCGGGCAATGGTCCGGACGGATCGGTGTTCGAGGTGTCGCTGCCGCACGCGGATCCCGGGCAGGGTACCGGTGTCTACCGCCAGCGGGCGGGTGGCGCGACTTAGGCAGTCGCTGCCAGTGCCGGCAGGCACCAGCATGCGCCCTTTGCCTAGCCCAGGCGCGCCTACCATGCGCGCCCGATGGCCCTGGGCTCTTACGTCGTCAGCCGCACCGCCGGGCGCTTCGCCCTGCTGCTGGCGGTATTCATCGGCGTCATCGCCGGCGGCCAGATCGCCATCGCCATGCGCCAAGGCGTGCCACCCGACGCGCTGGGGCCGGCGCTGGTGGGGATGGCCATGCTCGCGCTGCCGATCGCTCTGCCCTTGGCGCTGACCACGGCGGTGCTGGTGACCATCAGCGCCATGGCCCGCGATGGCGAACTGCGCGCCCTGGCCGCCTGCGGCATCAGCGAAGTATCGGTGATCGCCAAGCTGTGGCCGCTGGCGGTGGCTGGCATCCTGCTCAGTGCGGTGCTCAGCCATGTGGTGATGCCCGAGGCGATGGGGGTCATCCGCGCCAACAAGGGACGCTTCTACCAGGCCGGCATCGCCTACCGGGTCGGCGCCCAGCGCTCGTTCGTCAACGAACAGGGGGTCAGCGCCTGGGCGCGCACCGCCGCCGGCAAGACGCTGCAGGACATCTATGTCGTGCACAGCGATGCGCAGGCACAGACCACCCTGCACGCCAACGACGCCGGTTGGTACCTTGGCCGGACCGGCAGCGAGGACGGCCTCGGCATCGAGATGCGCAACGTGCGCGCGATGCGCCGTTTCAATGACGGCCGCATCCAGACCGCAGAGATGCCGCGCGCGCACTACGCCGTGCTCGATCGGACCCCGGCCCAGGACCAGCAAGACAATCCGGATTCGCAGTCGACCGCGCGCGTGCTGGAACGGGTGCGCACCTGGCGGCCGCTCGCAGTGGTCGATGGCCGGCAGGTGGGACAGAAGCACAACGTCTACAACAACGCGCGGCTGACGCTGCAGTTGCGCTTCTACACCCCGATCGCCATCGCCATCTTCGTCATCTTCGCCGCCGGCCTGGCCCTGATCCTGCCCACCGCGGACAACCTGCTCGGTGTGATCATCGTCATGGTTCTCGTCGCCGGTTCGACCGTGCCGGCGATCATGTTCGTCAAGAGTTCCGTCGATCACCCGCAGATGGATCCCGGATTCCTGCTCTGGCCGCCGGCGGGGGTGCTGCTGGCGCTCGGTATCGCCATCCTGCTGCGACCAGACCGCGCGAGAGAGATCGCCGGTCGTCCGCTGGCGGTGGTCCAGGGGCTGATCACCCGCGCGCGCAAGGCTGCGGTGGTCGGCGTCCGCTACGGCTTCCAGGTCGCCTTCGCCCGCGGCGACGTTGATCGCCTGACCGAGCGCGCGGCGCCGGTGGCCAAGGCGGTCACCGCGCACGGTCTCGGCACCCTCGATCGCTTCATCCTCCGGCGCCTGCTGGTGCGCTGGATGGGCGTCCTGTTCATCGGCGTCTTCCTCATCGCCCTCGGCGATTTTCTCGGCAAATTGGGCCAGTACCTGCTCGCGGCCGGCAACCATCCGCTGCTCTACCTGCAGTACCTCGCCTGCCGGCTGCCCGATTTCGCCAGCCTGTGGCTGCCGCTGTCGTGCCTGACCGCGGGCATGCTGGTCTGCGGGCCGATGCTGCGCCAGGGCACGATCATGATGCTGTCCTCGTCGGGCATCGCGCCGCGGCGGGTATTCCGCGTGCTGCTCCCGTTCGCAATCGGGGTCGGGGCGCTGTCCTTCCTGCTCAACGACCAGGTGCTGCCGCGCACCGGTCCGCTCGCCGAGGAGATCGAGGAACGGATGACGGTCCGCGTACAGAAGCCGGGCAAGGCCAAGAAGGGGGCCGCGACCGGCCAGCCGGCCGGATGGCGGGTGGCCGACACCTTCTGGGTATCGCGTGATGCCAAGCCGGCGACCGGCTCGTTCGCGGGGGTGACCGCGTTCCACAGCGAAGGCGCGGTGACACTGGTCGCAGAGAGCCTGGACTGGGAGGAAGGCGCCTGGTGGCTGAGCGGAGCGGTGGTGGTCACACCGGCGCGCCAGGTCCGCTACGAACGCTGCACCCCCGACGAGGTCGGCTTCCCGATCGGCCGCGATCGCCGCGCCCTGGCGCTGGAGTTGCGCCCCGAACAGAACAAGACCAGCGGCCAACTGCTGCGCGCGCCCAGCGAACGCAGTTGGCGGGTGATCGTCGGGCGCATCCTCGCCTCGTTCACGCCGCTGCTGTGCCTGCTGATCGCCCTGCCCCGCTTCACCCGCTGGGAGAACCGCCAGCGCATCGGTGCGACCACGGCCTACACGCTGATCCAGGGCCTGCTGCCGGTGGCGGGCATGATCGTCGCCCAGCGCGTGATCATCGGCTCTGAACTCAACCCCCTGCTGCTCGGTGGGGTGATCGGTGCCACGTTCCTCGCGCTTGGGGCGTGGCGCTGGGCGCGGATGCGCGTCTAGCAACTGCTAGCCGCGCATCCGCGCCGAGCAGATGGCTTGGTCGCGGCCGTTCCTGACGTACCCTGCGCCCATGCCCGCACGCCCTGGTTCCCCTTCATCCCGTTCCGGCGGTAGCGATCGCCCTCGTCGCGAAGGCCGTGGCGAACGTCCGGCGCGCGATGGTGGCGAGCGCCGGGCCGGGGCTGGCAAACGGCCGGCTCGGCGCGACGCGCCCCCGGCTGGCCGTGGTCCGCGGCCCGACCGCGATAGCCAGGGTGGCCGCGGAGCGCGTGCCGAGGGACGTCCACCCCGCCGCGACGCCCCCGCGGCCGACCGCGAAGGGCGTCCCGCCCGACGCGATGCACCCATCAGCAAGCCGCGCCCGACCGCGGATGACCAGGGCACGCGCCCCAAGCGCGGTGACGGCCGCCCGACCGGCCAGCGCCGGGTCGACAAGGCGGTGATCTGGAAGCCGGGCCCCTCGGCGCGCGTGGTCGGCACCGAGGCCGGCAGCGATCTCGCCCACTTCATCGCCCTCGGCGGCGAAGGTCAGTTGTCGGTGCGCGCCATCCGCCGCGCGCTCGACGCCGGCAGCTGCCGGGTCAACGGCATGGTCGAGCGCTATGGCAGCCGCCAGCTCAAGCGTGGCGACGTGGTCGAGTTTTATATTCCCACCAGCCTGCCGCGCGATCACGACTTCGACGCTGCGCGCGTGCTGTGGAATGCCGACGACATCCTCGCCTACGACAAGCCGGCCGGCCTGCCAGTCACGCCCGACGATCAGGGCCGCAAGTGGAACCTGCAGTCGCTGCTGCGCGCCAAGTTTCCCGACATCATCGCCGTGCACCGGCTCGACGCCGACACCTCGGGCGTGGTGCTGTTCGCGCGCGCCGAGAAGGTCGCGCGCGCGCTCGAAGACGCCTTCCGCGAGCACAAGGTGAAGAAGACCTACCTCGCCTTGGTGCTGTCTCTTATACACATCTGACGCTGCCGGACGAATAGAGAGGTGTAGATCTCGGTGGTCGAGGGCCACGAGCTGTGGGCGAGCGGCAAGGGTCGCGACGCCCGCGAGGCGATCACGACATGGAAGCTCGAGGAGCGGGTCGGCGCCTATGCCTCGCTGATGCGCATCGAGCCGCAGACCGGCCGCCATCACCAGATCCGCATTCATTTCAGCGAGATCGGCCATCCCATCTATGGCGACCGTCTCTATGGCGATCGCGCCGACCCGATCCACGTCACCCGCCACCTGCTGCATGCCTGGAACGTGGAACTCCCGCGTCCGGATGGCCGTGGCGTGATCACCATCACCACCCCCTTCCCGTCCGAGTTCGGCGAAGCGATGAAGTTGCTGCGCAAAGTCTAGCAAGGTGATGGGCCGCTTCCTGCTTCTCGCCGCGTTGATCGCTTGCGTGGGCTGCGCCCGCGTCGTGCGCGAGGCCGAACTGTTCCATCCCCACGCCGACCAGCCCGGCACCATCCGCAGCGGCGAGGAGGTGCGCCTGACCCGTGCCGACGCGGTCCTCGGCGGTTTGCTCATCGCCACCGATCCGACACGGCCGGTGCTGCTCTACTGTCCCGGCAACGCCGAGACGGTGGGCGACAACCTGCCCAAGCTGGCCTGGCTGGCGCGCACCTTCGCGCTCAATGTCGCCTGCGTCGATTACCGCGGCTACGGCGCCAGCAGCGGAACGCCGACCATGGCGGCGATCGCCGACGACTACCTCGCCATCCATGATTGGCTGCGCGCGCGTCTGCCCGGCGTGCCGCTGATCGTCTATGGGCGTTCGCTGGGGACCGGCATGGGCGCGTGGGTGGCGGCGAACCGGCCGGTGGCCGCCCTGGTGCTGGAAGCGCCGCCGAGCACCGCCCCCGAGGTGATCGCGGTGTGGTCGCGCACCTTGCTGCCGTGGTACGTGCGCTGGTGCATGCACCTTGAACCCGACGCGACGCTGCGTGCCTTCGACCGCTATCCACTGCAGATCGCCCCGCGGCTGACCTGCCCGTTGCTGGTATTGCATGGCGATCGGGATGCGACGATTCCCCCGGCACTCGGCCGGCGCGTCTACGACGCGGCGGGCAGCCAGGATAAGCGCTGGCTGCTGGTGCCCGGGGCCGGACACAATGATCTGCGCATCGATCGCCAACCCGTGCTTGAGACGCTGACAAAGTTTCTCGCCGAGGCGGGCAAACGCTGATCAGGCCGCGGGACGCGTCGCATGCAAGTGCGGCGGAACTCGGCCACACGCCAGTTCATCGTCATCGCTGGCTGAGGTGGACGGAAGAGCCGAGCTCAGCTCGGCGATCCCAGGCGTCGGCTGGGCGAACCGTGTCGTTTGCGGGAACCAGGGCGGGAGATCAGCCCTGGCCTTCGATCAGTTCCGAATCGACGAGCTGCACGCGGTGCGAGGTGCGTGTCTCGTCAAGCAGCCGGTGCAGTTCCTGGGACGCCAGATCGACGATCTCGTCACGCCGGACGATGACCACGGTTGGGCGCTTGGCCCATTCCAGGACCCGTTCATCGCCGATGACCACGCGCTCGGCCTTGCCGCCCAGCGCCTTGAGCGCCTGGATGGCAGCGATGCCTTCCGCGTCGGGCATGATCACCGCGTCAGGCATCTCTTTGAGGGTCGCGGCCCGCTGCGGTACCTGGGTGAGATCGTTGAAGATCAGTTCCGGGTGCATCGGCAGCGTCTCTTCCATGAACGCGCACTGCATGCCGCCGAGCTCTTTCAGGCTCTCGGCTTCGGGCAGAGTCACGCCACGCACTTCACGCACGCGACCGATGAAGGCGATGCGCCGGCACCCTTTGCGGATCAGGTGGCGTGCGGCGAGGTAGCCGGAACGGAAGCTGTTGGGCACCACGCTCGATGCATTGCAGCGATTGGGGCTGGTGCCGACCACCAGCATCGGCCGGCGGAGATCGGCCAGTTGCTTGAGATGCGGCTCGTGGGCGAGGCCGATGCAGAGCAGGACGCGACCCGGGCGACGGATGCGATCGACGTCGGGGCCGTAGGCGGGATCGCCAGGGGTGATGTGGTAGCGTTCGATCTCGATGCCGTCGGCGTGGCAGCGTTCGGCCAGCTTGCGTTCGATGTAGCCGAAGAAGTCATCCTTGGGCTCGGCGGCGTTCGAGCCGACGAGGAGGGTCAGCTTGCGATTGGGCAGGCTGCGCACGAACAGACCGACGCCGCGGCGGGCCGTGCACAGCCCGGATTCCATCAGGCGGCTGACCACCTTGGAGATGGTATTGGGACTGGCCGAGAAGCGCTTGGCGAGCGTGCGTACGGACGGCAGGCGACTGGACGCGGGATATTGACCAGCCTCGATATCCGACCGCATGACGCGGTAGATCTCTTCCTGGCTCGCCTTTTCTTTAACGACGCCCTTCACCGGGGCTTCGTCAGTGTTGAGGTCGTCCATCTCAGGTTCATCCGGCATGTGGTAACATCACACGCCTAGCTCCGGGGATGTCAATTTGCAACTCGGCATCGTCGGTGGATCGCGAAGCGCCCACCACGCGGCTCAACGAGGATCGCCGTCGCGCTGGCCAGACGCCTCGTGGACGCGGGCCAGCGCGACATCCTCGCCCGACGCGCTCCACACCCGGGCAAGCCGCGCCGCCAATGCTTTGGCGTCGTGCACCGCGTGGCCGGCGACCGTATTGTGGTAGAAGACGTAGACATCGCGCCCGGCATCCAAATACCCCGCGATGTCGTCGGCGTCACGTGCGATGAGGTCGGCGGGATAGGGGTCGTGCACCCGGCCATCGGGCCCATGACGACGCAGGTAGACGAAATCGGCGTCGTTGGGCTCCAGCGACAAGCTGCGGGGCAGGTCGGAGCCGCACACCGCCACCCCGTGCCGGTCGCAGAGCTCGAACAGGGCGGGGCACAGCCACTCGGGATCGCGGAACTCGAGCACCACCCGGAGGTCGACTCCGCTGCGCGCAGTCTCGAGCTCGACCAGAAAGTCGGCGAGCAGGGTCAGGTCATAGTGGAGGGATGGCGGGATCTGAACCAGCAGCGGCCCGCGGCATGGTCCAAGCAGGACGGCCCCGGCGACAATGCGTTCGAGTTCGTGGGCGCAGTCCCGCAGGCGCTTGCCGTAGCTGATGCCATGCCAGGCGGTCAACGCCAGACAGCCGTCGGGTCCAACCGCCTCGCGCCAGCGGGCGAGCCGCTGGGCCCCGGGGATGGCGAAGGCGGACGCGGCGACCTCGATCGCATCGACCTGCTGGGCGAGCAGCCCGAGCCACTCGCCAGGACGCGCACCGGCGGGATAAATGCGTCCGCTCCAGCTGGCGTAGCTCCATCCACAGGTCCCAATGCGGCATTGCGCGTCCACGCCGACCCCCTCTCTGTGTTGGCTGCGGTCCGTGGCCTGACGCCGCCCGACCGTCAGTCTTCGATGACGACGAAGCTGTCGGCCTCGGCGCCGATCGCCTCGAGCCAGGTCCGGTACGCTCCATCGGCGGTGCGCAGCAACTGCTCGCGCCGGGCCGCGAAGGCCTCGTGCTCGCCGGCCAGCCACAGCAGCAGCGGAGAAGCCAGCCAGCGTGTCCCGCCGCGCGGGAAGTTGGCCGCGAGCTCGGCTGCGGCGGCGGCCGATTCGCGATACAGCGTCGAGCCGCAGGCCTGGTCGGCGGCGAGCGACGCGATGGCGACCAGCGCCGGCACCTCGGCCTGGGGATGGGCGCGCGCCTGCGCGATCGCCTGTTCGAGATGGGCGCAGTCATCGACCACCCGCCCACGCGGAACCAGATTGCGCTGGGCCAGCAAGAGCCGCGCCAGGTGCGCGCGGCTGCGCAGGGTCACCTGGTCGATGGGCAACGGCCGGTGCAGCTCGTCGTGCGCCCCGCCCAGGGCGGTGCTGAGATCCGCGAGCAGCGCCGCGCAGGCCGCGGCGACCGTGGGCGCGCTGTGCGCCAACCGTTCGCGCACGGCGCCGTCACCCGCGCGCAGCGACGCCTCGACGCGCCAGCCCGAGCCATCGCGGGTGACGCGGCCGGACAGGCTCGGCATGCCGGTGGCATCGCCGGCGGCAAGGGTTGCCGCCACGGCAGCATCGTCGTTTTCAGCGGCGGCAGTCTCGATGCCGACACCGACCCGGACGGGGAGCAACAGCATCGCCGGCTGGCCAAAGCGCAGGCGGACCTCTTCGGCGATCATCGTCGCCGCGCCCAGCGCCGCGTCGCGTGACTCGTCCTCGGCGTCGCTGGTGAAAGCCAGCACCGCCAGCGGTTCACCCGCGGGCTCGGGCAGCAGCCATTCCGGGCAACGCAGCGCGTACCACCACACCGGCCGCTCGAGGCGGACCACGCGCCAGGCGGGTTCTGTGGCCTCAGCCGCGGGAGCGGGTGCTTCGTCGCCGGCCAGCCGGGCCGCGCGCGCCTCATCGGCGAGCAGGCGCAGGAAGCGGTTGGCGCAGCCCTGCAGGTGGTTGCGCAGTTCGTGGCGGTGACGCATGAACAGCAGGTCGAGGATATTCCGACCGCGCTCGGTGTCCTTGCACGCGGTACAGGCGTCGAGCAGGGCGAGGCCGGCCCAGGGGCCGTGGCGATCGGGATCATAGCGATCGCCGACCAGCGCCACCGCCTCATGCGCCAGACCAGCACGGGGCAGGTCGGTCAGAGTCGCCGTGAAGGCGCCCGCCGCACCGGTATCCACCGCGTCGGCATAGAAACGCACCGCCCGTTCGCTGTCGCCTTCGGCCAAGCAGTAGGAACCGAGACGCACGCGTGGCAGCCAGGCGCGCTGATCGGCGGCGACCGAGCGCAAGGCCTCAAGCCAGGCCACCGCACCGCCACGCCGCCGGCAGAGGTCGAGCCAGCGATCAAGCAGGTCGGCGCGTTCGGGCGCGGCGGCGACCGCGACGCCGCACAGCCGTTCGGCCTCGACCGCGTCGCCCCGGCGCAGGGCAAGATCAGCGACGGCGATCAGCAGCGCGGGCGGGGTGCCATGCCGGCGAGACCAAGCATCGAGCAGCTTGAAAGCGGCATCATCGCGCCCCGCCGAGGCCAGGGCGCGGGCGCGCAGGATGGTCACCGACTCGTCGTGCGCGGAATGTTCGATCAGGCGCTCGCTCAGCGCCAGCGCCTGGTCGCTGCGACCTTCGGCCAGCGCGCGTTCCACCGCCGCGGCATCCGCCGCGGGCGGTGCCACCAGCACGGGCAGGGCAGGAACCCGCCCGATCAGCGGCTGCGCCCGCTTCAGCAGGGGACGGGCCCGGTCGAGGGCCTTGTCCAACACCGGCTGGAAGCGCTCCCGCGCCTGCTCCATCGCCGGAGCGGCCGCCCGTTTCAGACGCTGTGGGTCGACCGCCCGGCGGGTTCGCTCGGCGAGTTCGGCGACGAACGCGGCCAGGGGATGTTTGACGAGGTGCTCATAAGCGGTCATACGTTTCTCCATTCCAATCGGACGCCGCCGGGGATGCACCATGCATCGACCGGCCTCAGGCTGGGTTCAGATCAATCAATCGGCTAGAGGTGATCTGACCATGTCGAGTCCATTCCAATGCAATCCAGTGGGTCCCTATCCAGCAACGCCCCGGTTCCACCAATGGTCGGGTCCGGCACTGGGCAGTATGCCGGGTCACCTTCAGCGAGCCCCGCCGTAGCCCAGCGGTTCAACGGCCGTGAAGCGGAGTACCGGATCGCAGCCACTCAGGAGAGTGGCGTTCCCGGGGGCGGCCAGCTGCGTACGACGGGTGCACGGCGGTATGGCCGGCTGCGCCAGCTATGTCCAACGGATGAATCAGGTGGCTGGGCGATCACGGTGACCACGCAGTTGGTGGTCGCCCCGACGATGACCGTTCCAATACCGAGCGCCGCAGAGCCAACATTGGTGATCGGAGAGGTCGCCGACCGGGTGACCTGGTTGGGCATGCTGAACAAGTTGTCGGTACCGCCGATGACGACTCCACGCGCGATCTGGATCTCACGCGGCCTGAGCAGGGTTGATGCCATGCTGCGTGGATCGCTCACGCGGTCTGGCCCGCAATCTCCACTCGACACCCCATCGCCACTCCTAAAGCCAGTGCCATGACGGGGCGTGCCTTCTCGATCTTGGCCAGCAACCGGCTCGAAATGCTGGCTTCCAGACTGGCCCAGGCCCTGCGCAGCGACCCCTTGCCCCCGCTTGCACGCGAGCTCGTGGTGGTCCCCAGTTCCGGCATGCGCCGCTGGGTGACCCTTGCGCTGGCCCGGGCGCTCGGCTGCGCCGCCTCACTCGATCTGTCTTTGCCCGCGCGTTTCGCCCGCGAGGTCGCGGCCCGGGCGACCGGCAGCACGGCGGCCGGCGACGATGACGACCCCTGGCACCGCTCCATCCTCTCCTGGCGGGTCCTCGCCCTGCTCGACGGCGTGCCCAACGATCATCGCTCTGCCGCCTTGGCCGCCTACTGCGCCGATGGCGACCAGCGCATGCTCCATCAACTCGCCGAGGCGATCGCGGCGACCTTCTCCGACTACCAGCACTACCGACCAGATCTGCTCGCCGCCTGGGAGGCCGGACGCCTCGTCACCGACCATCCGCAAGAGCCCTGGCAGGCCGACCTCTGGCGGCGTCTGGTGCAGGCCGAACCCGCTCCGCATCTGGCGCAGGTGATCAATGAGGCCATCGCTCGGCTCGACGGCGGCACCCAGCATGCCGTGCCGGCGCGGGTGACGGTCTTCGCGGTCGGCAGCCTGCCGCCGCTGTTCATCGACCTGCTGCGGGCGCTGGCCCAGCACACCGCGGTCACCATCCACCTGGTGACCCCGACGCCCGAGTACTGGGGCGATCTGCGGTCGCCGCGCGAGATCGACCGGGCCCGACGACGCGCCGGCGACGATGCGGACGACGACCTCCACCTCGAGAGCGGCAATCGCCTGCTCGCCGGCCTCGGTCGCCAGGGGCGCGACGCATTCAACCTGCTGTCCGCCATCGACTCGAGCGGTCAAGCGTGGGAAGCATGCGGCTTTGCCGATCCCGGCACGGCCACCGCCCTCGCCACGCTGCAGGCCGACATCTATGCCGTATGTGAGCGTGGTCCGGGCGGCGACGCGCCGCCGCTGCCGCTTGGCGCCGACGATCGCTCATTGTCCCTGCATGCCTGTCATTCGCCGCGCCGAGAGTTGGAAGTCGTGCGCGACCAGGTGCTCGCCGCTTTCGCCGACGATCCGACCCTGACGCCCGGCGACGTGCTGGTGCTGGTCACCGATCTGGCGCGTTACGCACCCTTTGCCGCCGCCGTGCTGGGTGGGCGCCACGACGGCATCGAGTTGCCCACGCGCATCGCCGACCAGCCGCTGGCCGAGCGCGATCCGCATGCGCGCGCGCTGCTCGCGCTGCTGCGCCTTCCCGACAGCCGGATGGGAGCGACGGAGGTCCTCGATCTGCTCGAGTCGCCCGCGTTGCGCGCCGGTGCCGGCATCGCCGCCGAGGCATTGCCTGGCTTGCGCGCACGCGTGGCCGAGGCCGGCGTGCGCTGGGGGCTTGACGGCGCGCATCGCGCGGCGTTCGGGCTGCCGGAACTCGCCGATCACACGTGGCGCGGTGGTCTCGACCGCCTGGTGATGGGCGCGGCGACGGGCGCCAGCGATACCCTGATCGCCGGCATCCTACCGCTCGCCGGCGACAGCGGAGGTGAAGCCGATCTGGTCGGGCGCTTGGCGTTGTGGGTCGCACGGCTGCAGGTCCAGTTCGACCGCTTGCGCCGGCCACAGCCACTTGCCACGTGGGCGATGACGCTGGTCGCGCTCGTCGACGAGCTGTTCGTCACCGACGAAGACGGGGCCGAAGCGCTCGCTCAGATGCGCCAGGCCCTGTACGGCCTGGCTGAGCTCGGCGCGCGCAGTGGATGCACATTGGCGCTCGAATTGGCGGTGGTGCGCGACCACCTCGCCACGCTCTTCGCCGAGGACGACGACGCTGGCGCCTTCCTCTGGGGGGGCCTTACCGTCGCCGCGCTCAAACCGCTGCGCACCATCCCGTTTCGCGTCATCTGCGTGTGCGGACTCGACGACCAGACTTTTCCCCGACGTTCCCGACCAGCGGAATTCAACCTCGCCGCCGCCGCGCCACGGCGCGGCGACCGCTCCGCGCGCGACGAAGACCGTCAGCTCTTCCTCGAAACGCTGCTCGCCGCGCGCGACCGCCTGGTGCTGACCTGGGTCGGACGCTCGCAGGTCGACAACGCGCCGCTGCCGCCCTCGGTGTGCGTGGCCGAACTGCTCGATGCCTGCGACCGCGCCTTCACCACCGACACGGGTGGGGTACGCGATCGGCTGCTGATCCAGCACCGCCTGCAGCCGTCAGACCCCGCCTATTTCGATGGCCGGGATGCGCGGCTCGCCAGTTTCGCCGCCACCGCCTGCGCGCCGCGCGGCGATGCGCAGCCACCCGCCTTCTGCGGGCAACCCCTGCCGGCGAGCGACGAGGGCGCGGCGCTCGACTGGGGCGACCTCGCCGAGGCGTGGATCAACCCCTGTCGGCACTTCTGCCGCTCGCTCGGCATCGCCTTGCGTTCGCCTGATGAGCACGGCGATGATCGCGAACCCGCCGCTTTGGACAGCCTCGCCCGCTTCTGCGCGCGCGAGCGCCTGGTCGCACGCCGTCTGGGCGGACGCAGCGACGACGAGATCGGACTGCTCGCCGCCGCCGGGCTGTTGCCGCCAGGAGCGCTGGGTGCGGCGGCGGCGCGCGGGGTGATCGCCGAGGTCGACGCCTTCCTCGCTCGCCTGGGAACGCTTCCCGCCACCGTCGCGTATGCCATCGATGCCGGCGGCGCCGACTGGCGACTGACCGGCGCGGTCGATGGCGCCCACCCCGGTGGCCTGCTGCGCTGGCGCTGCGCCGACGCGCGCCCGGCCGATCACCTGCGCGCCTGGTTCGCCCACCTCGCTGTCAACGCCACCC
>ENA-ORBV01010913-ORBV01010913.1-microbial-mat-metagenome-genome-assembly--contig:-NODE-10913-length-14394-cov-5.071454_pt1 | contig 14394 bp, 11 predicted proteins | sample MGYA00237777_ERZ505514 | MGnify/ENA primary metagenome ERZ505514 (study PRJEB26160, sample SAMN06269048) | microbial mat metagenome | isolation source: Oligotrophic lake microbial mat | place...
GCAGAATGGTTGTTGTGTCTGTGTCAATGTTCTGTTCACAGCCAATTGCAACAAAACTGGGAAAACACACATTCAAACTGTTCCTCTAAGGCAAGAATCATTCTTTCCATTGGAACAACAAATCCCTTAAAGTTGTTTAAAAAAGGTCATTTGGAATTCACAGCAAGCTCACTCATGCAAATGTTTGTTATCGCCACATTTGAAAGGAGAGTGATGAGAAATGGCTGGACCTGACAAGCAGTCAGTGTTAGAGAAGAATGCACACCACCCAAATGACAATGACCTACCACGGCATCAGAAACATTATGGGCTTCACACAATTGCACGGAGACTGCAAGTTTTTCTCCTTAATCATTGTGCTGCAGCAGGCGCAACTAAGAGTTCTCAACAACACAAAAAAGGCATCAGCCATGCCTCAAGAAAAAAACATGTTTGAAGCTCAAACAAACCATCATGAACCTTTTGCTTGTAGTTGCTTGTTGGAGTGTTCTATTAAGTGGTAAGCATTTTTGCCTTCTGATTTCTACTAGTAGAACTACAGTTGAAGAAGACCAACCATGGCATGTGCTATCAAATCAAGGGCTCCACCTCCAAAAGAAACTTCCCTAGTAGGTACAGGTAGAGAGAAGAGCCCTGTGAAAGCAAATTAAAGGTATGCATTTAAAAAAAAATGGCATTTGAGAAGATGGAAAAAGAAATGACAAAAAACACAATCAGTAGTTCTTTTAGGTGGGGTCAAATTCAGTTAAAGTTCTAAGTGGAGAATATGGAGAAGAGATTGAATGCACAAAATCCCATGCATTGGTGTGGAAAGGGCCACCAGCTGGTGCCACTGACACGATGCACGACTAGAAGTGAAGCATGCTACTGCAATTGTAGAAAAGGAAAGAAACAATCATCAATTTTATGTTCTGATTAGAAAAGCATAGTGTTACAAAATTGAGATAGTTGGAGTTTTAGCACATTTCTTGTAGCAGAAGATTCGAATTTCAGATTGGTCGGAGGACTTGAGTGATTCCAAATGTGGTTTTCCCATTGCTCCTCGATATCAAATTGCATTCGCCTTGTAGAAGGTTACTGTTTATAGAATACATACTGCATGTAGGAGCTGCAGCTGTTAACAGTTGTTGTTTGAAGCTCCAAAAGCCTCCCACAGTCAGAGTCGTAGAAAAGATCATCAGAGTTGCCAGAACCTTTCGCCGAGGATGTAATCCAATCCAAAACTTTGTGGAGCTCGATGAAGCGAAAACCCCTTTTGCCAAGGCAAGTAAATATCCCGTCTTCATAGGTTGGAGAGACTCGGTCTTCGCCCAATTCATCCTTGACGTGCTGAAGAACAAAATCTATTACTTGCTTGGGCGCACTCAAAGAAAACTTCGAGACCCTGCCTCGGCTATCGCGTTGTGGAACTTCGAGAACGGCACGCGGCACGATGCAGATATTGATGATTGAGCGATTGATACGACTGGGAAAAAGCAAAGAGAGGGACCCAGAATGTAAACATAACGTAGTTAAAGCGAGTGGGGGCAGTTAATCTCGTCACTTCTCAGTAGAATCTGAATTGTCATTTCACCGAAAACAAAAAAACCCAGCGTGTCTGCTTTGAATGTGGTCAACATTATTCATATTCATGTTTCATGAGAATCCAAGCTTCCGGGTGTACTGTATACGTGTACTATTAGTTGGCTTACAGCATGGGAAAGTAGTTCCCCTTCCTCCTGAAGTTGCGTCATTTGTAGATTGTTGAAATGTCATTCTGTACCAATCCAAGGTAGTCTTTTTACCACTCCTACATGAGACTTGGACGATGTCGACGACTGGTACTCATGTGACGACTGCTCATACCCCGAGAACTCAAACCTCCTTGTCGAATGCTATCCCGTCGGGGTGTCATGGGTGGTATCATGCCTTGATATTCCTCGGCTGGCGGATTGTTTTCCTCGTCTTCGGGCACGCCAGGAACACGCGACATTAATGTATTGTAACTGCTGGCACGATTGCTCCGCATCAGATTGGCCATTTCGCTCGTGCTCATACGATTCTGACCATCGCCGATTTCGACAGGCATTTCAATGTCTTTGCCACTAAACCTATCATTGGCAAACGTATTGTCATCGTCGAGGTCGTCATCCTCCTCGTCATCCTCGTCCATAGTGGCACTCGAGCGAGGACCAAATCGAAGCATGACTAACAGAATCGATGTGGTGAGGGCAGAAATAAAGAATAGTCCTCCCGCACAAGCAATACCCACAGCAGCCGAGAGCCATACCGAAGCAGCTGTTGTGAGGCCGTGGACTTCATGCCAGGCTCCGCCCTTTTCTTCACTGGTTGTGTGTTTAAAAATGAGGGCGCTGCCCAAAAAGCCGACACCACTCGGTATAGCCGCACTGACTCGGCTGGCATCCCAATTCATGGGACCGGTCACAAAGGCAAAGGTAGAACACAAGGTAAACAAACAGGCCCCTAAACTGACCAAGGCCATGGTTCTAATGCCTGCTGGTCGATCGGCATTGCGTCGTTCCCACCCAATAAAGCTGCCAAAAAAGGTTGCCGCCACCAGTCGTCGACCGTGTTCACACTCTTCGATGGTCATCCAAAGGAGTTTGTATTCTCGATATTGTCGACATGGATTATAGACTGTATTGAGGCGGGGAGGTGGACAAGACACCCGTATTGGTGAGTCAGCGAGTCAGCATAGTTCCATGACAAATTAAAAAAAACCAAGGAAATTGCCATACAGAGAGATCATAAAACGCCATCAGGAACGTCCAAATAAAAGAGTGCCCACGGCACATTCAAAATTGTACGGATACAAACAAACGTACGTCACGGATACAATAATTGGATTCGTCATGATTGCCGTACCATATTGGGGATTATGAAAGGAAATTTCGTGACCACTCATCCTTGACGAATCGTATTCGCACTCCAGAGACATGAAGGGCTGTAATATCATGACAATACAAGTCCCCACGACACACATCAGAGCTCCCGTATAAATAATCAATTTCAACATGCTGTCCAACTTCCAATAGTCCGAGTCCTGCTTCAAGTTCTTGACGTTTGGGTTGTTCATGGTGCTGCCACCGAGAATCTTCATAGTGCCGCCGAGAATTTTCATTTTGTTTCAATCACCAGGATGGAAGAGCAGAAGCTTCGTATATTGTTCCATAAAAACAATCAAGTGGAGTGCCAGTGTCGAGAATTTCAAAAATGGGATATATGTTTTGCAACCAAGAAAAAGTAAACCCAAATTCACTTTGGACCAGCAAGAATAAAGTTGTAGATAATGCTTGACTTCTTTTCGGATCTTCCATTGGCAAGCACTCGGCCGACGGATGTAATGTATCAAAAGGGCTGTGCGAATATACTAGTAATAAATACAATGACGGTGGTGATGGTGTCAAGAGTATACGGGAAAATGAATTGCCGGTTGGCCACGCATACACCTGATAGTGGTACTGCTATCTATCTAAGAGTAGTATGCTTCGCTTGAAGGGTTTCATTGTGTTAGCGGTCTTCACGAAATTGCAGGTTGGAAACGAAGATGGATGGTTTAGCTGTCACCGGGTTCTCGTCATTTTTGGCACTTGTCATCAACATGGGCTGTCTCGATCTTTCGGCGCGAAAGATCCGATGGATAAAACCCATGTGCGTCTTCTTAAAACTTCTAGTCGCACAGCAATTCCTCCTCTCGTTTCATGCCACCATCAACTTTTGCATCCCTTCTTTCTCATCATAATCATAGTGATGTGTCTTTTGTAATCCAGTCCTTGCATACACCCACCACATAGAAGGCTTTAAGCCTTGGATGTCTGTCAGTTGCCTCTACTGTTCCAGGAGGGGGAAAATGAACATGTCGTTGAAATCACATTCATTTGCACAATTCATCACAAAACTTTTTGTTTCATGACAAGCACAACTGAAAGGCATTGCTTTTCACACGATCCATTTTAATGTCAATCCAGAGAAAGCATGTGTAGCAATTAATTTTGTTGCTCCGCTTGGTGAATCAATGCTTTGATTGCAAAAATTATAAGACTTGGCCTTTGATTCAATTTTTTGCTCCAAGGCTCCTGTTCTTTTGCTCAAGAATGACTTCAAAATCTGTTGTTGGCTGACCCAGTCAATTTTTTTCTTTTGGCAATGACATGGCCATTGTTGAAAATCTCTTTGGTTGTTGGCCCCCGATGACATCAGCCCAGCCCATTTGTGCCTGCCAGCATGAGCTCTGGAAGTGACATGAGACCTAGAATGAATCAAGCTGGGCCATGCATGTTGAGAGCATCACTTGCAACACACATCAAAACACATCAAAATCTTTTGTCAAAAAGCCACAACAGAGCTTTGTTGTCATTTGACAAATGCTTTTGGAAGGATTGCCGGCTGTGAACCTGAAAGCATGACACTCACCAATTGCAAAGCATCAAAGTTGTGCTTCCACTGGTGGTTTTGCATGTTTGGTGTCACAAAGGATCAATCTGGGTGTTGCATTGCACCCAACTTTTGGAATCAGATGCAAGCAAGTCCTTTTTCTTCATTCATGATTTTTTGTTGTTGTTGACCTCGCCAGGCACTAGCATAGTACCGGGACAGCGTGGTGGCGACATCCTTAATCAAAAACGGCACTGGCTGGTAATTGTGGCAACCGAACCGGCACTGGCAATTCAGAACTCCTCACGGAGGAATTTGCTGGCAATAATTGGTAGTTTGTCGATGGTGAAGTACGAGTACTGTTTGATACGTACCAGGTACGGACTGAATATTATTGGCAATCAATACCAATTAATGCGGAAGACGAATACGGATACCGCTACGACCAGCGGGTAGTTACCACGAGTATGTACGAATACCCATGATTAGCCAGCTAGAACTGTACTGTACATACCGTACTGTGCATGAAGGAGCGTAGCCAAATTACTACTACTACTCCTGTAGTAGCACGAATAGCATCAAGGTGCGGTCATCATTCTCGTCCACATCAATGACCGTGCCATGCCACTTCATTGCTCGCTTCCGCACCATTAGATAGATATTAATAACACATCTACACGCATCTCATCATTTCGAACAAAAATATTCACTCCATCACACAAACACTACAACTCAGGTCTAACAACGACAAACCTCTTAAACTCCCCACGTAATCCAACCAATACACTACACACACACAAGTCAAGATGCCTGTCGAACTAGGAGATGAAATGTCGGTATTGGTGGAAATTGTGGCGGCCCGCGACATTTTGATTGGGGATATTGTCAGTTCGGATCCCTATGTGACCGTCAAGCTTGGAAAGGAAACCGTTCACAAGACCAAGTACATTCCCAAAACGTAGGTATCGTTGCATGCGAAGTGTGCAGTGTCTTTATTTCGTGCGTTGTCTCGTTACTTGAAGAAGATGAGAGGTAGATGTTTGGTTCCGACTTCAAGGCAGGATAAGAGAACGAAAAGAAAGAAATATTTGCCATTTTTTCTCTGGTACATCGTTCCTGCGCTTTTCTGTTTCTGGTCTTGTCTTTTACGTCTCTGTTCTGGTCTTGTCTTTTTGTGTTTGTGTTTTTCTATTTGGAACAAATAGTAGAGATTGAATACATAGATACCCCTACAAGAAAGATTGAGAAAATATACATATTTTTGACTTTTTGCTCATCCCATTTTTGTTTATGCTTGCCCCCCACCACCACGGCCCCTTCCACGCTTTACAGTTTAAATCCGGTCTGGACACCTAAATTGGATAATACCTTTGCTATTAAGGAGCTGACATGCAAGATTATTGACAATGACGGTTTGGTCTTTAAAGTTATGGATTATGACATGTTGAGTAGCGACGAGATGTTGGGAACCGTGACTTTCTCTCCCAAGGAAATGCAGGAAGCCTGTGGCAAGCTCGTCACAAAGAAAATTGTGCCACCACCGGACAAGAAAAATATGAAGGGCAAATGTGGAATGCTCACCTTTCGGGCACGTCAAGCGACCGACGCCGACTTTGCTTCCCTAAAGAAAAAGGAATGCAAGCAACTTTTTAGCGATAAGGACCTTTCTTCCAAGGAAGGGAAAAAAGATACCATGCAAGCCATTGCGCAAGCCAAGAAACGAACCAGCAAAGGATAAACACTGGGAGTAGTAGTCGGCGATGACTGCTTTTCGGTCCCGCACCGCTTCACATACACAACACATACACAACACACACCACGCAAACGCATATCTGCACTACCTGTCTGTCCGAAATTCCAATCAATAGCAACGACAAAAAATGAAAAAAATACCATGAAAAAGGCGTCCACGATAGAGTCCAACTAACGGTGTCGTCGTTCATTTTATCGACGAAGGAGCTATATGCCCGTCGATTCTGTTTACCCTCCCCTTTTTTGTCTTGTGTCCTTACTTAAATATATCATGATAATAATAATATACACGTCTGATGTGAATGCTTTCTCCAGGCTTTTGCCGTGAGCGTGGGTTCTGTAGATTATTATTCTTCAAATCGGCGCGCTCGTCGTCGTTTTCCACTCTTTGGTAGCCATTCAAAAACTAGGCATTTAGAATACAAGTAGACAGATAAATGGATTGGATTGGTGTCTCTTTGCCTCGATATATAGTTCGGGTAATCAGCGCAGTGACGGAGGAGCGTCCACAATGATCATGAACCGACCTATAATAGCTAGCTAGCAAGCTAGTCATACAACTGACACACCTCTGATCCGTCAGCCCAGACGGACCACTACCCATGGGTTAGTTGACGCCGTCTAGGACTGTTGCCTGCCTGCCTACCCGCCTGGTGGTGCTGCATAAATGGAGCAAATAAATTGACCTAGAAACGGTTTGGAGGGCATTGACCAACCGGCGAGTTGACCGTGGAAAAACACCGGCTTGCCTCACGGTGCAGTCCAATATTAATGTAATGCCTTCTGATGATATTGCACCGCGCCGCGCCGCACCGCATCCATCTAGCTAGCTAGCTAGTTAGCTACTAGAAGCTGGTAGCAGGCAGCACACCTCTGTTTTTTCATCCCTGATTCTACAGCATGCCAAAACTACAATGACGCTGCACCTCTTCCCGGGGGTAGGTAGTAGCTACACGACGGGATATCTGTGCGACCCTCTTCAGTGTGATGATCAATAATTTTGATTCCATCAAACATGAACGAATGGCATCAGTCCCGTCATATCGAACCAAGTGGCCTGTACGCCCCCACCCCTTTCTTGGGTCATTACCGTGCACATTGACAGACCAAAAAGATACTGTACTAGTCACAGCACGCCACCTGCTGTTACGTACAGTCTACAGTAGTATATTACTTACTTTGAAGTACTGTTTTGTTAGCAGAACATTGAGTTTCGAGAAAGGCAATTGGTTTCTAACCACTCAACGATTAGACCAACTTCCAATTTTTACATAGAAGATGAACATAAGCCGAAGCTTTTTTGTCTCAGTGGCTTCTGGTTTCGTCAGGTCAGTCTTTTGAGTACCGGAGATTGTCGACGTGTTAAGATTCGACTGTAGCAAAAAGTACTGTTTGCAAAGAAAAGGATTCTCATGTTCAAAATTTTTGAGAATGCTTTTTTTTCCTACTCGGAGTAACTACTGGCTAGTAGTTCTAGTAGTTAACCAAGAAAAGAAAACAACGGCTGGCTGAGTTGGCCTAAATAGTATAAGGGTAGAAAGCTAGATATCTCGCACCCTTCTTCATTTTCCATAATATGCAAGCATGGTTCTTACCTGATTGGTACGTTGCAATTTTCTTTCGCCCCCTCTCTTTCCACGCTAGTAGTGGTAATTAGTAGTGGAGTAGTAGACTACTACTACACACAACAAAGTTACCAGCATAACTCAATCTTACGAGTCTTCCTTTCTTCCTTCAAGTCTTTCTCCCTTTGCACCTGGTACAATTGTAGGAAGGTCTACGCTTCGCTACTAGGCTAGTGCGTTTTGGGTTTTCTTCTTCTCTCCCATATTTCGTCATATTACCTCTTCCGGTTCGCCACCTAGCTAGTCAATCTCATACTTCGTAGCAGATCAACGCAAAATTCTGTCTTAAACTCTGACAACTACTTACACAACGAAAAGGCGAAAGACTTACATCGACGACACCGAATTATACTCACTGATACTTTGCAAAGGGGAGAGAAGACCTTCCGTTGTAATCAGCATCCGCAACAGCCAGAAACTCTCACACAAACACATATATCTCGACTTCCACGCTAGATATCTCAATATCATGTGTCGAGTAACTTGTACCTCTCCTCCTCCCTCCTTTACTGCCAAGCGAAGCAGTCTGAGTACGAGTTCGAGCACCAGCTCTATTCGATCGACCGATAGTAATGGCTTTCCCAAACGGGTAAGCTTTTCGGATCGTGTCGAAGTCTACAAGCTGGAGCCGTTGGGCACGGACGAGGCCAATCAAGTCTTCTACTGTTCTCATGACTACCGCCGCTTTCGAAGTGACCAGTGCCTGGAATTGCTCGATCAGCAATTGGAGGCCCGGGCCGCCGCTCTCAAGAATAAAGATGGACCGGTACGAGCTGCCTTCCAAGTATTCCTCGCCAAGCTCGTGAGTCCCATGGCCAAGCAGAAGCGTCAGCTGCTGAAGCAAACCAAGGCGCAGCACGAAGCCGTCGTGGACCAGCTGCCGTGGATGACTGCCTACCACCCTCAAGAAGAACCAGTTCAAGAAGAACAATCGCAAGCACCACAAGTTCAAGTGCAACCAGCCGTGGAAGAAGCGGAGGCAGAACAAGCCTACGAGGGAAACCGTGCTGCCAAGACCATGTCCTCCCGAGAACAGCTCTTGATTCAAGAACTTGCCTTTTTCTGAGATCCAATTTTTTTCTGGATCCTGGTTCCTTCTTCGTTTGGTGTTCTCATGTCCCTCAGACCCATCTTTTGATTCTAGTACGGGGCATGGCGCCTCTTGTGCGGAATCCATCTCTTGACTTGGAGCCAGAAGACACTCCAAGCCAACGCTCTTCTGGTTTTTCTCTTGGTTTCATCATCCACATCTCCTCTTGGTGTCAAACCAAAAAAATCACCTCCCCGGCCCACCACTTCTTTCTCGATTCATCCATCCAACTGAAATTTTGTATGTTCTCACCTCACCACCCGTCTCTTTCCTAAGAGCAACTCATTTTTGAATCAATATCTGCATTACATATTATATGTCTAGTGATACGTTTTATATTTGAACTACGGTCTTCAGTAAAAGTTATAATTCTACTATAGTCACTCTGCTTAAATCCATTTATATAATCTAGGTAGAAAAGGTCAAATTAATCGGGATTCATGGAAATTGCCTTTGCCGCAGCTCAAAAAGTGCTACCTACTAGTAATCTTATTCTTGGTCAGAAAGCAATCCAGCAAGCAGTGTTCGGAGCTGTGCTTCACTTCCCTTTACTACTAGTAGTTGCATCTTAATCATCAGCTGGCCGGGCTGCGCTGCTGTGTATTACTTTACCTAGCTAGCTAGGTACTTCTTTTGCTACTGTCACAGCTTCGTACTGCCTATAGCAGCATCGGTGTGTAAGGGAACCAGAATTTCACAAGCACCTCCTATTTTGCCTAGTACCACTCCGCCGGCCGCTCACTCGACGAGCTACTAGTCTACTACGACCTCTGGCTTCAGTTGCTACCAGAGCCGCTGCTTCACTAGCTAGTAGGACCTACAAAGCCAGCAAGAAGAGCCGGAATGAGTTCAAGGTTGCAATAATTCGTTGGCTGACGGAGTGGTGGCTCAAGGACTGGCTAGTAGTCATTGCTATATAAAACAAGCCTGCGCCGATACCACAACTGCGCCCTACCTTCATTCAACAACAGCATCAGTGAACCTGTAAGCAACCAATGCAATGAATCTACATGCGAACCTAATGCACATCTGCAATCTAGTTAGTGGAGCAGCTAGTCTAGCTAGGTGCTAGCTTCGAAACTACTAGATGTTTGGTCAAATTGGCGTGTTCGTACGAACACGAATATCGGTATTATGCTCCGAATTGACGACGACAGCACGACGTAGGATGTTGTTCTTTCTGGGGGGAGGACAGACGAACGTACTGAGATGGAGGGGGCGCATAGGCCGGACTCGGAACGACGCACTCGATTTCTCTTCATTCTCTTTTCGTAACAAATATCTACGTTGTACCATGCATACATACGCACATACTGTAGTTGACCTTCGCTTTAGCTACACGGCAACATTGCTAGCTAGTAGTAGCTGAGTATGTAGAGTACACAGCCGACAGAAGAAGCTATTCAGTTGAACTTCAGTTCGGTACCCAGCAAACACTGGCTAGACTCAATCTTTGGGCTAGAAGCTACTAAGAGCATGCATCTCAAATAGCCACAATAGAAGCACAATTCTGTTTTATCTGATAACCAAATCTTTTCAAGTACGTGCGTACATTGTACTACTTGCAGTTCTAAATTCTCAGGCAATAACGGCAAGTACTCGACGAAAAGAATCCAAAAAGTGACCACCTCACAAAAGAAGGATGGATGCAAAGATTCTTCTTCGCAGAGTATCCTGGGAGCTAGTAGTCTAGGCAGTCTTTCATGAAGACAAATGAGCTACTTCCGCACTGGGGCAAGTCTTTTACCTCCAAGTGAACCAGAGGACTCGTTGCATACCATTCACCTCTATCGACCGACTTTCTTTATCTTCGATTGAACAGAATGAAGGATCTTTGAACCTTTCGTTCAAGTTGCTTCTTCTTCCTTCATTTGCCTCGTCCCAATCTATGCACGCATCTTCTTTGGGGCGACCTTTTTCTGTGACTGACGATGGACGACGATATAACGCCCTCAGAAAAAGTAGATTCTCGTTTGCGATTCGAGAAGGCTACTATCGTAATTGTAGTTGGATCGTCTCGGTTCCTTTGTTCTATCGGGAAGGCGGTTCCGGATTAGAGAGGCCTCACTCTTTTTCCGTTCAATTGCAGGGTTTTGCATGGATCTTCGAGGACAGAACATGATTGACTTTTGTAATCGAGAAGCCCGTTCTATTTTCAGCTATAAATCGATCTTCTCGTTTTGGCATCCGTATCTTTTGGCGGATGGGCAGTTTGGTTGTTCTCTATTACAATAGAAGCCGAAGCATCGATGGCATGTTCTTTTACCAGACGATTATCAACCGACACTTGTAATGGAAGAATAAAGAGGGGCACATATCAAGGACAGTCGTCATGTCCCTGTCCTTCTCGTTCTTAAGATAAAAAAGCATTTGAGATTATTGATGTGGCTCAAAAAGAATAGACGGTAATATTCAAGTACCAGTCAGCATTACTCAGTAGTGCACTTCAGGCTAAGGGGAAAATAAACAGAAGAATGTTCTCGTTATTGGTAAAAAGGTTCTAGTTAGGGGGACGATGCACCAGTAGTTCTTTTCTACTAAAGTGAGTTCCCGTTTCCATCCCGAAGTACGCGAAGTGCAAATACTCTGCAGAAGGGCGAAGGTTCATTTGGAACGCAAGGAGTCGTAATGGTAATAGAGCGGAGAAACAAATATAATAGCTAATAGGCCACATGTTAGTGATGCTACCTACCCACTTACTTAAGTTACTTACCCGACGAGTGAGTGATCGGCAATGCATCAAGAATGGCCGCTTCCGAACCGGAGATTCGGCCATAAATCAAGAATGGCCGCTTCCGAAGCGACGCTTCGGCCTTGGTAATTAAAGGTAGTTAAAATAATTGTGTCAGTGGCAGGCTGACCGCTGACTACGTATCATTATCTCGGAAGTTAGATATCACTAGCCAGTCCCAGTTTAACAGCTGTTAAATCTAGTCAACGGATCGAGGAAGGGAAGGAAGTGTCAGCGGCATTGAGGGGCAATCGGAGGCAGTTGCAACCAAAACCACAAATAGCTATGCAACTAGTAAGGGAATGTGCTTATTTTAATTTGTGATAAATTGAAGGATGCATCTCTTCTGTCCCAAAAGTAGAGTTCCCATTTGGCGGGATCTTCACTTCGGAAAAACTACAAGAAGCCTAAGGAAGAGACTCAAGACCATCGCCACCATCATTCTCTCCCCCGCAAAGAATCACGTAGAGTTGTGTAGGAAACATGCTAGCATTTATAAAGAGAACAGTGTGGAACAATTCTTTGCTATTTGCAAGCTGCTCGTCCAGCACAAGGCTTACGTGCTTTCCCGCAGACGAATCTGAGATCCTTCTTCACGCATCGTTTGCTACAAGTGCAATGTCGTGCGAGTAGCTAACTAGCTATCTCGTGGTTATGCAGGCAACCTGAAAAGAATGTGTAACACAAGACTTCGCTTTTCGATCTTCTCACAATTTGGCCCAACCACCACTCCAAACCATCGATATTACAGCAACAGACAAATTAGCCTTCTCACAACCCCCATACAACAAGCAAGCAACCATGTGCAAGTATACAGTCCGCCCCGCACCCATTCGTCTTGGTTCTGCCTTGAGCTGCAACAGCAAAGTCTTGATCCAAAGACAAGCCAGCACTGCTTCGACCGCCTCTACCTCATCTGCTTCGACTGTCTCCCAAAAGAAGGGAGTCTCATTCAGCCCAGTCGTTCGAGTCCATGTCATTGAACGATTGGATTCTCTTGCGGCAAGAGAACTCTTTTACACACCCTTTGATTTCCGACAATTTCGTTACGAGGCATGTCAAGAACAACTCGAGGCTCGCATGAACCAAAACGGCCAATCCTTCCCCTCCGTTTTGAAGGCTTTGTTCAGTGGCCTTTACTCCAACTGTCAACAAGCACGCAAAGCCCAAGCAGCACAAGCACCTGGTTACTACTGCTACTGTAACGACTGCTTTCTAGATGCCTGCCAACAACAAGCTCAAGCCCAACAACAAGCCAACAACTGCAGTCAACCAGCATCACCCGAAGCCATATTGAAAGAATTGGCCTTTGTCATGTAAAGATCATCAAGTCCAAACAAATACATTCTTCATATCCTTTCTTGCAAAGGGCATGATGATTGCAATGATGAGCACTTGCTTTCTTGATACTTCTCTAACTACCAATCAACAACGAAGATATACTCCATATCTGCACAATACATCTCTCTCTCCACAATCCTACACAATACATCATTTGCTGCAACATTGCGACTGACATGACATGCATACAGCGCGTATGCAATGTAATGTACCGCTGCTCGCGCCTCTCCTTGAACGACAGGCGAGCGGCTCTTGGAACGAACGATGGCTCATCCAGCCCAACTCAAATCAGCCAGCCACTGGCGGACGGAATCCAAGCCATCCCACATTCCCCATCTACTACTAGATAACATGAAGAAGTTCACTATTATTATAGGATATCCTTTATCTCTATTCCAAAACATTCTATCTTCTTGCTAGCTCTACCAATAGTAGGGTACTTCAGTACCATGTTCGATGACGGGCAAACTAGACTAGTAGCTAACTAAAGACAGATCAAATCCTAACAGGAACTGCTCTAGCTAGCTAGCTAGTAGGTAGGTACCAGCTACCTGTTAGTGTAACTGGTTAGTTTTACCGGTACTTAATCCCACTTGCTAGCTAGTAGCTGATAGCAGCAGCTTTGACTACTGCGCTGTGTGATCTTACCCGTGGTATTCCCTCATTCCCTGTGCGACTGTAGGAACGCTGGTAGAACAGTCGTACTGGCACTCGTGCCTTTGCTCGGAAGTGGTGCGCAAATGGGATTTGTTTGGAACTGCAAGTCAGTCGTAGAACACCCATGTGAACTAAGCCCTGCCGCAATGCATATGGAACAGTCGTACCGGTATTCGTGTTTACTCGTGAGGCGGGATTGATGTATGGTCGCATTCGCTTCCCTTGTTGAGCGGTTCTCAAAGCAAAAGTCAGTCGTGAATTTTAGAATGGGTCATGGGGTGCCATGGGGGAATGGCCGGGCATGGTTCGACTATTAGCTCTATTGGTACTGCTACTAGTAGCTAGCTATTGCATTAGTCTAGCTAGTCTAGTAGTAGTAGGAGCCAAAAGCTACTCATACTACCTCTCCGAGCTAGTAGTAGCTAGTAGCTGTTGCTGTTGCTGTTGCTGTCGAAACTAGACTTGGCAGTATTAGGAGAAGAACATGGCCTCTAGTAGCATCTAGCTTGCTACTTGCTACTGATATTCGAGCACTCCGTCAGTAAGGATGGAAACCAAGAAACGGAAGGGCGGAGGGGTACTACAGTGCTGGATTTCAGCATGGAATGGAAGTGGCCGATCATTGGCTCTGCCGGAGTTCCGACCAGACAACGACTAGCAAGAATAAAGTGGGCTGTTGGCAACGGGATCTCTCTTCCATGCAGTATGGTTATGGAAGCTGCCTGTCACCAAGTCGCAGGTTTTCAAATGCTGTTTTGCGCCATACTGACACAGTATCATAGATTCGTGGGGTGTTGGAAAGTACATAGTCATAGTGTTATAAT
>ENA-ORBV01010915-ORBV01010915.1-microbial-mat-metagenome-genome-assembly--contig:-NODE-10915-length-14393-cov-10.659053_pt1 | contig 14393 bp, 24 predicted proteins | sample MGYA00237777_ERZ505514 | MGnify/ENA primary metagenome ERZ505514 (study PRJEB26160, sample SAMN06269048) | microbial mat metagenome | isolation source: Oligotrophic lake microbial mat | place...
TGCCAGTTTGTGTATCGTTATCGGTACATTCATCGCGACAACCATGGATACGAATGTCAAACGCAGATTCTGCGACTTCGTGAAGCCCCAACCGGCTGAAAACCCGCGCCAGATAAGGCTTTCCAGCCATCGCCCTTCCCGGCCCGCGCTGGCAACCGGCGGCCCGGCGACGCGCTGTTTGACTCCCGCCCGATCGCCTTGATTCACGCTATCATGATGCTTCATGAAATAGCAGGAGGAAACTGTCATGGCAGCCGTTTTGCAGAAATTCGCGACCCAGGCCGACCCCAAGATCCTCAAGCAGGTGCGCGCCATCGCCGCCCGCGAGGGCAAGCAGCTTCAGGGCGTGGTGGATGAGGCCCTGCGCGACCTGATCGAAAAAAGAAAGAACGGCGCGCCCCGCCCCGCCGTGCTCACCGCACTGGGCGAGAGCCTGGCCGGGTACGACGCGCTGTATAAAGAACTGGCGAAGTGACCGTCTACCTCACCGCGGTCGAGGTGATGCTCATGCACCGCGTGCTGATCGCGCGCTACGGCGGCGGCGCACCGTTGCGCGATGCCGGGGCGCTGGAAGCGGCGCTCTACCGCCCGCAAAGCGGCCATTACGCCGACCTGATCGCCGAGGCCGCCGCGGTGTTCGAGAGCATGGCGATGAACCACGCCTTCGTCGACGGCAACAAGCGCATCGCCTTCGCCTGCGTCGATGTATTCCTCAGAATCAACGGCTACCGGCTAACCGCCAAACCGATGGCGGTCGCCAAGTGGATGCTTGGGCATCTTGAGGCGGGTAGCTTCCGCATGATCGAAATCGAACCCTGGTTGCGCAAGCACACGAAAAAAGTCTGAAGGCGCTGAGGATTTCGTGGTCTGCCCCTGAGACCGCCTGAGACCCCGGCTTTCCAGTTACTACACAGGCAGAACGATCAGGCCGTGCCGCCCACCGTCAGCCCGTCAATGCGCAGCGTAGGCGGGCCCACACCCACCGGCACGCTCTGGCCTTCCTTGCCGCAGGTGCCTGCGCCCGGGTCGAGGGCCATGTCGTTGCCGATCATGGAGACGAGTTTGAGCGCTTCGGGACCGTTGCCGATCAGCGTGGCGCCCTTCACCGGCTAGGTGACCTTGCCGTTCTCGATCATGCAGGCCTCGGCCGCGGAGAAGACGAACTTGCCGCTGGTGATGTCGACCTGGCCGCCGCCGAAATTCACGGCGTAAAGGCCGTGCTTCACCGACTCGTCGAGAAGAAGGCCGCCGCGGAAAAGTACGACGATGCGGTCGCCCCTTCTACAAAAACCAATCTTGGCGTCGGTCATCGTTACGATCTGCCGACAGCGGGTCGGGTGACTATCGCGCCACAGACTTTAACGCCCGCCGATGCCTGCGCGTTGACGCTGACTTGCCTGGAGAGTTTTCCTCTTCGATGAGCGCACCCGCGCTGCCGCTGGCGCGTTTGCCTGTGGACCTGTGGATGGGTACGCGCTGCGCGAAGGGGCAAGAGACTGCGGGAGCCGCGCTTGCGCCGGCGCGCGGCGGGTGCGTATCGGCCGCGCAGGCCACGCGCGAGCCCACTGTGGCAGTGCGTCACGCGCCACGCCACCGGGCTGCAAGCCGCCGGGGGTGCGCGCCGGGCGCTCGAAGCGCAGGTGATCGGGCGCTTTCTCGAGTGCGGTGACCCGCACTATGGTTTTGCCCGCGCCTACTGCGACGCTTGCGGCCACGACTATCTGCTCGAATGTCCCAAACGCAAGGGGCCGATGCGCATCATCGCGTTCATCGACGATCCGCTGGTGGTGCGGCGCATCTCGAGCACTTGGGGCAGAGGCAGCCCGAGGCGATGGAGCGCTCCGCGCCGCTGCCCCCTGACGCATGGCACAAAGCCCTAAAGTGGCGCAATCTGAGGTCAGCGCCAACACTGCAAGAGGCGCGGGCGGGTAAGCGGATCACCATGGATGACCTCTGGCGTTACGCCGCCCTGTGCCGGGTGGCCAAGGTGATGCGTCCCTGCATGGAAAGCCTGTCATCCATATGCCCCATTGCAACTGGGAATTCACAACTGGGAATTCACCATTGGCATGCCCTGGCATTGATGCTAAACTGATGCATTGATGCGATTTGAAGGCTATGCCATGCGTACCACGCTCTCCCTTGATGACGATGTTTTTGCAGTCGCGCGTCAGCGCGCTCAGCGCGAGCGCATCTCCCTGGGCGAGGCCGTGTCACGCTACGTCCGCGATGCATTGCGCGCCGGAGCCCGCGCGCCCGCGTCCTCTCTTTCATTGCGCAGCAAATATTCCGTGTTGCCGGCGCGCGATGAAATTATCACCACCGAACACGTCCGCAACCTGATGGATCAAGAGGGCATTTGAGTAGGGGCCGTGGCACTCGCTTGCTGCTGGACGTGAACGTCTGGATCGCGCTATTGGACGATGCGCACGTCCACAATGCTGAAGCGCTGCTCCTGTTTCAAGAGCCCGGTCTCAAGATCGCTACTTGTCCTTTGGTGGAAAACGGCGTTCTTCGCGTCCTTAACCTGCCCGGCTACAGCCCGTATGGGCCGGCAGGGTTCGAAGCGGTGCGTGCCAAGATGGCGCTGGCCTGTGAGGATGTCGATCACGTATTCTGGGCCGACGACATCAGTTTGCGCACTGATGGGCTGGTGAACTGGAGTCGCGTGTTCGGACACAGCCAGATCACGGATCTTTATCTGCTGACGCTGGCTGTGGCGCACAAAGGCGCACTAGCGACTTTCGATCACAGGGTTGCGTTGAACGCTGCAGTCGGAGCAGAAAAGCGGCATTTGCTGCTTCTGTAGTGTCGCGTGTTGACGCCGGCCCCGTGTTGACGCCGGCCCCGTGTTGACGCCGACCCCGTGTCAACGCCGACCTCGAATTGACCGCACCCCCCTTGTGCCGTTTGAATTTTACCCACGCCCCACCGCCCGCACCTCCCAAGTGACGGGAACCGCCGGCCGACAGACCGGCGCATCGCCGTGTTTGATTGACGCTTTCAGGTGCCCGGCCAGCGGCTTGTCGAACTTTCCAATGTGGACGATGGCGCGATTGACAGCACCGCGAAACGCATCCCGAACATTCTTGCGCTTGTCGCCGGTCTTCCGGAGCCGGCCCCCTTTCCCAACGGCGCCTGTGATGGCATCCACCATTTGGGCCATTTCATTCTCGATCGCCTGAATGCGTTCGTGCGCACCGATCTCCTCAGCTTCTGCCTTCTTATATGCTGCGCGCGCCAATGTCCCTTGCAAAGATGAGCTACGACGCGGTCACCGGCAGCGTCATCTACCGCCCGAATATGCACCTCGGGCTGAAGAGGAACTTTCAGGTGATGCCTGGGGCGCAGTTGACCTGCCTGGAAACGCCAGCCGATGCCTGACGACTGCCCCTTTTGCACCCTTACCCAACGCCGCATCGTTGCCTCTAACGATCTGACCGCCGCCATACGCAACGCATACCCGGTCTCGGCCGGCCACACGCTCATCGTGCCCAGGCGCCACATCGGATCATTCTTTGCCATCAGCGCCGAAGAGCGCGACGCCATGCTCGGCTTGCTCGACGCCGCCAAGGCCGCGCTTGATGCCGAGTTTCACCCCGACGGCTACAACATCGGCATCAACGACGGCGCGGCCGCCGGCCAAACGGTACCGCACGTACATCTGCACATCATTCCGCGTTATGCGGGCGACCGGCCGGACCCGCGCGGCGGTGTGCGCTGGATACTGCCCGACAAGGCAAAGTACTGGCCATGAATCGCAAAGAAATCCTCGCCGCATTCAACCGTATGCGCGTCTGGCAGCAAGGCGACAAGCGCGCGGTGCACAAGCCCCTGCTGGTGATGCTGGTGCTGCTGGTGCTGCTGGTGATGCTGGTGCTGCTGGCACTTGGCCGGCTCGCGCGCGGCGAGACGGCGCGGGTTGAGTTTGCCGACATTGAAGGCAAGCTTGGCAGCCTGCTGCGTGAGTTCGGCCCACCGGGTTCGTCGGCGTCGCGGCACCATCCCTTCTGGCATCTCAGAACCGACGGCCTGTGGCAGCTTGCCGGCCCCGACGCCATCCTCATGCGTCCTCCCGCTGCAACACCCGGTATCACCTAGCTACGCCAAGGCCACGTCAGCGGCGGCTTTCCCGAACCCCTGCGCCTCGCGCTTGCCGGCGATCCGGCACTGGTTGCCGAAATCGCCAGCCGTATCATGGGCGCGCACTTCCCCGAGAGCATCCGGCAGGATGTACTCGACGCCGTTGGTCTGAGTCTGGACGTGGAGGCCGCCACCACAGATAACAGCACGACCACGACAACCGGGCGCCGTCGCGACCCGGCTTTTCGCGCCAAAGTATTACTCGCCTACGAATACCGTTGCTGCGTGTGCGGACACGACCTGCGCCTCGGCGACAACGTCATCGGCCTCGAAGCTGCGCATATCAAGTGGTTCCAGGCGCATGGGCCGGACGTGGTGCCCAACGGCCTTGCGCTGTGCGCGCTGCATCACAAGATTTTCGACCTTGGCGCCTTCACTGTTCTGCCGGGCAATCACCAGATCGTATTCAGCCGCCACCTTGTGGGCGGCAACGACACCAAGGCGAAGTTATTGGCCCACCATGGTGCGAGTTTGATCGCGCCGCAGAGCAAAGACGACCTGCCCAATCCGGAGTTTCCGGCGTGGCATCGGCAAGAAGTTTTTAAGAAGCCGGGGCGGGAGTAGGGGATTGGTGCGGTATTTCGAGCGCGCGGGTTGAAAGCACGGCCTTCAGTTTGTCGGCTGGTTTAGCCAGCGGACTTTCAAACAGAATGGACACAAGAATAAATGTTACGTCGCGTCTGACTGGCGCTGCATCCGGCGCAGTGCTTTCTGGTGAGGCTGGCTCTCGCCAGTTTCTTCCTGTTGCTGATCGGCTGGAAAGCCGCGCCAGCTGGACGTTTCCAGCGTATGCCCCTCGCGTCCGTCATTCCAGGGCCGCGCAGCGGAACCGGGAATCCAGGGGGTTGTGATCCTATAAAGAACCTTCAAAGTCCCGCCGGCCGATAACCCGCGGCGAGAGCGCTAACATTCGACCGCGGTGTAATCACCGATACCGTGATGCCGTGCGGCCGTGGCTGTGCTTGAAGATAACCTTCCGGACTCCAGGGGAGTATCTGATTGCCGAGAATGAACCCGGCTTTTTGGTTGTCGCCACCTGGCATGACAATAAGCGCTCCGTCCGGAAGCGGCCCGACGTCCGCCTCAAAAAGACGCTTTCGCCTTGCCTCATCCAAACGCTCGCGGTGCAGGCACTCGTCAAGGTGGGTGGTGGCCCAGGCGCCCGCGGGGACCCGCCGGATTGCCCTTTTTCCACGCCTCAACGAACGCCGTGAATCGCGGTCTTGAGCAGGTGGCGCAGGGCCGGTGCCCCGCTGCGAGCGCCGTGGCCTCATCCAGAAAAAACAATTCGGTGTATTCACCCGGGTTCATCACGCTTCGCTTGATGCCCTTGAAGGCGAGTTGGCAGGAAATCCACGCCTTGCGCTGGAATTGCCTGACGATGTGTCGCGCACCGTCATGCAGGCAGCCGCGATTGCCCATCAATGTCCCGCGCGCGGAGGTGGCAATGATTTCCCCGAACGGGGTAACGCGGTTTTGCAGTGGGCTCATTGCTTTTAGTAACTCCGGATTAAATGAGTATTTACCGGGGTATGCGCCGAATCAACCGGCTGGAAACCCGCGCCAGATGGACGTTTCCAGCCATCGCCACATTGAATTAGCACGTCCCCTCCCCCTACTTCAACTCCGTATATTTCTTGCTCGACCCACGCGCCTTATCAACCGGATACTTCCCGGCGTTCTTCACCATCTTTAGATTCGCCGCATCAATCAGATCGACATCAAGTTTGTCAGCAAGGCGAATCAGGTAAAGCAGCACGTCGGCCATCTCCTCTCCAACCTTATGCAATTGCTCCGGAGGCAGGCACTTGGAGTCTTCTTCGCTGATCCACTGAAAGTGTTCCAGCAGTTCTGCAGCTTCGACGCTAAGGGCTGCCGCTAGATTCTTGGGAGAATGAAATTGATCCCAGTCGCGATCGGTCGCGAAGCGGCGGAGTTGATCTCTGAGGCCTTCTAGTCGAGTCACTTCTGGTCGATGTCCCTTTTTATTCATCGGATTAACGTGATTTCATTCAAATTAGCCGTTAAGTACTGGAATACCAATGTCTGCAAGATATTTGAAGGTGGAATCGTAGTAAGCAGGCGTTCGCGTCAAATCCGACTCCTCACCGTTGGGAACGAAAATCACCATTCCTTGCCTCGCGCGGGTCATCAAAACTCGATATGCATTCACAAGATATTTTTGGCGTTCCGTTTTTCGAACATTTGTCCATTTGCTGCCGACAAAAGAATGGTACTGCCAATCGTTGTTCGCGAATCGGAGATCGGCGTCCCAAGTCATGCAGACCCAATCAAGCTCAAGTCCCTGTATTTGGAATTCAGTGGCCGCGTCTTCCAGATAAAAACTTGATCTCGTATCTTCCGCATCATTCAAAAACCAATGAATTGGATCGATCTCGACGCGTATGTCAATTGCGTGCGGCTTAAGGCGTTGCGCTCCAGACGAGGCCACCAAACCGAAGCGCTCGTTACCGCGAGCATATTTACGGATCCATTCTTTTGCCAGCGTCAAATCACGCGTTAGCGCGATTGGGTAACGTGCAGATATGGATTTCAGAAGCTTTTGGGCTTCTGATGTTTCGCAGTCTAGGATTGCTTTTACGAAAGAGGACACCTTTTCTGCTCGGAATGACCTCATCGAGACCGCGAGATGGAGGCCCTGATCTTGTACGACGTTGGCGCGCCCCTTGAGCGTATCTAACGCGTGCCCAGCGGCGTATTCGCTATCAGTGAGGTCTGGCGACACGTATACGTGCCACGAACTGAACGTGGTTTTGACTGCGTCCAGCCATGCAGAAATGCCAGCTTCTCCACGGTTAATTTCTTGCCCTCCGCCGACTAGACAAACTACGACGGCCCAGTCGTCGTGTCGGTTTAGGTATGAGATCAGAAATTCAGGTTCGGATTGATCGAAGCCGGGACGTTTCTTTTTCCGTCGCATGAAATCCGAGGTCATCTCACGATCCCAAGCCCGTTGGGCTTCGTCGAAGATGACAACATGATCACTTGGAGGGGTTTCTTCGTTTTGTAACCCAGCATCGCGAAAATGATGCACGTTTTGGATGAAGGCTTTCACCTTTTGGGCGACGTCGCCCTTGCGGACTTTAATTTTTTGGAGTTTTAGCCGAGAAACTTCATCTCGAGTCAGTGCTTCCGTTAGAACCTTAACCAACGGACCATTGCCAGATAGAAATACCGCGTGTGTGGCTTTCTCGTCTCGCTTTTGGGTGGCGATGTTTAGTCCAACCAATGTTTTTCCGGCGCCGGGCACTCCTGTGACAAAAACAATAAATTTTTTTCTGTTTTTCTTGGCTTCCTCAACAAGCTCGGCAATTCGACGTGAAGTGATCCTTAAATTGCGCGCACCAGCATCGTGACGTGCAATCGCATCGACCGAATGTTGCGAGTAAAGCCTCTGCGCAGCTTCGATAATGGTAGGGGTGGGGTGATACGGTGCGTTGCCCCATAACTTTGCATCGATGGCTGGGCCGATCGCTTTCGACAGGGCTACTTTGATCAGCGTGGCTAATCCACCTGAATTGCACCGCGCCGGAGGCATAACGTTGTCGGCGTGCGGGGAAGGCATTTCGGTGTCGGACTGATTAGAATCGGTCGCTACAAGTATGGGAAATATGGAGGCGTCGTGACTTGCTTTATGGAAGTTCTTAAGGTCAAGCGCGTAGTCCCATACCTGATTTATTCCATCACGCTTGAAGGTTCTTTCGCCGACCTTAAATTCGATGATGAAAATCGCGGGTCCGATGATTAACACTGTATCAATGCGGCTGCCGATTCGCGGTACGTTGAATTCAAGAAAAATCCGTCCCTCAGTATTCACGAGAGCTGGCTTCAAGACTTCAATCTGTATCACCCAAGCGTCACGCTGGCTTGGGTCAATCGAGAAGGCGCTATTTGCCGCGATCGTCCCGAGAATTTCGTCTGGCGATGTGGCGATGAAGCTGGCTATGTCCGCCGCGTAATACGCAGTAGAAACCGTATCGGACTGAGTAGCATTTAACGCCCGCGTTGTTATGGATACGTTCACCGGCTATTTCTTGGGGGCGTGGAAGGTACACGGTCAAGCGCGGCGGTGTCGATCATGCGAGTCACTTGGTCCCCGGCAGTGCTGTTGTTGGTCATGTTCTTGGCATGGATTGTTTGGGGAGCAGGATAGCATTGACGGACGCGATTTTAGAGGGGCACGCCATATGCTTTGGTCGAGAGCTACCCCCATGGATTCCCTGTGCCGCGCCGTAGGCGCAATGTAAGGGCGGGTGTCGTCGTCGGCGATCAGCCGCTTGATGGCGTCAAAGACGGTGGCGAACTGCTCGTCATAGCGGCTCTCCAGCGCCTCGACCCGCTTGGCGAGGTCGCGGTTGGAATCCATCAGGCGCCGCAGTTGCACGAAGGTGCGCATGATGGCGATGTTGACCTCAACCGCACGCGCCGAGCGCAGCACGCAGGAGAGCATGGCTACGCCCTGTTCGGTGAAAGCGTAGGGGAGAGCGCGGTTGGGGCCGCCACGGTTTGAAATCACAAATTGTGATTTCAAACGCCGGAACTCCTCGTCCGTGAGCTGAAACATGAAGTCGTCAGGGAAGCGTCCGATGTTGCGGCTTACCGACTTGGTTGAGGGCGCTGACCGAGACCCCGTAAAGCTCTGCCAGGTGCTGGCTCAGAAGAATTTTATCTGCGCGCAGCACGAAGATCAGCGTTGCGAGGTTCTCGGATTTGGGCGTGTGTTTTGGGGTGACTGTCGGCATGGCTGCGTTCTCCTCATCCGTCGTTCAAGGTGCGAGCGGACGGAAAGTAATACTTGCGCAGTTTTTCGGGGGCCGTCTGCAAGGCAGGGGGATGATGGCCAGCCGACTCGCTCAGCGTGAGTAGGATTTTATAGAGCCGTTGGCTGGAAAGCCCCTTGCAGGGCGCACTCCGGGCGGTAGGCCGGAGCTGTTCGAGGGGCGTCGGGCGGGCTCGGCGAAACCCCCGCCTCACCGCTGGATGGGCGTTTCCAGTCGATGGGGGTTTTTTCCGCGGTCACGGATTGTGATCCTTTTGGCCGGACGCGGGCGGTGCAGTCGCCGCGAACAGTTGAAAATTTGATATATTATTGATATCACCTGTCCAATGTTCCGGAGCCCCCGCCATGGCAACCCGATCGGCAAGCAAGGCTGTAAAGAGCACCAAACCCGCCAGTGCCGTGTTGTTGCGTTATCGCGACGCTGACACGGCCTTTGGTGTGTCGCGCGGCACGGCTACGCAATTGGCCGAGACCCTTGGCCTTTCCGAGACGCAGGTGATCCACGTGGCCCTGGCGCAGTTTGCGCGCCAGACGCTGCCCGGCTACGAGATCGACAACGGGCCGCTCACCAAGGCGCAGCAAAAGGCCATTGAGCGGCTGGTGCCGCAGGGCCGCATGAAGGTCACCAAGAGCCTGTTCTGAGCGGGGCACGCCTTGCGCGCTTTTGATTTGCCTGAGCCCGGGGATTTCGTCTACTGCCGGTTTCCGCACACGGGTCTGCCCGGCCCCGGGCCCAAACTGCGGCCGGCGCTGGTGTTGCAGGTCGGCGATATTGATGGCGAGCCGTTTGTTCGCGTCGCTTACGGCACATCGCAAAAGACCGATCGTTTGCATGCAGGCGAGCTCCTTATGTCCGGGGAGGACGGTGCCGCCTACGCGCTATCGGGGTTGGCGTATCCGACCAAATTTGATCTGGGGCGGGTTGTCGAGCTGCCTTACAACGACATCTGGTTCGGCGTGCCCCCGCGTGCGCCGTTTGGCCAGACGCCGAAGTTGGGTGTGCTGCACCCGAACCTGATGCGCCGCGCCAAGGCGGCGTTTGTGGCGGCCAGGCGGGGGTAGTCCGGCCGCTCAGGCCGCCAGCGGCTCTATCGACGCGGCGATCTCGGTTTTCAATGCCGCGCGGGCGGCACGCAGGTCGAAGTCTTGTTGCAGGTTCAGCCACAACTCGGCCGAGGTGCCGAAGTAGCGCCCCAGCCTGAGGGCGGTGTCGGCGGTGATGGCGCGCTGACCCTTGATGATGGCGCCGATGCGGTTGGCCGGCACGTGCAATGCGGTGGCCAGGGCGTTGGCAGACAGCGCATGCGGTTCCATGAACTCGATCAGCAGGAATTGCCCCGGGTGGGTGTTGCGCAGGCGTTTGCGCGGCCGTGCGACCACATCCGAAAAATCGGTGGCTGCAAAGTCTTGCATGCGAATGCTCATCGGCCGCTCCTTCGGTGGTAATCGGCTATCTCGACATCGTGCGCGTGGCCCGCTTCGAAGGCGAAGCAGATGCGCCATTGGTCGTTGATCCGGATGCGCCATTGTCCGCGCCGGTCGTGCTTGAGTTTCTCAAGCCGGTTCGATGGCGGAACGCGCAGGTCTTCAAGGCTGGTTGCCGCGTGCAGCAGGCGCAGCTTGTCGAACGCGCGTTGTGCAATCGCCGGCGGCAGACCTTTCACAACAAGGCCGGAAAACAACGCTGCTGTGCGCTTGTCTTTGAAGCTCAGGATCACCCGGGCAGTGTATTACGCGACGCGTACAAGGTCAAGATAAGGGTGGGGCGCGCCCTTCAATGCTTCGACCCGGTTCGACATCAGTGCGACCGGAGGAAATGTCATTCCGAGCGCAGCGAGGAATCTGCTTCTTGTGGGTGGTGGAGGGCAAGTCAACAGCAGATTCCTCGCTGGGCTCGGAATGACAGGTTGTTGGGCGGGGATTGCGCGGTGCCGTCGGCTGGGAATCCCCTTGCAGAGCGCACTCCGGCCGGAAGGCCGGAGCCGTTCAACGGGCGCCGGGCAGGCTCGGCGAAACCCCCGCCTCACCGCCGATTGGCGCTTTACGGGCGGTGGACGCCGGTTTCAACGTCACGGCGGCAGAGTGCCGGCCAAATGAAAGCTTATGGTTCGGCTAATCGAAAGGATAGTGCGGTTTCCGGCCGGGTTGAAACCGCAGTCGTGACCGTATCGCGACAAGCCTGAACGAAGATTATCGCGCTGCAGGCTCAGGATATGAGCCTGCGGCGCGTCGTGCGCTCAGTCCTCCTCTTCGGCGACCTTTTTCGGCACGGCGGCGCGCACTTCGCGGCGCAGCAGTGCGTCGAAATCCGGATAAAAGGCCGAGTTGCCGCTGAAGAACCCGAGCATCGCCTCGAGGTCGTCCCCGTAGTTCATCTGCAACACCCCGAGCAGCGGCCACGCTTCGGTGAAAAAGCGGTGCAGCTCACCGAGCGTGAGCGGGTTTTTGGAGGTGCGCTTGGCCGTGCCGCGCAGCGTGTCGCCGTTGTACTCATCGACCACGTGGTAGTGGATGCGGTCTTTGCCGCGGCGCGCGTAAAGGCTAGTCACATCGCCCGTCGTCGACTTGATGCTGATGCGCGCGATCTCGACCTCGGCCGGATCAAGGTCGGGCAGGTATTCCCCGCCCATGAACATCGGGTGCAGCCGGCCGATGGCCTGGCGGTCTTCTTGCGAGAGCGCAGACTGGGTGAGGAACTCGCCCGCCTCCCTGATCCTGCCGGCAGCGATAAGTGCTTTTAGCGCCGCCTTGCGCTGTGCGCCCTTGACGCGGGACAACAGATGTTGCTCAAGGCCGAGGGGCCAGAAATACGTGGCCGGACGAAAGCCGGTGTCGATGCCGTCGTTGCTGGATATACGCATGGTAGTGCTCCTGTTTAGCGACAGTGCCAGGGCGGCGGGGGTCGCAAGTTGGAAATAAATTCCCCGGCCCGTTTGGAGTTGCCTCCGGGTGGGCCGGCCCTTGTAATGCGTGTGGTGCTCAGTGGGGCAGTTGTCCGGCCGCTTTGGCCTTGTCTGCCTCGCGCTGCGCACCGGCCTGCTCGGTAAATTCGGTTAGATAGCCGCCGAAGCGGTGCAACATATCGCCTGCCGCCATCGGCCCCCATTGGTGCGCCACCGCCGCGAGTTTCCAGGCGAGAACGTCGACAAATACAACGAGCCCGTCGTTTTCGGTGGCATCGGCAGACAGGGCGTTCATCGCCTCGACGTAGCGGCGCTCAAGCTCTTTTGCCGGCACCTTTTGTTGCGGGTCTGGCGTTGCGCCCCTGGGTGCGCTGTCGTTTTGCGCCGATTGGTTCGCGGTGCGGCCCTCGGCGGGCTCGAGCACTTTTGCAAGAAACGTTTTGAAGTCTTTCATGGTGTTTCCCTTCGCCCCCTGAAAACTCACCGTCGGGCGGGCTCCCCGGGGAATGGGGGCCGCCAACGCTTTAGCAGAATTTGTGAGTCGCCCTGCAAGTTGTTGCTTAACTCGGCGACGGAATCCAATATGCACGCACTGTGGCTCATAGGGTGAGCTTGTGCCGGTCAATCTGGAGGTTTCAGGCGAGGCAGTTGACGGCTATTCGATCGGGCCGCAGAGAACGGGATTCCATGAGCTAATCGGCTGCAAAGCCGCGCCAGACAGCGCTTTGCGGGCAACAGGGCCTGTATGCAGGACGCTACTTACGCAGTGCTTTGGCGATCTTCCAGGACGCCTCTCCGGGCAGCCGGAACTCCCATTTAAAGGGTGAAAAGTCATTGGATTCCCGCTCCCCGATTCAGGCATTCGAGGACAGGTTTCGCGCGAATGACGGGCTTGTTCAGTGTTTCTCCAGACACCTGAACGCGGTCCTTCGACGCTTCGACGTGGTTCAGCGCCAGGGCGAACGGGAAGCCCGGTGCAAATGTCATTCCGAACGAAGTGAGGAATCTGCTTCTTGTGGAGGGCAAGTCAACAACAGATTCCTCGGTCGGAGCCTGCCCTGAGCGCAGTCGAAGGGCTCGGAATGACGACAGGGAGACCGGATCCCGGCCTTCGCCGGGATGACGACAGGGAGCATTGTTCAGTATTTCCCTAGGGTGTTTCCCAGAGTTGCCGGATTGGCACGGCATACATGCCGTCTCCGAAGGGTGCTGCCGCTTCGCCGTCGTATAGCACCACGCCTGCCTTGAATCGCTTGCCGGCGGCCTGTTTGAGTTTGTGCAGGCCGCGAAAGTCGGATGGCGTGACGGTGGACGATGCCTTGACGTCGATGCCGGCCAGTTCGCGGCCGCTACGCTCGAGAACGATATCGACCTCGGCGCCGTCCTTGTCGCGAAAATGATGAAACGCGACGGGCTCCTCCTCCCAGCCCGCCTGCCGGCGCAGTTCCTGAAAGACGAAGGTCTCGAGCAGTTGGCCGAGCAGCGTTCGATCCTCGGCAAGGGCTGCGGCGTCCACACCGAGCAGGGCGCAGGCGAGCCCGGTATCACCGAGGTGCAGTTTCGGCGTCTTGATGAGGCGGCTCAGGCGGTTGTTGTGCCAGGGCGGCAGTTCTTCGAGCAGGAACACTTGTGCCAGCAACATAACGTAGTCGCGTATGGTCGGCCGGCTCAACTGGAACGGGGCCGCGAGGTCAGCGACGTTGAGCAGGCGGGCGGTCTGGCCGGCTGCAAGCTTGAGCAGGCGGGGCAGCGCATCGGGGGCGCTGATGCGTGCAAGGTCGCGTATGTCGCGCTGTACCAGGGTTTCGATGTAATCGCGGTACCAGGCTGTGCGCCGGCGCGTTGTCGGACGCGCCAATGCGGCCGGATAGCCGCCGGCGGCAACGCGCTCGGCCAGTTCGCGGCCCAGCCGCGGCCTCGTGCGGGCCTTGAATCCGCCGGCGAAAAGCGTCTCAAGAAAGCGGCTGCGCTTGCGTGCGAGTTCCGCCTGCGCCAGAGGATGCAGGCGCAATATCTCCAGCCTTCCGGTCAGTGAGTCTGCCAGTCGTGGCACGCGCAATACATTGGCCGACCCGGTAAGAATGAAGCGCCCCGGACTGCGGTCGCGATCGACCGCCGCCTTGATTGACGCAAAGAGGGCCGGAACGCGCTGCACCTCATCGAGCACCGCCTTGCCCGGCAGATCGGCGACAAAGCCGGCCGGATCAGCCTGCGCCGATGCGCGCAACACTTCGTCATCAAAGCTCAGGTAGGCGTAGCCCGCGGCATCGCCCATCTGGCGCGCGAGCGTGGTTTTGCCGCATTGGCGGGGGCCGTGCACCAGCACCACCGGCGTATCGGCCAAGGCTTCGGCGAGCCGGGGGCGCATGAAGCGGGGGAGCAGGATCTGCTTAGCCATGGCGGCTGATTGTAAGGCAGAGTACCGGCCAATTGAAAGCTTATGCTTCGGCTAATTGAAAGGATACTGCGGTTTCCGGCCGGGTTGAAACCGCTGTCGTGGCCGCACCCGCAGCAACGATGAGGCCGTCGGCGGACCGGATCAATTC
>ENA-ORBV01010916-ORBV01010916.1-microbial-mat-metagenome-genome-assembly--contig:-NODE-10916-length-14393-cov-4.708438_pt1 | contig 14393 bp, 20 predicted proteins | sample MGYA00237777_ERZ505514 | MGnify/ENA primary metagenome ERZ505514 (study PRJEB26160, sample SAMN06269048) | microbial mat metagenome | isolation source: Oligotrophic lake microbial mat | place...
AATGATACGGCGACCACCGAGATCTACACCTCTCTATTCGTCGGCAGCGTCAGATGTGTATAAGAGACAGAGATATTACAATGCGGCTTCGAGCGCGGCCCATTCGGCGTCTTCGTCTTCGGCTGGGACATCAATGCTGACTTGGTCACCAGGTTTTGCTTTAAAGTACGTAACACTTGCAAGCAGCACGCGGTAGCGTTTTTCGCCAACTTCTACAAAGTACTGGCCGTTTTCCATAATAAGTGCGCCAACTTTTTGGTTGCGGGCCACAGGGCCGATTTGTTTGTACAAAAATGCTCCGTCATCGGCGATTGTCAGTTTTAAGATATCGCCCTGTACGAGTTTAGACTTGCTGGCGTAGTTTGCGGGCACCGGGTAGGTTTTGCCGTCCGATCCGACCATATTTTGGCCGTCGAATACACCTTCGATAATTTTTCCAGCGATGTCTTCAACCTGCATTACTGGCGCTTCTTCGTCACCAAGAAGACTCACGAGCAACTCTTTTGCTGCTGCAAGGCTCGTTTCTGCCTCAGTTATGAGGATTTTTAGCCGTTTGATCTGCTTGTCGGGAACATCTGCCATGTAAAACTCACTGTGTATTTTAGTAACTATCTGGCCTCAAATTACCACGTGAGCGCACAATTGTCAAAATTGCAATACACTAATCACGGGTGGACCTGTGGACAAATAAAAAACCGCCCACAATGTGAGCGGCTATTACTAGCAAAACTTATTAGCTAAGTTCTACTGTTGCGCCAGCAGCTTCTAGGGCTGTTTTAGCGGCTTCTGCGTCTTCTTTTTTGGCTTTTTCAAGCACAGGTTTTGGCGCACCATCAACGACAGCTTTTGCTTCACCAAGACCAAGACCAGTAATGTCTTTTACGGCTTTGATAACTGCAACTTTTTGCGCACCTGCGTCTTTGAGGATAACGTCAAATTCAGTTTTTTCCTCTGCAGCTGGACCGGCTTCTGCAGCTGGACCGGCAACTGCTACTGCAGCGGCTGCTGGTTCGATGTTGTATTCATCCTTTAGGATGTCACTTAGTTCTTTTACTTCTAGAACGCTCAATCCAACGAGCTGTTCTGCGAATTTCTTTAAATCTGTAGCCATAATTATGGTTCCTTTCAAATTTTACTAACTATTATTTAATTAGCTTGCTTTAGCTGCAACAGCGTCTAATAGACCGTGCAGGTTTCCACTCAAGCCGCTCATAACGTTGTTAACAGGCGAGTTGAGGGTGTTAATGATTCCAGCGATAAGCTGAGTTTTGCTTGGCAGTGTCGCAAGTGCTGTGACTTCGTCGGCATCCATGAACTGGCCTTCGGCGGTAATCGCGCCGACAAACACAATGCTTGGGGCGTTTTTAGCGAACGTGGCGAGTACTTTGGCTGGCGCAACTTCGTCTTCAGCGTTAAACGCGTACAATAATTGGCCGGTGAGCGCGCTGGTGTCAGCGGCTTTGAGCGTGTCGTTGCTTTCGACAGCTTTTCGTACTAAGCGGTTTTTAACTACTTTGACGATAGTGTTGTTTTCGCGAGCATTACGACGTAGTTCTTGTAGTTGTTTGACGGTTGTGCCTTCGTAGGCAGCGGCAACCGTTAGCTTTGAACTGGCAAGCAAGGTGTTGAGTTCGTCAACGACGAGTTGTTTTTCTGCTTTTGTTAAAGGCATAAAACTCCTATCTTGCTTAGTTTTACATGTTCGACCTAGTTGTAAACGTGCTTGTTATTTCGGCTGGTTCTTATAAAAAAGAAAACCTTTGGATGTTTGACCAAAGGTTTACGGATTTCAAGCTTGTAGTTTGTAACTAAAGTTGGCTTCTCGTACCTCGGTAGCATATTAAGTTATTGTTTTGATAACAGCTACTGTCTTTGGTAAATAACTCTGTAATCTTAACAAAACGATTTACTTCTGTCAATCTGTAAACTCGAGTTCTGGCGCAGGAATTACTTGTGCCGGCAACTGCAGGCGGCTACGTAATGCGTAGTCTGGATGCTTTTCGGGGCGATTTTGATATAGCATTTCAAGTGAAGCAGCCATTTCTGGCGTTCTCCATTCGTCATTCGGAGTACTCTGTAAATCTGTTGGCCTATCCATTTCGGGCACCCTCCAAGACTGCGTTTAGTAGCGGCGACTCGGTTACGACGCACGTTTGGGTCGGTGTTTCTAGGGTTGTTGCAGAATGTACTTTCTCGTGAACTTCGTATGAAAATGGTGCGACGCAGTCCAACTGGTAGCTTGCCCCGAGTTTTGCGAACTCTACTTGTTGCACTTCGATGCTTTGGCCAGGCTCAAGCCGTGGTACACCTGTATGTGTTTCTGGCGTCGTAAAGAAAACATGAGCACCATCAAGAGTTCTAAATGCCGTTGGCCTAACGAGTCGCGGTTTCGTGGCTCGCCAACAAATCTTTGTGGCCAGTGCTGCGGACTGGTTAGCTTAGACACTAACGTGTCTGGTTTGCTCTCGTAGTTTTGTAGTATTTCCATATTTCCTCCTTAGAATAGTAATTAAAAAGCCCCGCTTTTTTGCGGGGCTTCATTTTCGATTAAAGTAACTAGAAACTAGTCCCGCAAGTGAGGGGTGATAATAATCGCCACTTTCGCTGATATTAGTTTCATACTTTTTCGATTGTACGCCTAGGCGTCATTTTGTCAAGCCGGCAGATCACGTCGCATTTGTGCATAATCCATAGCCGCTGATTGCCCCGCATCTGGCTCTAGCCCTGAAATGTCTGGGGTATTCACAATAACCACTTCTAGGTGAACTGCCGAACGTGCAATGTCGGCACCTGCAGCTTGGGCAGCTCTTATGGCTTCATTGTGACGCTTCTCGGATGGCGCATCGTCACCCCACCAATTTATGTATGCTGACCAGTCTCCGTCCGGCCCCGCAACCATAATTGCTGCTTTTATTCCTTGTTCTGTTTCTGGGAATCTCATGTACTTCTCCTCGTCTTTTTTATGCAAACTAAATAATCAGGCGGTGAAGCCTGATTTTGTGTAACTTGAGGGCTGTGCGAAGGCGCTAATATGCGCTCAGGCTTCAACTATTTGAAGCACAGCCCGGGAAGGCTGAGCAGGAGTTGGAACCGTTCGACATAGTTATGCATTGCTTTTCATTATCCTACGATGCAATGTTTTGTCAATATTTGCTCGGTCTGATAACGGGTTACGCTTGCAAAAGTTCCAAAATCGCGTAACATATTACTTCGGTAAATGTATGAGTAGACTTGTAACAAATTTTGGAGAATATCTTAACGCGCCTATTAATGGCGCTGAAATATCCGCGACGCAGAAGCTGTACGCGGGCATTGCGATAGGTAGCTTGCGCGGAATAGTTTCTGGCGCAATAGCCGGAAACAGTCCTGATGACGCACAGAGAATTTACTTCCCGAATAATACCGAGCATGTAAACATTATTAAGGAGCTGGATAACGCAATTAGTTGCGATTCGTCACTCTTGAGTGCCAACGGAGTTGCTGTTGTTCGTGATGTAAAGCAACTTGGTCAATCTGAACTTACTGCTGTAATTTTCAAAGCGTACGTGTTGCCCCAGGAAATGCCTGTTAGCTCATCTGTTGCAGTTTGAACTGCGTGTATTTTTCGGCTGCTAAGCGAGTGAGCTCGTCGTCTTCGCCCTGGTTTACAAATTTCATAGATTCGCCCATTAACGGGTGAACTTCTTTTAAGGCCTCAAACATTTGTTTGGCCAGTTTGCGATATCCTGGGTGACCTTGCGGTGCGGTGCGCAGTTCAATGAAGTGAAACGCTTCGCGAGCATTCATAGTAACTTTCCAACGCATTTTGTGGCCAAGTAGGGTGGCGTACTGTGCTTCTAGCTGGAATCCGGCAGATTGCAAAATACTGTAAAGTTCTAGACTGATGTCAAAGCATTGCTCAAACGTGTCGCTCAGTCCCGCGTCTTCGACAAGTTTTGGTACGTCATAGCCAAAACGCGGCGTTAACTGTTGCCATTCCAGATCATCAACCATGCGGTGGCGTTGTAAATCGCGGAAAATTCCGTAGTCGCACATTAAATCAAAACTGTAGTGAGCTTTTTCGATGGCGCGGCCTGGGCGGTGTCGACGATTTAAACGTTCGCCCATGTACGTTTTGAAGGTTTTTTCGCGCTGCTCGTACGGCCAGTTTATTGTTTCGTTTTGTATTTCGCTCAGCGGTAAACTGCTGTGCTCGTACAGCATGTCGGCGACCAGTTCGAGCTCGTTTTTTGGCCAGTAACTTGATAGTTTAACTGGTTCTGTCTCTGGGCTGTGGTTGTCAGGAAGTGTTCCGTAAGCAATATCCTGCATGGCTTTGTAGGTGTTGGCACGGTAGGCAATTGTTGCGCCGCCGCGTTCTGGTTTGTCGGCGCGTTCTAAAAATGTTGGCAAAACTTTGCGGCATTCTGCCAGGATTTTTTTGCCAGTTTCGCGGGCTTCTAATAACTCGTCGCTGAGTAGATGCATGATCAAGCTTTCGAGCGCTTGGCCCGATGCAAAAATTCCAACCGTCGATTTGGTGGCAACTGGCAAAACAAACCTTATAGCGTCGCACGCTTGGGCTCGAGTTGCACCTTTCCAAGCAAAATCTCGTTCATCTTTCGGTGTCGAAGAATTATTTTGCACGTAGGTTGTGAGTTTGTGCACCATATCGGAGTACAAATCAAAAATCTGATCCATTTTTTTCGTGTAGGTTTCCTTGGTTTTTGCGTCCAAGTTTTCCGGCGTGTAGTATTTGTACTCGCCGGCCGCGTTTTTTTGGTCAAAATAAATATAGCGGGTGGATTGTTCTAGGTATGAAGCCAGCCGACCCCACTCTAATTTCTTGGTTAGAATATTCGATGCTTCTTCGACGACTAAATGCTGACCAACAAGTTGTTGTACTGAATCGTCGCCATACGCTGTAATGACACGTTGGATTAGTTTTTCGTCTTTGCCAAGTGTTTTGGCGAACTCATCCAAAATCGTAATTCGCATGTCATCACCACGTCTGGACAATCGTGCCATCGCCGCCGCTGCTGTTACGGGGCCGAGGTTTTTACCGGTGAATGCATAAACATTGTCTGTTGTATTGGTGACGGCATCTTTTAGAAACTCCTCGCCTGCTGGAGTGATTTCCCAGGAACCGTTGGCTGCCTTGCGCGTGTATTCGATGTTTTCGTCATTGGGTTCAGTGGGTTTTTTTAGTGGTAGCATTGGTTCGATTTTCTCCCATATCATTTTGTGAATCGTTTCTATATCTAATAATTGGTCGTTGCGTACACAGTCAAGTCGCTCAAAATCCTTAGGAAACAGTTGGCATAAATCGTCATAAACCTGCACGGCGCGTTGCATGTGGCCGAGGTCAGCCTCGTGAATATCGCGTTTTTTGTCGGTATATTCGCGCGTTTCTTTTTGATCGACAAGTTGCTGAGCGGTTTCGGCTGGAACGCGGAGCACGAAGCTTTTGGTTGGACGTGGAATATTGAGTGTCTGAAACTCCAAGTTATCAAGCCAGATAAAATAACCGCGGCGTTCTTCGGGATGGTCAAACTTCGTGCCTTGATGCGCCATATTTGATCCGGTAAACCGGTTTGCCAGCACAATTTTGCCTTCATTGAGCGCCGCCCGAATTTCATAGGCAGCCTCGTAACGATCAAGCGCGTAAAAGAGCGATCCGGTATATGGCCCGACGTCGTTCGCGTCGCCATATTTCCCGTTCAAATATTCTTTTACAAAGTGGCTGGACGGCTTGTCGTAGCGCGGAAAGTCAAACGCAGCGACATCGTAGCCTTCACTGGTCAGTTTTTCTTGTAGTTTTTTAAACTGAGTCCCCTTGCCCGAGCCATCTGTTCCTTCAATAACAATAAAGACGCCCGTGTTTGTTGTTGCTGCCGACTCTGGTGCATGTTCGGCGGCAGGATTAGTCACTTTTGAGACCTTTGATCTTGGTTGGCAGCTGCCGAGTATCTTTGTAGGCTTGGGGTAGCATTTGGTCGGGTTTCCAGTTTTTGATAAGTGCGTCCAAGTCTGTTCCGGTCTGATATTTGCCACTAAAGCCTTTGTCGCGACCTTGCCCGTAGTTTCCGTCGACCATACCTGTGTCGTGAAATACTGCCTGCCCGATTCGCTCGCCAACCGGCAATAGCACGAGTTCTTTCTGGTTGAGGTTGTAGATTTCAAGCGTTAATCGGTTGATATACCCTGGGTCAACCCAGCCGGCGTCAAAACAAACAGCAATACCGTTTCGCCCCCAGCTAGAGCGTGATTTTAGCTCGTACGCACCAGGTGGTTTTATGCCAAAGAATTCGTGGGTGTGGGCCAAGATTCGCTCACCAGGCTTGAGTGGAATTACTGGGTGATCGGCTGGAATGCCTTTGAGCAAGTTCATGCCAGTGTCTTTGCACCAATCTTTGTGTTTGATGGCTTTGTGCGGCCCCGAAAAGTAGCGTTTTACGTCACCTTCATCAAACGGATTGTAGATCGTGTGTTCGCCAACTTTCTCTGTACGATAGTAATAATAGCCGAGCGTTACGTCCAAGCTGGCGTGCGCGACGTGTTTTGGATTAAACGGTGTGCAAACGATGTGCCCGTAGTTAATTGCCTGGCGAATTTGTGTGTTTGAATAGACTGACACTAGTGTTACCCTCTCTTTTCGTAACACTAATTGTAGCGGTGGCGGTTTTATTTCACAAGGCGTGAAACGTTTATCACAACACTTTATTTACAACTTGTTGAATGCTTTGTTGAACCTTCTCTTGGGGTGGTTGTCCATCGATCTCTACTAGCATGCCGCGCCATTCGGGATGGGCTTTTAATCGTTTCATGGCTTCTTGGTAGCCCGTACGAACGCGCTGGTGGAAAGCGCCGTCTTGCTTTTCGAAATAGTCTGAGGGTTTGTCTTGCCGGCTTGCTCGTCGCTCGTCAGCCGTTAATTGTGGTGCGTCTACGTATAAACACAGATCTGGGTGCCAGAGCTTCATAAGTTTTTCGTATGCCGCATAGCCCTCAGCAGTGTTTTTTAGTTGTCCACCGAAAATATTGTACGCGACGAGCGCCATCGGACTGCGATCAACAAGGATGATAGTGTCTTGAGTGCGTCTTTCGTTGATATCCATACCAACGGCGGTGTGCATCGCAAGTGATATATAAACGTCAACTTCTGCCGGACGAGGAGCGTCCGACAAAGAAGCCGCACGTAGAGCTTCGCCAATTTCAGTACCACCTGACGCGCGCGTTGTATAGACGTCGCGGCCTTCTGATCGTAGCCAGCGTGCAGTTAGCTCCAACTGCGTGGTTTTTCCTACGCCATCAGGACCATCAAATACAATTACAATTCCACTCATTCTTGAGCTTATTATAACCTACTAACTAAACTTCGGATGTTGCAACTTTTACGCTCGGGCCCATTGAGCTGGATACGTAAACGGCTAGAACATAGTTACTCTTGAGTGATGCAGGTTTTGCGGCGCGAATTGCTTCAGCGATAGCCTTGGCGTTTGCTAGCAATTTGTCGGCGGCAAAACTGACTTTTCCAATTCCGAGGTGTACGATTCCGGTGCTGTCGACACGGTACTCTACTTTTCCGGCTTTGGCTTCAGTAACGGCTTTGGCAACATCAGTGGCTACAGTTCCACTTTTTGGGTTTGGCATGAGACCTTTTGGCCCAAGTACTTTTGCGTACTTACCAAGTTTTGCCATTTGTTTTGGTGTGGCAATCAGAACGTCAAAATCGATAATTCCTTTGTCGAGCTGTTGCAAAAATTCATCGCCGGCCGCAATGTCAGCGCCTGCAGCTTTAGCCTTTTTGGCGTCATCAACATCGGCAAAAACCGCAACTTTAACAGTGTTTCCAGTTCCGCCGGGCAGCACTACGGTGCCGCGAATGTTTTGGTCGGCGTGTTTTGGGTCGACCCCAAGATTGATGTGCAGCTCGATTGTTGCGTCAAATTTGACGGTGCTAGTTTTAGCAGCAAGATCTAGCGCTTCTTTGAGTGAGTATTCTTTTGTTTTATCAACTTGTTCGGCTGCTTTACGGAATCGTTTGCCTTGACGTTCTAGTTTTGAGCGAGCAGGTTTTTGGGTGACTTTTGGTTTAGTTGATTCGGCCTCAGACTTTTCGGCTTTTTTGGTTTCTTTGACTTCTTTTTCTTCGGCTTCTTTGATTGCTTTGGCGCTACGTTTGCCAGCTTTGGCAATTTTTTCATCAGAAGATTTGTCTTCAGCTTGAGTTTCTACTGCTGCAGTCGCTTCAATAGAAGTATCTACAATTTCTTCTTCATTAGTTTTTGTTGCTTCTTTTACGTCTTTTGCCATATTGTTTCTCCTCGTGGTGATAGCGGCGGATTCGACTCGCCTCCCACAAAATTATTATATTCTTGGTTGGCAGCAGGTAGATCAGTAGCAACTTCTGCTGCGCGCGCATAGTGATTCTCGCTGTCAACTGGGTTTATTGTTTCTTTGCTCATAATTAACCTTGGATCTCTATTCCCATGGAACGGGCTGTGCCAGCTACCATTTTTTTGATTGATTCGATGTCTTCAGCATTCATGTCTTTCATTTTTTCTTCGGCGATTGCTGTTAGATCAGCGTCAGACAGTTTTTGTGGCAACTTTTCGCTGTTTGGTTTGCCAGAACCTTTTTTGATGCCAAGTTTTGCACGGATAAGATCATCAGTTGGCTGGGCGACCACACGGAAAGACATGGTCTTGTCTTCGTACACAGTAATGTGCGCAGTCACGATGCCTTTGAGCTCGCGGGTTGCGTCGTTAAACGGTTGGACAAAATCCATCATATTAACACCGTACTGGCCAAGTGTTGAACCAACTGGTGGCCCAGCACTAGCTTTGCCAGCGGGGATTTTCATCTTTAGATTTGCGGTAATTTTCTTTGCCATAATTGTTGTATTCTCCTTACACTAGTTTTGCATGAATCGGTGAAGCTTTTCGATACTGCATATACTTTTGCACATAATTTGTGCGTAACTGATGTAGTGTACTATAGTTTACCCCTGTTGTCCAGCGTCTGGCAGAGGAACAATGTAGGTGCCGCGTGGCAGCGGAGGAATTGGTTCCATGACAATTCTGAGTCCGGCCTCTTTAAGTGCACGGAAAGCTATCGGCCCAAGATTTTCTTGGTGCAACAGATCGGTTGGTAGCGCCGGAGTAGAAACTCCTTCTGATCGCTGTTCCCGGTATGAGCATTCTACGCGCAAAGCCCAATCTTTATCTGTACTATCTGGACGCCGAGCCATTACAATTACACTCGTTTTACTTGGAGAGAGTCGAGTTCGACAGGAGTTTCGCGGCCGAACATGTTAACCAATACCTTGAGTTTGCCTTTTTGAGCATCGATTTCGTTGATTGCGCCGTCAAAGCCTTTGAACGGACCGTCGGTAATGTTTACGACTTCGCCAACTTTGTAGTCGATCTTGTGTTTTGGTTCGTCGCGGCCCATGCGTTTCATGATTTTTTCCATCTCGTCGTCAGAAACTGGCGATGGATCAGTGCCCGTGCCAACAAATCCGGTGACGTTCGGTGTGTTTCGCACAATAAACCAAGCGTCTTCAGTTAATTTCATTTGTACCAAAACATAGCCTTGGAAAATTCGCTTTTCAACTACTTTTCGCTTGCCGTTTTTCACTTCGATCATTTTTTCTTTTGGTACAACAACCTGAAAGATCTTGTCTTTCATGTCTAAACTATCGGCACGCTGGCGAATACTTTCGGCGACTTTTTCTTCGTAGCCGCTGTAGGTATGGATTGCATACCATTGTTTATTTGTGTCATAACGTTTGCTCATATCAGAAGACTCCTAAATAATTTATCTAACACATAGTCCACCAGCGTAATAAAAATACCAAAAATGGTCGAGAAAATAATCACTGCCAGCATCAATTTCAGCGTTGTTCGGCGATCTGGCCAATCGACCTCGCGCAGTTCCTTCCAGCTGTTAACAAAGTAACCAAGCAAGAAAATTTTGCTGATGATTCGTCCAACGAAGCGCGCCGTGCGAGTTTTAAACGGCAGTAATACAAAGCTAAACGGTCGCAAAACTGTTTTAATCAATCGAACTAAAGCGTTTACTGGCTTTTTGGCTGTTGCGGACGCTTGTCTGAGCCGACGTGGTTGCGCCGCTTTATCACGAGATTTGGCGGCATGTTCGCGAAGAGAAGTCGCTTTGGGCGCTGTTTTTGGTACTGGTTTCTTGTTTGGTGTTGCCAAGATTTTGTTCCTTTTGCTATTCTTATGATGTTTTTGTCCGAGTTTTTAGTTCGATACATTACTAACAGCCAATTAAAAAACCTACATATATTTTGTAGGTCAATATGTCAATACTATCAGATCGATTACTAGAGGTCAAGCATCCTTACTGTAAGTTCGGAATATGCACCGTAAAGGTCGAGCCTTTGTTGAGCTCACTTTGCAGAGTTATTTCGGCCTGGATTAGTCGAACTAACTTCATGGTGACGTATAAACCAAGCCCGGTGCCGCTGTTTTGTCTGGTGCGAAAATCTTCGGAGCGGAAAAACTTGTCAAAAACGCGTTCTTTGTCGCCTTTACTTAGCCCAATTCCAGTATCGATGACTGCAAAATCTACGCCGTTGCCGGACATCTTGGCGCTGATAGTCACACTGCCGGTTTCGGTGTATTTAATGGCGTTCGTAATAAAGTTTTGCAGTACCTCTCGGACGTAGAGTGTGCTGGATTTTAGTAGTTCTAGGTGTGGATCAATCTGTACGGTTAGCTTTAGGTTTTTCTTGACTGCGTCTGGAGTGTAGTTTTTTTCTAGGTCGGACAGTAATTCGTGGACGTTTATGTCTTCGACGTCGACTTTTAGTTTGCCACGTTCGGCGCGTGACAATGTGGAGAGGTCGTTAATCATGTCGCTTAAAAACAAAATCTGATCATGCGCGAGACGAAGTGCTTCTTTGATCGAAGCATCGCTAGCAGATTTTTCGGCTATCATTTGTGCGTTGCCGATGTTTCCTTCGGCGATAGCGATCGGCGTTCGCAGTTCGTGACTAACAACGCTAATGAACTCGTCACGTTCTTCTTCGAGCGACTTTTCGCGAGTAATATCACGAAGCAGCACAACGTACCCTTTGTCGCCGCTTTTGCCAAAACCAAGATGCACCGGGGCGATACTCAAATATAAGTTAATCGTGCTTTTGTCCGGATACTGTAATCGTAATTCGCGGTTGCTGGTTGGGGTTTTAATTTGTGACACAAAGTCGCCAACATCAACTGGTTGATTTTCTTTATTAATCAATTCCGTGACTGTCGCTAGATATTTGCCCTTCATCGAACTATTTACATCCAGAATATTCAGGGCAGCGCCGTTGTAGAGCAAAATTTTTTGCTTTTCGTCGATAGCAATGACGCCATCGGCCATACTGTTGATCAGGCTGTTAAGTCGTTCGCGTTCGACAGATCCATCTTTAGGGCTTGGCAGGAGTTTGCTTAAAATCTCGGGCATGTAAGTATTATGCCATAGTTCTTGTGCTAGTTGATAACAACCCCGGGTTGATACTGCTTCATCCGCTTACGTCTGGGCGCATAATCAGGTATGCACGATTCTACATATCGCCAAAAACTAGTGCTGTGATTTGGGTGAATGGTGTGCGCGAGTTCGTGGATGAGTACATAATCAATCAAATCCCATGGTAGTTGCACCAGAAAAATATTGATAATAATGTGTTTGTTGCGGTCGCAACTTCCCCAGCGACTTTGCAGTTTTTTGAATGAAACGCTTTTAAACGTAATGTCGTGTTCTGTTGATAAATCGTGCAGCCTCGGCGCAATAAGCTCAGTCGACTCTTGTTTGAGTGCACGCTCTGCAGCGGCAGCGATTTTTAGTTGAGCATTGGCGGATTCAACTTCAATTGATTCTGGCAGGGTTATGCGAACAATCTCTTTGATCAGTCTGGTCTGAATCTTGGCTACGTCTTGATGCTCGATAACTAATTGGTGTTTTTTACCCAAATAGCTTCCATGCGCAATGATAGATGTTGGTCGCAAATTTTCTGAAATCCAATCGGCACGTGATTTTACGAAAACAACTGCTTGGGCGTATGGGATCCAATGTGGCAAAGTGGCACGAACGGACGAGCCGCGAATGTGGATTCTAATTGATCTAGTGCCGCGACGCTTCTGAAACGTCACTTCGCCAAACGGTTCCACCACTATTTTTTTGAGTGCCATTAGCGGATGTGTAGTTTGCGATTATTAGGGTCATTGCTCGGGATCAAACTCATAAGTCCTGGCTTCACAACATGCCTCGAAACATCTTGGCTAGAAACAAGACCCCAATCATAAAAACGTCGCAGAAGCGTACTTTGTTGCATTAAAAATGAATGTTTGCCGCTTAAGACCACAAAGTCTTCTTTTTCGGTTGGATGTTGCATCGCCGCGGCGTATGTTTCGAATTCTTGTTTGCTGTATGTGCGAGAAAATTTGTCGTCGTGTTTTCGCCGGTCGCGCGTATCGAGCCTGGCAAACGAGGCTTCTGCGTCAATCTGAAACCACAGTACAATTGTTCGAGCTCTGTGTTTTGCAGCAAGTTCACGAATGTGACGGCGATAATTACTCTTTCTTGTGTCAACGTCGATAACGACGCTTACCACTGTGTTCAAAAATTCCCCGGCCATGTATTCGATTAGGTGCGACACTACACTGTTTTCGGCCTTGTCGTATCGTGGTTTTTCAAACAATTCACCGCGAATTCGATCATCGCTTAAGTGAACGGCTTGCAATGACTTGCAAACATTGCGCGCAAAAAAAGTCTTTCCTGAACCCGGAAACCCGTACAGCATAATAATGACCGGTCGCTTTGTCTGAACTTTTCCCATGTAAATATATTGTATAACAGATTAACCAATTTGTGAAAAGAGTTCGACAGATGACAAAACAGGTAAAATCGCTTATTATTATCTTCGTAGGCACAAGCTACATAGGGGCGTAGCTCAGTTGGTAGAGCACTGGTCTCCAAAACCAGGTGTCGTAGGTTCGAGTCCTGCCGCCCCTGCCAACAAAAAAACACCAGTGTTAGTTGGTGTTTTTTTGTTTCGATGATGAACGAATACGCAAGATACCTCGGCACATCAATTCGTATGCACTATTCTACTGCTCTTGGTATAATGTGGGCGCAATGAAATACCTAAAACTTTACGCAATTATTCTAGCTATTATATCTCCGGTTGCTGTGCTGTTTATATTTGATCTAAGGTACAACAACTTCCATGACAGTATGTGCACAGAACTTGCCAGGCCTGATTACTATGCTTGTGATTACCCGGAACGATATGAACGCGAGCGACTAGTCACCACTGCTTTCTACCGTCACTTAGGTTCAATATTTGGTCGCAGTGAAGGTACGTCACTAGCGCTTATCACGAGTATTCGTTATGATCCGCCCTCAACCAACACAAGTAATACAAATATGCTTCTCTATGAGTTCCACGAACGTTTCGGACGGTTTAATATGCAGTTTTTTAGCGCTATAGTTGTAAGTATGGTGCTCTCGACTGCAGCAAGCACTATAACGATCAGTCGTATATACAGCGGGACCAAACATAGACGTAAGATTATTGACAAGCACAAAATTGAACAGAAACTATAAAAGAGCCAGTGTCTTTTCTGGCTCTTTTTGTATGAGGAATTACGTTAGTATTTTTAGCGCAAACCGAGTTTGGCACTGCAGGCTGGCCAGTGACCCCAGCCGCCGCTTGCCTTAAGCATTGATGCTCGGCGGATTTGCTCGGATTTGCTCGCTTGATGCGGATAGCCAGAGCCACCGACACCGCGCCAGCTCGATAGACTAAATTGTAAGCCTCCGTAGTAGCCGTTACCAGTGTTGATCTGCCAGTTTCCACCAGATTCACAGGCCGCCAAACGATCCCAAGTGCTGCCACTAGCACTACTTGTCGCACGTGCTACATATTTTGGTTTTGCAGTGTACGTCGCTGCAGCAGGTGCTGTAGTTGTTTCAGGCTTTTTTGAAGTAGCCGGATCAGCCGCTGCTACAAATGGCTTCGGTGCAACTTTTACTACTGCCACAGTGCGAGCTTTGAGCTTTTGATTTTGAGCTTCTCGCGCCCACGCGCCGGTCAAACCTTGCCCACCTCTGCTCCGCACCCGGAAGGAATTGCCCGTTGGAGTCTCCTCGCCGCGGTGTTTCCCTACCTGTGGATCATGGTCAGCGAGCCCTCGCACCCCGGCGGTCTGATCGCGATCGACAACGTGCTCTGGGGCGGCAGCGTCGCCAGACCGCCCGAGGATGCCGACACGGCCGCCCTGCAGGCGCTCAACGACAAGATCCACGCCGACGGCCGGGTCGACATGGCGATGCTGCCGCCCCAGAGCACGTTGTCGATGGCGATCAGCCCGCCGGGGCGCAGCAGCACCAGACAGCGC
>ENA-ORBV01010918-ORBV01010918.1-microbial-mat-metagenome-genome-assembly--contig:-NODE-10918-length-14391-cov-9.289646_pt1 | contig 14391 bp, 18 predicted proteins | sample MGYA00237777_ERZ505514 | MGnify/ENA primary metagenome ERZ505514 (study PRJEB26160, sample SAMN06269048) | microbial mat metagenome | isolation source: Oligotrophic lake microbial mat | place...
TTTTCAAGCAGAAGACGGCATACGAGATTCGCCTTAGTCTCGTGGGCTCGGAGATGTGTATAAGAGACAGAGCCCTCGGGGCCACCACCGCCCGCCGAGGTCGTCGGTGAGGCTTCCGCATCGTCGCCGGAGGAGCAGCCGGCCAGCGCGAGTGCCGCACCGGCTGCACCGACCAGTGCCGCACGGCGGCTGAAGCAGGGGAAGCAGGTGTCTGGGATCGAGGTGGCTGTACTCATCGCGATGAACTCCTTGTCGTCTGGTGGGTACGTCATCAGGGACCACGTTCGCTGGGCGTGAGCGGTTCAGTGGCCCCCCCTCACAGTTCGATGCCGGATCGAGTCCTGCGCAGCCGGTGCCCGCTCATGCGGTCGCCGCCACCAACCGGTCCCCGTCGAAGGTCTCGATACCCACGGAGGCGATCTCGTCGGCCGGGACCGCGGCCGACAGCTCCAGCGGTCGGCGGACGCTGCCCGGCGGTGGGAACCACACCGTCCAGCTGCCGGCGTCGACGCGCTCGCCGCTCGTGGTGACGACGAAGACCTGGCAGCGCACGCCCTCGGTGAAGCCCGACCCGATGACGGTCAACCGGACCCACGACCCGCCGCCCGCGGGCTCGACGGTGATGTCTGCGGTGACCCCGGTCGCGGTGTCGCGGCCGGCGAGCACGAAGCTGCCCTCGGCCGGACTCGGGGCCGCCACCTGACCGGACTCGCCAGGGTCATCGCCTGCGGTGACGATTGCTGTGGCGCCGGCGCCGCCGATGACCAGGGCGGCGGCGGCTACCGCCACCATTCTCGCCACGGCGCGCCGGCGACCGGACGAGCGCTCCCGTCGCGCCGCGCCCAGCAGCCGAGCCACGACGAGGTCGTCTTCCGGCGCCGGGCCATCAGGGGTGGATGGCGTGCCCTGGGCAGGGCTGAACAAGTCGAGCAGCCGAGACGTCTGCCGCAACTCCGCGAGCTCGGCCCGGCAGTCGGGACATCCGGCGACGTGCTCCTCGATCGCGCGGGTCTCGTCCGGTTCCAGCGCACCCAGCGCCAGAGCACCCAGTTCAGCGGTCGGATGCTTGGTCATCGGGTGCCTCCGATCTCGTGATAGGCCAGGCGCAGCGAGCGCAGGGCGTAATAGGTCCGGGACTTGACGGTGCCCGCCGGCACTCCCAGCCGTTCGGCCGCCTCGTGCACCGACAGTCCCTCGAACTTCAACAGGTGGATCACTGCCCGGTGCTCGGCCGAGAGCCTGGCCATTGCCTGAGCGATGACATGGGCATCAACCACTGCCTGCCCGGGATCGGGCATGCTGCGATCAGGCATCGCCGCCGACTCCGGCGCCTGCACGTCGATGCGGACCTCGGGCGGCCGCCGGGCGAGGTGGCGGGACCGGTCGTGCGCCAGGTTGCGGACAACGGTCAGCAGCCAGCCACGGATCGAGCCGCGGTCCTCGGTGAGGTCCTCGTGGTGCCGCCATGCTCGCAGCAACGCCTCCTGCACCAGGTCCTCGGCGACGTGGCGATCGCCGGTCAGCGTGCGGGCATATCCCAGCATGACACTGCCGTGTTCGCGGTAGAGCCGCTCCACGAGCACATCGGCTGTGAGGGGGCGCGGGCCGTCACCAGGCAACGATCGTCTCGGCATTGCCGGAGCCTCCACCACAATGGTTGTCGGGCTCATAGACTATTGCACGTCCAGGGCGGTGCCGCGGTTCACCGGGCAGCCCTCGGGGAACCCATTGGAGGCCAGATTGGCGAACGCCGGACGCGACCAGGCGGGAGCCATGGAGCGGTTGGCGCAGATCGTGTTCGTGCTGACGCGGACGTCGGTGCCTGTCACCAGCCAACGGCTGCTGGATGTCGTGAGCTACGGTGCGGCCGCGCTGGATGATCGCAGGCGCCAACTCGCCCGTGATATGGAGCAGCTCCGGGCGGCGGGGTGGGACATCCACAACGAGGTCCCGCTGGGTGGCGACGCCCGCTACCGGCTGGTCTGGCGGGACTACCGGCTTCGCGTGTACTTCGCCGCCGACGAGCAGGCGGAACTGCAGCGGGTCGCCCGGCTCACCAGGCTCTCCGGGTTCGAGAGCGAGCTGCTGACGGGTCCCGTGTCGGTCCCGGACTCGTTCGCGCCGGCCACGGCCGCGGTCGGGCCGCTGGATCTGGTGCTGCACGCCGCTACTCACCGCTGCCTGCTTGCCTTCACCTATCGCGGCACCGCGCGACTGGTGCATCCGCACTACGTCCATTCGCGGTCTGCGGGGTGGTACCTCAGCGCCCGCGAGGACGGCGGGACGGGGTCGAAGGCGTTTCGTGTGGACCGAATGAGCGAGGTGCGGGCGCGGCAGCCGGGTTCTGCGGAGCCGCCGCCGCAGGGTGCCCGCTTGTCGTTGGACCCCGTCACGTGGCAGCTGGACCCGCCGGTCATGGTGGAGGTCGAGACCACGGCCGAGCACCGCCGACAGGTGATCGACATGCTGGGCGCGGCCGACGCTGAATCAAACATGGGAGACGGGCACATCGTGCTGCGGATCCCGGTCACCAATCGCGCCGCGTTTCGCGCCCGGCTGTACGAGCTGGGCGTGCGGGTACGGCTGCTCGGCCCAGACGAGGTTCGCGACGAGGTCCGCGCGGAGCTGCTCGCGGTCGCGGCAGGCAGCCGATGACCCGGCTCATGGGCTATGCCGCCCGCTTCGCCAACGTTCCCCGCGCGTTCGAGGTGCTGCGCCACCATCCGGCCGGGATCGACCTGGAGGTCCTGGCGGCCCAGCTTGGCGTGCCGGAGCCGCAGTTGCGTGAGGAACTCAAGACCTTCTACCTGACCGACGTGGTCGACACGAGCGTCGGGATCCGCTTCTCGGCCATCGAGTTCCTCGGCTCCGACGGTGACGTTGCCGACGCTGACGAAGCCGGCAGGATCCGGCTGGCGGGGCACGAACCGCTCAGCGAGCTGGGCGTCGAGCTGCTCGACGCCCAGCAGTTGGCGCTGCTGTACCGGGCGGCGTGGGAGCTGTCGACGCTGGAGCCGGACAACACCGTGCTGCAGCGTGCCGTCGCGCAGCTGGGCCGCAGGTTGGTACCGACGGCGGCCGACCGGCCGGAGGTCGGCGGCCCGACCGCCGCCCTGCTGCGGCAGGCCATCGACGAGTGCCGCCGGGTCGAGATCGTCTACGCGCGCACCTGGGAGCCCGGCGTCAGCACGCGCGTCATCGAGCCGTACCAGGTGCTGAGCACGCGCCGCGGGTACGAGATCGACGCCGGCGCCGTCGACCGCGGCGGCCAGCTGCGGACGTTCCTGGTCACCGGGATCCGATCGGTCCGGCTGATGACGGAGACGTTCGAGCGACCGGCGGATGTCGAGGAGCGGATCACCGCCAGCCGGGCCACGACGGCCGTCACCATCGTGGTGCCGGTCGACCGGGCGTGGGTCGTCGAGCGATTCAGCGAACGCGTCGAACCCGGCAGGCAGGATTCCGAGGACGTCAGCATCGTCGCCCACCTCGTCCCGCCCGTCGCGCAGCGGGTGGGGCTGATGCTGACGATCGCGGGTCCGGGCTCGTTCGTTGTCTCACCGCCCGACCTGGTGGCCGCCGACGTGGCAACCGCCCGGCAGCTGCTGGCCCACCACCGCCTGGGGTGACTACGGGGCCGGATCCGTGGCCCGCTTGCGATCCGGCAGCGCGTTGGCGAGGAAGTAGATCAGCGGGACACCCACCGCAATGTGCATCACGCACAGCCACAGGGCCGTTGTGGTGTCGGCGGCGGTGAACGGCTGGATGAAGGACACCAGCAGGAAGACCACCGCGACAATCAGGAACGTGATCCGGGGACGCGGTGTGAGCCGGATCAGCAGCGCCGCCACCAGAGCACCGATGCCGCCGACGAGCGCGGCGACGATGACGACAGGGACGCTGACGTCGGCGGCGGCCTGGCCGGGTGGTTCGACGACGAGGTCGCCGCTGGCGGCCTGTGCGATGAGGAAGACGACCACCGCTGCCGCGATGGCGATGACGAGCCCGATCAACCAGCGCCTGATCATGGGCACTCCTTCATGCTCGTGGGAATCTGATGTGCAACATTCAATCGCACCTGGCGTGTCAGCCGCGCGCTTCGACGCGGCGTGGTCTCGGTCTGCGTGCGAGGGTCGTGCGATGGACCTCACCCTGCTGGACTGGCGGAGACGGATCGCGCAGCTGTATTCGAAGGTCCGCGCCACGGCGGATCCCGCAGCGGCACACGAGGTGTGGGTGACGGGGCGCAACGATCTACTGATGAACCACCCGCAGTCCCCGGTACCCGAGCCTGACCGGCCGCGATACCCGGGTGCCCCGGTAGCGTCCTACGACCCGGGCCTGCGCTTCGACGTGGCGCTGGACGTCGACGTCGAACGGGTGATGTGGCAGTTCCCGACCGACTCCGACGGGATGGTGCCCTTCCGGCGGCTCGGGGTGGCATCCCTGCCCGGCATCGGAGCCCTTGACGTGTGGTGGCTGACCTCCTACGGCGGTGGGATCTTTCTGCCCATTCGGGACACCTCACCCGGCACCTACGGTGGCGGGCGGTACGTGCTGGACACCGTCAAGGGTGCCGACCTGGGCGGTGACGCCGCTGCCGGGAGGTTGATCGTCGATCTCAACTTCGCCTACAACCCCTCCTGCGCCTACAACCCCGCCTGGAGTTGCCCGCTGGCTCCCCCCGGCAACGTCGTCGACGTGGCGCTGCCGGGCGGCGAGCGGACCCCGCAGGACTGAGCGCCCCCCGGCCGCTACGGTCGGCTCAGTGAGCGTGCTGAGTGATCTCTCGGCATGGGGGATCGCGGCGCTGGTCGCGGCGGCGCTATTCGTCGGCCTGGCCAAGACCGCGGTGTCCGGGATCGGCGCCGTCAGCGTCGCGCTCTTCGCGGCGGTGCTCCCGGCGCGGGAGTCCACCGGCGCGATCCTGCCGCTGCTCATGCTGGGTGACGTGCTCGGTGTGGCGCTGTACCGACAGCATGCCGACTGGGGCCTGCTCCTGCGGTTGTTCCCGGCGGTCGGGCTGGGCGTCGTGGCCGGGTTCGGCTTCGTGGCCGTCGCCGATGACACCGTGATGCGGCGCACCATCGGCGTGGTGCTGCTGGTGCTCATCGCGGTGACGCTGTGGACCCGGCGCCGACCGCCGACTGTCGATGTCGATGGCGATGGCGATGGCGATGGCGATGGCGGTGGCGGTGGCGGCCGGCCGCGGGTCGCCGCCGCCGGGTACGGCTTGCTGGCAGGTTTCACCACGATGGTGGCCAATGCAGCAGGCCCCGTCATGTCGCTGTACCTGCTGGCGGCGAAATTTGACATGCTGCGCTTCCTCGGCACCATGGCCTGGTTCTTCGCCCTTGTCAACCTGTTCAAACTGCCGTTCAGTATCGGCCTCGGCCTGGTGACGCCCGATTCCCTGCTGCTCAATCTCCTCCTGGCGCCCGCTTTGTTGGTCGGAGCAATATTCGGCTGGTGGATCATCAAGAGAATCGACGAGAAGCTGTTCGAGCGGCTCATCATCATCTTCACGGTGCTGGCCGGTGTGAACCTGCTGCGCTGATGGCGCTGATCTCAATTACGCTGCCGAGATGACGATGCCACGGGTCAACTGGGCGGATACTCACACCTTCACCGCGCCGCGGTTCCATCGGCCGGCGTCGGTGTCGGATCTGCAGTGGATCGTCTCCGGCTCGGTGCGCGCCCGGGCGCTCGGCACCGGCCACTCGTTCAACGCCATCGCCGACACCGACGGGGACCTGATCAGCCTGGCGGACCTGCCGCCCACCATCGAGGTCGACTCCGCCGCGGCATCGGTCAAGGTCTCGGCAGGCGTCCGCTACGGCGAACTGGCCGGCGAACTGAACCGCCAGGGCTATGCGCTGGCCAATCTCGGCTCGCTGCCGCATATCTCCGTGGCGGGCGCGTGTGCCACTGGTACGCACGGGTCCGGCGACGCCAACACGGTCCTGGCCGGCTCGGTCCGAGGGCTGGACATCGTCACGGCCGAGGGGGACCTGGTGACGATCGACGGCGCCCACGCCGAGCAGGTGTTGCCCGGTGCCGTGATCGCCCTCGGCGCGCTCGGCATCGTGACCGGGCTGACGCTGGCCATCGAGCCGACCTACCAGGTGCGGCAGGACGTGTACGCGGGGCTGCCGTTCGCCGCCGTCCGCGAGCACTTCGACGCCATCACCGGCGCCGGTTACAGCGTCAGCATCTTCACCTCGTGGCAGGGCGATGCCGTCGACATGGTCTGGGTCAAGAGCCGCGCGGATCGGCCGGCCGGCGAGGTCGACCTGCGTGAGTACGGTGCAGTGGCGGCCACCGAGCCACGCAATCCGGTGCCCGGGATGAGCGCCGGCAATTGCACCGGGCAACTGGGCGTGCCCGGTCCTTGGCACGAGCGGCTGCCGCATTTCCGGTTGGATTTCACGCCCAGCAGTGGCGAGGAGATCCAGTCCGAGTACCTGCTGCCGCGTCAACACGCCGTCGCCGCACTCGACGCCATCAACGACCTCGGACCTCGCATCTCGCCATTGCTGCAGATATCCGAGATCCGCACGGTCGCCGCGGACGACCTGTGGCTCAGCCCAGCGTACGCGCGAGACAGCGTGGCCATCCACTTCACGTTGGTCCGGGACATGCTCGCGGTGCTGCCCCTGCTGGCCGAGGTCGAGCGGGCGCTGCAGCCGTTCGACGCCAGGCCGCACTGGGGCAAGGTGTTCACGACGCAGCCGGACATCGTCGGGGCCCTCTACCCGCGTCTCGCCGACTTCGAGCAGCTGCGTGCCACGCTGGACCCCGACGGCATGTTCGGCAACGAGTTCGTCGACCGCTACGTGGGCTGACGCAGAGGCTTCGGGTGCGTGGCATGCCTGCGGTCGGCTAGCCAGCCGGCTTGCGCTTCGCCGCAGGTGCCGCCGGCTGGTGCGGTCGTTTGGTCTTGGCATCCGAGCCAGCGCCGTCAGAAGGATCGACGACATTGAGCGAGAGCAGGTGGACCGCAATGTCACGGATACCTGCGAGCACTCCGTGCAGTTGTGCCTGGTCGGCGACCTCGACGGTGAGTGTGGTGGTGCCGTCGTCGTTGCGGACGAGGCAGCTGCTGTCGAACCGTGCCGACCAGTGGTCGTCGAGGTGACCTGCTGTGCGGAACTCGTACGTGGCGGCGTCGCTGACTGGGCTCGCGAGGCGCCTTCTGGGGGTTGTGGTCATGACGATGCTCCTGCGGGCGAGGTGAGCGAGGTTGGGGGTCGTGGTCTGCGGCCCGGCGCTTGCGGGGTGTGGCCGGGCGATGGATGGCCCATTCGGCGACGGCGAGGTTGATGACCCAGCCGGCGCCCTTGGCGAGATCGGCGGCGAGCACGCCGGTGCCGAAGATCGCCCCCACAGTGCTGACCCGGCCCTCATCAGCCCGGCGACGGCCACGACGCGGCCGACGCGGCGGTGCCAGGCCCGGTGCCGGCCGCGAGCGGGATTGCGCTCAGCACAAGGAGCCCGGCCGGGACCGGCCAGCCCCGAGACTGGCCGCTCCCTCGTCCCGTCCGCCGGGCCTGCTGGGTGGTCATCGGATCGCGGGCTGCGCGATCTGAGCGGCGCCCGTCGTGGACTCGTAGGCGCTCGAGCCGGACTGACGCGTGGTCCGCCACAGGGAGACGCCCAAGGCGATGAGCGCGATGCCCTCGGGGACTGCCATCGGTCGGTTGAATGCCTCCGGGAGCACCGCGAGCGCGGCGGTCCCGACCGTGCTGACGGCGAGCAGGGCGGCCGCCCAGCGGGCGAGGACTCCGGTGCGGAACAGTGCGATGCCGAAGATGAGGCCGCCGAGTATGTAGCCGGCTCCCATGAGGTTGAACAGGGTCTGGAGTCCGCCGATGTCACCGTTCGGGGTGCCGCCGACAGCTGCGGCGAGGACGTCGTTGACGAAACCTGGCTGGGTGTCGACCAGGTTGGGGAGGACCGTGGCGGCGATGACCTGGACGGAGAACATGCCCAGGTACCCGGCGGCGAAGAGGAGGTAGCCGACAAGGCCGAGGAGGCCGGCCTTGCGGTACTGACTCAGGTACATGCCAGTGATGCCCGCGAGCGCAAGCACTGCCATCACGGTCTTGGCGGACTCGCGGGCCACCCACTGGGCGGTTTCGGTGGTGAAGGTGTCGGACGCCGGGTGGTTGATCTGGACGGCGATGAAGATCGCCCCGGCGACCGCGGCTGCGGCGCCGGCGGCCTTGGTGAGGCTGCTGCTGGTGACGTTCATGACGGGCTCCTTGCTTCTTGGTTGCCCGGGGGCTCCGGGTACAACAAGGACGCTAGGAAGTGGGTTGGTGACCGCACATCACATGACGATGTGACTCGGGATGTGATTTCGACCCGGCAGACCGGCCTAGCGGAGTACGCGGTCGGTGGCGCGTAGGACAGCAGCCCTGCGGGTCGTCACCTCCAGCTTGGTGAAGATGTGCCGCGTGTGGGTCCGGAATGTGTTGATCGACATGAACAGCTGCCGCGCAATCTCGGGTCCGCTCATGTCGGTCGCCAGCAGGCGCAGCACCTCGGATTCGCGCTCGCTGAGTCCTTCCTCGGACGCGGGTCCAGCGTGCGCGGGTACCGACGGTCCCTGTGCGGCGGCCAGCAGGTGCTGGGCGTGCGTCCGCACGTCGCGCGGCGCGGCGCGGGCCACCTGCCCGAGTAGCTCCGCCATCGGCTGTCCGTCGTCGAGGAAGAGCCGGCAGTAGCCGGCCGGCACTCCATGGGTCAGGGCGACAGCGAGGTCGGCCGCCGCCGAGTCCGCGTACCTTTCGCCTGCAGCAGTGCGGCCGTCGTGGTGTACCAGCGGTGCCGGTTCTCCAGCAGCGACGCCCGCTCGCCGAGCTCGCGGGCGACCTCGAGGTGCTCAGCCGCCTCATCGAGGTCGCCCTGCTCGCGGAGGACGTCGGCGAGGCCGACGTGCAGGTCGCCGGTGGTGGAGAGCACCGGGCCGGGCCGGCTCTCGGCCGCGGCCAGCGCGCGTTCATAGCGCCGACGCGCCTCGACCGGACGTCCGCGCGCCAGCCACATGTTCGCCAGTACGACGGTCGCGCCCAGCTCGTCGGCGACCATGCCGACCGAACGGAGGCCGGCGATCGCGTCGGTGGCTCCACCCGACATAGGTGGCGAGCAGCGGTCGGCGACGTACGACGTCGTCGGGCAGCGCGACCAGCCAGTCGCGAAGGGTGCGGTCCTGGCGTCGTCGGCGCAGGTCGGCCAGGGTGAGCTCGACGAGGTTGGCGGTGTGCTCGTGGTCGCCGCTCGCGATCGCGTGCCGTACGGCGTCGGCCAGCAGCCCGTTCTCGGCGAGCCATCGGCTGGCCGCGGCGTGCAGCTGCCCGACCCGGTCGGCATGCCGGGCAGCCAGTCGGGCACGCAATGCGTCGGCGAAGAGGTGGTGGTAGCGATACCACCGGCGCTCGTCGTCGAGCGGGACGACGAACAAGTTCTCGCGCTCAAGGGTCTCCAGCATCGGCTGACCGTCGGAGCGACCGGTCACGGCGTCGCAGAGGCTGCCGGTCAGTTGGTCGAGCACGGAGGTGTCGAGCAGGAACGCGCCCACTTCGTCCGGCTGCCGGTCCAGAACCTCCTCGACGAGGTAGTCGAGGACGATCCGATGGCTTCCAGAGAAGGCCTCGACGAACGCAGCGACGTCTCCAGACGCGTCGGCAGCGCCGGCATGGGTCCGGGCCGACGGTGCCGCCAACTGCAGCCCTGCCGCCCACCCCTCGGTGCGGGCCCCGAGCGCGGCCACGAGTGCGGGCTCCAGCTGCAGCCCCATCACCTCGTTGAGGAACACCTCCGCTTCGTCGGCGGTGAACCTGAGGTCCGCCGCCCGGACCTCCGCGAGCTCGCCACGCGCACGCAGCCGGGACAGCGGAAGCGGCGGGTCGGCCCGAGTGGTCATCGCGAGCGTGACCTGCGGAGGCAGTTTGTCCAGGAGGGAGGTCACCGCCTCATGGACGGCGGCCCCGTTGATGGACGTGGTAGTCGTCGAGCGCCACCACCGTGGGACCGGTGAGGACGTCGAGATCGTTGATCAGGCTGGCCAGGACCGCGTCGGTTGGCGTGGTGCCGCCGGCCTCCAGCAGGGCGAGCGCGTCGACACCCGCCTCGGGCTCGGCGGTCTGAATCGCGGCCACGATGTGGGTCAGGAACCGCCTCAGGTCGCTGTCGCCCTCGTCCAGCGACAGCCACGCCACACGACGGGCCCGGTTAGTCGCCGGGTTGTCCGATGCGAGCCATTGCGTCACGACGGTGGTCTTGCCGAACCCGGCGGGCGCCGAGACGAGCACGAGCCGCGGCATCGCCCCGGCCGCCACAAGTAGCCGATCCGTGAGCCGGGGGGGCGGCACGAGTGGTCGCCGCGACGTCGGAAGGTGGACTTTGGTGCCCAGCACAGGCATGTGATCAGCCTAGGGGGGGTTTCCGTGCCACCCCGGCCGTGAGTTGTAGACGGGCAGGTCAGCGGGGGTCTGGGGGCTGATCTGCTGTACTACCCATGTCAGCGTCGGGGTGCGTAGCGCTCGAGGTTGAATGAGCCAGCCCGGGTTCAGTGCAGGGCGAGTTGTCTCGGCAGCGGTCGCTGCTCGGTGGTGATGTGACGGTAGTAGTCGGCTTCGACCTGGGTGGGGTCTTGTGCTCCAGCGAGGAGTGGATCCTGGTGTGGTTGAACTTATGCGAGTGATCGCGTCAACCCCAGCGTCGTGAGGCCTCGTTGTCGAGCTCACGGGCATGTCCCTGGGCTCACGTCACTCGAAAGACCTTCGCGCGGCCGTCTCATTCGACCGGGACGTCACTTCCGCCTGCGCAGGTACTTGCACGACGGGTGACCGCGGGGCCGGTGTCGACTCCGCGACCAGCTGCTCCCGGGCCGAACGCCGCAGTGCATACGAGGCCAGGCCGAAGGTGGTGGCGGCGACCGCGAAAGTGGCCACACCGGTGGCGAGCATGCTGGTTCGGGCGCCGAGAATCGCGACGACAGGAGCGCTGACGATCAACCCGACGACGTTGGCGCTCTGCAGGACGGCCTGCATTGCGGCGAAGGCCCGGCCGCGGTGGGCGTCCGAGACCCGCGATCGGACCAGCGACTGGATGCACACCAACTGCACCGCGTTGGCCGCACCCGCAAGGCACCAGGCAAGGGCCACACCAGGCACCGTCGCTACGGCACCGGCCAGCACGAAGGCGATCCCCATTGCCAGGCCGCCGACACCGAGGCCGACGACCAGCGCCCGGTCGTTGGTCAGGCGGCCGGCGACCCAGCCGCCCGCGACGCCTGCGAGCGGCCAGCAGGCGGTGATCAATCCATAGCCGATCGGATTCACTCCCAGGTCCTCGACCAGGAAGAAGACCTCCGCGATGTTGACGACGATCGACACCAGGATCAGGACGGCGAGGCCGGGGATGACGATCCGCAGCAGGGTGTCCCGGGCGAGCAGCGTGAAGCCCGACCAGGTCTCCTGGCGGGGCCATCCTCGGCGCGGCCGAGTCCCCTCCCGCGTCGTGGCCACGCCAACCTGCCGCTGCGTGCGCAGCAGCAACACGGCTGCACCCATCACGATGAAGGTCGCGGCGTCGACCAGCAACGCCCCTCGCGTCCCCAGCGTGTGGACCAGCACCCCTGCCAGGGCAGCACCGGCCAGTAACCCGCCCTGATTGAGTGACGCGGCGTAGCCGTACGCCCGGGTGGCACCGGCTTCCCCGCTGATCGCCGGGATCAGGGCACTGACCGTGGGATTGGTGATCGCAGCGGCGCAGCCGGCCAGCACCAGCCCGACGACCAGGACGACCTCTTGCCCCTCGCCCAGCCCGAACCAGGTGACGGCGAGGATGGCGACCGCCTCGAGGCTCAGGGTCGTGGCGAGGAGTTGGCGGTTGGGCAACCGGTCCGCCAGGAGGCCCGAAACCGGGGACAGCACGACGAACGGCAGCAGCGAAGCGGCCAGCACCAGGGCGACCCAGAGCGGTCCGAGCGGCCGGACATGCAGCAGCACCGCTATCAGCGTGACCGAACTGCCGATCGTGGACACCGTGGCGCCGCCCAGCAGCAAGGCCAGGTCGCGACGCACCCTGCGCTTCACCCGTATCCCCCTTCGCACCATTTGCCCGGGTAGCATAGCGTTCTGTTGCGTCATCACTACGCAACGTTGCCCTCTCGGGCTGGCAGGCTGTGCCGAGTGTGGATAGTGCGCCGGGTGCTCGTGACGATCCCGATGATCTGCGTTGCAGTCGCGTTCGTCGGGGCGCCGATCCTCGTGGATCCATGGCAGGTGGACCCTGGGACCCCGGATGACGCCGACGCGATCATCGCCCTCGGTGGTATCGAGCGGACCGCGAGCGAGGGGTATCGACTGGCCGAGACCGGTGCTGCTCCGGTCTTGATCATCGCCGACCCGTACGAGGATCCCGCCGCCGGTGTGGTCACGAGATTGTGCCGGTCCCGGCCCGTCTCGTTCGAACTCTCGTGCTTCGACCCGGAGCCGGGCACCACCCGTGGTGAGGCGCGTGAGATCGCGCGGCTGGCCGATGAACACGGGTGGGACCGCGTCATCGTCGTCGCGCCCGTCTACCAGGTGACCCGGGCAGAATGGATCATCAGTCGCTGCTACGACGGCGAACTCGTCATGACCGACACCGACCAGCGCTTCGATGCGCTCACCTGGACGTACCAGTACGCATACCAGAGTGTCGCCTTCGTCAAGGCGATGGCGTTCCAGTACGGCTGTTGACCGCCTTGGCGTAACGCTCGTGCAGGCGCGCCCGAACCTGCTCGGGGGTGTAGGCCCGGCGCTGCCGCTCGGCGCGGGCCAGCACGACCCCCGTCGCGGTCACCCCGACGATGCCGGCGATCCCCAGTAGCTTCCACCAGCGCACCTGGGCAGGTTACGGCCCTAGGCTGCTGTTGTGCCGGGGTCTTCGATTACTGCCGACCACGCATTCGACATCACCCGGACGGGGGACATCTGGCTCTTCCGCGGCACCAGCACGGCCGACCGGGCGATCCGGGTCAGTACCAACTCACCGGTCAACCATGTCGGGATGGCCGTCGTCCTCGACGACCTGCCGCCGCTGATGTGGCACGCCGAACTGGGCCGCTCGCTGGTCGACATGTGGTCCGGCCAGCGCCGGCGCGGGGTGCAACTGCACGATCTCACCGATGCTGTGCGCACCTGGTCCGACCGCTACGGTCAGCGGGCCTGGCTGCGGCAGCTTGAGCAACCGGTGACCACGGTGATGGAGGAGGCCGTGCTGAGCACGATCGCCCGACTGGACGGCACGCCGTTCCCCAGCACGCTGAGCATGGCGCGGCGCTGGGTCAGGGGTCGAGTGGGCAGCGGGTGGGGCCGCCGGGCCCCGTTCCCCGGCGGTCAGGAGGCGCTGGAGACCGCGTACTGCGCCGAGGTCGTGGCCATCACCTATACCGAGATGGGTCTGCTGCCGCCCCGCAGGCCCGGCTGGTACGACCCCGGACGCTTCTGGAGCGGCGACGACCTGAGCCTGTGCGACGGTTACACGCTCGGCGCCGAGATCGCGGTGACCTCGATCGGCTAGCCGCCGCCGACCGGTTAGGCCTCGTACACCACCTCACCGGCGACCATCGTCATCACGACCCGGGCATCGGCGACCGGGTAGCGCGCGGCCGTGCCGTATCCCGGCGCGAAGATGTCGCGATCCAGTACCACTAGGTCAGCACGCGAACCGACCGCCAACCGGCCCGCCTCGTCGTCGTGGTTGACATATGCCGAACCGACGGTGAACGCGTCGACCGCGTCGTCCAGGCCCAGGCGCTCGCCGGGCAGGAAGGGGGGCGACGTGCGCTCCTCGTGCGCCACCCGGGTGACGGCCACCTCGATCTGCTGCAGCGGGTCGGCGGTCGTCACCGGCCAGTCGCTGCCCATCGCCAGCCTGCCGCCGCAGGCGCGGATGGACTCGAACGGGTATTGCAGCCTCGCCCGCTGCGCGCCGATGAACGGCACCGTCAGCTCGTCCATCTGCGGTTCGTGCTTGGCCCAGAACGCCTGGCAGTTGGCGGTCACGCCGAGCTGGGCGAACCGCGGGATGTCGTCGGGCTGCACCAACTGGATGTGGGCGAGGTGATGGCGCGGGCGCTGTGTCTCGAAGTGCGGTGGCGGCCCGTTGCGGCGGCGGGCTGCGGCGACGGCGTCCAGAGCGTTGCGCACGGCCCGGTCACCGATGGTGTGCATGTGGACCGAGAACCCCAGCGCGTCCAGTTCGGTGACCGCCGCCGCCAGCAGCTCGGCGTCGACATAGGTCAACCCCGCGCCGGACGCCCTCCCCTGTCTCTTATACACATCTGACGCTGCCGACGAATAGAGAGGTGTAGATCTCGGTGGTCGCCGTATCATT
>ENA-ORBV01010919-ORBV01010919.1-microbial-mat-metagenome-genome-assembly--contig:-NODE-10919-length-14391-cov-8.780006_pt1 | contig 14391 bp, 10 predicted proteins | sample MGYA00237777_ERZ505514 | MGnify/ENA primary metagenome ERZ505514 (study PRJEB26160, sample SAMN06269048) | microbial mat metagenome | isolation source: Oligotrophic lake microbial mat | place...
CCCCAAACATCGGCGTAGTAAACCTTTGCTAGTGTGCCAATGGCTCTCTTTGTGCGAACGAACAAACCTATAGCCACTCCTTGTTGTATATCAAATACGTTCTCTTCAGCGGAACCGTCAGGTGATCGTTCTTTCTTTTTTGTGTTTCCATGCAAATTGAGTATGTATATCGTATCGAAATCCTCCATCAGACGCTTGCGCATGCCCTTAAAGGTAGGATTATCTAGATACCCGTTATTTGTGATAAACGCCAGAATGCCCTCGCCTGTACGAGTGATGCGCCACTGGGCAAAGCGAATAAACTTAACATAGTCATCTTGAAGCCATTTCGTCTGAGCTGGCTTGTGTAAATCAGGAAATCCCTGTTTATAGTCGTCGATCAAGGACTTGATCCAATCACCAACATTCGTGCTGTGTCCCGAATACGGCGGGTTCCCCAGCACAACCATCACCGGCATATCGTGCTTCACGACATTCGCCGCCTGCCCCTCTTGGGCGATGTACTGCGCAAATGGCAGAGCCAGCTGCGCGCTTGGCGCTCCCTCCAGGGCATTTGTCAGGTAGATGCCGAGGCGCTCGTTGCTGCCGAACTGATACCCCAGCTGTCCCAGCAGCAGCCCCAGCTTGAGATGGGCGATCGTATACGGCGCCATCAGCAGCTCGAAGCCAAAAAGGCGTGGCAGCAGCTTGTCGGCGACATAGCTATCCCATGCCCCGGCCAGGCCCATATCGCTCAGCGTTGCGTGGATGCGCTGCACAACGGCGTGGGGAAACGTCGCCGTACCAGTGGCCGGATCGAGGATGACGGTGCTATCGTCGGCCAGGCCCATCGGCTTGTTGAAGTGGCTCTTCAGCAGGCTATCGACGGAGCGCACAATGTAGCCGACCACCGGCTCGGGGGTGTAGTAGACCCCGCGTGACTCGCGCAGGGCGGGGTTGTAGGCGGCCAGAAACGTCTCGTAGAAGTGGACAACCGGATCTTCCTGCTTCGTCGCCTTGCCAAAGTCCTTGAGCACCGCGCCGATGTCGGTGCGGGCCAGCAGGCCTGCGCAGTCGTCGACCAGCCAGGCGATCCGCTCGTCCAAATCGTAGCCGGCGATCTCCTGAAACAGCTTGCGCAAGAAGGGGTTTGTCTTTGGGATCGCCATCGCCGCATCCAGGCGGCTAAAATCCTGCTTCTCAGGGACAGCAACGCGCGCCGCGAACAGGCCGTACACGATCGTCTGGGCGTACATATCGGCGAACTCGTCCTCTTTGAGCGTCGGCAGGAGCGTCTGCCGAAACGCCGTGAGCTGCTGGTGCAGGTCGCCCTTTTCGCCCTGCGCCGTAAGCACATCGACGATCACATCGTGCAGCCAGCGCGCAGCCTGGGCAAGCCGACCGGCAAGCTCGCGTGGCGTATTGACAGTTGGGAGCTGCTGTGCGGCGAACTGCTGGAGCAGACTGGCGAGCTCGGATTCGGCTGTCGGTGAGGGCGCGAGCTTCTGCTTGCCCTTATTCCAGGTGCCAACCCGCAGCGGCGTGTCGAGCCGCGCCTCGCCGTTGACAAACCAATGCCACTCTAAACCATCGGTGAAGAGCAGGTTCGGCAGCGCAGCCCGGTAGCGCTTGAGCTGCGTGCCTTCGCGCTGGCGCGGCTGCTCACGCTCGCTGTCGGTGATGATCTGATCGAGCTTGACCCCGATATCTTTGGCCTCGATATGGCCAATGGGAGTGTTACCCTGCTGGATCACAAAGTCGGGCGCGCCGTACTGGGCATGCTTCGGCTCGTTTGTCGCCTTCGCCGGGCTTAGAATCGTCTCAAAGAGACTTTGAAGCGCAGGGCGGTAGGTGTGCTCAGTGGCGATACCGCTCTTGAGAGAGCCATCGAGCGCAGCCAGGAACGCAGCAACAGACATAGGGAGATCTCCAGAAGGGGGCCGACAGCCATAGTCTAGCATGCGATGCTCTCCTCTGGTAGCCCTCAGCCCTGCCCCGCTCCCGCGAACAGCGCGAACGCATGCGAAGGGCGCGAACGTCTGGACCACGAACGGCGCGCAGGAGCACGAACCGCGCGAAAGCCAAACCGCACGGGCTTCGCCGGGTTCGCGGTGGTTCGCAGCCGTTCGCGCCGTTCGTGGTCCAAATGGCTCGGGCGCCCTTGCGCTACAATGCCGCTATCCCTTCACACCAAAGGAGCCGCACCATGATCACCCCCACCGACGGCATGGTCATCCGCGAGGACACCACGCTCGCCCCAGGCGTCTACCACCTGCCGCACGGCCTCACCATCGCCGCAAACGGCGTAACCCTCGATGGTGGCGGCGCGCTTCTGGTCGGCTCCGGCGCGGGGCGCGGCGTGAGCGTGCGCGGTCACGGGGCTGTGACGATCAAGGGGCTGCGCCTGAGCAATTACCAGCACGGCATCTACGCAGAAAGCTGCGCTGGGTTGAAGATCCTGGGCTGCGAGGCCCGCGCCACCGCCGAGCTGCGCGCGAACACGCTTTTCCTGGACATCTGGCGCCCCGCCGAGGCGGCCTACGGCGGCGGCGTGCTGCTGGTGGAGGTGCGCGACGCCCTGCTGGCCGAGAACGACCTACAGCACCAGCAGAACGGGCTGCTCTGCTACGGCGGCGCCCGCCTTACGCTGCGCGACAACCTGGCCAACCACTGTAGCGGCTTCGGCTTCCACCTGTTCGCCACGAGCGACTGCCTAGTGGAGCGCAATTACGCCGACTTCTGCTGCCGCTACGAGCCACGCGGCGGCGGGGGCGGCCATCTCGGCGCCGACGCAGCCGGCTTCCTGATCGCCCACGGCTCGTGCCGCAACGTCTTCCGCGCCAACAACGCCCGCATGGGCGGCGACGGCTTCTTCCTTGCTGGCCTACGCCCCGACTGGGTTCACGTGCCCTGCGACGACAACCTGTTCGAGGGCAACGACGGCTCGCACAGCCCAAATATCGCCTTCGAGGCCACCTTCAGCAGGGGCAATATCTACCGGCGCAACAAGGCCAACGCCTGCGGCTACGGCTTCTGGCTCGGCTTCTCGACAGAGAACGTGCTGGAGGAGAACGAGGTGCGGGCCAGCCGCGCCGCCGGCGTGGCCGTGGAGAATGGCGTGGGCTGCGTGCTGCGCGGCAACAGCTTCGCCGAGGGCGCCTACGGCGTGCTGCTCTGGTCGAAATATGTGCAGCCGTTTGCCCTGGCCCTGCCCGCCAACGACACCAGCCGCGACTGGCTGATCGAGGGCAACCGCTTTGTGGGCAACGGTGTGGCCGTGCGCCTGGCGGCCAACCAGGATCATGGCGTGCGCCCGCTGCCCCCCGGCGTGCCGCGCTGCCCGCAGCCGCGCGCCCACACCCTGCGCGACAACACGTTCCGCAAGAACCGCCTCGACCTGGAGCTGATCGATGTCGAGGAGCCGCTGCTGGAGGGCAACAGCTTCGAGGCGTAGCGCGTGAGCAAGGGAACAGGGAACAGGGGACAGAGGACAGGGTTGGGGCGCGCAGGGCTTAACCACGAAGCGCACGAAGATCACGAAGCCTTATCGGCTATCGGCTATCGGCTATCTCATAACCTCCAGCGTGTCGCGGATCATGGCCTGGCAGGTGCCCACCGGCCCGTCCTCCAGGCCGAACACCGTGGTGCGCCCTGCCAGGTCGCTCTGAATCACGAGGCCCATCTCCTGGCTGCCCAGGCGCCCAAGCGGGTGCTCGCGCCCCAGGCTCTGCGGGGCGACGCTCAGGCTGTAGCTGCCATCGGCCCGGCGCTCCGCCAGGCCCACCAGCGAGACGCGCCCGCCCGCATCCCAGGCGGCCCGCAGCGTGGCCGCGCTCACGTCGCGGATGCCCTCGACCGTCAGGTCGCCCAGGCTTGTGGGCTGCCCGAGCACCGCGTTTGCGAAGATCACCAGCTTGCTCGCCGCGTCCCAGCCATCCACATCCAGGGCCGGGTCCGGCTCCACAATGCCCTGGCTCTGGGCGAGGGCGAGCGCCTGCTCGAAGCTGCGGCCCGCCGCCATGGCCTCCAGGATGATCTGGGTGGTGCCGTTGACCACAAGCTCGGCCCGCTCGATCACGGCGCCCGCGAGGTCGCGCCGCCCCAGGTTGATCGTTGGCAGCGCGCCGCCCACGGCGCCGCTGAAGCGCAGGCAGGGCGCCCCGGCCGGCCCCGCAATGTCGCTGAGGGCGGCAAGCTCGGCGTAGGCAAGCACCAGCGGCCCTTTGCTGGCGAGCACGGCGTGCTTGCCGCCGCGCAACGCCGCGCGTACAATCGCGAGGCCGGGCTGGCCGTCGCGCAGGTTGGTGGGCGTGGCCTCAAGCAGCAGCTCGGCCTGGGCGCCTGCCACCAGCTCCACGGGCGAGAGGCCGGGCCTGAAGCTGGGCAGCTCGGAGACGCTACCGCGGGCGGCTTTGAGCGCGGCGATGGCGCCCATATCCAGGCCGGCGGGGTCGGCGGCGGCGCCGCTGGAGTCGGCCACGCCCACGCAGCGCATGGCAAGGCCGTAGCGGGCGGCGTAGGCGGCCTGGCGCTCGGCGAGAATGGCGAGCAGGGTGCGTCCAATGTTCCCCAGGCCGGTCAGCACAAAACGAATCTCACGTGTGTTAGGCGCCATCTTGCACTCCGTTGTATAATTACTGATCCAGCTTCCGAAATGGGGCGCCGACGTGGGAATATTGGGTAACGAGGAGTCGTAGCGATGAAGCAGTGTGCCTTCCCTTGCCCGCTCATTGCCGGCGACCGCGACAATGTGGCAAAGCTACGCGCCCATCTGATCGAGGGGTACCAGTGCCTCGACGCGTGGCTGTCGCTAAGCCGCCTGGTAACGGATGTGCGCCAGCGCCGCGATTGCCTGGAGCGGGCCGCCGTGCTGGCCCCGGACAACGAGGAGATTCAGCTGGCCTACCTGGAGGCGGTGGTTGTGGTGGAGCCCGACCACAAGGGCGCGCTCAATCGGCTGAATGAGATCCGCACGCTGCGCCTGATCTCCGACGTGAAGAATACCCACTTTCACGAGCAGCCGCGCGCGCGGCTCCTGGGCGACATCCTGATCGAGATTGGCGCCGTCTCCCCCGCCGAGCTGCGCGAGGTGCTGAAGGCCCAGAACAACGGCATGCCGATCACCACTGATCGGCGCCTGGGCCAGCTCCTCCTCCGCCAGAGCATGATCACGCCCAGCAAGCTCGCTCACGCCCTGATCATGCAGCAGCAGGAGCGCAGCCGTATGCGCGTGGCGCCTCAGGTGCTCGGCGAGTACCTGGTGGAGCAGAGCTATATTACACCACAACAGCTCGAGCTCGCGCTTGCCGAGCAGCTGCGGCTCGATCAGAAGAACCAGCGCCTCAGCCTTGGCCAGATCCTGGTGCGCCTGAACATGATCAGCCAGGCGCTGATCGAGCGGGCCGCCAAAGAGCACGAGCGGGCCTTCTGGGCCAAGTACGGCTACTGAGGGAACAGGGGACAGGGGACAGGGGACAGGGCCGGGCCGGCGGGCAGTGAGGGCCATCGCGGCAATCTGCAATCTGCAATCTGCAATCGCTAAGCTGCTGGCGCGTCGGCCCGCCGCCCAAGGCGTAGCGGCAGCCCAGGCAGCACCGCCGCCGCCAGGATCAGGGCGATGCCGATAATCTGCGCGGGGACGAGCCGCTCACCTAGAAGCAGCACCGCCGCCAGGGTGGTGAGCGGCGCCTCGATCACCACGATCAGGCTCGCGATGCGCCCTGGGATGTGGCGCAGGCTGATCGTGAACAGCGCGTAGCCAACCAGCGTTGGACCCAGCGCCAGTGCCAGCAGCACGAGCCAGGGCGTTGCGCCCGCCCCAACCACAAGCAGGCTCGCCGGGCCAGCCGTGACGCTGGCAAGCACCAGCAGCAGCAAGGCCCCGAAGCTCATAGTGAGCGCCAACGAGAGCCAGGGGCTGTGGTTCGCAACGGCGCGCTGGTTGAACAGCACGTAGCCCGCGTGCGCCACCGCCGAGCCAACCCCCACCAGCACCCCCAGCCACGAGACGCGCAGCACCGCCGGGTCGTAGATGCGCACCAGCAGCCCGCAGCCCACTAGCGCCAGCGCCACGGCGGCAAGCTGCAGCGGGCCGATCTGCTCTTTGAAGAGCAGCCGTGCGCCGAGGGTGACGAAGGCCGGGTAGAGGTAGATCAGCACCACGCCCATCGCGGCGCCGTTGAGCGCGATCGAGGTGACGAAGAGCGCGTGGTAGAGGCCTACGCTCAGCGCCCCCACAATCGCGAAGCTGCGCAGATCGGCCGCGCTTACGTATGGCAGCCGCTGCCTGCGGGCCAGGGCCGTAACGCCGATCCCGGCCAGGCAGGCAATGGCGATGAAGGCGTCGCGCCAGAAGGCAAGCGCCAGCGGCGCGGCGCGGTGCGTCTCAAGCAGGTACGAAAGCCCAGGGCCCGTGCCAGCCCAGGCCACTGCCGCCGCGATGCAGAGCAAGTAGCCGCGCCGTGGGGTCTGCTGCATAGTACTCGGCTATCCATATAATATAATCAGTGCAGCGCTATCGGGCGCCGATAACCCAGAGCAGTGTTGCCACGACACGCTGAGCAAACAGGTGCGTTTGCCGCTCGCGCAGGGCAACAAAGAAGCTGCGGCGCTCCTCGAAGCGCTCGTCGCTGACGTACAAATCCTCGAAGTAGCTGCGGTTCATCACGGCCTCGCTGGGGCGCCCAAGCGGGCGCATTAGTTAGTAGGCTGCACCTCTGGGTGCTGTAGTGATCATCGCTGATCAGCGTGGGTTCTCCAACGGTCGCACGCCCGATGCTGCACTCCGCCATTGCACGTAGGCAAGGTTCCGTATACTTGGCAGGTTACGACGACACAAGACTCCGGCTGCGCTCTAGCGGCTATTGCATGTCAGACCACAGGCACATACTCGCCGATGGCGGGGGTGGGCAGGCTGCGGCTGCCGCCCCGCTCGCGCAGCAGCGCGCCGAGCGTCACCGTCGCATCCGCAAGCCGCTCCGGTGGCTCCACGCTGAAGCAGAGCCGCAGGTGCGGAACATCCTCCGCGCCCGCGCAGAAGACCTGGCCCGGCGTGAAGGCTACCCCCCGCCCGATGGCGCTGACATACAGCTCTATCACGGGGACGCCTGGCGGCAGGCTCACCCACGAGGAGAAGCCGCCACGCGGTCGCGACCATGTGACGCCCATAGGAAACTGACGCTCCATGGCCCGCAGCAGCGCGTCGCGGCGCTCGCGGTAGCGCGGCAGCATGCGGCGCAGGTGCGTGTGCCACCAGCCCTGCTCGATGAACACCGAGAGCGCCCGCTGGATCAGCAGCGGCGAGCAGACATCCTGCGCCTGCCGCAGCAGGGTCAGCTCCTTGATCATGCTCGGCGCGGCAACCACGTAGCCCATGCGCAGGCCGGGCATCAGGCTCTTCGAGAAGCTGCTCAGGTAGATCACCTGGCCGCTGTGGTCGTCGGCCTTGAGGGACTGAGGCGGTGCGCCCTCATAGGCCATGCGCCCGTAGATGTCGTCCTCGACGATGGTGAGCGCACGGCGCGCGGCGAGCTCCAGCAGGGCGGCACGGCGCGCGGGGCTCAGGCAGACGCCGCTTGGATTCTGGAAGGTTGGCATGCAGTAGAGGAAAGCTGGGCGCTCCACGCGCAGCAGCTCCTCCAGGGCCTCGATGATCAGGCCGTCGTCGTCGATCGGCACGCCCACCGCGCGCACGCCGCGCGCCGCAAGGATGTTGAGCATGCCCAGGTAGGTTGGCTGCTCTACGAGCACGGTTGATCCGGGGGGCGCCAGCAGCGCGGTGAGCAGGCTCAGGCCGTTGGTGACGCCCGCCGTCACCAGCAGCTCGTCGGGGCCAGCGGTGACGCCCCGCTCGCGCACCACCTCGGCCAGCGTCGAGCGCAGCGTCAGGTCGCCCTGGGCTGTGGTGTAGTTCATCAGGCCGGGGCCGCCAGAGGCGAGGGCCAGCTCGCAGGCGCGCTGCCAGTTGCGCAGCGGATAGTGCTCGGGGGCAGGGTCGGCCCGCGCCAGCGCGGCGAGGCCGGGGATCTGCGTCATGCGCAGGATGTCGGACAGCATGCCCCCAGGCGTCACCTCGCGGCCAAACTCGGCCTCGGGCGGGGCGATCAGCTGCTCGATGCGCTCGGCCACGAAGGTGCCACGGCCCACGGTGGCCTCGACCCAGCCAACCGACTGCAGCTCGGCGTAGGCGCTATGCACGGTGAGCCGGGTAACGCCAAGCTGCTGGGCCAGCTGGCGTACCGTGGGCAGGCGGGTGCGCGCAGGCAGAGCACCGCTGCGGATGCGCTGCTGCAAGCTGCCGGCGAGCTGCCGGTAGAGCGGCTCGCGGCTGCCGCGATCAAGTTCAAATTGCACGGCGGCCCCCCTCTGCGCGGGATTGTACCCGTACACAACATAACTATTCGTTCATTAGGCCATTATACCAGGACAATCAGCGCAAGGGCAGTGACAATCAGGCCAACCTGATGGGAACAATGTAGGGCTACGGCAGTGTCGGCGCTGTTGCCAAAACCCGGCGGTTGAAACCGCGTCGGCAGGGCCGACGCGCGGCGCGAAGCTCCCCGGTGGCGCGACTTCAGTCGCCCGCCTCCCGACGATGACATAGCCCTAGGAACAATGCGCGCAGCATTGACGCACACCGCCCGCGCGCCTATAATTCACAGTACCCTCATGTTTTCCACAGGCGAAGCCGCGTGAAAGGAGCGTTCGATGCTGAACCTCGCTATGCTGCTCGAGCAAAGCGCCCGCCGCGACCCCGGCAAGGTCGCTGTTGCGCTCGACGACTACCGTCTGCGCTACGCCGAGCTGAACGGCGCGGCCAACAAGCTCGCCAACAGCCTGGTGCAGCTTGGCGTGCAACCCGGCGACAAGGTAGCCCTGATGCTGCCGAACACGCCCCACTTCCCGATCTGCTACTACGCCATCCTCAAGCTCGGCGCCACCGTTGTGCCGCTCAATGTGCTCTTCAAACAGAACGAGGTGCAGTACCACCTGGACGACAGCGACGCGGTGGCTCTGATCGCCTGGGAGGGTTTTCTCGCCGAGGCGACGGCGGGCTTCCAGAAGGCCGAGACATGCCACAACCTGATGGTTGTGCAGGCCCCCGGCAGCAGCGCCGCGCTGCCCGAGGGCGCCCTGAGCTTCAACCAGGCCCTCGCCGAGAGCGCGCCCAGCTTCGACACGGTGCAGACCATGCCGGACGACACTGCGGTTATCCTGTACACCTCGGGCACCACGGGCCGCCCCAAGGGCGCCGAGCTCTCGCACCTCAATATGTTCTTCAACGCGATGGTCGGCGCCGAGAAGCTGCTCGGCGTCACCGCCGATGATGTCTTCCTGGCGACACTGCCGCTCTTCCACTCCTTTGGGCAGACGTGCGTGATGAATGTGTCGGTCTATCTGGGCGCCACGATGACAATGCTGCCGCGCTTTGATCCGGTGAAGGCGGCGGAGATCATTCAGCGCGACAAGGTGACGCTCTTTGCCGGCGTGCCCACGATGTATTTCTACCTGCTGAACCACCCCGAGGTCGCAAGCTTCGATCTCTCCTCGCTGCGGCGCTGTGTCTCTGGCGGCTCGGCCATGCCGGTGGAGGTGATGCACAGCTTCAACAAGAAGCACAACGTGACGATCATGGAGGGCTACGGCCTCTCCGAAACCTCGCCGGTGGCCTGCTTTAATCATCTTGATCGGCCCGCAAAGCCAGGCAGCATCGGCACGCCGATCTGGGGCGTGGAGATGGCCGTGATAGACCCGGAGGGCAAGGCGTTGCCTAGCGGCGAGCTCGGCGAGATCGCCATTCGCGGCCACAACGTGATGAAGGGCTACTACAAGCGCCCCGAGGCCACAAGCGAGTCGATCCGCAACGGCTGGTTCCACACCGGCGACCTGGCGCGTCAGGATGAGGATGGCTTCTACTTTATCGTAGATCGCGTGAAGGACATGATCATCCGGGGCGGCTTCAACGTCTACCCGCGCGAGATCGAGGAGCTGCTGTACGGTCACCCCGCCGTGGGCGAGGCCGCCGTGATCGGCGTGCCCGACGAGGCGCTCGGCGAGGAGATCAAGGCCGTGGTGGCGCTGAAGCCCGGCCAGAGCGCCACCGAGCAGGAGCTGATCGACTACTGTAAGGAGCGGCTCGCCGCCTACAAGTATCCCCGCAGCGTCGAGCTGCGCGATACGCTCCCCAAAACGGCCACAGGCAAGATCCTCAAGCGCGAGCTGAAGGGGTGACTGGGTGACACGGTGACGAGGTGACTGGGTGACACGGTGACACGATGACACGGTGACTGGGTGACACGGTGACACGGTGACACCTATCGGCACCGTGAGGTGTCACCCGGTCACCTCGTCACCCGTTCACCCGGTCACCCGGTCACCTCGTCACTGCCCCTGGAACACCACGGCGGCGCGTTGATCGGGCGCGCCGCTCAGGTAGACGGTTGTGGAGACAGTCTTTGCGGCGCCGCCCTCAGGCGTCCAGAAGAGCACGACGCTCCAGGTTGAGGCGCCGAGGCCGCAGCGGCCCGTGTAGCCGTTGGCGTCGGTCTGGTTCTCGAAGCTGTGGTCGCCATTATTGATCCCGATCACGGCGCCGCTCACGGGGCCTGTGGGCGCCAGGATCTGCACGTCGATGCACGAGGCGAACTGGCCGCTGGCGCCGCTGCCCTCGAAGCTTTTGCGCTGGGCCACTGCGTAGCTGGGGGCCGCAGGGGCGGTTGGGCGGGCAGGCGCCTGGGTTGCGCGTGGCGCCTGCGCTACGGCTGGCGGTTGCATTGGGGGCACCTGCTCGACGGCCAGTGCCTGATCGGCGAGCGCGCGAGCGTCCGCCGTGAGCTCAGTTGGTGGGGCGTCTGCCTGGGCCAGGGCTGCACGCGCGTCGCCCACAGCCAGCAGCGCCAGCAGCGAGCGCTGCGTGGCGTCGAGCTCATCGCGCAGGGCTGGGTCGGCGGGCGCAAGAGCTATGGCGAGGAGCACGAGATCCAGGGCGACGCGCATGGCCGGGAGATCGTCTGGGGTCGCGGCGAGCATAGCGGCGGCATCAGCGGCGCGCCCTGCGGCGACCTCCTCAGCGACCAGCGCGACAGGCGGCAGCTGTGCCGCACCACAGCCTGCCAGCGCCGCAACAAGCAGGACAAGGCTCATCAGCTGGGAGAGCGGGCGAGATGTAGTGAGCATGGGGGCTTCTCCTGAACGAGGGACAGGGGACAAAGGACAGGACAGCTTCAGGATGACGGGCTGCGTGGGCAAGCGAGCTGCGCTCTATAGCTTCACAATGGGCTGGGTGCGAGCTGGGCTCTATCCTGTCCTCTGTCCCCTGTCCTCTGTCCCCTGCTCCAGGCACAGCCGTGCCAGCAGCGCGTCCATGTCGGGGAGCGCTGCAGCCCGTTGCACCGGGTTTGGGGCGGTCGCGTCTGCGATCAGCGTTGCGAGGGCGGGCGAGACTGGCAGCCCTGCGGTGAGCGCCTGAAGCAGTACGCCGAGGCCAAAGATGTCGACCAGGGGCGAGGCGGGGGCCGGCGGGTCGCAAATGCGCTCGGGCGGCAGGTGCCCGACTGTGCCGTAGACAGCGCGGCGCCTCGGGGCGGCGGGCGTCTCGGCCGAGCCCAGGTCGATCAGAGTGCAGTGGGGCGCGCCGTCACTGCGCGAGCGGACAATGACATTCGCGGCCCGCACGTCGTGGTGGACGATGCCGCGCCGATGGAGGTGCGCAAGGGCCTGGGCGACCTGCCGCGCCACCTCGAGCGACCAGCCGATGCGCCGAGCAGCGCGGCGCAGGGGCAGCAGCCGGTTGAGCGAGCGACCGGGCTGGTAGGCCAATGCCAGGTAGGCGCGCCGACCCGCCACGCCCGGCGCTGTGAAGCCAAAATCAGGCGCGAGCCCAGGATAGCGGCGCCCATACAGGGAGGCGAGGTGCGGGTGGGAATTGCCTGGCGCAGCAAGGTGGGCGTGCTCGTCGTGAAGGCCAGGGGTTGCGGCAGGGTAGGCAAGTTTGAGCGCGGCGAGCCGCCAGCGCAGCGCGTCGGCGGGGCCGATTGCGTGGGCCGCCAGGCAGGCGCGCAACCAGAGCCGCGCGGCAGCTCGCCGGTGTGCGCGCGGTTCCCAGGGGCGGGCCAGGAAGAGCTCGCCCTGCCCGCCCCGTCCGAGGAACGCCAGCAGCTCTAGATCACCGACGCGGACACCAGAGATGATCACGCGGTCTCCTCGTCGGAGGGAGCGCCCGCGAGCTGCACACTCAGGCGGATCTCGGGGCCGATCAGCACCAGCTCGCCCACGGGCAGCAGCTCGGGCACGCCTGCAACAAGCGAGCGCCCCTGGTCGCCGATCATAGTGCCGTTGGTGCTTTCCAGATCCGTGATCTCGACCCGCTCGCCCACCAGGCTGATGCGTGCGTGAAGCCCCGAGACCCACTCGCTCGCGATGCTAATGTCGCACCCTGGGTCGCGCCCCAGCGTGCAATGCCGCTGAGTCAGCGGGTAGACCCGACGCTCGCGCCCATCCCAAAGCACTACGCTGAGCCGGGAGGCTGTGCGGGGGCCAGCGGCGCGGCGCGCTGTGGTGAGCGCCGCGCCTCGGCGGCGTGGCGCGCCCAGCAGCTTCGGCGCCGGGGCGATCGCCGGCGCAGGCCGCCGCCGCCGCCAGATGCCGTAACCTGCGCCGCCCACCGCGAGCGCCAGGATGGGCAGCCCGAGTAGTGCTATGGGCGGCGCAGCGCGGGGCACCTCGAACGAAGCTGCGAGCGCCGCGCCGCAGCCGCTAACGCTCACGCGGTGCAGGCCTGGCGCAAGGCCGCGCGCGGGTATGCGGAGCCGCAGCGTATCGAACCCCAGCACCGCGCCGATGTGCTCGCCGTAGCTGGCGATAAGTGCGGGCAGCGTGGCGCTGGCCTGGGCGCTGTAGGGGAAGTAGGCTGCGCCCAGGCTTGCGGCGGTTGTGGCAAGGGCGCTGGAAGCCGGATCGCCACTGAGCCCCACGATGCTCAGGCGCACGGCGGGGTCGTGGATACCCTCCACCTCGGCAGCGAGCGGCTGTGGCTCAGGTGTGTCGGCGGCGAAGACGAAGATGGCGCCCGAGTCGCCACTTGATCCACGTAGCTGGCCCTCCGCCTGGCTCACGGCGTCGGCGAGGGCACCAGCGGCGCCGAGCGCACGCGGGGCGCCGTCCGGCGCCGTAATGGCGGCGAGGGCCAGGCGTATCGCCACGGCGTCGGCGGTGAGCGGCAGAGCAACGCGTGTGCGCGCGTCGAAGGTAACGAGGCTCACCTGGGAGGCGGAGGGCAGGCGGTCGAGCAACGCCGTGGCGAGGGTGCGCGCATCGGCAAGGCGCGTGCTGTGGGGCGTGCCTGCCGCATCCATCAGCGGCGTTGTCTCTACAACGATAGCGACACGGGCGGGGGTGCGCGCGGCGGGGAACACTGGCAGCGGCGCGCCGTCGTCGAGCGCGACGTACAGCGGGGTCGTCGCCGAGGCGCCTGGGCAGGCTGTGTCCACAACAAGGCCCTCTGGAGTGAGCGTCACCGTGGGCGTGGGTGGCGCAGAGCCCTGCACCGCCAGAGGAGCGTGGGCGAACAGGCTCAAACACAGGCAGAGCCAGAGCGCAAGACGAAGGTCCGACATGGGTAGCTCCTGTGATCGCAGTGCGTCTACCCATGAACCGTCTGGCGCGATGAAACGATGCGGGGCCTAGCGCGCAAAGACGCGGCGCGCACCACAGGGTGCGCGCCGCGTCTACTGAGGCTACGCTTCGCATGTCATGCTGAGCGTAGCGAAGTATCTCGACCGAGACCCTTCGCTGTGCTCAAGGTGATAGACAAGCGGAATACGCAGGTTGAATTGGTATTACGCTCGCCGACGCGTGGCCCGGTTCCAACCAAGGGCAAGGCCGATCAGCAGTATGCCGAGTGCGAGCGTGAGCCCAGGGTTGATCCCGCCGGGCGCGGCGGTCTTGGTCGCCGCGCTCGGGCCGGGCTCGAGCGCTGACTCCAGCGTGCCGGGGGAGCTCGACCCGCTGCTCTGCTACGCGCTCAAGGCCAACGGGAACCTGGCGCTCCTCGACGTCGTGCGCCGCGCGGGCGCCGGCTTCGACGTGGTGTCCGGCGGTGAGCTGGCCCGCGTCCTGTCCGTGGGCGCGAAGACCGCGACGGTCGTGTTCGCGGGCGTCGGCAAGACGGTCGCGGAGATGGAGCAGGCGCTGGAGGCCGGGATCCTCGCGTTCAACGTCGAGAGCGAGGAGGAGGTCGAGGTGCTCGCAGCGGTGGCGGCCCGCGTGAAGCGGCGCGCCGGCGTCGCGATCCGGGTGAACCCCGACGTGGACCCCAAGACGCACACGTACATCTCCACGGGCAAGAAGGAGTCGAAGTTCGGCGTCGACATCGAGCGAGGCGAGGCTCTCGCCCGGCGCGCGCTGGGTTTGCCC
>ENA-ORBV01010921-ORBV01010921.1-microbial-mat-metagenome-genome-assembly--contig:-NODE-10921-length-14390-cov-5.606861_pt1 | contig 14390 bp, 17 predicted proteins | sample MGYA00237777_ERZ505514 | MGnify/ENA primary metagenome ERZ505514 (study PRJEB26160, sample SAMN06269048) | microbial mat metagenome | isolation source: Oligotrophic lake microbial mat | place...
CGGCCGGTCGTCGCCGCCGATGTCGCCTTTGACGCCGTGTGTTCCAATCGCGAAGCCGGGTTCGGCATCCTCGGCTGCTATTTGCCGCGCACCAAGACCATGTATCTCTACGACGTGACGGATGATCGGCTCGCGGGTCTCGAAGAGGTGGTCGCGGCTCACGAGATGCTGCACGCCGTCTGGGATCGGCTTTCTGGCGATGAACGATCCCGCCTTGAGGTCCTCCTTGAAGCCGAAGCGGTGCGCATGGCCGACAATGCGGAGTTCACGGCTCGATTCGAGTTTTACGCGAGGACGCAACCGGGCGAACGAGCGAACGAGTTGCACTCAATCATCGGCACCGAGTTTGCGACGATCGGCGGCGAACTCGAAGCGCACTACGCGAAGTACTTTCTCGACCGCTCGCAGGTCATCACGCTGCACGAACAATCGAACGCGGTCTTTCTGGCTCAGCAGGCTCAGATCGAAACGCTCGTCGCGCAGCTCGACGCACTCCGAGCATCCATCGAAAGCGACTACGCGAGTTACAACGCGAGCTTTGATGCCCTCAACGCAGACATCTCGGGATTCAATGATCGTGCCGACCGCGGCTTCTACAGCTCCCAAGAGAAGTTCAACGCCGACCGTGACGAGCTACTCGCGCGTCAAGCTGCCCTCGACGGAGTCTTTGCCGACATCGAGTCGAAGAGGGTCGAGTACGACCAACTCGCGGCTCAGCTCGACGCGCTCAATGCCGAGGTGGAGAGCCTCAACGACAGCATCAACATCCAACCTCGCGAAGACCTCGGGTTGTGAACCAGACAATGTCGGATGCCACAAGTACAGTCGTGGCATGTCAACCGCAACCGTTGAGTCTGCCCCGATGAGGGTCAGCACGCCCACGCACAGCACCACGCACAGCACCACGTCCAGCACCATTCGGCGCATCCACTCCCCCATCGGGCGGATCGAGCTTCGAAGCGACGGCGCCGCGATCACGGCCCTGACGATCGAAAGCAACGGAAGCCTTCCTGCTGATGATCTGCCCGAGAACTCTGATGCTGTGCTCGACCTGGCTGCCGCACAGCTCGCCGAGTACTTTCGCGGCGAGCGCACCACGTTTGAGGTTTCAGTGTCCCCCAGCGGAAGTGCGTTTCAACAGGCGGTGTGGCGGGAGCTTCTTGCCCTGCCATACGGCACCGTCACCTCCTACGGCGAGCTCGGTCGGGCGACCGGTCGAGCAGCGGCCGGACGCGCTGTTGGCGGGGCTGTCGGCGCAAACCCTATCCCGATTATCATCCCTTGCCACCGCGTGCTTGCCAGTGATCTACGAATCACCGGCTACAGCGGTGGAGAAGGCGTTCCAACAAAGGAATGGCTTCTCGCGCTTGAAGGTATTGCACACAAATAGTGGCTACTGCCAGTGTTCGCACCGGCGCCAGTGTTCGCACCGGCGCCAGTGTTCCTACAGGCGCCAGTGCTGGTGTCGGCGCCGATGTTCGAGTCGGCGCAGATGGCCGCGTGCGCTGCGGGTGGGTTGGGATCGACGCAGAGTATGAGCGCTACCACGACGAGGAGTGGGGGTACCCGCTCCACGGTGACCGCGAACTCTTCGAAAAGCTCAGTCTCGAAGCATTTCAGTCCGGGCTGTCCTGGATCACCATCCTGAAACGCCGCGACGCATTTCGGGCCGCTTTTGCTGACTTCTCGCCCGACATCCTCGCTCAGTTCACCGACGACGATGTCGGGCAACTCATGAACAATTCTGGGATCATCCGTAATCGCGCGAAGATTCTTGCCACGATCGCAAACGCGCGAATCACGACACGGCTTGTTGAGAATGACGCTGGCGCGCTTAATCGCTTGATCTGGAGCTTCTCGCCGGACGGTCACCACGAACCGCGCCGATCGCGACCGGCGAGATTGGCCGAGCTGCCATCCCAGACCCCACAGTCAGCGGCGCTCAGCGACGCGCTACGAAAGTTGGGCTACCGGTTTGTCGGCCCGACAACGAGCTATGCGCTCATGCAGTCCGCCGGACTGGTCGACGATCATTTGAGTGGTTGCTGGCGCATCGAAGCGGACTCTTCAACGACGACGAGGTCAAGCTCCCCCGCACCGGCAGCCGCACCGGCACCCGCGCGGGCGCCAATGCCAGTGCCTCGCTCAAGCCGAATGCCGTGAGCGCGAGCCCACTCGACGAGGGAATTCGCTGAGGTGTGAACGATTCCGGCCGAGAGTATCGCTCGAGTGAACTCTCCTTTCGCCTTCTTGTTGAAGTGAGAGACCGCCAAGCGGGCTCCGTCGGATATTTCAGTGACGACGCGAATGTAGGTTGAACGTTCCGGCCGGGGCCCGAGCGCGGCATACCCCGCCGATCGCAGGTCGATCACGAAATCCTCTCTTGAGGAAAGCGCTCGTGAAATAGCATCCCGCCAGTGCGTTCTCAGGCTGAGTCCCGGCAGGCGCGAGTCGTGCGACAGGCGGTAAGCGGGAATCGGATCGTTCGCACCGAGCAGGCCGAACAGGGCTGAATGCACAACAACAGATGTGCCAGCGAACCGCCGAGCCTCATCACTCAGCGAGTCGGCTTCGAGCGCGTCGTACAGCACTCCGGTGTAACGCTCCACAGCCGGCATGAGCGGCGAGCGGCGGATGCTTCGATTTCGGTCGATCTCGAAGCCCTGCTTGGGTCCGAGCTTCAGCGCAGCGTTTGCAGTGTCGACGCTGCGCGAGACAGCCGTCAGAGCGGCAATGGCTTGGCGACGCTGCTGTGAGAGAGCCTGAAAACTCAACGCGCCAAGGTCGAGCACCCGCGAATCGTCGCCGCCGTCGCGCTTCGTCTCAGAGGGCGGCAGAAGGAGAATCACACCGAGAGAAACGACAGCGCGCGCTCGACGTTTACCCCGAGCGGATCAACAGAGTCGAGCGTGATTCGCGCGACCGCAGCACTGGGGCCTGTCCACGCCGCGTACTCATCGAGACTCTGTTCGACCGCGTTCCATGTCAAGTCGAGGAAGGGAAGGGAGGGCTCGATTCCTTCGATGCGGCGGCGGTGAAGTTCGGGATCGGAACAGACCAGCTCGATGAAGCGCAGCTGCTCAGAAAGCCGCGCGGCGAGGTTGACCCACTGCTCTCGGGCGGGATCTACAGCATTCACAGCGTCGACGATCACGCTTCGACTTGCAGTGAGGAACGCCTCGGCCTGCATTTCAGCAACGAGGTACGCTGCAAGGCCGGTCGGTTGATCCGACTCGATTCCCGCCCGCAGAATCGCGGACTCGATCGGGTCAACAGAGACGACAGTGAAGCCGAGCCGGGCGCCGAGCACCTGTCCAATGGTTGACTTTCCTGCTCCGGGCAGCCCGGCCATCGCGATCAACATGGGGCGGCTAGGGGATGAGCTCGGCGTTGCGCGCGACCACCGTTGCAGTGTCATTCTCGAAGGAGAGGAATCCATCGTCGGCGTTCGCCTTAATGACGGCACCATCTAGCGTCGTCACCCGCACTTCACCAGCTCCAAGAATTGCCAGGAGCGGTTCGTGCCCCGGCAGGATACCGATCTCTCCCTCGGTGGTGCGAGCAATGATCTGCCTCGCCTTGCCCGACCACACTTCTTGGTCAGCAGCGACGACACTTACCGTGAGTTCGGCCATGACTAGCCGTTCTCCTTCTGGATCTGCGCCCAGCGGGCCTCGACGTCTGAGATCGAGCCGACGTTGAAGAAGGCCTGCTCTGCGACATGGTCGAATTCGCCCTTGGTGATCGCGTCAAAGGACTCGATCGTGTCCTTGAGCGGAACAGTCGAACCCTCAACGCCGGTGAACTTCTTGGCCATGTACGTGTTCTGCGAGAGGAACTGCTGGATTCGGCGTGCGCGTGACACGGTAATCTTGTCTTCTTCGCTGAGTTCGTCGACACCGAGGATGGCGATAATCTCCTGAAGCTCCTTGTTCTTCTGCAGGATCGCCTTGACGTTCGTTGCGACGCGGTAGTGGTCGGCGCCCAAGTACCGCGGGTCGAGGATGCGACTGGTCGAGGTGAGCGGGTCAACTGCCGGGTAGAGGCCCTTCGATGCGATCTCGCGACTCAGCTCCGTCGTCGCATCGAGGTGCGCGAAGGTCGTTGCCGGAGCCGGGTCGGTGTAATCGTCTGCTGGAACGTAAATCGCCTGCAGCGACGTGATCGAGTGACCGCGCGTTGAGGTGATCCGCTCTTGGAGGATACCCATCTCATCCGCCAGGGTTGGCTGGTATCCGACGGCGGACGGCATGCGGCCAAGCAGGGTGGACACTTCTGACCCGGCTTGCGTGAAGCGGAAAATGTTGTCAATGAAGAGCAGCACGTCCTGCTTTTGAACGTCGCGAAAGTACTCAGCCATCGTGAGCGCTGACAGTGCGACGCGAAGACGCGTTCCCGGCGGCTCGTCCATCTGGCCGAAGACGAGTGCGGTCTTATCGAAGACGCCGGCCTCGTCCATCTCAGCGATCAGGTCGTTGCCCTCACGGGTACGCTCGCCGACACCGGCGAACACCGAAACACCACCGTGGTCTTGAGCGACCCGCTGGATCATCTCCTGAATGAGCACGGTCTTGCCAACCCCGGCACCGCCGAACAATCCGATCTTTCCCCCCTGCACGTACGGGGTGAGCAGGTCGATGACCTTGATACCGGTCTCAAAGAGTTCGGTTTTCGACTCGAGCTGGTCGAATGGCGGCGGTTTGCGGTGGATCGGCCAGCGCTCGGTAATCTCAATCTTCTTGCCATCGATGGTTCCGTCTGGGTCAGCGTTGAGCACCTCGCCAATGACATTGAAGACCTTGCCCTTGGTAACGTCGCCGACGGGAACCGTGATCGGCCCCCCGGTGTCACGCACTTCTTGGCCGCGCACCAAGCCATCGGTTGGGTTCAGCGCGATGGCACGAACAAGATCGTCTCCGAGGTGCTGCGCGACCTCGAGCGTGATTTCGGTCGACTCTGAGCCGATCGTAATGGTGGTCTTGAGCGCGTTGTAGATACCGGGGATTGAGTCGTGTGCGAACTCGATATCCACGACGGGGCCGGTGACTCGTGCAATGCGGCCTACACCGGTGGCCTTGGCTGCCGGCTCCTTCGCACTGGTTGTTGCTGTAGCCATGAGTATTCTCTCTCCTAGTTCAAAGAACTGTGTTTGTTTGTGAACCCGTCCCTGCCGGATTCACGATGCCGAGCTCAGGGCGTCGGCGCCACCGACGATCTCGGAAATCTGTTGGGTGATCTCGGACTGGCGGGCGTTATTGGCCAGGCGCGTGTAGTCCTTGATGAGTTTGTCTGCGTTGTCGCTTGCGGACTTCATAGCTTTCTGGGTCGCAGCGTGTTTCGCTGCCGCCGACTGCAGCATCGCGTTGAACAATCGGCTCTCGATGTAGACCGGTAAGAGTGCATCAAGCACATCACCGACCTCCGGCTCAAACTCGTAGAGCGGAAAGAGGTCACCCGCTGCCGGTGCCTCAACACCCTCGACGATCTCGAGAGGGAGCAGGCGCACAACCTCTGGAACCTGCACAAGCATGCTTACGAAGCGGTTATAGACAATGTGGATCTCGTCAACGCCGCCTTCGCTAGCCGGCTGCAGGAATTTGGCAACGACAGCATCCCCGATTTCCTTCGCGGTCTCAAACACTGGGGCATCGGTGTTGCCGGTCCAGATTCGCTCCGCGTCACGGCGACGAAACGCGAAATACGCCACGGCCTTTCGGCCAACCAAGTAGTAGACGATGTCCTTACCTTCAGCGGTGAGTCGTGCCGCAAGTTCGCCAGCCTCGCGCAGAACATTGCTGTTGAACGCGCCGGCCAACCCACGGTCCGAAGAAAAGATCACGATGGCTGCGCGCTCAACGGTCTCCGGCTCTGTCGTGAGCGGGTGATCGACCGCCGAGAACGTCGCGACAGCCGAGACAGCGCGGGTCACCGCACGCGAATACGGCCCGGATGCCGCGACCCGCTGTTGCGCTTTCTGAATGCGCGAAGCAGAAATGAGCTCCATGGCCCGAGTGATCTTCTTGGTCGTCTGGGCAGACTTGATCTTCTGCCGGTAGACCCGAAGTTGCGCTCCCATGTCTGTCTTACTTTCCTTGAGTGGCTATTGAGGCAGAGCGCGGCTAGCGCTTCTGCCTGACGATTTGTTCTTGAGCGATGTCCTCTGCGGCAATCTCCTCAAATTGCTCGCTTCCGACCGAGTTCAGGGGCTTGCCCTCACCCGTCTGGAACTCGAGCTTGAACTTGTCAATCCCAGCATCGAGCGCGGCCGTGGTGTCATCATCCAGCACATTCGTGTCGCGCAGCGTGTCGAGCACCTTGGTATTGCGAGCTAGATAGTCGTGCAGTTCGGCTTCGAAGCGCAGGATGTCTTCCACCGGCACCTCGTCGAGCTTGCCGTTCGTGCCGGCCCAAATCGAAACGACCTGCTTCTCGACGGGGAACGGCGAGTACTGCGGCTGGCGGAGCAGCTCGGTGAGGCGTGCACCTCGAGCGAGCTGCCGACGGCTCGTGGCATCCAGATCGGAAGCAAACATCGCGAATGCTTCGAGCGAACGGTACTGGGCGAGCTCGAGCTTGAGAGTTCCAGACACCTTCTTAATCGACTTGACTTGCGCGTCGCCACCCACGCGCGACACCGAGATCCCAACGTCAACTGCCGGGCGCTGGTTGGCGTTGAACAGGTCGGACTGCAGGAAGATCTGGCCGTCGGTAATCGAGATGACGTTGGTCGGAATGTACGCCGAGACGTCGTTCGCCTTGGTTTCGATGATCGGCAGTCCGGTCATCGAACCGGCACCGAGTTCGTCGGAGAGCTTTGCACAGCGCTCGAGCAGACGGGAGTGCAAGTAAAAGACGTCACCGGGATACGCCTCGCGCCCCGGCGGGCGGCGCAGCAGCAGTGAAACAGCGCGGTAAGCCTCGGCTTGCTTCGAGAGGTCATCGAAGATGATCAGCACATGCTTTCCGCCGTACATCCAGTGCTGCCCGATCGCCGAACCGGTGTATGGAGCGAGGTACTTGAAGCCTGCGGGGTCTGAGGCAGGGGCGGCAACGATGGTGGTGTACTGCATCGCTCCAGCGTCTTCGAGCGCCCCCTTGACTGCTGCGATCGTTGACCCCTTCTGCCCGATGGCCACGTAGATGCAGCGCACCTGCTTATTGGTATCGCCAGAATCCCAATTGGCCTTCTGGTTGATAATCGTGTCGATCGCGATTGCCGTCTTGCCGGTCTGCCGGTCGCCAATGATGAGCTGGCGCTGGCCACGCCCGATCGGGATCATGGCATCGATTGCCTTGATACCGGTCTGCATCGGTTCGTGCACGCTCTTGCGCTGCATAACGCCAGGGGCTTGCAGCTCGAGGGCGCGGCGGGCATCCGCCTTGATCTCACCGAGGCCGTCGATCGGTGCACCGAGTGGGTCGACTACGCGACCGAGAAAGGCGTCGCCGACCGGTACCGATAGCACCTCACCGGTGCGGGTCACTTCGAGGCCCTCGACGATGCCGGTGAACTCACCGAGGATGACGACACCGACCTCGTCTTCGTCCAGGTTCTGGGCGAGGCCGAGGGTGCCGTCAGCGAAGCGAATGAGCTCGTTGGCCATGACCCCTGGCAGACCCTCAACGTGCGCGATGCCGTCGGCGGCGTCAATGACGTAGCCGACCTCGCTCGTCGCAGCCTTTCCGGGCTCGTATGCCTTAACGAAGTCCTTGAGCGCGTCCCGGATCTCGTCCGAGCTAATTTTGAGTTCTGCCATCGTTCTTTCCCTAGTGTCGTAAGAGGAATCTCGCTCGCTAGCCTGCGAGTTGAAGTCTGAGTTGGGTAAGTCGTGTTGAGACGGTGCCGTCAATGACGTCGTCGCCAATCTGCACGCGGACACCGCCGATGATCGATGGATCGACTGTGTGGTTGAGGCGGATGCCGCGACCGTACTTTGCCGCGAGGCCCTCGCCGAGACGCTCAAGTTGAGCGGCGCTGAGCGGGCTGGCGGATGTCACGCTAGCGATTGCGAGGGATGCCTCGTCTGCCACAGTCGTTGCTGCGGAGCGCAGGAGTTCAGCGATCCTTCTCCCTCGCGGCTGTTGAACAAGGTGGCGCACAATCGCAATGCTGTGTTTGCTCGCGCTGCGCCCGAGAAGGGCTGTCACCAGGGCGGCCTTAGCTTCGTTCGTGCCCAATTTGCTACCGACAGCCAATTCGAGCTCAGCATTGGAGGTCACGGCCGAGCCGAACGCGAACAGGTCGTCCTCGATTGAGGTGCCAGCAGGTACCGACCGAGCGATCGCACGGATGCCGAGTTCTTCGAGGCCGGCAAGCAGATCGTTCTGGGTCGACCAGCGCGAAGCAACAACCGTCGATAGGACTTCCTTCGCTGGCGCGGTCAGTGCAGCGAACAGCTTCACGACGAGGGCAGTCTTTGACTCCGGGGCTACCGCTGGATCTGCCAAAGCAGCACGGAGCGAAGCGGAGTTCCCGAGAATCCGACCGGCCTCAAATAACTCCTCCCCGAGAACGAGTCCGTCCTTGGCGCTCGTACTCGCGAGCGCATTTCTCGCTCCGGCTAACGCTTCCCTCGTGGCCGATCCCACTGCTAGTTCTTCGCCTTCTCGCTCGAGTCGAGATCGGCAAGGAACTGGTCGACGAGGGCTGAAGCGTTCTTGTCGTCTGACAACGACTGCCCGATCACGCCTGAAGCAAGATCGATCGCGAGCGAACCGACTTCCGCGCGAAGAGACGCGAGCGCCGATTGCCGCTCTGCCTCGATCTGCACTTGGGCATTGGCCGTGATGCGCGCAGCCTCGACACTCGCCTGCTCCTTGAGTTCGGCGAGGATCTTCGCGCCGTCTGTGCGGGCTTGGTCGCGGATTGCCGCAGCCTCCGCGCGTCCGGTAGCGAGCTTGGCGGTGTACTCGTCAAGCGCGGCTGCTGCCTCAGCTTGAGCGATCTCAGCCTTGCGGATACCGCCTTCGATGGCCTCGGCGCGAGCGTCGAGTGTCACCTTGATGCGCGGCAGGAATAGCCGCCAGAACACGAACAGGATGATTGCAAAGCAGACTGCAGACCACGTGATGTCGTACAGTGCCGGCAGCAACGGGTTCGGCTGCTCACCCTCGGCAGCGGCCAGGATTGCGGTAAGCATTCCTGCCTCCTTTTTTAATAGTCAGGTCTAGGCGGGGAACGGTATGAACGCGACGGCGATCGCGATAAAGGCCAGCGCCTCGGTGAACGCGATACCGAGGAACATTAGACCGGTCAGACGTCCCTGAAGTTCTGGCTGGCGCGCAACCGACTCCACAGTCTTGCCGACGACGATGCCCACCCCGATTGCTGGGCCAATTGTGGCGATTCCGAATGCAACCGGAGCAATGTTTCCGGTGAGTTCAGCGAGGTTCACGAGTGTTTCCTTCCATGGTGAATGCCCAAACGGATGTCGGGGCTTGTGTTGGTCAGTGCTCTTCAGCCAGCGCAAGCTGGATGTACACGGCGGTCAAATAGGTGAAGACGTACGCCTGGAGGACCGCAACCAGCAGCTCGAACACGGTGAAGATGAGTCCGAATGCCAAGGTTCCGATACTGAACAGGCTGTACCAGCCGCCAGCCGTGAAGAGGAAGAACTGGGTCGCCGAGAAGCAGAGCACAAGAAGCATGTGCCCAGCGACCATGTTCATGAGAAGACGGATGGCGAGCGTGACCGGGCGGAGAATAAAGGTCGATAGAAACTCGATCGGCGTCACGATGATGTAGAGGTACCACGGCACGTTGGGCGGAAAGAGTGAGTTCTTGAAGAACGCGCCGGCATGTTTCTTGATGCCCGCATACATAAATGCGACATACGCAACGATCGCGAGCACGAGCGGAAGTCCGACGACGGAACTGCCTGCGATGTTAATGCCCGGAACGATTCCGGTGATGTTCATGCCGACAATGAAGAAGAACATCGCGGTCAAGAGCGGCAAGAACCGCTTTCCGTCTTTTGCCCCGAGCGCTCCCTCGACGATGTTCTTCTCGACGAAGGTCACCGCGAACTCCATGACCGCCTGACCGCGCCCCGGCACGACCTTCATCGCGCGTGTGCCGAGCCAGAACAGCAGGATCAGGACCGCAACAACGAAGAATCGCACCAACATGATCCGGTTGATCTCAAACGCTGTTCCCTCGAAAAAGATCGCGGGAGGGAAAAAGTCGGATAGCGAAGGACCACTGAAACCCCCGTCGCCGGTTCCGTCATCAGTGACGGCGGTTACGAGGTGGGTGAGAGCGTGATGTAACAGCGCTGACTCCAGAATCGGGGCGTGAAATTACGCGGCGATGAAAGTTGTGGTTGCGCGTCCACCATATCAAGAGAACGAGTCCCCAACGAATCAGAGGGCGTCCACGCCCTCGGTCGGGGCGGCAGGGAGTTCAGCGTCGCCGACGTATGGCACCCTGCTCCTCACAAAGGCGACGACATCCACGATAAGGCTTCCGATCACCGCCGCAAGAATCGCCACGAAAAGCACTCTGGGCTCAAGGAACGCTTGATCGCGCAAGAACACCATGATGACGATGAACACCACGAACTTGAAGAGCCATGCTCCCAAGATGATGCCAAAAAACAGCACACTTGTTGGCTCATCCGCCGTGACCCTGTTCGCGATCATGATGCTCGCGGCGGTAAATCCCATGAAGATGGCAGTGACCCCTGCGCCAATCAGCGCGCTGAGGAGGCCTGCCTGACCGGCGACGAGGTAGCCAATCGCCGAGCCGAACACTGCCATGGCCACGGCAAGGATCAGTCCGTAGACGAGCGCTCGTCTCAACATGCTCGTAGTTGTCATCGGGATTCGCCTTCCGGGAGGGTGAGCAGCTTGGCCGGGTCTGCGTCTTCTTCTGAAGCAGCATCAAGGCCGTCGAATTTCGACAGTTCAGGTTGCACCGTGGTTAATTCTGGTGGCGTTGACTGGGCTACCTGCTCAAGTCGCTTTCGACCGCTGAGTGGCGACAGCGTGATGATCGTGCAAGTGATCAGACCGATCAAGAGGATGCTCGACGCGAGGTACCACGGCATGAAGACGAAACCTAGGCAGCCGACCGAGACCACCAAGGTCCATCCGTAAAAGATCAGCACGGCGTGCAGGTGAGAGTGGCCCATGTCGAGCAGTCGATGATGCAAGTGCTTTCGGTCTGCTGTAAATGGCGACTTGCCTGCGCGCAATCGGCGCAGGACTGCCAAGGCAAAGTCGAGTAGCGGAATGATGAGCACAGCGAACGGCAACAGAATCGGGATGAATGCTGGAACGAAGTACGCCGTGTACCGCTCTGGCTGAGCGATGACACCCGGGTCGACTGTTCCAGTTACTGAAATCGCTGATGCCGCCATCAGCAGTCCGACGAGCAGCGCGCCAGCATCACCCATGAAAAGGCGCGCGGGGTGAAAGTTCAGCGGAAGGAATCCGATACAGGCGCCAATGAGCACCGCGGTCGTGAGCGAGGCAAGGTTGAAGTAGTCGGTTTGCGCCTCAAGCTGCAGGAGGTAGACGTAGATAAAAAAGACGCTGTTGGAAATGATGGCGACGCCAGCCACCAATCCGTCGAGCCCGTCGATGAAGTTGATGGCGTTCATCACCAACACGATCGCAAGAATCGTAATGATGAGCGAGAGGTACGGCGAGACAATTGTTTGGCCGCCAATCGGTAGCGTGACGAGTTGCACACCCTGCCACGCCAACAGGCCAGCTGCGACGACTTGCCCGGCAAGCTTGGTGGTCCAGTCGAGATCCCAAACATCGTCGGCGACGCCGATCAACACGATGATGAGTGAAGCGCCAAGAAGCCCGAGCACTTTGCCCGGCTCCGCGAACACGAGGCTCAATTGCGGGATCAGGGACGCCACTCCGAACGCCACCAGAATCCCGATGAACATTGCAACGCCGCCGAGCCGCGGTGTCGGTCGAGTGTGCACGTCTCGCTCGCGAATCTTTGGGTACAGCCGGTATCTGGTGCTGAGTTTCCAAATCACCAGAGACAGCACGAACGTCACAATCGCGGATACGCCGGTGACAAGAACGTAAAAGATTATTCGCATTGGTCGGCTCCGACCAGTTCGCGGATGTCACTGGCTGGGATCGTGCCGTCGCGCACGATTCGAAGTTTTCCTTCGAGCGCGAAGAGACCCGTCGCATCCACGATCGTCGATGGCACCGTGCCGCCCTTGCCATCATCGAGGTAAGCGCTCACAGACTCCCCAAGCATTGACTCAGCCTCGGCGGCCGTTGTCGCAGCCGGCTTGCCGGTCAGGTTCGCGCTTGAGACGGCCAGCGGACCGGTTTCAGAAAGCAACTCGAGGGCAATTCTGTTACTCGGCATTCTCAAGGCAACGGTGCCACGCGTTTCGCCGAGATCCCAAGCTAGGGAAGACCTCGCCGGCACGATGATTGTCAGACCGCCAGGCCAATATGCGTCCACGAGGGTGCGAACGACACTCGGGACACTTTCGGCGAGCGCATCAAGGGTGGGAATGCCTGGAATCAACACCGGCGGTGGCGCCTGGCGGGTTCGTCCCTTCGCCGCAAGGAGCTTCGCGACCGCCTCAGCATTGAAGGCATCCGCAGCCACGCCATAGACCGTATCGGTCGGCATGACGACCAGATCACCTCGACCGATCGCTGTTCTTGCCAGCCGCATCCCGATAAGAAGTTCAGCTTCGGCCGAGCAATCGTAGATGGTGGCCATGACCCAACATCGTACTTGGCAAATGTGCGTCAGACTGGGGAGGCAGTGGACCACTACCGTTTGACCCTCGACATCGCAGTACCGGACGACGCAATCTCAAGGTCAGCAGAGGGCAACAGGTGAGCCTGCTCTTCATCTTTGACATGGATGACGTGCTATACGACTACGACTGGCGAACGCGCATGGCGGACATGACGGCGATTACTGGCCATGACCTCAACGAGCTTCGCAGACGCTGGTGGCACGACGACGGCGAGTGGGCGGCAGAAGCCGGCCGCTACGGCTCCCCCGAAAACTATCTCGAGCAGTTCAACCAAGCGATGGGGATGCGGGTGGACGAGTCCGATTGGGTTCGAGCGCGAGCAGACGCGATGCATGTCTGGCCTGACTCGCTGGCCGCCGTGCGCCGGGCATCCGAACTTGGAACGATAACGTTGCTCACCAATAACGGGCCGCTCGCATCGAGGCACTTGCGCACCATCGCACCAGAGTTGGTCGAACTCTTCGGCGATCATCTCTACACCTCGAGTGACTATGAAGCCCGCAAGCCGGAGCCCGTGGTGTTCGAGCGTGTGCTCGATCGGTACGGCATTGCTGCCGAGAACGCCTTCTTCGCTGACGACCGTTTGGAGAACATCGGCGGTGCTGAAAGCCTCGGCATCACGAGCTATCACTTCGGATCATCAGCCGGGATGCTCGCAGCAATCGAGTCGTTCGCGAGCCGGAACGGCTGACGGGGACCGCGGTGCCCTCGGCAGGATTCGAACCTGCGACCAAGAGATTAGAAGGCTCCTGCTCTATCCCCTGAGCTACGAGGGCGGACGCCCTACGATACCGCAGGCATCGCCCGCGGCCCCGAGCCTGCACCTTGAGCCATGAACACCCCACCCTGCGGTCGAAACTGAGGCTATGACTTTGTGGCGTCGGTAGAATTCCCTTATGGCTTCTTCCCCTGACCTTCTCGTGTGGATTGACTGCGAGATGACTGGACTCGATATCACGGTCGATGAACTCGTCGAGGTCGCGGTGGTTGTCACCGACTATGACCTCCGTGCGCTCGACGATGGTTTCAGCGTCGTGATCAAGCCGGACCGGTCTGCGTTCGACAACATGGGCGATTTTGTGCGGGGGATGCACGAATCGAGCGGCTTGCTCGCTGAAATCGAGCACGGCGTCACTCTTGCTGACGCCGAGTACGCGGTCAACGAGTACATCCTGTCCCACGTTGCAACGGCAGGCACTGCACCAATGGCAGGCAATACCATCGGCACTGATCGCACGTTTCTTGCCAGGTACATGCCGCGCGTCGATGCGCACCTGCACTACCGGAGCGTCGACGTTTCCTCCATTAAGGAGCTTGCAAAGCGGTGGTTTCCGCGCGTCTACTTCAACGCGCCAGCCAAGAACGGCGGGCATCGAGCGCTTGCGGACATCCTCGAGTCGATTCGGGAGCTCGAGTATTACCGCCGCGCGGTCTTCGTCGGTGAGCCCGGCCCAACAACGGAAGAGGTGCAGTCCATCGCGGCCGAGGTCGTTGAAGGGTTCGCTCCGCGGTTGTAATACACTTATCAGGCTGCGTGAGCCGTCGAGGCTTTCGCTCGGCATGGTGGGCGTAGCTCAGTTGGTAGAGCGCTGGCTTGTGGAGCCGGATGTCGCGGGTTCGAGCCCCGTCGTTCAC
>ENA-ORBV01010923-ORBV01010923.1-microbial-mat-metagenome-genome-assembly--contig:-NODE-10923-length-14388-cov-9.772762_pt1 | contig 14388 bp, 14 predicted proteins | sample MGYA00237777_ERZ505514 | MGnify/ENA primary metagenome ERZ505514 (study PRJEB26160, sample SAMN06269048) | microbial mat metagenome | isolation source: Oligotrophic lake microbial mat | place...
GCCCAGGCCCTGCCTGCGCTCGCCGCGCCGATGCGCGCCCTGTACGGCCCCGACACCGCCGTGGTCTACGCGCAGAACGGCATCCCCTGGTGGTACTTTATGGGCCACCCAGGCGAGCACGCGGGGCGCCGGGTGGAGGCGGTGGACCCCGGCGGGCTAATCGCGGCCCACACCGAGCTGGAGCGCGTGATCGGCTGCGTGGTCTATCCCGCCGGCGCAATTGTGCGGCCCGGCGTGATCCGCCACATCGAGGGCAACCGCTTTACGCTCGGCGAGCTGGGCGGGGCGCGCAGCGAGCGCGTGCAGGCCCTCGCCCAGCTGATGCTTGCCGCCGGACTCAAGGCGCCCGTGCGCCCCGACATCCGCAACGAGCTCTGGCTCAAGCTCTGGGGCAACCTCTCGTTCAACCCCATCAGCGCGCTCACCCGCGCCACGCTGGACCAGATCATCGCCGATCCGCTCACCTACGCTCTAGTCACCAGCATGATGGCCGAGGCGCAGCAGGTGGCCGAGGCGCTCGGCGTGCGCTTCCCCGTAAGCATCGAGCGCCGCATCAAGATGGCCGAGGAGATCGGCGCGCATAAGACCTCGATGCTCCAGGACATCGAGGCGGGCCGGGGCACCGAGGTGGACGCGCTGGTGGGCGCGGTGGCCGAGCTTGGGCGTCTGGTGGGCGTGCCGACGCCCCACATCGACGCGATCTACGCCAGCGTGAAGCTGCTCGAAAAAGGCATAAAGTGAGCGCGCAGCACCGCATCGCGCCCCACGCTCCCCGCCCCCGGCCGGGCTTCCTGGCGCGAGCGCTCAACCCGGTGGATCGGCTGGTGCAGGCGATCTACAGCATTCTGATCGTGCTCACCTTTACCCTGGCCGCGCAGGCGCTCTACGCCGAGGGGGCGTTCTCGCAAGCGAGCAGCGAGGTGAACTGGGTACGCCAGCTGCTGGTGGCGACCTTTGGCTGCGCGCTGGCCTGGGGCCTGATCGACGGCGTGATGTACATCCTGGCCTCGCACTTTGAGCGCGACCAGGCGCAGCGCCTGCTCCAGATGTTGCGGGATGCCAAGAGTGCGGGGGCGGGCCGCGAGCTGACCGCGGAGGAAGTCGAGGAAAGCTACGCGGCCTTTGCGGAGCTGCCTGGGCGACAGGCGTTGTATGACGCGATGTACCGCCAGCTGCGCGACGTTCAGCTGGAGCCGACGCACTTGCAGAAGCAAGATCTCAGCGGTACTTTTGGTGTGGTGGTGGTTGCCGTTGGCACCGCACTGCCGATGCTCGTGCCGCTGGCGCTCTTGCAGGGCGAGCCCTGGCTGGCCGTGCGCCTCTCCAACCTGATCGCCTGCGCCATGCTCTTCTGGCTGGGCTACAGCTGGGCGGCCTACTCCGGGGGGCGCCCCATCTTCACCGGCCTGCTGCTGCTGATTGTCGGCCTGGGCATGGTGGCCATCGCCATCCCGCTGGGCGGATAGGAAGGCGAGCGCCAGTCGCCAGGCCCTCACCCCAACCCCCTCTCCCGGAGCGGGCGAGGGGACTTCCGAAGGCGCCCTGCTGCGAACTCCCCTCTCCCCTTGAGGGAGAGGGGCTGGGGGTGAGGGCAGACAGGCGACAATGCAGCAGCTGTTCCAGCCCAGTCGCCGGGCTGATGCAGCAGGATATTCCGGCGGTACAATAGAGCCATGACAACCGACAGCACAGTGCTCCAGGGCGAGGCGTCCGCCAGCGACGCGCCGCCCCTCGACAAGCGGCAGGTGCGCCGACGTGTGTTCGGCCTCGCCGCGCCCGTGATCGGCGAGAATCTGCTCCAGACCATGCTCGGCATCGTGGATACGCTGCTGGTTGCGGGCCTCGGCGCCGTGGCCCTGGCCGGCGTGGGCTCGGCGCTCCAGGTGATCTACATTCTGCTTGGCGCCCTAAGCGCCCTGAGCGTGGGCGCATCGGTGGTGGTTGCCCAGGCCGTGGGCGCACGCGACTTCGCCAAGGCCAGCCGCTTCGCTCGGCAGACCCTGATCTGGAGCGTGATCATCGCGCTGCCGCTTACAGCGATCGGGCTGCCGCTTAGCCCGGCCCTGATCGGCATCTTTGGACTGCCGCCCGATGTGTCCGCCGTGTCGGTGGACTACCTGAGCGTGACGATGGGCGCGATCGCGACGCTTACGGTGATGCTGCTCGCTAGCGGGGTGCTGCGCGGCGCAGGCGACTCGCGCACGCCCATGCTCGTGACGCTGCTGGCCAACGTGATAAACGTGGTCCTAAGCTGGGCGCTGATCTACGGGCACTTCGGCCTGCCTGCGATGGGCGCGGTGGGGAGCGCGTGGGGCACCGTGGTGGCGCGGGCCGTGGGCGCGGTCATCCTGGTGGGCGTGCTGCTGCGCGGGCGCAACGGCGTGCGCGTGTGGGGCGGATCGTGGGTGCCGGGGCTGGCCGCCATCGGCGCGGTGCTCGCCATCGGCCTGCCCACAGCCGTCGAGGAGATGCTGGTGATCACGGCCTTCGCGGCGCTCACGCCGATTGTGGCAACGCTCGGCACCGAGTCCCTGGCCGCCCAGCGCGTGGTGATCAACATCCTCTCGCTCTCGTTTCTGCCCGGCATCGGCTTTGGCCTCGCGGCCACGGCCCTCGTGGGCCAGGCTGTGGGCGCGCGCCGGCCCGACGAGGCCCGCGCTGCGGTGAATATCGCCCTGCGCTGGGCCGTCGCGTGGATGGGCAGCCTTGGTGTGCTGTTCCTGATCTTCGCCCGCCCGCTCACCGCGCTTTTTGGCGACGATCCGGCCCTGGTAGATGCGGGCTCGGCCGCGATTATGGCTGTGGTGCTCACCCAGCCGTTCTGGGCCGTTACCTTCGTCTACGCCGGGGCCCTGCGCGGCAGCGGCGACACGCGCACGCCCCTGCTGATCACCAGCGCGATCATGTGGCTCGCCGTGACCATCGCCTTCTTCACGGTGCGCCTCATCCCGCAGCTCTGGGCCGTCTGGGCGGCCTTCCTGGTGGTCGGCCCGTTCGAGGCCTGGCTCTACTGGCGCGCCTGGCGGCGGGCGGTGCTGATTCGCAACCCCTGAACGCTAATGCCTGCCGGCAGCAGTGGATGTCGCGCGGCGCTCAGCACTCAGCACTCAGGACTACTTCACATGTTCTACCTCGGCTGCGCTGTCTGGGCCTACAAGGACTGGGTGGGCGAGCTCTTTCCGCCTGGCAGCAAGAGCGGCGACTTTCTGCGCCTCTATAGCCGCAGGCTCACCACGGTCGAAGGTAATACGACGTTTTACGCCGTACCCAAGCCAGAGATGGTTGCGCGCTGGGCCGCCGAGACGCCGGAGACGTTCCGCTTCTGCTTCAAGCTCCCCCGCGACATTAGCCACGCCGGCCCGCTCGTGCCGCAGCTCGATGCCACCCACGCCTTCCTGGAGCGCCTCGCCCCGCTCGGCCCGCGCCTCGGCCCCTGCTTCCTCCAGCTGCCGCCCGGCTACGGCCCCGCCCAGCGTGGCGACCTGGCCCGCTGGCTGGCCGCGTGGCCGCGTGAGCGCCCCGTGACGGTGGAGGTGCGCCACCCCGACTGGTACGCCGAGCCGTCGGAGTCGGCCCTGATGGAGCTGCTGGAGCTTCACGGCGCGGGCCGCGTGATCATGGATGTGCGCCCCATCCGCCAGGCGAGCCGCGGCGGTGAGCTGCTAGAGGACGCCCGCGAGCGCAAGCCCGACGTGCCGATGCACCCGCTGCGCAGCGGCGGCCTCGCCATGGTGCGCTACATCGGCCACCCCGAGCCCGCCGAGAACGACGCCTACCTCGACGAGTGGGCCGCGCGCATTGCTAGCTGGCTCGCCGAGGGTACCCGCGTCTACCTGTTTATGCACTGCCCCGACGAGGCCCGCTCGCCAGCGCTCTGCCGCGCCATCCAGGCCCGCCTGGAGCAGCTTGACGCCGTGCCGCCGCTGCCCTGGGGGCGCGACGAGCCGCCGCCCGCGCCGCCCGAGCAGCTCAGTCTGTTCTGAAGGGGACACGGGACAGGGCAGCGCCACGCTTCAAGATTTGCACAATTGTCGCCGCCGTGGTATACTCACGCCGTTCGTGAGCATATGACCCCGTAGCTCAGTGGATTAGAGCGTTTCCCTGCGGAGGAAAAGGTCGCGCGTTCGAGTCGCGCCGGGGTCGCCATAACAGAGACCAGAGCCAATCGGCTCTGGTCTTCTTTATTGATTAGGGCGTAAAACCCAGGAGCTTCAGCCCTGGGATATACGCCCTTCACCCGCTTGAGCGGCTTTAGCCCAAGTAGCACGGACTTGCTATGTATGCGGTGTTAGGGTACTATGAAAGCCATGCGCAAAGCTTTCAAATACCGCATCTACCTCGCGAAGGGCCAGCGGCGCATCCTTGAGCAACAGCTTGAAGAAAGCCGCTGGGTGTATAACGAACTGCTTGCCGAACGCAAGCGGGCGTATGCGGAACGCGGCGAGTCGCTGCGCAAGTACGATACGCTGAACCTCCTCCCGGTCTGGAAGCTGACGCGCCCTTCCATGAAGCTTGTCCATTCCCAGGTGCTCCAGAATATCGGCATACGAGTCGATCTGGCTTTTCAAGCCTTCTTTCGGCGGGTGAAGGCGGGAGCCGAAGCAGTCGGTTTCCCGCGCTTCAAGGGCTTCAGTCGCTACGATAGCCTCACCTATCCCCAGTATGGAAATGGCGTGCGCTTGGAGGGTGCGCGACTCATCCTCTCGAAGGTCGGCGCGGTGCATGTCGTCTTGCACCGACCGCTGGAGGGCACGCCCAAGACGGTCACGCTCACCCGCTCGCGTACCGGCACGTGGTTCGCCTGCTTCTCGTGCGAGACCGAGGCCGCGCCGCTGCCGCCAACGGACGCCGTAGTGGGTGTGGATGTGGGACTGTCGTCGTTTGCTACGCTCACCGACGGGAAGAAGATCGCGAACCCGCGCTTCCATCGGCGCGATGAGGCCGACCTGAAGCGTGTCCAGCGGCGCAAGGACGCGGCCAAGCTGGCGCAGGACTGGCTCGAGAACGCCAAGCAGAAAGCCATCCTGGCCCGTATCCACGCGCGGATTGCCAACCGGCGCAGCGACTTCGCCCACAAGGAGAGCCGTAAACTGGTGGATGCCTATCAGGTGATCGTGTTTGAGGATCTGGCTCCGATGGAGCTGGGCCGAAGTCGCGGGATGCGCAAAAGCATCTTGGATGTGGCCTGGACGCAGTTCATTCAGATGACCGTTGCCAAAGCGGCAGAAGCTGGGCGGCGTGTGATTCTCGTGAACCCCAGGAACACGACCAAGCGGTGCTCGTCCTGCGGCGAGCTTGTCCCCAAGACGTTGCGCGTGCGTGTCCATACCTGCCCCCATTGCGGGCTGGTCTGGACAGGGACGAAAACGCGGCGCGCAATATTCTGCAACGGGGACTCCTTTCGCTCAGTCCATGACGCTGTGGGATGGGGCGGCATCCCCTTGAAGCCCAGCAGCTTTAGCGCTGGGAGCCGTCACTGCCAGAGTGTTGCGAGCAGCGACGGATCGAGGTTGCCGCCGCTGAGGATCACGCCCACACGGCGACACTCGGGCGGCAGCAGCCCGCCCAGCACGGCGGCCAGCGGCACAGCGCCGGTCGGCTCCACCACAAGCTTCAGGCGCAGCAGCAGCAGGCGCAGCGCGTCGAGGGCAGCCGCATCGCTCACCACCAGCACCTGCTCTACGTGGCGCTGCATGATCGGGAAGGTGAGCACGCCGGGCGCGGTGGTGCGGATGCCGTCGGCGATAGTGGTCGGCGGCGCGATGGTGACGCGCACGCCGCGCTCCAGCGACTGACGCGCATCATCGGCGCCCTCGGTCTCCACGCCGAACACGCGGATCTGGGGCCGCAGGCCCTTCGCCGCCACCGCGCAGCCACCGATCAGCCCGCCGCCGCCGATCGGCAGCACCAGGGCGTCCAGCTCCGGCACCTGTTCCAGCAACTCCAGGGCAGCCGTGCCCTGGCCGGCGATGATGTGCGGGTGGTCGTAGGGTGGGACCACCGTCATTGTGCGCTCGTCGGCGATGGCCCGCGCGAAGGTATCGCGATCTACGGTGGCGCGCTCGAAGATCCGCACCTCGGCCCCGTAGCCCCTGGTGGCGGCCAGCTTCACTGGGGGCGCGTCGTCGGGCATGCAGATGATCGCGGGCACGCCGAGGAGCTGCGCCGCCAGGGCCACGCCCTGGGCATGGTTGCCGCTGCTGAAGGCCACCACGCCGCGCCGCCGCTGCGCGTCGTCCAGCCGACTGATCGCGTTGTAGGCCCCGCGAAACTTGAAGGCGCCGCCGCGCTGAAGGTTCTCGCACTTCAGAAAGATCTCGCGCCCCGCCAGCGCGTCGAGAGTGCGGCTTGTGTGCACAGGGGTGCAATGAGCCACGCCCCGCAGCTGCTCCGCCGCCGCGCGCACATCGCCCAGGTCTATCGCCAGCTGCTCACCCATTGGTGCTCCTTCGCTAAGATTGCAGATTGAGCGCAGCCGGACGTGCTGCGCCAGAGAGTATAGTACGCGCACCGACCACAAAGGCCAACACCAGACGCCCGCAGGGGGCAAACGCTACCCACACCCACGCATCGCCGTCGCTGTCCGACTATGAACGAGCTTAGAGCAGATGCTGCTCCTTTGCCTCCGCCCTGGGCCTATAGTGTGAACGGACCGATAGCCTATGGGCGCCGGTAACGGGGCGCTGCTAGGATGCTCGTAAGAGCGCAACTCGCTCTGCCCCGACACAAAAAGCGACCCCAGCACTACACTAGCAAGCAGACAATGACGACCACCACAGGCACATCCCTCTCCGAGATCTTGGAGCTCGCACAGGCGGCAGCGGCGGCTGGCGACACCACCCGCGCCCGGCACGACTTTCGCAATCTTACCGAGATCGACCCGACCCTGCGCGACGGCTGGCTTGGCTATGCGGCCTGCACCAGCGTGCTTGCGGAGCGCAAGGCGCTCTTTGGCCGCGCTCTGGAGCTTGATCCAGCCAGCGCCGAGGCAATTGGAGGCATCGCCTACGTAGACGAGTTACTCGCGGCGGGCAAGCTGCTCTGGCCCAGCGAGCGCGCGGTGAGCCTGGAGCCGCTGGCTCTGGCGCTGGCGCTGCCGTTACAGCTGCCCCTGGTGGCTGAGCCGGCCCTGAGCCCGGCGCCTGCTGCGCGCAGCGACTTCACGGCCCTTGCGGCGGTGGGCCTGATCAGCCTGGCGACGATGGGCGTGCTCACCGCGTGCGGCATCTTCGTGCTTACGAGCTTCTGGGGCTTCCTGCTGGCCTTCCTGGCTGGCCCTGCCGTGAGCGAGCTCGTGGTGCGGCTGAGCGCCCGCCCGCGCAAGCTAGTGGGCGGGCGGCGCGTGCAGATCGCGGCGGGGCTCGGCATGTTCCTCGGCGGGCTGGCGGCTATGACGATCGGCGGGCTGCTGATCCAGCTGCTTGGCGTGCCCGTCCCGTTCGAGGCCGTGCGGATGGCGCGCAACATCGGTGTGGCCACCGACACGATGACAGTGCTGCTCAACAACCCCGGCCTGCTTGTATTCCTCAGCTCCGCTATGGCGGCGACCGTCTACCGGATGCGGTAGATACGACTCAGCCCTCCCTCCTGGCCTGCTCCTTGCAAGGAGTGCGGCTAAGGGGGGAGGGCTGATGATTCCAACGCGGCCGCATGCGCTTCTGCCCTATCGCACATCCTCACGGATACTGCGCAGAATAGCATCGACATCCAGGCCGTCCGCTTTGGCAAGGCGGATCTGCTCCAGCAGACGCGCCTCGGCGTCGCTCTTGCGGTACTGGGCATCTGTGAGGCGACGCTTTTCGTCTTCTACGTCCAGCGCGCGATCTTCCTTCGCCTGCGCCTCAGACCACTCAAAGGTTCTCTGCCAGAAGTACCCTGCCTCGCGGAAGAAGAGCGTAAAGATCCCTGTGGTATCAACCGGGCCTTTGCTCATGGCGCACTCCTTTGCTCCTATGGCTCTCCAGGTATTGTATGACGTGGGAGTTAAAAAGTCAACGCGGGGCGCCGCTTATATTGCAGAATCACAGCCAGGGTGCTATACTTGGCACATCGCTTATTTGCATATATGCAAGAGTAGCGGGCGCAGGTGCTGCTAGGACATGGCTCTGGCGCCCGGCCCCTCCGCCGTGAAGGAGCCGCCGATGACGACGTTACGCCCCCTGACGTCGACCGCCACGGCAAGCCGCCGCCGCTTGCTAGATCTGGGCGGGCAGGCCGTGCATCTCTTCCGCTTCGGCGCCCCAGCCGAGCTGGCCTACGAATACTTCCTCGACATCCCAGCCGTCTTTCAGCTGCTCCCCGACGCCCTCGACGTGCGCACATACGCCCCGAACCGCTACCGGCTCACGGTGGGCGCCTCGGATGGGCACGGCCACAGCATGGCAGCGATCTTCGATCTGCAGGCCGAGCTTGACCCTGGGCGCTCGATCAAGGTGTTCCCCGCCGCCGACGGCCCATCTGTGCAGGGGCGCGGCATGGCCTTTACCGGCGCCCTGGTCGCCGAGGCGATTTTCCTGCCAGACGGCGCCAGCAGCGCGGTGGAGTACGCCGTGGATATCGAGATGAGCATCCCCATCCCCGGCGTGCTTGGCCTGATGCCGATGCAGTTTCTCCAGAATCTCGGCGAGCGGGCCATGGAGTTCAAGATGACCCAGATGATCAACGGGTTTACCCGCGCGATCAACGCCGATTTCAACGCCTGGATGGTCGGCGAGGCCTAGCCTCAGCGCACTAGATCAAAAAGCAAAGCGGCGACGGATAACCCGTCGCCGCTTTGCGTTGCCCAATCCAGTAGCGGCCGCACGCGCCTGGCGGGGCCTTAGGGCTGTGTGGAGCCCACCGCCCGCTCGGTCTCGCCGATCATTGCCTTGAAGGTGACCGTGCCGAGCGTGACCAGGTCGCCCTCGTCGATGCGCTGCTGCCCGCTCACTGGCGTACCGTTGACAAAGATAAGCGCCTTAGGGTCGAGGGGCAGGATGAACCAGCGACCCAGCGCTACCCGCAGCTCGGCGTGGCGCGGGAAAATCTGGCGGTCGTGCATCACTACATCGCAGCGTGCGTCGGAGCCGATCAGGGTGCTGCGCTCAGTGAACAGCGTGGAGTCGCCCACGCGCGAGCCAGAGATGCCAATAAGCGAGAGTGCCTTCGCCATAGCTGGGCCTTCTTGAGTGAAAATTTTGTCTGCCGATGGGCATGACAGTTGTAGCACCGACACGCCTGCGTGTCAAGGTGAGCGCCCAAGCCCCATGCTATAATCCTCTCCGAGGAGGATTCCCATGCCCGCATCCGACAGCGTCCAGCGCGTTCGCATCTACCTCAGTCGGGACGACCAGTGGGAAGGCGGGGCGCGCTACCTCGCGCTGCTCGATCTGCTCCGCCGCTCCGGCGCTACCGGCGCCACAGCGCTCCAGGGCCTCGCCGGCTTTGGCCCCGGCCAGCGCTCGCGTCCCGGCACACTTGATCGCCCCGACCAACATCAGCCCGTCGTGGTCGAGTGGGTTGATCGCGTTGAGCGTGTCGCCCGCCTGCTGCCGCTGCTCGACGATCTCATCGGCGATGCCCTCGTCACCGTCGAGGATGTGCCCGTCTACCGGGCTCTGCTGCGCGCCCGCGGCCCCTTTGCAGTGGACAACTCCGTGGGCGCGATTATGCGCAGCCCCGCCCCATCCATTCTCGCCGACGCCCCGCTCAGTGCGGCGCTCGCCAGCCTGCGCGCCGACGAGCTCGCCGCCCTGCCCGTAACCGACGCCGAGGGCCGCCTGGTGGGCCTGATCACCGCCCAGGAACTGGCCTGGCGCGCTGGCCTGCGTCTCCCGCACCGCCTGCTTGATCGGCTCGCCCCCGCCGAGCGCGACACCATGCTCGCGCCGCTTGTCGGCCGCGTTGCCCAGGACGTGATGAGCGTCGAGCCGCGCAGTGTCGGAGTGAATAGCCCCATCCCCCAGGCGCTCGTCACCATGGTCGAGTGGGGCTACGAGCAGGTGCCCGTGGTGGATCGCGCGGGGCGCCTGGTGGGGCTGCTCGGCCACGACGATGTGCTGCGCGCCGCTGTTGAACACGCCGCCGAGGCCGAGGCTGGCGCGGTGCGCGACGCCGAGCCGCCCACCAGCGTGCGCCTGGTGATGCAGACCGCAACCCACCAGGTGGTCGTCGGCCAAACGCTCAGCCTCGCGCTGGCCCAGTTGCTCGAGTCCCCTGATCGCCCGCTGCTGGTGGTAGACGCGGCCGGGCGCCTGGTGGGGGCGCTGGAGCTCGTGGGCATCCTCGACGGCCTCCAGGGCGAGGAGCGCGCCGCGCTGCTGGCCGCGATCCAGCGCCCGCAGCCCACGCCCGCAGCGGCGCTCCCTGGCGCTGGGCAGCGCCTGGAGGGCTTTGTCACCCCGGATCAGCCAGCGATTGAGCCGGAGGCGACCCTGCTCGCCGCTGCGCGTCGCCTGCTGGAGCTGCGGGCCGAGCGGCTGGCCGTGGTTGATCCCGAGGGCGTATTGTTGGGTATAATAGCGCGCGGCGGGCTGATCCGCGCCCTGATGCAGCAGAGCGACTAGCGGAGCTTCCGGGAAGCTTATGAAAACTTTTCTGATCACCGGCGGGGCCGGCTTTCTCGGCATCAACCTCGCTCGCTATCTCCTGGAGCGCGGCCACAAGGTGCGCACGCTCGACATTGCCCCCTTCGACTACCCCGAGCGCAGCCGTGTCGACGTGCATACCGGCGACATCCGCGACAAGAGCGCGGTGGAGCGGGCCATGCAGGGTGTGGATCTGGTGATCCACACCGCAGCCGCACTGCCGCTTTACAAAGCCGCGGACATCTTCTCCACCGACATCGATGGCACCCGCAACGTGATCCAGGCGGCCCACGAGCGCGGCGTCGAGCGCTTCATTCATATCTCCACCACGGCGGTGTACGGCATCCCCGACCATCACCCGCTGCTGGAGAGCGACCGGCTCGATGGGGTTGGCCCCTACGGCGAGGCCAAGGTGAAGGCTGAGGAGATCTGCGCCAGCTACCGCGAGCGGGGCCTGTGCGTGCCGATCCTTAGGCCCAAATCGTTCATCGGCCCCGAGCGCCTCGGCATCTTCGCCATGCTCTACGACTGGGCCAAGGACGGCAAGAACTTCCCGCTCCCCGGCAGCGGCAAGAACCGCTACCAGCTGCTGGATGTGGAGGATCTCTGCGCGGCCATCTACCTCTGCGCAACCATTGACCCGGCCAGCGCCAACGACACCTTCAACGTGGGCGCCAAGGTCTTCACGACGATCAAAGCGGATTTCCAGGCAGTGCTCGACGCGGCGGGCTTCGGCAAGAAGATCATCAGCTTCCCGGCTGCCCCGATGACGGCCGCGCTCGTGGTGCTGGAGCAGCTCAAGCTCTCGCCCGTCTACAAGTGGGCCTACGGCACGATCACCGAGGACTCGTTTGTGTCGGTGGAGAAGGCCGAGCGCACGCTCGGCTTCAAGCCGCAGCACTCCAACCAGGACGCGCTGGTGCGCAACTATAAGTGGTACGTCGCGCACCTGAGCGATTTCCAGAATGCTACCGGCGTCTCGCACCGGGTGCCGTGGAACCAGGGCATCCTGAAGCTGGCCAAGCTGTTTTTCTAGGGAACAGGGCACTGGGAACAGGGAACAGGGCAGTATGCAGCCAACCATGCTTTCGTCGGTGGAGATGTGCGCGGGCGGCGGTGGCCAGGCCCTTGGGCTGGAGCAGGCGGGCTTTGCGCATGAGGCGGCGGTCGAGATCGACGGCCATTGCTGCGCCACGCTGCGCCTGAATCGCCCCGCCTGGAACGTGATCGAGGGCAGCCTCACGCAGTTCGACGGTAGGCCCTACCGGGGCGTCGAGCTTCTGGCCGGTGGCCTGCCCTGCCCGCCCTTCTCGAAGGCCGGGAAGCAGCTCGGCAGCGAGGACGAGCGCAACCTCTTTCCCGAGGCGGTGCGGCTCGCCGACGAGATTCGCCCACGCGCCATCATGATCGAGAATGTGCGCGGTATCCTCGACGCAGTGTTCGAGGACTATCGCCTGTATATTGCGGGCGAGCTGCACAAGCTCGGCTACCAGACGGGGTGGCGCCTGTTCAACGCCTCGGAGTTCGGCGTGCCGCAGCTGCGCCCCCGCGTGGTGTTTGTGGCAATCCAGCGCGAGCTCCACGACTATTTTTCCTGGCCGACAAGCGCTGCCACCGCCCCCACGGTGGGGGAGACGCTTTACGATCTGATGGGCGCGCGTGGCTGGCCTGGCGCCGCGATCTGGCGCGAGCAGGCGAATGAGATCGCCCCTACGGTTGTGGGCGGCTCGCACAAGCACGGTGGCCCGGATCTTGGGCCAACACGGGCGAAGCGCGCATGGGCAAAGCTAGGCGTTGATGGGCATGGGGTCTGGGACGAGGCGCCCGGCCCGGAGTTTGTGGGCATGCCTCGCCTGACGGTGCGGATGGTGGCGCGTCTGCAAGGCTTCCCCGACAGCTGGCAGTTTGCTGGGCGCAAGACCGCCGCCTACCGCCAGGTTGGCAACGCCTTCCCGCCGCCCGTGGCGCGCGCAGTTGCCGCCCAGATTCGCCAGTGCCTCGTTGTGCGGCGGCTCTACCCGGCGCAGGTAGCCGGATGAATCCTCGCGCCGCGACGTTTTTTGCCGAGGCCCGGCGTAGCTTTCATGCCGCGCTCCTGCAAACAGTGCTCCGCACCGATGCTAGGGGTGTGCCGACTAACGCCGATAAAGACAGCGCGGCTAGCGTACGGATCGCAACAGGCATTATGCAGCGCCTTGGTGCGGAGGTTATCGGCGCACGGCTGGCCGGGCAAATGGCGGGAACGCCCTTCGAGACCATCTGCAAGGAGTATCTGGAGGAGGTTTTTCCACGCCTTCAGCATTTACGACCGGGCAGTTCGTCTATTAGTAAAGGCGTGAGCGGTGGGCGCCTTGCCATTGCGCAGTTCGAACAGTACGCGCATCTGGCAGCGCTCGATGCAGCAGCAAAAGCCAACCCCGAGCTAGCCGCCGCTCTTGGAAGCGATTATCTGATCAAGCCCGATGTAGTGGTTATCCGTCATCCTGAGTCTGATGCAGCCATCAACGCCAACGAGGTACTGGTAGGCGAAGATGAAGCTCTGCTCACCAGCCTTCGTAGCCGTAACAATGCGCGCCCCATCTTGCACGCGAGCATCTCCTGTAAATGGACGCTGCGCAGCGACCGGGCGCAAAATGCCCGCTCCGAGGGTTTAAACCTGGTGCGCAATCGCAAAGGTCGGCTGCCGCATATTGTTGTTGTCACAGGTGAGCCGATGCCGAGCCGGATCGCCTCGATTGCGCTTGGCACAGGTGATGTGGATTGCGTGTACCACTTTGCGCTCGCCGAGCTGCAAGCAACCGTGAAGGCGCTTGGGTACTATGATGCCGAAGATATGCTGAGTATTATGATCGACGGTAAACGGTTGAGAGACATTGCGGATCTGCCGCTCGACCTGGTGGTGTAGCGCTAGGGCTCGTAGCGCTCCAGAATGCGCTGGATGAGCGCGCTGGTGGAGCGGCCATCGGCGTAAGGCAGTAGCTGCACCTGGCCGCCGTAGCCGAGCACGATGCGCGCCTCGGGGAGCCGGGTGAGGTCGGGGTTGTCGCCTGTGCCCGCTGCGTAATCGCCACCCTTGACGTACAGATCGGGGCGCACGGCGCGCACCACAGCCTCGGCGGTGGGCTGCTCAAAGATCGTCACGTGGTCGACGCAGCGCAGGGCGCTGAGCACAGCAGCGCGGTCGGCCTCCGGCACGATGGGGCGCAGCGGGCCTTTGAGCGCGCGCGTCGAGGCGTCGGAGTTCAGCGCGATCACCAGCAGATCGCCGAGGGCGCGGGCGCGCTCCAGGTAGCCCACGTGGCCGGCGTGGATCAGGTCGAAGACCCCGTTGGTGAGCACGAGGCGCCTGCCGCGCACGCCCCAATCCTCCCGCAGCGCGATGAGATCCTCAAGCACAAGCAGCGCCATGTGAGCACCTCGTAGGGGCGCCCCATGTGGGCGCCCGCCCCGTCTTCTACGTCACAAAACCTGTTTGCGATACGGCGAGCCGAGCACACAGAGCGCCGCAAGGGCCAGGGCGACGACGAAGGCGGCGCCGAAGAGCACGGGGGCCACGGCGGGGATCAGGGCGAGGCCAGGGCCGACGAGGGCGGCGACGAGCAGGAAGAGCGTGGTGAGCGGCAGGCTTTGGGCGTGGGCGATCCAAAGGCCGCGGCGCCAATTTCCCCGGCGCAGTTGCTCGCCTGCGCAGCGGCCGATTGTGGTGCCTGCGGCGGAGATCAGCGTCCAGAGAAACGCGGCGATAAAGAGGTTCCAGGCCTGCGCGGGCTGCGCCCAGCGGAAGGCGCTGCCGCCGATCGCGCCAAGCAAGGCGCTTACGGCC
>ENA-ORBV01010924-ORBV01010924.1-microbial-mat-metagenome-genome-assembly--contig:-NODE-10924-length-14388-cov-5.225002_pt1 | contig 14388 bp, 18 predicted proteins | sample MGYA00237777_ERZ505514 | MGnify/ENA primary metagenome ERZ505514 (study PRJEB26160, sample SAMN06269048) | microbial mat metagenome | isolation source: Oligotrophic lake microbial mat | place...
GCAAATGGGTATTTGACATAAAAAGAAATGGTGTCTTTCAAGCAAGAATTGTTGCAAAAGGATTTACTCAACAGCCGGGATTAGACTACTACCTCCAGCATAGCCTGGTCCTCAATGACATTACCTTCCAAATCTGGTTGACTTGTGTCCTCATTTGGCACTTGCAAACCTTAGCATTCAATGTGGAGACGGCATTCCTTCATGGTTGCTTTTGCCATGGTGAAGAAGTGTACATGAATTGCCCCCCTGGCATGGTGCATCAGACAGATGAATGTTTGCTTTTGTTGAAAACCTTACATGGTTTAATTCAAGCTGCAAGACATTATTTTGATTACTTTTCCAAGATCCTCATTGACATTGGCTTCCAACAGAGTCCTGCAGACCCATGCCTGTTTCTTTTTAAGAATGCACTGGGCCTCATGTGGTACTAGTAATTGCATGTGTGGATGATGTTGGATTGGCATACTCTTCTTATGCCCTGGTTGGATTTCTTTTTTCTGAATTGAAGAAAAGAAAAATTAATTACAGCATGGAAAATGACCTCACAGATTATTTGAGCTGTGATTTTTTTTAATAAATCCAGGACCAAGGCATGGCTTGGCCAGCCTCATGAAGAGATGGCTTCTAGTTTCAAGAGGGCTATGAGCCATTGGTTTTTTACAACTGAAAATGTTAATTTCCTTCCACTAGCTAATTTAATAATTAGATAGCTGACAATGACAGAACCAATAGCTATAACCGTATGGATGTCTTCTTTATGTCATTACCCGACTGTGTTTGTCTTTAAAGCAACCTTTTAGCTAGTCTAGTTGTCAAAATATTGGTTTAAACATCGGCTGCGCGATTTGTTTTAGTGGCACCAAAGGCACCAGGTCATGTAAAAAAGCTGAGAATCAGTTTCTGTTGGATAAAAGTGGATCAACACTGTGCAGGGCTCTTCATTAACCATGTTGGAAGCACCGGAAGCCCTCAAGGGCATGATGTCTCATGCATCTGGCATGATAGCTGCTGGCAAAGGCAAGATCAAAATCCAAGAAGCGATGAGAATGGTTGGGTTTGATAAGGCCCAAGAGGAGACCATGTCATTGTATCAAAAAATTAGGCGACTGTCCCAGCAGATGGTTGTTATTGATAAGCGTTCTGTTGCAGCAGTTGTACGGCCAGTGCAGCAAGGAAGTGGTGACACCGTGACCTCAACACTTAGCAGTGCAGAAAGAACAAGTGGGGGCACCACCCAAAATGGATCCACAACCACGAGTGGCGATGTTGACACAGAAGCCAATGATAATGACATGGAGACTGAACGGCCTGTCCCTGCTCCACGATGTTTGATGGAAGTGCCGCCCAAAGTGCAAGAAGCAGAAGGCAACAAAAAAAGAAAGGATGATGATGCTTCAACAAACGCCTCATCCAAATCCAAACAAGAAGTGTGTTCGACAGGGTTCAATCAACATGTCGCCACTAAAAAGAGGACCACGCAGTCGGTGCATTTCCGAAGCCAACACTCGCATCTCTCAAGTGGCCATATGCTACTTATCTGAAACTTGAACAAGCAGAAGCCAAAACTCAATCTTCAACAAAAAATATGGCAAAAAGGGTGAACGCATGCGTCAATGCTGCCGGTCACAACATAGCCCGGGTTGATTTGACACGGAAGCTCAAACGAGACACAGTCGATCTCTTTGATGTGGGAAAGACAAATGTCATGGAGCATTGGCGCCTTCAATGGACTACGGATCAGAGCCGGAACCTTGATCTTTGGTTCACAACCTTTAAGTCCCAGTTGATTGATTTGTGCTTTGGCCGTGAAGCACAGCCGGAGGACGATGTTGAAGGGGAAATCGTTTTCTTTGAAGGGCAGTTGGATCAAATCATCAACCTGGATGAGACAGATGGATCTTTGGATAACACTTGCGGCAACAAGGGAGGTCATCCCCCTGTTGTGTTCTGTGATCCCGATCTGCCCAGCGGAGCCAAGGCCGAGAACAAGAGTGGTTATTCCTCAACAGTCGTTTGTGGATCAACTGCTGCCGGGGAAGGACTACCACCTCACTTTCAATTGAGAACGCTTTCCCAAAGCGATGACACTCAAAAGACATCAGTAGATTGGTTGATCCACGCTGTGGACGCAGTCAGAAAGTTCGGTTTTAAAGCTGAAAGAGTCGTTCCAACAACCTTTGGAATGAACAAGAAGGGAGGAATGAATGCTGTTGAACTTGATAAGTACATACAAAAGGTCATTCTACTCCTTTACCCAGATGTTGCAGATGTTCCCGGCAAACGTGTGTTGTTGAAGCTTGACAGTGGACCAGGGCGCATGAACCAGTGTTAATGCTGTTAAACTTGTAGCCTAACCCCATAGCAAAAAAAGGGAAGCGACTTCTTCTTCAGAAAGCAGAGATGGAGGCTCGTGCAATTTTAACCACTCAAGGCCAATTGAATGCCGACTCGTACAAATTGCACAAAGTCAAGACCATCAAACTTTTATGCAAGTGGAAGCAAATTAAGACCGACAACCTCACAAGGAAAGAACAATTGTTTGACTTGTGCATGGCAAACCCGGAGCCACCACCGCGTGAACCATGGACAGAAGAGGAAGAACCCAACCTTCAAAAGCTTCAGCAACGTGACATGCCGCTGCATAAACTCATCTTGGTGTTACAGCAAGGCAAATGGCTGTTGCCACATCCAACAATGTTGCCCGTTTGGACGGTGAAACTCGCCAGAAACTGCTCCAATCTCTTGCAACTTTCGATCGAGATCACCCCAGCAGTCCCTGAGTGCATTGTGGGTAGTTTAATTTAATGTTTAGTAGCACTGATAGCCCAAAAACCTGGCCATTATCGACTATTTTGATTATTTTATTAGAAGATTTTGATTCAAATCGCTTAACCTCTTTAGCAGTTTGGTACGAGCCATTAGGGATTTTACAACTGAATGCACTGACGAGGGTTTCGAGCCATAGGCTGCGTACAATCCTGGCACTAGTCTACGTGTGAAGGCATTAACCCTCTTTAAACTAATGCTTCTTACAGAAGTGGTGTTGGAATTTTATTGTATTTGTTGAAGCATTCTAGAATTGATCTGGGAAACCCTCTCTGTGAGAGAATTGACAAAAGTGTTGAAATCTCCCACTCTGCTTGCTTACAAAGAAATGTTGAGGATCATTAAATTTGTACTTGACACAGCAACCATGGGATTAAAACTTGTTCCTACTTTTACCAAAGGACAACTTGAATGGAGACTTCTTGGAGCCAGTGACAGTGATTGGGCCAATGATAAAGACAACAGAAAGTCCATTATGGCTTTCATTTTATTCTTGAATGGCATTCCTATTCTGTGGCGATCTAAGCAAGCCAGCATTGTTGCTCTGTCAACTGCTGATGCTGAGTACATTGCTTTGAGTGAATTGGCAAAAGAAATCCTCTTTGTGGTGCAAATTCTTCACTCACTTGGCATTCCTGTTCAGACTCCTATTACAGTTCATGTTGACAACATGGGAGCAATCTTCATGTTTGAGAATGCTTGATGTCATTCTTGATCCTGTCAGCATCTTAAGAGGACTGAAGGTGTCGGAAATGTTGTTCTTGGCTGGGAACCAGTTGAGTGTCTTGGTTTCGGAAATGGCAATATGCTTGAGCAATATGCGAGGGACGTTGTTGTAAGGTAAGCAATGTACGACCACACGAATGCAATCAGCAATTGTGTTTTTCTTGCGTTCGACTGCAGGAATGTGTTTCCCAGAAGGAGCAAAGTTAGGCTTGGCGTCTATGTTGTCTTCAACGTCTTCGAAGAGAGGAGCAAACTCAATGTCGGATTCAATGGATGTGACGTAGATGGTTGCGCAATTGGAGCGACGGAGGATGTTGTTGAGTGATTCGTAGATGCTATCAGTGGTGCGGTTCTTGAGTGGGACAAGGGCTCCGTTGTATTTGATGCGAGAATCAACAGTACTGAGAATGGGCATGCCATTGATGCACACGGCATCAAGGTAAACGGTAAGGGGGCTCACAGAAGTGTGTGAGGCACATGGGATTTCAGTGACATCGGGGTTGCGAATGCAGGGGGGGGGATGTGCCCTTGAGATGGCTGCAGTTGGGTCTGAAGATTTCAACGGCCCAATCTACATCCTTGGCTAGGACTGGACAGTTTTGGATGCAACCTCCTCAGAGAAAAGCTTTGAGGTTAGAAATGGGGTTGCGGCCGGTGCCGTGGAAGGCAATGCATGCTAGTTTGGCATCTTCCTGCTCGTGTTTAGTGTACAACTTAAGGTTGTCAGCCACTCTGTTGAGCAGGAATTGGTACTCTGTTTCATCGTCGGGAGACAGACTTGGGTTCATAAAGAAATGATAGGCAAAGGCATCGTCAAGTAGAGCGGTAGCTTCCAGCATTTATTGATCATTGACCATGATCCAACCATACCCCCACATTCAATCCACACTATTTTGACCGCACTTTGCTTATTATTGTGGCAGAGGTTAGCAGTGTGTCCAACAACAAAAATCCCAAAAATAGATTTGTCATATTAATTATTAAAGTATGCTATGTCCAATCCCACCTTTTTAGTCTACCTAGGTTATGGTAAACAGCAAAGAGTGACTGACATAGTAAATTATTGGAATTGTTTCTAAGGCTAGTGCTCTGGAAACAAAATAGAAAATAATTTCTTTTGTTGGTCCTCACAGTGCTTCTAGAAATGTATAATTGACCTTAATATTTTCTGCATTTTTGGGTTTATAGATTTTGTTTCTTTCATAGTGTTGGGGTTTACGCACGGGTACCCATAAGCTGTTTTTACTGCTAACTATGGCTAAAATTGTATTAATTGGTTTTAGAACTTATTGCATTTTTAAATTAACATAGTAACAGTTGACATTATCAATTTTGTCAGTAGTTATGGTAGAGACATGCATTTGTGGACATAATGTTTTGTACTTTGCATGGTGTTACAATGTCTCTTTTAGACATTCTTCTCGTAATTGATTGATTTACAAAGCTTAATGTTTCATTGTTTTTGCTGCAAAAAGAGGTAAAGAGGCGCAAACTGTATCTAAATCATGCTAGTACCTAGAGTATTTGGTCACTACTTATTTGGCATTTACAATGTGGACATTGGTGTAACTTACATGTTTATGACCTTTTTGAAAAAAAATGGGCAGTGGGTATTTCTGTTAAGTGCAAGTACCAGTGTTCAGGGCAACATGGCCTGAATTGGTTTTTAGACGCATTGCTAATCCAATCTTCAATCAAACTTCTCCTCCTTCCAACTTCTCTGGCATTGCATTGCCTAGCAACCTTCTATGCTTCCCTAATGACTTGGATAACCTATAACTTGTTAGCTTTCTTGATGTTGCTCATGCTCATGCTCTGCACACCTGCCACTCCACCACTGGCTATTTCTTCATGCTCTGTGGTGGAATCATTTTCCCCTAGGGATGCACTGACAACCTTGCCTTGGGACAATCAATCTGCTATCTACATGATCAAGATTCCTGTTATTATGGAAATCTTGCACTCCATCAATGTCTAACACTGTGTCATGTAAGACTAGAAAGATGTTGGTGACATTGTTATGACATTCATCCCTGTTGTCGTCAACCCACCAGGTGACCTCACAAATCCAATCGGATAGATCCTTCAAGAGTTCCATTCTTGTAGCGTTATGGGGGATTGCTAACTGGTGTTTGTTGCATTTTGTTTGCTTTTTTGAAGACCTCTGTGGGGTCTGTTACCTAGCTTTTTGGGTATTTTTTATTTGTTTAGGACACCGTTAATCCTCCTTTCCTGCAATCGCACAATTTGTTGCTGACCCTAATCACAACATGCATGGAATGTTGAGCAGGGATGGCAAGAGATGTAGGTTGCGGGGGGCACAGAATGGATGGCTACAGTCAGGCGTGTCTGACCAGCATACCAACGACGCCACGACGCCGAAACTCCAACATGGATTTTGAAGTAGAAAAGCTCACTCTATTTCTAATATGATATTTGTTACCAACAATATTGAGTTATACTAGTTATTGCTGCCACTAGCTAGTAGACAGGGGAGAGTCCCCTGACAACGCCATGCAGCGGTGCATCTGGCGGTGAACAACCTTCTTTCTCGCCAATGGCAGCGACGATTCGTTTTGATCTAAGTGTCCTAGCGGAAATGTCCTAAACAGGATAAACCAACTATGATAAAGCTACAACAGCAGGCTCTCCCAAATGCAGCGTATCCGTTCCACATCATAAACAAAATTGCCTGTCTTTCAAGGAACTCTCTATCTGGTAGTAATTTTCGTCACGCTTTGGGATCCTCTTCCTTTTGCTCAAGCTGCTCTGAGGTCGATTTTTTTTTTATAATGTAATCCATATCGGCATCCCTACCCTCCTCAACGAACTTAACTAGCAGGTTAGTCTCTACCCATGTGATTAGCTCCTGTACCGTAAAAACCCCATCTTTGTTATCATCCTGTTGAATTAAGAAGAAAAAATAAATACATAAGTAACACAAAAAGCTTGCAAAAACATGAGAAGCCATCGAAAGGAAGCTTTTACCATTTGGTGAGCAATTTCTAATGCTTCTTCATGCGTGATCTTTCTCTTCAGCACCTGTTGAAGAACCTCAGCAATTTCATTTACAGACAAAAGCCCGTCCATATCCCTGTCAAGCATGTGTAGCCTATCGCCTATTTTTATCTCAATGTCAGAGATCTGAATTTCGATCTTATCCACCATCGACTCAATTCTTCTCTTCAACCTTGCAACGACTGGATCCTCCTCGACATCGTGCGGAGGCGACACGGTTGCCTCTTCTCTCGTTAATACTTTTTCCTCTGGCTCCTTAGACTTAGGCACTTCGACTGATTTCTTCGCGTGCAACGACTGGATCCTATGTGATTTCTCGGCTGACATAATCTGTTCACTTCTTCCTTTTCCCTTGATAGCAGAAGCGTCATCGGAAATTTCAGCTTGCTCGATCCATGCTTCTGAGACTTCGACCGATTTTTCATCTTGAAGAGCTGCTTTGATCGATGCAAGGTCCGCTCTCTCTTTACTAACAGGATCAGCTGAGACAAGTTGGGAAATTGCTTCCATTTCTGATGCTGAGAGGTCTTCGTCCATTTTAGCCGAGTCCTTTTGTATCTTGTCGGGCGTCTCTGCGTCAGAAGTTGCAATTGGACTTGCAAGACTTCCCGTCTGGTAGTCTGACTTCTTCGCATCTGGGGGGGCAAATTCGGAATCGAAAAATTCTATCTGTGGAGCCTCTTCCGATGTCTCTTTTTCCTTCTTCGCCTCCTTCTTCGCTAACTCTTTTTTCTTCGCCGCAGCCTCTTCTCGTTCGGCTTGCTCTTGCTCAATCAATTCGTTTTGCTTCATCAACACTTCGAGCTTGATCTTCCTAACGCCGGGGTCTGACAGCTTCTCTTGTGATGTCGCGACATCCAGAATGACTTCGTTGACTACTTCCTTGTCCAAGCCAGAAATAGCATCGGCAAGACCGGCAAGGCTCTTCGTTCCATCATCTGGGTCATTTTCGTAGATATCTTCCTGTAAAAAGAATGTTCGACTCATAATAAGCAGAGATGTTGGAACGTTTTGTTTCACGCTCAAATCTAACCACTGCTGCAGTGCTCGTTTGTAGGCATCTTTGCTTAGACCCGTGGATCGCATTCCCCGCTCTTGGCATGCTTCTCTAAGCTCCATTTTCGTTAGAGAATCGATTCCCTCCCACAATATTCGTTGGTCATCCTCTTGCAAGCTCCTCATACGATGGCGCAACTGGAACCTCAAGAAAGCGTCAGAGCCGTAAGGCGGAATTCCCATGTACCTACACATGTTGATAAGTTGCATACGCGGCATATTGTCAAGAGTCAAATCGTCTTTGAAGTTTTGTGCATATCGTACGATGACATCGTTGGGGATGATCTCACCATTACGCGCTTTTTCCATGAACGACAAAAAGGATGCAGCACTTTGTTCTTGCATTTCTACAACGGAACCTTCTACATTTTCTCCTTCTCCAGATTCTTTGATCTCTTTCTTCAGGTTTGTTGCAGATTGCTTCTGTTCTTTGGCCAAATCTTCCAGAGTCCTGCCGTCACGAGGATTGAAGAGCTAGTTAGGTAAGCGCAAACATTTTCAGATCCATTCACACCAACTGTGCCTCAAGCGAAAACTCACTCTTGAAAAAACTTAGCCATGGCGATTCGTGACTGGAGTTCGCGCTTCATATTCTCTTCTGCCTTAAGAGAGTCTTGAAATGTACTCGGTAAAAGATTAGGAAAGAGTTTCAGTGCAAATGGTAGCGCAAACTCCATCAGAGGAATGATCAAAAACATGGAAAAGGGAACAAGCCGAAAGAGATCGGATGTTGTACGTAACAGTTGCTTCCGTTCGCGTCGGGTTAGAGACGACCCTAGAAGTGTTCGTCGCAGTAAAGAACGAGCGGTCTTCAAGTCTGCCCACAAAAGCTGTGTGAAAGGCAAGCGAAGCATATAGCACAGGCGTGGAAGGCCGAAAGTAAGCCATAAATTTGCATTTCAGCAACGAAAATGGCAGCAGTCTAACTGAACGTTGGCGTATACAAGACCCATCTCAACCAAAAGGAACAACACAACAACCAACAACGTACTTTAGTACCCGCCCAGTAGTGGTCTATCTCGTGCTTGATTACTGTCTTCATATGATTCCAGGACTCTTTTACTTCCGAGGGATGGAAGACATAGTAGAGTAGATTCATCGGCAGCTTCCAAAAAAATATCAGCATGGTTTTGAGGCCGGACAGAATGGCTGGTAAAAACACAGTTTTGCTTTTCTTGTTGATTTCATTCATAACATCTTCGGGATTCATCGGACGTTGATTGAGTTCGTCGGAATGGGGCGTTGGAATTTTGGTCTTGCCAATGCCACTTCTCCCTCGCTTGCTGTTGGTAGAAAAAAATGCTAGAGTGTTCTGCTGGTAATGATTTCTATTTCGGGAACCACCGGACATAATACAATTGTGGTATTCATTGGATGCCCAAGTGGCAAGTGCTCTCCGTGCGAGGTCCGATGCCACTTGTTCTGGCGCTAAGCGGCGATTGAGAGTCAAATTGGACCGTAATCTGGAAGGTGCGTAAGAAAAACTGTTCTTGTAGTTTTGTTCTCCCCAGTACAAAGTCCGTGACACAGGACTGGCATTTGGTTTTCCTTTGATTCTAGCCAAGCTGCTCAAATATTGCACGCCAGTGCCGTCCAAAAACGAGTTTCTTGGTGATGACGAAAAAAACGGTGCCGATCGAATCGCCGCGAAAGGAAGGTCAGTAGTTTTCCTGGTATATTCTTCTTTCTTCTTCCGAAACTCCAGTACCGAACCAGCGAAGGCACAAGCTTTGGATCCTACAGCCGACCGTGTACTTTGATGCCAAAAGGATCGCTCCGCGGCTGGAACGAGCCACGATTCAAGAGCCGACGGTGCTAGACGCTGGCGTCTTGAAACGGTCCTGGCGGTCAACGTAAAGGTTCTACCCAATAGTAAGGACATGCTTGTAGATTAAAAAGTGAAATCAATCCTCTACTGTCTATTATATTTTCGCCTCTCCCTTCAATCGCCTATTTAATTACTAGAGTAATAGCTGCTATAGTAGTAGTTCCTTGGGGTAATAGTACTATTACGACAAGAAGTGGCTTTCAAGACATGCGCGTCGATATTATCTCCCTTTTTCCTTCATAACTTCAAGCCACCGAGGTTGTGTGCACTCAACAGCAGAGCTGGTGCCCTTCAGCAAGCACAATGATTTGCACTGTTTGTGTTGCGGACCTAACTGACCAGTCTTACCACCGGGGAGGGAAGCTACCAAACGAAGACCAACTTCCTTGTCACTGATGGTGTGGGGGTCAGCAAACAATCCCAGCTTGCCCTACAGCACCTGAAGTTGAGCGGAAGCTTCATCAGGCTTTTGGGAAGCCTCCATCTTGAACATGTAGAACTCAGTGATCATGTCCTGTTTGTCCTTTGTTTTTACGGAGTTGTATTTGCTATCCAAAGCAGCAAGGGCTGCCAAACTGTTGCCAGTGCCATCTGTCCATTTGTCCATTTGAACCTTGAGCCATGCCACTTTGCCTTTGGCGGTTGATCCATCAATGCACAGTTGCATGGAACTCCACATCTGGGTGTTGTTTTTAATGATCAATTTGTTCTTCAACCGGATGACCTTTGCAGCCTCAGTCTCACCGGAAGGCACAGTCTCCACATCTAGAACTTTCAAAGTTTCCAACTTGGGAATGGAGGAATTCAACACATGGGGGTTCCTGTCACAACAGCCGGAGTAAAATTTACCTCTCCAAGCAGGATAGGCTTTCGATTCCCCTGTAAAAACAGGTAGATTTTTTGTCAAATAAAAGTCTGTCATCTCGGACTAGACCAACAATCTTAATTTTTTTTTAAACAATGGAACAAAGCAGAAGCTAGCTGAAGCAAAGGCGAAGCTTTATTCTCTGTAGATGTCAATCAAATGGTATGTAGCTTCTTACTTTAAAGTATGTTGCACGCCTATTTTGACTCCAGACTTAACTTAATGATTGTGATTAAAGATCTTAAACCTTAGTAACTAAGGTCTGAACCAATGTTGAACTTAACAGTCATGAAACACCTCCAACAGGAGTTGCCTCAACACTATCGTCCTGCAGGATTTGAATCTCAAGACCTAGTGCTCAAGCTCAACAAAAGCATTTATGGCCAAGTCAACAGTCCAAAACTTTTCTATGAACATCTGTGCCGGGACATGGATTCCATTGGATTTGAAACTTCCGAAGCCAACCATTGTCTGGTCATCCACTGTGAACACAAGATAATGGTCCTAAACTATTGTGACGATCAAATTTGGCTAAGTCTGGACAACCAGCTTATCGAAGACTACGTTGGAAAATTGAAAGATCTAGGGTGCGATCTCACTCTGGAACCAGAAGGAGACATCTTCGCCTTCCTTGGAATACACTCCAAACGTCTTAGAAAGGAAATGCTCTTAACTCAAACGGGACTTATCAACAAGGTCATCAACTGCATTGGAATGGATCAAGCATCACCCAAGTCTAATCCAGCAGCATGCAAACCACTTGGCACTGACGTCGGTTGAGAACCATTGGATGAAGAATGGAGCTATCCAGCATGCTGTTGTACATTTTGTCCAATTCCAGAGCCGACATTCAATTTGCAGTCCATCAAGCGGCCCGCTTCAGCCACTGTCCAAAGAAGTCCCATGCTCAACCAGCAAAATGGATTGTTCGGTATCTCATCAAAACAAAAGGCCAAGGCATCAGACTCAAACTCAACTTAACTCAAGGATTGGACTGTTGGGGGCCGATGCCAATTTTGCCAGGATATGGTATCGGGACATGAAGGTGATCAAGATCCTGTCAGTGTTAAGTCTTGTACAAGATTCTCCCTCACTCTTTTTGGATGCCCCATCATTTGGTCCAGAAAACTTCAAACTGACATCACTCTCAGCTCCACCGCCACAGAATGCATTGCATTCAGCATGGCAATGAGAGAATTGATCCCTATGTTGACGCTCCTCCTCGAAACATCTGAACGCATGGACCTACCAGTCATTAAGAAGAGCATGGTTTTATCTACAGTCTTTGAAGATAATCAATTAAATCTCAGCTTGATCAACTTTCCCAAGATGTCTACCCGAAACAAACATTTGGCACTAAAACACCATTTCTTCAGGTCATATTTGTCGGATAAGACAAAGCAATCATCGCCAAATGCACCCCACAACTTTTCAACGGGCCAACATGCTGACCAAAGGACCACCGGAAAAGCAATGTAAGGTCATCCGCAAGCTATTTATGGGCTGGCAATTGCGTTTGTTTCTTCATCAAATTTCAACCTTGTTCTCCCAAAATTCTTGTTCCGTCAACTTGCTCCGTGCACTCCCTTCTCACCGCACACTTGCTCCATCATCCCGAAGTTAATGTTTCTCCGCAAAATTCCATTTGTCACACACTACCCAACAGAATGGCAACAATCTTCCCATGATTCAACCTTTTTTCAATCCTACAAGCCGGCCCGGCCCAATCATCCAACACTCAAAGCAGGTCGGCCCATCAATCCATACTTATCTCATTATTCCCGTCAAAGCACAACATTTTGATAACAACACAACCGTTTTGCTCCCATCATCAATCGAACCGTCCAGGATTGATGTCTTTGCTACTGAAACCACTCCGCATGTTGCTCCATTCACCGCTTCATTCGATCAAATTGATCTCATTTCTTCCTCACTTTCAGCATTTGCACGACAATTTCATATTTTGTTTGTACTGACTTCATTTTATTCTACTTCTATCATCATCAACCATGACAAAGAAATGTAAGAGCAGTGCCTTCAATGTCACTGAAGCTCTCAAGTTGATGGCAAAGATCAACACAACAAAAATCTGTCATGACAAAGCAATTCATCTCATCGGAAAAGGGTTCATTGTGGGCAAACACACCGACATCACCATGCAGATGGACTCCAAGCTCTTCACCAAGTTGGCTCCCAGTGGAGGACATACTTGTACTGCTGCTGCTACCATTGTCACTGCCGCGTGTGCCATCTTTATCAAAATGTACAAGAAGAGTTGCTGTGAAGCCAGACTCAAGCGCACCAACATGGAACTTTGGGCCAAGGAGCTCCACAAAATGCATCCCAACGCGCCCTACTTTCAAGACCAAGACAAGCTGAATCTCCTTAGTAGCACCTGGAACACAACTTTGTGCACTTTTGCTTAAGGACTCACATCTGCAAGGGTGTGCAACAATATGTATGTCAGTCAGGGATGGGCCAGCCTTGAGTCCCTACGAGCCAATCTTATGAAACTGGAGCTCACATTTCATACAAATGTCACAACTTTGGGTGGGCCATTCACCAATTCGTGCAGCATCCACAGCTTTGGCGAGCATCAACTGTTGTAGTAGATCTAGCGCAATGACTCTATATGCAAAAGCTCAGTTATTTTGAATTGATTAGAAACATCGCAAGCTCTGAAACAATCTGCTAGTGCTTTCAAGGCTCATGTTTCCAAATTGAAAGACGATGAAGCTGATGAGCTGCTAGCAGCTCTGAAAAATGTGTTGTTAGCCCTGCGTCCACAACAACAACAGACTGCGACACAATTGCAACACACCCAGATGGTGAACGCAGTGGAACAATGTAGTCCACTAGCCTAATGTCAAAAAGTCATGTCTCATTTGATTTGATTTGCATGGTAACTTAATTAGCAGCAATGGACAAATCATTGGGGTTTGGACGAGCGTCATTGTGCGTGGAGGTTTGTGGTGAAAAGAGGTGTGAATTTGCTGGTGCAAGTCTGCGTGTTTCTACGAGTCTTCCTTAAACTAGTACTGGTAGTTGTTGCCACTGATGATGCTCCAAGGTTGTCTCCACCGCTCGGCCTGGATTTCAGCTTTGATTGTCCATTGGCATTCACACAGTGCTGGTAATCAAACCTGCTAAACCCACAATGTCCCGCTAATTAAGGCCTTCCTTGCTGGCCAAATCGGCTCTTAACAGTTTTGTGGAACATAAACTTTACTCGTTAAATAATGATATTCTTTTCACCCCCCCACCTAAGTCCTAGACGGGGTAAGTACTAAACCAAGCTAGACACAATTTTGATTGGTCCAAAACAACAACATGATTCCCTATGACCCTGCCTGCTCTCAAAAACGCTTCGCATAAGTAAATTTATGTTTTGTTCATGCTGAATGACAGAAGGTCCACCCACCATGGTCTGTTTTTTGTCCCATTTCTACTGGGTTCCACTCACTGACTTAGGCAAATTCAATCAACAAACTACCCACAACACGCAGTTCTCATGCCTAAAACACTCATTAACACGCAGTTCTCACGCCTTGTGCAACAAAAACAACAAGAAAAACAACACCAAAAACTCCTACAACTAGGTCACTTCGTTAATCTACTTAAAAATGACATTTAGTTGCATCTAATGACAACTAAAGCTAACTGACTATGCAAGAGACACAAATGCTATCAAAGGCAACTAAAAAGGTAACTAATTAATGGTAGTTGTAAAAGCTATCTGCAAAAAGGATCAAATGTTGATGAAACGCTGGGGCGTTTGCAGGCTGCTCTAAGGTTGTTTGCCAAGAATGGAGACCCCTCCAGTGGATTGTTGACTTCAACAGTGATCTCATGTTCTTGCAATGACTTTTTGCAATCCAATTGACAATTGGTGGCTCAAGAAGTGGCATGGTTGGTCAGCGTTTTTGCTCCATTGTGAAAGTCAATTTTGTGCTAATTTTGTTGTTGATTTTGAATTTATGAGATTGATGCATAAGGAATCAGGTCAGCGTTTTTTTTAGAGCAGGCAGGGCATGGAGAGCCAGGCCAACCAAAGAGTTTGGATTCAAAT
>ENA-ORBV01010925-ORBV01010925.1-microbial-mat-metagenome-genome-assembly--contig:-NODE-10925-length-14383-cov-18.094086_pt1 | contig 14383 bp, 13 predicted proteins | sample MGYA00237777_ERZ505514 | MGnify/ENA primary metagenome ERZ505514 (study PRJEB26160, sample SAMN06269048) | microbial mat metagenome | isolation source: Oligotrophic lake microbial mat | place...
CAATGTCTTGATATTTTTTTACCCTCTCTTATAATTTCAGAATGCAGATTATAAGTTGTCCATGCAGTTTTATTTTCGACTGATGAAGTTAAAAATCAAGGGTGTTAATTCTTTTAAAATCGCTAGCTGTGTTTGTTCGAATCGCTTTTCGAATAAGTGTGTCCAAATTCCAAACCTGGCCATACTCGACCAGTAAAATATCGGCCGTACAATAGTTTTTCAAATTAAGTGAATCTCGATTCGATAAAGCCTCAAAAAAATCAATAACAGTTTTCTGTACAGCCTGCTGGCCTCTTGTTAACGATTGTTGAGCTTGCACTACTCTTGAAAGAGAAAGTACAAGGATTAAAAGACTTATTGCTTTCATTCTTTTTTGAAGGATTTTTTTGTTATTGTCGGTCGCTGACCAACAAAGCTTAAATTACTATTAATCTTTTTAAAAGTCCTTCTGGATCTTGTCTATTATCCCACACTAGAAGTACCTTAATATGTTCAGGTGAGTTTCGATAAAATAATGACACAGATTTGTGAATAAGCAGTTGACGAAATTCACTTTTTAAAAAACCAGGAGCAAGTTCAGGATTGCTTTGAATTTGAGCTATTCGATAATCCAATTGATTGAGAAATTCATCGACTACTGATCCATTCCATTGCTCGGCTAGGAAATCAACAGTTTGCTGAAGTGATTTCAGGGCAACGGGCGTCCAGATTACTTTTTTCACTATCTACCTAACAAAGTTCTAGAGTTAGTATGCTCAAAACAGTCATCCTCTTTAGCTGAATCTGAAATTTCCAGAAGTTTGACTATTTCCTTGGGTAAATCACTTAAAGATTTCTGCCGAAAAACCTCTACCTGATCGATAATTGATTCCTCGGTGAGATTAGTAATCCAGTTTATCAATGCTATTTTCCGCTGCTCTATTGTCATAAAGTAAATCTACTAAATCTGGTCACTTCAAACAATGAATTAAGGTAGCGGGTCAGGCGACCCGCAACAACAAAGGGAAAAGCTCCATTAATTCTCGTTCCTTATTTTATTCTTATCCCCAGTCTAATCGGTATTAAAAATGCTTGCTGAGTTAATAACAGTCCAGAACTAATATAAACACTAAAATTGTTCTTCATCTTATAACTTATTCCTCCGCTCAATTCAAACATCACGCTTTGTTGCCCATTTTCATACTGATTCCAAATATGATTTGAACCAATTTTTAGATTGATCAAAGGGGTTAGCTTTGACTTCAAGGGTAGATATTGTAAGTCACTAAAAATTGAATATCCGTTTATTCCTTCAAAATTTAAGTAGCCAATTCCTAAACCTATAAATAATTTATTATTCAATGATATCCCATTTATTATGTCTAATGATAAACCGTTTTGCTCTTCATTAAGATTATAACCTTTCCAATTCGGTCCAGGGTCAACGTCAACCGTGGTATTCTGAAATCTAAGAGTTGCAATTTCAGCCCTCAAATTGTATTTGATTTGTCCACTTGTGTAATGTGCGAAATGGATAAAGAATAAAAAGAATAAAAAAAATAATAGACACCTCATTTTATTAATATCAAAATAAATTATAGCCAATTACTTTTTACCGAGTGGAAACATATTCGTCATTTATATCACTATCCACGAAGTCACTCAATCGCTATCAACATCAGAATGTAACAATTGTTGTTAAATCCCCTTTAGCAATTCCATCAGGCATATAAACCCGCCCAAAATATACGTATTTATGTTAGTGTTAGTCTGCCACTCACCCCTTCCACTCCACACCGGTGTCTTTCCAACTACGCGAGTTGGCAGAATCAATAACCGCTTCGCATACCTTTTGGGTTTCCAATGCATCCTCAAAAGTAGGTGCACACGGTTTTCCAGTTTCTAAACATTTTAAAAAATCTGCAACCTGGTGAATGAAACTATGTTCGTATCCGATACCTAAACCCGGCACCCACCACTTATCCATATACGGTTGGTCGCCATCAGTAACATGGATGGAGCGCCAGCCACGCACAATGGATTCATCGCGATGATCGAAATATTCCAATCGGTTTAAATCATGCAGGTCCCACCGAATGGAAGCATGCTCGCCATTGATCTCAAATGTATATAAGGCCTTATGCCCGCGCGCATAGCGGGTAGATTCAAACAACCCTAAAGATCCATTTTCAAAATGGCAATGAAAGAGACACGCATCATCAATACCTACCTTCTGCACTTTGCCTGTTAGCTGATGCATGCGATCTTTAATAAATGTTTCGGTCATAGCCGATACATCTTTGATGCCGCCATTCAACCACATGGCCGTGTCAATGCAATGCGCCAGTAAATCACCGGTAACACCAGAGCCTGCAACCTCAGCATCCAACCGCCAAAGTCCTGCGCCACCTTGCGGAAGATCTGCACTGATAGTCCAGTCTTGTAAAAAGTTAGCGCGGTAATGAAAAATCTTTCCGAGTTTACCAGAATCAACAATTTGTTTTGCCAACGTAACTGCCGGAAGTCTGCGGTAGTTATACCACACCGTGTTGGGCACGTTTGCTTTCTTTATTGCCGCCACCATCTTCTGGCCTTCAACTAAATTTCGTGACAACGGTTTTTCACACAAAATCATTTTGCCTGCTGCTGCGGCTGCAATCGCAATCTCAGCGTGTGTATCGTTGGGCGTACAAATATCAACGGCATCAATGTCAGTGCGCGCTATCAGTTTCTTCCAATCGGTTTCAAATGATTCGTAACCCCATTGTTCAGCAAACGCTTTTACTTTGTCTTCACTTCGCGCGCACACCACTTTCAATACGGGTTGATAAACCAGATCAGGAAAAAAATTACGAATGCGGTTATATCCGTTGGAGTGCGTGCGGCCCATAAATCCGGTGCCGATCAATCCTATTCTAAGTTGTTTCTTGCTCATAGTGTAATGTGTTTAATGTTAAAATTAGTTAAAGCCACAGGCTTCTGGCTACTAGCTTCAAGCTGTAACCACCAAACTAGTGGCTTGCAGCTTGAGGCCTGAAGCTATTCCTGCCAGCCATGCGCCTCGCGCACCTTAATCATGGTAGCAAGAATATCATTCCACGTCTGCTGACGATTCATTACTTCATTGGGGAACATACAACCATCCCAACAGATATGTTTTAATGCTTTGGTGAGTTTTCCATTTTCATCGCGCAACCAATAGCCAGCATCATGAACGATATCTAATTTTCCATTGGGATCTGTTGCCTGACAATGACGACCGGTTTTATCATGCGATCCTGAACCAAACACGGAGCCATCATTCTGTGCCACATGGAAATCAAGTGTCAATGGACGAAGTGCTTTGGTTAATGTTTTCAGGGCTTCATTTAATACATTCTTATCCTTCCAATCAAAATCCTTTGGCAGTAAGCGATCTTCCGGACTGTTATAACCCATAGTATATAATAGTGTATGCGCCATGTCTGCCTGAAAGCCCATGTTCGGTCGATCAACCATCTCCATGGTATTCAGCATTGCTTTCCAACTATGCATACCGCCCCAACAAATTTCACCTTCGGCCGCAAGCTTCTCGCCAAAATCTGCCGCTACATCACAGGCTTCACGAAATGTTTGCGCAATTAGTTTTGTATTGCCTACCGGATCGGCCGCCCATTTTTCTGGTGAACTTGCTGAATCAATGCGCACCACTCCGTAAGAGCGAACGCCTAACTCACCTAATCGTTTTCCAAACTCGCACGACTTGCGCACCATGTCAACAAAAGTTTTTCGCTCTTCTTTGGTACCCATAGCAGGGCCACCCCAGATCGGTGCTACTAAACTTCCTACATTAAGCTTGAGTCCTTTTAATTTATCAGCAAGCTTCTTGGTATCGTCATCGGTAAACGTTTCAAGATCGATGTGTGGTCCAAAAAGTCCGAGGTCAACGCCATCGAACTTAACACCATTGACTTCCGCGGCAGCGGTCATCTGCAACATGGTGTCGAATGGAATGGCGGGTTCTGAATCAGGACCTTTTCCTACAACACCCGGCCAAGTGGCATTGTGAATTTTGGGATAATTATTCATATAAAATGATTTAAGATTTACAATTTATGACTCAATGTTGTTTAGTTAACTCTTTTCTCTAAGACTTCACCCCCGACCCCTCTACAAAAGAAAGGAGTGACTGAACTTCTTAGATCGAAGGTGGTTAGAAAATAACAAAACTGTTTGATTCAAATAATTTTGTTCCATTAGTTATTGGATTTTAATCAGTGAATCTGTGGCTATGTTCTGCATTTATAATTTCATATCAGGATTGTTTGGACCAAAGTGTTTCAACATCACAATCGGATCGGTTGATGATGCATTGGTAATCTTCACTCCTTCCTGCGCGGCTTTCTCTGTAATAAAAAATTCATCGTGCGTAAGTTGTCCATAACGAATTAGTGCCGGAGTTTCAACATCCCACACACCCATCTTACCGTGGCCTTGCATCATGATAATGCCATACGCAGCGCTATCTTTTATTGTAACTGTTGCTCCCGGTAACACAGTAAGTTCTTTTGCACTGAATGCATCCGACAGATAACAAACCCAGTTTTCTATGTAGCTTTGTGCTTCCATTTCTTTTACTGAACGTACAGGCTTCGGAGCCATGAACCGAGTTTGAAGAATATTCGGATCAACATTCAATTCCCAATCGAGCACTTCAATTAACTCATCGTAATCTCCGATTTTATCTTTGGGTGTTCCATTCCATAACAACTCTTCCGGAATGATAGCCTCATTTACAAGTGACTGATACATAGCAAATACATCAGATGCTTTTTGTGGTTCATACGTACACATGCTTCCGGGTGCGTGAAGCATTCCCGGAGGCACATCCCAACCGGTGCCAGGTTCAAGTTTAAATGCGGACGAGTAATTTGTGATTTTGTTATCGCCCTTTGTAAAGTTGACAAGGCACTCACGGATTTGTGCTTTGGTAGTGCCGGGTGAAATTCCAAAAAACGTATACGGAAAATCGCCCCCATGATTATTTAATTGCGGTGGAAAATAATACGCTTCGGGTTTTCCTAACTGACCAATGAGCGCAGCCTTCTCATCGTTGTGATGAACGTGATGTGGCAACGGACCCATGTTGTCAAAGAACTTTGAATACATCGGCCAAGTCTTATGTTCGTTCCACAAGCGATCGCCAATGATCGCGCCTTTCAATTCGTCAATAACATCTTTTAATAATAGAAGAACTTCATTTGATCCATCTTTAAATATTACCGGACTAAGTCCTTCATGTTCTCCGGTAAGCGGACCATTTTTAGCAGGTGTTGTCGAGGAAAGCCAACGCTCATCAATACCACCACGATTTCCACCGAGTACATAATAATCATCGGGATGCAATTTGATTCTTCGACCCGGCACACAAAATGATCGGGGCACCCAGGTAGGTGCTAATCTTAAAATACCCTTGCCTTGCTCCAATGCTTTTGCTGCGAGACCAGCCTTCTTAGTAATATTCATTTTAGTTAATGTTTATTTATGTTTTATACCTCACCCCCGGCCCCTCTCCAGCGGAGAGGGGTGACTATATTTATTGATTTATGCGTTTACAAAATTCATTCGCTCTTTTTAAAACTCAGTTATAGTTTATTCCCGATAGCTATCGGGAGAGGGTGGTGACCCTTTAATTATTCTTTAAGAGTTCAAGCTTGCGATCGTTGTTATTATGAATCACTTCAAGTTCAATATCATACACGCGACTTTCTCCAGGCTCAATAAGAATTAATTCTTTTTGCTCTCGCGCCTTAGCTTGCCCGATAACTTGATTGGTTCCCGGCTCAAGGCCAACTACATATTCACCTTTACCCCAATGCTGCCAGTTGGTAAGCCATGGCAATTGCTTTTTAGAGAAATGAATCGCTACACCCAAATCAAGCTTCTGGTTATACACACCACCGATGCACATGCCTGCATCATCGGCAACTACATCAATAAAAGCAACATCTTCTCCGCTGCCACTATGATGATCGAGCGGTGCCGGACATTTTTTATAATCATAGCCAGCTTTAAAAATCTTGCTATCACTTTTCCGAGGGTACAACTCTCCTTTCCAAATTAATTCTGTTCCTTCATCTACCAAGGGCCACCCAAAATTGAAATGATATAACAACATGTGTGGTGCAGCGGTGTTTGCCCGGTTTACTATTTCATCATGAATTTTGATAGAAGATTTACCAAGCGTTCCGGAGATGGTTCGTCTCAGTTCCAGACTTGGACCAAATATTTTTGTTTCCTTGATTTTACCCGTGATGCTAAAATCTAATTTACCAGCTGCGGGATCGGGTTGAATGATTGACTCTATTTCAGCTGGTGAATTGCTAATCAGTCCGTGAAGGCCACGCTCACCAAATGAATCTTCTTCTGGTCCGCCCATATGACTAAGGCCGCAGGTTACAAGCAATCCGCCACCAAATGTTCTGAGCCAGTCAAGGTCGTGATTCGAAAAAGGTTGCGGAGGTGTAATTCCGAGATGGCTCAGCCAGGCAATACTGTGCTGATTGAAGAAAGCATCGGCAATATCCATTGCGCGATCCAGCACAACTTTGTAACGCAGGCCGGTGCCTGTGTTTATCCAGGCGATACGGGTTCCTCGTCCCGCGCCATTATCAATAATGGAAGTTTCTATCCCACCCAGTTGAGTGTGATTGGAAATTTTATCTGTCCAGGGTTGCGGTGTCAATGTTTCTCTATTTTTTATTGTCTACAGTAATCAATTCTGTTACACTTATTTCAAGTGACTATTGCAATCATTAATCGCTGCCTAAATTAAAAAAAACATACAACCCATCCTTGCCTGCAACAATAATATCTTTCCTTCCGGTTTTATGTAAATCGGCTATCGAGAAAAAAACGCCAGTTCCTTTGCCTTCACCAAGAGGTCCGTAGCTGATTAGGTTTTTGGTGAATGATTCACCGTTCCATTTAAAATAATAGAGTGCAGGCGAATTATTATCACCTGGATCATTTCCATTATGTGCCCTATAACGGTGGCCCGTTACTAGTTCCATTTCACTATCGTTGTCAATGTCCACCCACTCCATTGTATGATACTGCGAATTGAAAGGATCAATCGCATGTTTGATAAAGGTAATAGTATTCCCTGCGCGTTTTTGTTGGTACCAGTCGAGGCCATAGTTATGCGCTTGCCCAACGATGAGGTCGTTCACTCCATCGCGATTGACATCGGCTACGATTACCGGCACACTCGCAGTTCCCAAGTCAAAATCCTTGTGAAGTTTCCATGGCTTGTTTTTGCGATCGCCCGGAGCTTCAAGCCATCCTTTGGAAATAATAAAATCTTTTCGGCCATCGCCATTGATATCACCAAAACCAAGTCCGTGGCCGTGGACTTCTGCCACTTGATTTTTTGAAAACTGTCCAGTCGGTTTTCCAGCGGCATCTCTTAGCAGTGTGTAGTACGCTAATGGCTTGTTGGGCGTGTTCGGCACAATCTCTTCAAACCCATCTCCATCGACATCCCATGCACGCGTAGTTTCAATGTTGCCTGTTTTGATTATATCATTCAGTTTCCACTCTTTATTATCTCCGGGATTCTCCCGCCAACGAAGGGTTTCATCGAACCATCCACCGGTAATGAAATCTATTTTTCCATCACCATTCACATCCATGGGGATAGTAGAAAAATCATCATAATACTCACCTACCCTTTTTACATTCCCAATCAGGTGACGTTTCAAAAATCCAGGTCCTTCATACCAGTAGCTTCCGGAAACAATATCCAACTGCTGATCGCCATTGACATCAAACACGCCCACCGACTCATTACTTTCAGCAGCAATCATTTGCTTTCTGAACCTCAATTCACCAATAGGTGTTAATGATAGTGATGGTAAAATAACAAGTCCCACCAATATGATATGATACCTGTTCATTGCAATGTCATCTATTTTTTTAACTGGATATTGCGATATTCCACTTTCATGGGTGGCCCCACATGCACCTGCACACCAATCAAGCCCGCCATCTTTCTGTTTACTTTATCATTATCGGTAACATCACTCATTAAAACACCATTTACATAATGCTGAAGTCTGTTTCCTTTTACAATCAGATGAACTTCATTCCAATCTTCATTTTTGATAAAGTTCTTTAACGAATCTCTGTCCATCGACTTCACCACTTCTACTTTCGTCCACGCATTATTCTTTACATTATCTTTTACAGGGGAATCTTTACCGCCCGAATTAATTTTTGTTGTTTGTCCGCGGTAAGCAAGTGTTGTTCGTCCGCGCTCTTCATAATTCTGGCCGGTGTAATGCATCATTCCATCTATATCAGCCTGATATCCTTTTAAAGCGAAGGGTACTTCGGTTATTTGCTCACTTCTATAATTAATGCCACTATTACCTTCCTTGCTGATTTTGAATTCTAACTTTAACTCAAAATCTTTAGGCGTACCACCACGCCAAATGATAAACGTGTTTGCTTTCAATAATTTATCTGGAGTTATCTCTCCTACTATACTTCCATTTTCTACGCGCCAATAATTAGCATCACCCTCCCAACCTGTCAACGTTTTACCGTCAAAGATTGGTACAAAGCCTTTTTTCTTTTGACCAGAAACAAGTGTTGGCAAACCAATGATCAGCAAACCAATAATAAAAAAAATGAATCTTGTTTTAATCTTCATGAGCTTTTAACGGTTAACTGTTGATTATTCTGAGAACATTATTTCTATTGTGCCTTCCCTTTGTATACTTCACTTTCTGAATTTCCTCCCGCTACCATATAGGCAACAAGGTCTTTAATCTCTTCATCATTCAATCCACCCAACAATCCAGGAAGCATCAATGAAACTTTGGAAAGTTTGGTTGAAGCTACATCGGCTTTAGAAATTTCGCGCAGCGATTGTGGCATAAACGGATTCTGAGAAACCGAATACTTTCCATTTTCTTCGTTTATTAATCTGCCAACAATAGAACTGCCATCTTTCATTGTAAATACTGTGGCCGCATATTGATCGGAGATTTCTTTATTAGGATCTAATGTGTGTTCCAAAATATCCTTTGCAGAAAAACGCGTACCCACTTGTGTCAAATCAGGACCAATGGCACCACCTTCACCGCGCATGCTATGGCACGAACTACACAACGTTGCATCAAACATATTCTTGCCATCTTGAAAATCGCGATTTGTAAGTGGTGCATCAACAAGTGCTAATGCTTCCTCAAGTGTACGTCTTCTTCCCGGTCCTTTCGGCTTTGGACGATCCGCAAGATCATTACCGGATTCAGTTAAGAGATCAGCACCTGAAAGTTTATTGTAGTCTTCAAACTTATCTGCTGGCACATGGGCCAATGCTTTCTTTCTTGCTTTATCAATAAACCCAATATAACTCACACCACCCTTGTAGGTAAAAGCATTTGCAATCCACTTGAAATATTTTTCATGGAGTTCGGGTGTCCAACCTTCAGTAGCATCAGAAAGAACTGTGGCTAAATAAGTTTGTTGTGCCGGTGGAACATTGGATAACATTCTTGCAATGTCTAACCCATACTGCGGGTTTCGCATGATCAAATCGGATGAAGCACTTACGGTCTTATCCATCGGATTATCTTTTACTGTTTCTAACAAAGTCAACGTTTTTTCTACTGACCCCGGTGCACCCATATAAACTAATACTTTGCTTAGCACGCGATCTAACTCGTTAGAAGATGATGGGAAAGTAGGATCGAGGTATGCTACCAATTGATTTTTTGTAGCACCTTCAGGTTTACCCATTCTAAAAATCACCACTTCAATTGCTCGGGCAAGGTCTATTTTCTGTGAAAGTGCGAGTTTACTAAAATCAACTTTAACAAGTGCTTGAATCATTTTATCACGCAACGCTGGTTTACCATGACGAGCCAACGCGATCACTGCTTGAGTAAGGATTTGTGGATCGGTTTCTTTTAATGCCCGCTCCTGCCATTCGCCAACAGGCTGCTGCTCTACTGCAATGCGCGCAGCATAGCGCACAAATCGGTCTTCATGCTTTAGGTTTGGCCACGCTACATCCACAGCACCCTTCTTAGGTTCATGATATTGCTCTAAGGTTCTTCTTAATTTATTTTCTACGTTAATAGGAGTCGCTGCTAGTGCAGATGTTGATACATTTTCTGTAGCGGTAACGCGATACAAATCAGATTCTAATCTTCTACCACCGGTAAGAAAATACATAGCACCATCAGGACCAATCACACCATCGGTTAATGGTAATGGTGAACCCGATAAAAATTCTTCAGCCACTGCGGAATACGAAGCTCCTTGTGGAGTAAGATGAATTGCGTAGATAATTCCAAAACTCCAATCAAACGCAAACAATGATTTCCTGTATTTATCCGGAAACTTTGCACTGGAGCCATTCATAAAATTGGTGGGCGAACCCTGACCAATGTTAATTACCGGAGGAAGGTTATCAGGATATAATGGCGACCACTTTCCATTGCCCGTTCTCCATCCAAATTCCGCACCACTGGTTACATGACAAATGCGCGTTGGGCGATACCAAGGCATTCCAAAATCCCATTCCATATCGGAATCATACGTAAATAAATCACCGGCATCATTAAACGTAATATCAAATTCATTTCTAAAACCTGCTCCAACCAATTCCCATTTTTCGCCTAATGAATCTATGTGCGCAATCCATCCACCCGGTGCTTTGCGACTATTCGCATGGCCTCTTGGATCTTTAATCTGTGGAAACAGATTATCATCCTGCCAAACATTTGGCAACCGGTAGACATCAAACTTTGGAACGTCCACATGATTGCCGGCAGAAATGTAAATAGATTTTTTATCGGGTGCGAGAATAATACTGTGCGGCCCGTGTTCACCCGGTTCGCCCGAAAATGATTTAATCAATGTTATCCTATCAAACTGATCATCGCCATTGGTATCTTGAAGACGATAAAGTCCGGTATTCTTATCAAAGTTTTTATCGCTGTTATGGTTCACCATAACATATAAACTATTGAACGCATACAACAAACCTTGCGCAAAGCCCATCCCAACTTTTAAGGTAGTTGTATCGGCATTGCGATCGGCTTCAGAACCAATGACTAATTTTTCTACATCCACTTTAGCGGTGTCCCCTTGAGCGGGTAGCACAATACGATAGATAGCACCATACTGATCGGACGTAATCATTCGCCCCTTGTTATCGAAAGTCATTGCTACCCACGAGCCTTGCTCGTTTTCGCCAGGACTGTATAAATGTTCTGCTTGAAAACCAGGTAAAACTTTGAGCTTCCCAATCTTAGAATCCGCTGGGGAGTTGTGGAGAGCAGGCTTATCGGTTCCGCAAGACGAAACCAGTAACAGCAAGATAAATACTTGAAAAAATAATTTTGTGGATAATTTTGATGAAGGCATTTCGGGGTGGTTATCGTGTTTATAAATTTAATTGACTTTTTTGAATTAAAACTTCATTCAAGAAAAGAATAAAGATTAAAAAGATAATAAAAACGCTGAAGCCCATCCTGCACTATCCTGAATAATTGAAATGGCCTTATAAATGGTAATAGATCACATGCAAGCGGTAAAAAGATTTTAAAAATCCAAAATCGCTAAAGCTTGTGCCTGGTGCCCATCTCTTTAATAAATGTAAATCCTTTTTCAGCCATGTCCCACGGTTGCGAGTATTCGCGCCACACATTGATTGCGTTTGCAAAATTCGGATCGTTGCGGGTAAATGCCTCAATCGTTAACCAGCCATCATATTTTATTTCCGCCAACGCTTTAAACGTTTCATCCCATGGAATATGTCCATCACCCGGAGTGCCGCGATCATTTTCACTGATATGCACGTGCGCCAGCACCGGAGCGATTGCCCGAATGGCATCCCCGATTTTCTTTTCTTCTATGTTTGCGTGATGGGTATCGAACATCGCCTTGACGTTAGGATGATTTACACTATTTATCAACCTGATTAATTGATCCATGGTGTTGCATAAGTAACATTCAAAGCGATTAAGTGCTTCACACGTTAGCGTGATGTTGGCTTGTGCCGCATACTCGCCAGCAGCGCGCAACACTTCGGCACTCCATTTATACTCTGAATCAGAAGGTGGATGTCGATCAAGAAACACTGCAAAGGCCGAATGAAACGGTCCGCAAATAATTTTTGAGCCGAGGGCATGAGCACAATCAATCGCTTCTTTTAACCGCACAACTGCTTTTTCGCGAATGGCCTTTGATTCACTGATAGGGTTTTCATCTGGCCCCATGCCTAGCACACACGTTGCTTCTAATCCTGTATTTTTAAGATGGGTTCCAAATTTTTTATACGCGTTAATGTCGCGCTCTTCCATAAAGCATTCTACACCATCGTATCCTATTTTTTTTAATCGCTCAGTGATAGGAATAAAATCATCGGGCAATCCACCCGACCATACCAAAAGATTGAAACCAATTTTTGTTTTTGCAGATGTAGTCATACTTTTTTCTGAATTAGAATTGTTTAGGATTATTTAAATGATGACCACAGAGAACACAGAAATTATTTCACAGAGTTCACAGTGACTTCTGTAAACCTCCATGTTCTCTGTGTTGGTGAAGTATGCAATCATCATTTCAAATTATAATCAGACGGCTTGATGCCTTTCTTAAATTTATCAAAACCAAACATAATAGGCTCATAGGTACCCACCGTTTCAGCGTTACTCTTTTCAGGTATCTGGCCTTCCATCTCCAATGCCCAGTAGCATGCATTGATTAACATTCTTCGCATATCTTCGCTTACTAAATCAACAGAAGCTCCCAGGGTAGTAGCAAAAATTCTAGCCGTTGTTCCGTATTCATTTTTATAGGATGTAGTCCAGCCTACTGGCATAATTGATTTAGCATAACTAAGGGGCGCATCGGCTGTCATACCCAATGATGATTGACCGTACAACAAAACAGTTGTGTTCTCATTTAAATTAGTCACCGTATACACGTCTGTTGGTCCCCAGATATCTTTAACCCCTTTAAGTATAGGATGATTAGATGATAATCCGTTTATAAGACCACGCGTTCCTTCTGAACCATGCGCACCATGATGTGAAATCCAGGTGTCACCTAAGACTTGTTTGCCAAAACCGCCTTCCCAGTTTTTTATTTTACTGTTAAAACTGTAACGGGCGTACTTGCTTTCTTTGTCGCGTGAATACAAAAAAGCATGCGTAGAAGTGCGCAAGGCGACAATCGGTTTTCCTGATTGAAGATAATCAACAAAATATTTCATCTGATCATCGGGTAATTCGCGAAAGCGCATGCACATAAAAAGCAAGTCGGCTGTTTGCAAGTGTTCCAGGCCCGGAATATTAGTTTGAGTATTCGGATCGATGGCTCCTGTTTTTGGGTCGATAGCAAAAAGCACCGTGCAGGTGAAGCCATGATGTTGTGATAGAATTTTGGCCATCATGGGAAGTGACTCTTCTGACCGATACTCCTCTTCGGCACTTATAAAGACAATGTGCTTTCCCTTGCCAGGCCCTTCTTTACCCTCATACCTAACCCATTGCTGCGGTGGCTGAGCCCACAAAGAAATGGAGGAGCAAAGAATCACCACTATAGAAAAGAGAATGGTGCGCGCACTATTATTTTTAGATTTCATATTTTAAAATTTAAATAATTGCTTATTAAAAAATAACACAAACGAATTTTGGACTTATCATTTCTCCATTGGATGTTGTTTCAATAATTCTGCCGGATAATAGAAACCTGTTTTGTCTTTGGTGGCCTCGCGCACTGCTTTTACTTTGGCAGGAGAAATTGGAGAAGCCTTATTACCAAATGCATTGCGCACATAGGTAAGTAAAGCGGCAAGCTCATCATCGTTGAGCATACCTTTAAAAGGAGTCATTGGCACCTGACCTGGATACTTATTTCCATTCACCTCCATCGGACCGTAGATTCCATTTAATACTATTTTAATCAAGCGCTCATCGCTACCAAGTACCCACTGAGTGCCAACTAAAGGTGGAAATCCCGAAGCTGAAAGTCCGCCCCCATCTGGCTGATGACAGGTTGAACAATATCCGTCACGGGCATAAATTGCTTTCCCACTGATAAATAACTCGCGATCTTTTCCGGTGAGACTCGTTTTAACTTCTTCATCTTTTTTCTCTTTCAGCGACATACCATTCAAATGAGCAACAGCAGTAGCATAAGCATCAACCATCCATTTATCCATTGGGTGCTTACCTGCCTCTTCAACAATTGGTAACCCAACTTCTTTATCCAACCACGAGGCCGCAACCAACGCTTCAAGCCGAACCCGACCTTCGGTATCCTGTGCAGCACGCATCAATAATTCGGGTTGATTTTTTATTTGATGTCCGCTATAGCGTAACACACGCACGGCTGCTGCGCG
>ENA-ORBV01010926-ORBV01010926.1-microbial-mat-metagenome-genome-assembly--contig:-NODE-10926-length-14383-cov-4.939606_pt1 | contig 14383 bp, 13 predicted proteins | sample MGYA00237777_ERZ505514 | MGnify/ENA primary metagenome ERZ505514 (study PRJEB26160, sample SAMN06269048) | microbial mat metagenome | isolation source: Oligotrophic lake microbial mat | place...
CCCACCCTCCCTCCTGCCATCGCGCCAGCCGCAGAGCGTCCGACTCGCCCGTTCCCCTCCCCGCTTCGAGCCGTGCGACTCGGTCTGTTCCTGACGGCGCTCTGCCTCGCCTCCCCTGCCGTTCGCGCCGTCGAGAATCAACCCGCACCGCAGACCGCGCCGCAGACCGCACCCCTCGATCCGCTCTGGCCGATCAGCATCAAGATGCCCGAACGCCTGGGCGGCGCGCCGCCACCGGCACCGGGAAAAAATGCCACCGTCGACATCCGGGTCTGGGTCCCCGAGGGAGCCAACAAACTGCGGGCCGTCCTGCTGGTGCCCGCGAACAGTGACTCCAAACATTTCGCGGAACATGCGCCGCTCCGAGCCGCGGCCACCCGGCATGCGATGGGAATCATCTACATGGGGGGATTCAAACCGGGGATCGAACACTGGAAGGAGGCCACTCCGCCGGACGGGAAAAATATCCTGGAAATGCTGGAAATCGTCGCGAAGGAGACCGGCATCAAGGAGTTCCAATACGCGCCCTGGGTCACCTTCGGAAAATCGTCCCGGGGCGAGTTTCCGTTCCGGGCGGCATGGGTTTTCCCGGAGCGCGTGATCGCCTCGGTGACTTACCATGGCGAAACTCCGACGTGGCCGGTGCCGGACTGGGCGAAATTGAGCGGGCAATCCATTCTCTCGGTGAATGCCAATGGCGAAACGGAGTGGGGCGGAACCTGGTTCAACCATGTGCGGCCTTCATTGCTGAACTATCGCTCGCAGAAAGGCTGGCTGTCGCACCTAACGGTGGTGAAGGACGTGGGGCACGGCGATTACATCGACGCGCACGGAAGCGAAGGCTGGGGCAAATTGTTTCCGGGCAAGGTGACCTGCATTCGCGTCTGGGACTATCTCGCCCTCTTCATCGACAAGGCGCTCACATTACGCCTGCCGCAGGGGGGATATCCAACGGAGGCCCCCTTGGTGCTGAACCAGGTGGATGAGGCATCCGGCTATCTGATCGATCGCTTCGCCGTCGAGGAAACGTTCGGCGTCCCTCCCCTGCCTCTCAAGGAAGAGGAGGGCCTCTTCGTGCCGGGCGGCGGCGAAGAATTCCCGGTCAGCGGGTTCGCGAGCTTCTCGCCACTAAAATCGTTCACGCCGGGGGAGGGCGCGCCGATTGTGAAACTCGAGCCCGGACAGAGTCCGCGCGAATGGCTGATGACCAATGCCCTGCAGATCGCCATGCAGCGCGACCCGATGCTCGAGCTGGGCGATTACGCAAAACTGATGCCGAAAGCGGGGGACACCACCCAGATCGACGGGACGACCGTGACGTTCCAACCCCTGCCGGCAAAACAGGTCGGCCCGAACGGTGGCATCTCGATGGCGGGACTGAAAAGCAAGCTGCACCGATCCTCGCTGATCGCCTACACCGTGCTCGATGTCACGGAAAAGCAGACCGTGATCGTGAACGCCGGTTTCACGGCGGCGACGCGGATCCAACTGGTGCTCAACGGCGTGCCCATCCAGCACAAACAGGTCCTGGAACTGGCCCCCGGACGGTATCCCCTCCTGGTCGTGCTCCGGATGGCCGCCAACTGGGCCCAGATCGAACCGAACTTGGGACGCGTCAGCCCGGAGCATGTCGCCCTGGCCCGGCAAATGCAGGCGACTGCGGACCAGCACGCCGCGGACCAGGCGAAGCAGCGGGCCTCAGGCGCCCCGAAAAAGGTGCTGATCCGAAAGGCATCGGACGTCCCGAAAGAGGAACGCGCCCGGATGTTCTGGATCCCGGATGAGGAAGTGGCGGCGGCCTGGGTGAAACTCCACACGCCGGGCGCGCAATAACCGCGAAAACCCGCGCAAGGGAGGACGAACGCGCTCAGGCGCGATGCCCGGCATCCGGTGGTCCCTTCCCGCCAGACCCTGCCCAACCGGATGGTCCACGCGGGCTTCCGGAACCGCCCTTCGTTGCGGCGCGGTCGAAACGCGTCCGCTCTTCGGGCGGCAATTCCAAGGCGGCGATGGCCGACATCACGCGGTCGGCGATGCGCTGGTAGACCTCGCGCCCGCGCCCGGTGACATCGGGCTCACTGAACCGCAACGGCTCACCGACGACCACCGTAATCGGATGGCGTCGAATGCCCCGGGCGCCTCGCGGGAACGCCTCGTAGGCGCCGAACACGCGCATCGGGATGACGGGCACCCGCGTCCTGGCCACCACGAGCCCGATGCCGGGTTGGGCAGGTTGCAGCGCACCATCGGAGGTGCGCCCGCCCTCGGGAAAGATAATCGTGCGCTCGCCGGACTGGAGCAGGCGGATCACGGTCTTGAGCGCGCTCATGTCGGCCTTGTCCTGATCGACCGGCACGACGTTCAACTTCGGAAAGACCGGCCCCAGCACCGGCCAGTCGAGCAGGCTTTTGCGGGCGAGAAAATGGATCGGCTTGCGACAGGCGATGCCCGCCAGGGGCGGATCCAGAAAGCTCTGGTGATTCATCGCAAACAGCACCCCGCCCTCTTCGATCAACCGCTCGCGATGGATGATCCGATACGAAAACAACAACCGGGCGGCAATCTTCGAGAGCGCCCACCCGGACCAATACCACGGGTTCATGCGGGCGCCGCCGGGGACGGAAACCCGGCCTCGCGCAGGGCCAGTTCCACCGCGTCCACAACCTGATCGAGGGTGAGATCCGAGGTGTCGATCACCCGTGCATCGGAGGCGACCGCAAGGGGCGAATCCTTGCGCGTCGAATCCACACGGTCGCGCGCCGCGATCTCGTCGGCCAATCCCTGCGCGGCCCGCCGACGGGCCCGCACGTCGGGAGAAGCGTCGATATAAAATTTCCAGGGCGACCCCGGGCTGACCACCGTCCCGATGTCGCGCCCCTCCATCACGACCGGGCGTTCGGAGGCGAGCGCCTGCTGGTGGGCCACCAGTACCCGGCGCACCCCGGGAAGGCCCGCCACGAGCGAGACCGCCGCATTCACCGACTCGGAGCTCAGGTGCGGCGCCGGGTCGCGCCCCTCGAATCGGATCCACGCATCTCCCCCGGCGAATCCGCATGCGATGTCGGCTGCGCCAATGGATTCGACCACTTTCCCAGCGTCCGAAGGATCGATCCCCTTCTCGAGCAGGTACCAGGTCGCCGCCCGGTACATCATGCCGGTGTTGACGTATCCCATGCCCAGTCGGCGGGCCAGGAGGCGGGCGACGCTGCTCTTGCCCGATGCCGCCGGCCCATCGATGGCGATCACCTGAGGCGACGCGCTCATGCGTCGTCACCCGATGCCTGTGGCGGCAACGAACGCACCACGGGGGTGGTCGCATCCCGCTCGCCGGGCTCGATCATCGCGTGGAGCGCCCGCGCAAAACCGGGATACGAAGTTTCCACGCACCCGGCGTCCTCGATCACGGTCTCGCCCTGGGCGAACATGCCCGCCACCGCAAACGCCATCGCGATCCGATGATCGCCATAGCTCGGGAGCCGGGCGCCGCGCAACGGTCGCCCTCCGTCAATCACCATGCCATCGTCGGTCTCCTCGACCGCCGCACCCATCGCACGGAGATTCGAGGCGACCGCGGCGATTCGATCCGTCTCCTTCACGCGCAATTCCCTGGCATCGCGGATCTCCGTGCGGCCCTCGGCCAGCGCGCCGGCCACTGCGAGGACGGGCAGTTCATCGATCACATTGGGGATCAGATCGCCGGCGATCACGGTCCCCCGAAGCACTTCCCCCCGCACTTCGACACTGCCGGTCCGCTCGACCTGATCGAGATTCTCGATGTTCTCCCGGACCCGGGCGTTCATGCGGAGCAACACGGTCAGGATGCCCGTGCGCGTCTCGTTCAAGCCGACATCGCGCACGACCAGTTCAGAGCCGGGCTGGGCGGCGGCGGCCACGAGCCAGAATGCGGCGCTTGAGATGTCGCCCGGCACGGCGAAATCGCGGGACTCGGGGGTCTGCCCGCCGTGGATGGTCGTCGCGAGACCTTCCTGCTGCAGACTTACCAGGAAATAGCGGAGCATGCGCTCGGTGTGATCCCGACTCCGGGCCGGCTCCGTCACGGTCGTCCGCCCCTTCGCCTGCAACCCGGCCAGGAGAATGGCGCTCTTTACCTGGGCGCTGGCAACCGGCGATGTATACGAGATCGGCGTGAGCGGGCCACCCTCGATGAGCAGCGGCGCGCACCCGCCCTCCCCTTCCGCGGTGATCCGGGCTCCCATCTGCGTGAGCGGCTCGATCACGCGCCGCATCGGACGCCGTGAAAGCGAGGCGTCACCGACCAGCCGGGTTCGGAACGACTGACCGGCCAGCATGCCGGTGAGCAGGCGCATCGTGGTGCCGGAATTGCCGCAATCGATGTCGCCCTCGGGCGCGCGGAACTTCCCGCGGATGCCATGCACGATGAGTGTGGTGGGCTCGGGAATTTCGATGTCGACCCCGAGGGCCTGCATGGCCCGCACGGTGGCCATGCAATCCTCACTCGCAAGAAACCGCGTGATCACGCACGGGCCGTTTGAGAGCGCCCCGCACATCACCGCCCGGTGGGAGATGCTCTTGTCGCCGGGAACGCGGATCTCCGCGGACAATACCGGCGCCTTTCTGGACCTAAGCTCCGCCATGGCCGCGCCCGTGACCCATCTCGTCCCGCCGCTGCTTGGCCGACGCGAGCAACGCCTCAAGCCGCCCATCGTCGGGCGTTTCGAGGAGCTGGCGTGCCTGTTGGAGTGAGGAAATCATGCCGGTGATGGCTTCGCGGACATGCCCCCGGTTGTACGACAGGATCTCACGCCACATGGCGGCCGGGCCCGAAGCGACCCGGGTGGTGTCGCGGAAACCGTTCCCCGCAAATTGGAGCGGATCGGGGGTGGTCCCGCAAACATAATTTACCAGCACAGCGGCCACGAGATGCGGCAGGTGGCTCGCCTCCGCGATCACCCGGTCGTGAGTCGCGGGGTCGAGGGTGCGCACCACGCCACCCAGCGACGACCAGAACCGCGCAACCCGGTCGCTCACGGCCGGCGGGGTGGTGGGGTCGGGCGTGACGATGCAAACCGCGCCAGCAAACAAGTCGGCCCGGGCCGCCTCGATCCCGGCCTGTTCCGAACCGGCCATCGGATGGCCGCCGACGAACCGTGCATGGCCCAGCGCGGAGCCGAGTTCGCGAACAACCGGTTCTTTCACACTCCCCACATCGGTGACGATCGCATCGTCCGCGAGAGCCGGCGCGAGTTGCGCGGCCAACGCGGGCATCGCCCCGATGGGAGTGCACAGGACAACCAGGTCGCTGCCCGCAATCGCCCGGGCAAGATCGGTCGTGCAACAATCCGCAAACCCGCATTCCCGGGCCCGGTCAACCGCTTCCGGGCGACGCGCCCACAGGGCGGTCTCCCGAACCAGTCGGCGCTCACGCAATGCCAGCAGAATCGAGCCTCCGAGAAGACCCGGCCCCAGCACGGTCACACGACGGAAGCAGGCGCCGCCGGCGTCCCGGTCCTCAGATTGACTCGCCACGTCCCGCGGGGATCAGGGCACGAGAAAAATCTTGCCGGTATACGGATCCTTGACCTCCGTGCCCGGAGGAAAACCCCGCACATCGACATATCCCGAATAGGGCGCATGCGGGCTCGTGACAAAGCCCGGTTTCCCGGGCACCGCGGTGCCATACTGGTAATCTTTCTTCTCCGGAGCCGGAGCCGGCTGGGTGGAGGGGGCCGTGGCGGGTCCCTCTTCTTTCTTGGGCTCGCCGTCGGTGACGGGCTGTTCCGGTTGAGTCTCCACCGGCGCCGGCGCCTGGCGGACCGGTTGCGGCTGGTACTGCGTGTTCATCTGAGTCTCCATTCCGGAATATCCGTATCGGGGCCGGCGCTGCTCACGCACGGGATCCATGGCACAGGAGGTCAGCAGGAGCGGAACAAGGGCAAATGCAAGGGCGGCACGGTTCATGGCGATGGAATTTACTTAGGAACCGCAAAGATAAGCCCTCCGGACGCCCAAACACAACCCGAAAGAGCCCGAACGCCCCCATGCAGGCCGGAGCCGCATCCCCGCGCACCCGGCCCTGCCTCGCTTGACCCGGAGCCAGCCCGGAGCGAGGCTGACTTTTCCATGCCGCTCCCGCTTCACGCCCACGACCGGGAGAGCCTCGCAGCCTTGCTTGAAGCCTCCGGCGAGCCGGCCTACCGCGCCGATCAGGTGTTCGATTGGGTTTATCGTCGGCGGGCAGCCTCCTTTGAGGCGATGACCAATCTCCCCGCCCGCCTTCGCGAACTGCTTGCCCGGGAGCTCGATCCCACCCTGCCGGTCGTGGTCCGCGCGCAGGGATCGAAGGACACGACACGAAAATTTCTGCTCCAGCTCCGGGACGGGCGCTTGATCGAGACCGTCCTGATCCCCGCCTCCCCCGCGCTCTACGGCTCCCGCTCCGACCGGCGGACCGCCTGCATTTCCAGCCAGGTCGGGTGCGCCTACGGATGCCGGTTCTGCGCCAGCGGCCTGGCCGGGTTCAGCCGCAACCTCGGCACCGATGAGATGGTTGGCCAGGTCCTTCGGATTGAGGAGGCGACCGGCGAGCGGGTGAGCAACCTCGTGTTCATGGGCATGGGCGAACCACTGGCGAATTTCGAGAATCTCCTGCGCGCGATCCGCATCCTCAACGAGCCGTGGGGCGTGGGGATCGGTGCACGTCACATGACCGTCTCCACCAGCGGCCTGGCACCCCAGATCCGCGCGCTCGCCGAGCAGCCGATCCAGGTCCGCCTTGCCCTCTCCCTCCACGGCGCGACCGACGACGTCCGGGGCCGGATCATGCCGGTGAACCAAAAATACCCAATCGCCGAGCTGATGGACGCCTGCGGTTACTTCCGCACCCGACGCAATCAGCGGATCACCTTCGAGTATATCCTGATCGCGGGCGTGAATGACTCGGATGCGGACGCCCGCGCCCTCGCCGGGCTGGCCCGCAGGGTGGAGGCCAAGATCAACGTGATCCCCTACAACCACGTCGACGGGCTTGAGTGGGAACGACCGGCTCCGGAACGGCAGCAGCGCTTTGTCGATCTGCTCACCTCCCGCGGGATCCCGGCGACGCTTCGAATCGAGAAAGGGCACGACATTGACGCCGCCTGCGGCCAGTTGCGCCTCCGAACCGAAGCGGAAATGGCCGGCGGCGGCGCTTTGAGTTGAATACCATGGGTTCTGAGCCGTCGAACCCTGAGAACGAGGGAGGTCCCGACGATCGCTCCCTGCTGCGGGCCGCGCAGCAAGGGGATGTCGAGGCGTTTGGAGTTCTCGTCACCAAATATCGCACCCGTATCCACGCCGTGATTTTCAGCATCATCCGGAATGAAGAAGAGGCTTGGGATCTCTCCCAGGACGCATTCCTGCGGGCCTGGAAATCACTCGGCTCCTTCCGCGGCGGTTCGAGCTTTTATACCTGGATCTACCGGATCGCGACCAACGCCGCGCTCGACTGGCTGCGACGCCGGAAGAATGCCCCCACCGTCCCCTACGAGGAGACCGTCGCGACCGCGGCCGACCCGGTTGCGGATGCCGCGGAGACCGCCCCCGCGCGGCGTCTGGAAGCGGCGGAGATCCGGAACCGGATCGACGCGGCTCTGCGGGATCTGACCCCCGAGCATCGGGCGGTGATTGTGTTGAAGGAGATCGAGGGGATGCAGTATCACGAAATCGCCGAGGCGGTCGGGTGTTCCATCGGGACCGTGATGTCCCGTTTGTTCTACGCCCGGCGTCGGCTGCAGGCCATGCTGAAGGATGTACGCGATGAACTCTGAAGAACGCTACAACCGCTGGATCGACGACACGCTGCCCGACCGCGAACACGCCGCCTTGCAATCGGCTCTCGCACAGCAGGGCATCTCCGGGACCGAGCGGGAGGCGGTGATCGCGACCGGCAAGCTCCTGCGCCAACACGTCCCCGCGATGGAACATGCCGACCCTTTCCTCGAGCAAATCCTCGACCGAATCCGGTCGGAGCGGGCGGCCAACGTGCGAAATTCCACACGCCGCCCCGCCGGAAACAGTCTCGCGTGGTCCGGCTTCGGGTTCGCCACGCTGGCGGTCGTCGGCTTTTTCCTGCTCATCCCGAAGCCGTGGACGCACGTCCCGCCCTCGGAAGTCTATTCGGTCTGGGCGGAGTCGGACGCGGTCAGCGCGGTCGCGGTGCACACCCCCGACCACTCCGCCTTCGTCGTGTGGCTCGACGGGCTCGATTACATCCCCGCCGACCATGCGATCCAGTAGGACCGGCAGGAACGGCGGCGCCCACCCGATCCCTCGCCGGGCTCTCCGGATCGCCCGGGGGATCGCCTGCGCCCTGCTGATGCTTGTGACGCCTGGCAATCTGTCAGCCCTCGACGCGACTGGGGTGGCCCCCTCCACCAAGCTCTGGAGTGCCCTCGTCGTGGCCACCAACCAGCGCAACCCCCCGGCTCCACCACCCGCGCTCGCCCCCTACGTGCCGGTGCTTACCCGCACATTCGGCTATAATCGGTTCGACTTGATCAACGAACGCCTCGCGGTGCCCGGACACAATGACGACCGCTGGCTCGTGCCCAGCACGGAATTGTTCCTGCAACTGCAACCCCGCCCGGGCGGGGACAGTCACCGGGCCTTCTATCTCGTCCGCCTTTTCCAAAAGGATCGTCCGCTGTTCGCCTCGGAGATCGGCCTTGCGGACGGCAGCCCGCTCTACATCCGCGGCCCGCTCTGGGGCCAGGGGCAACTGCTGTTGATTCTCGAACGACGGCCCTGACCCACGCGACCCGGTCCCCGTCGATCCGGCGCGCGCCCCCCCGCGGGGCACGGCGATGACCAACCACCGCAGGTCGCTTGAACGCCGCCGCGGCCACACTGTCGAATCCCTTGCCCGCATCATGTCCTTCCTCCGCCTACCGTCCCTCTCCGTCCTCCTGCTCGCAGGATCGCTCGTCACGACCGCCACCGCAGCGCCTCCCGAGGCGATGCGCCCCTTGCAGGCGCTCAATGACAGCCTCGTTGCCGTTTTCGAAAAAGTCGCCCCCTCGGTCGTCGTCATCCAGGTCGAGAAGAAACAAACCGGGGAGGATGAGGAATCCGCACCTACCCCGTTCGACTTTTTCTTCCGCGATCCGCAGGCTCCCCAGGGGGTTCCGGATCGCCGGTTTCGCATTCCCCGGCAGGGCCCGCAAAGCGAGGGTTCGGGCTTTATCGCCCGCCCGGACGGTCATATCTTCACCAACAGCCACGTGATCGCCGATGCGGAGCGCATTGTGGTGAAGCTTCGGGATGGGCGGGAGTTCCCCGCAAAACTGGTCGGCATGGACGAGAAAACCGACATCGCGGTAATCAAGATCGAGGCCAAGGACCTGCCCTCGGCTGAGTTTGGGGACAGCGACGCCGCGAAGGTCGGCCAGATCGTGTGCGCCATCGGAACTCCGTTCAACCTCGATTACACCTTCACCCTCGGGATCATCAGCGCGAAGGGCCGCAGCAATCTCCAGCCCGACATCGCCTACGAGGAATACATCCAGACCGACGCCTCGATCAACCCGGGCAACAGCGGCGGACCGCTCATCGACATCGACGGACGCGTCCTGGGCATGAACACCCTGATCAACGGCATCAACCGCGGACTCGGTTTCGCCATCCCCGCCTCGATGCTGCGCGAGGTTGGGGATGCGCTGATCCGCGATGGGAAAGTCAGCCGCCCGTGGCTCGGCATCCGGATCGAAACGCTGTCGGACCGGCTGGAGCTGCGTGAACACTTCCGGGGCCTGGACCGCGGGGTGGTGGTGCAGACCATCGAGCCCGAAACGCCCGCTTACCGCAGCGATCTGCGACCGGCCGACGTGATCACGAAAGTCGACGGCGTCAGCGTCGCCACCGCCCGGGAACTCCAGAAACAGGTGCTCACCAAGCGAATTGGCCAGAAAGTGGACTTGGAAGTGTGGCGTGCGGGCGAAACGCGGACCATCAGCATCACCACCGGCCGTCTTCCGGATGCGATGGCGAAGGGCCCGCAGGATTCCTCCGGGGGTAAACAATCGCCCGACGAACCGGATCGCGCGCCGGACCCGCTCGCTGCGTGGGGCTTGCAGTTGCAGGATCTCACGCCCGAAATCGCCCAGAGCCTCGATCTGAAAGGGGCGTCCGGCGTGGTGGCCACCGAGGTTGCCGACTCGGGACCCGCCGCGGTGGCCGGACTGCAAGTGCGGGATGTCATTACGGAGATCAACGGAAAACCGGTCGCGAACGCCGCCGCCTTCCAAAAGGAGATCGAAGCCGCGGATCCCGAACGCGGTGCGCTGCTGCTGATCGACCGGCGGGGCGAAAAGACTTACGCGGTGCTCAAGCGGCCGAAGTGACCGATGACCGGCGGGACAACCGCCGGCACGCAACCCGTTTTCCTGGGGGGGATTAGGGCGGCTGGCGCCGGGAACGGTGCCAGCCGCCTGCTTTTTCCGATGGGCGTTCTCCCGCCGCCCGGTTACACAGGGCGAATGCGGCACTTCCTGTATGACCGCCTTCTACGACCCGCGCTGTTCCGGCTGGACCCGGAATCGGCCCATCACTTCGCCATGTGGGCTCTCGGATTCGTGGCGGCGTCCAGGCCCCTCCGCAAACTCATCGCCCACTCCCCGGATCCCCGCCTCTCCCGCACGGTGTTCGGGCTGAAATTTCCCTCGCCCGTCGGGCTGGCCGCCGGGTTCGACAAAAGCGCGCACGTCCTGCCCGCCTGGGAGGCGCTCGGGTTCGGATTTGTCGAGGCCGGGACGATCACGCCCCGCCCGCAACCGGGTAATCCCCGCCCGCGCGTGTTCCGCTATCCGCAGCTCGCAGCGCTGGTCAATCGGATGGGGTTCAACAACGACGGCGCCGAAGCCGTCGCGGCCCGACTCGACGCCTTGCGCACTTCCCGCCAATGGCCGTCGATCCCGGTCGGAATCAACATCGGAAAAAACAAGGACACGCCACTCGACCTGGCGGCGTCGGACTATGCGTCCGCATTCGACCACCTCCGTCCGTTCGCAGACTACATCGCGCTCAACATCAGCTCGCCCAACACACCCGGCCTCCGCTCGCTCCAGGGCCGTGAGGCGCTGGAACCCCTGCTGGAATCGGTCCAGGCCCAAAATCTCGCGCAGGCCCCCGTCCGCCCCCTCCTCGTGAAGCTCGCCCCCGACCTCGGCTGGGATGAGATCGAAACGATGATCGAAGTCGCAACCCGATGGGGCGCGTCCGGGCTCATCGCCACCAACACCACCCTCGACCATTCCTGCATCGCCGGACGCGACGAGGCGGGCGGCCTGAGCGGGAGCCCGCTGCGGGCACGCTCGACCGAAGTGGTGCGGTTCATCGCCGAACGAACCCGGTTGCCCATCATCGCATCGGGCGGAGTAATGAACGCCGATTCTGCGCTCGAAAAATTCGATGCCGGCGCGGCGCTCGTCCAAGTCTACACGGGCTTTGTATACCACGGCCCGGCGCTCCTGCGCGAAATCGAGGAGGCGCTGCTCCGCCGGGCGGGATAGCCAAAGGAATCGGGACCCATCGACCCCGCACGCAAGCCTCCCTTTCCCGTCGACAAACCCGCTCCTGCCCTGGAAAAATGCGGTCCCATGGCGAAACGCCCCAATCGCATCATCGTCAAGCTCGGCACCGGCATTCTCACCAACCCCGCACGGAACGGTCTCGACCGCCCGCAATTCGTGCGGCTCACGTCGGAAGTGGCCGCGCTGACGAAAGCGGGTCATCACGTCGCCCTGGTCTCGAGCGGGGCGGTGGGCGCGGGCATGATGCGGCTGGGAATCTCGCGACGCCCGGAGGATCTGCCCGGGATCCAGGCATGTGCGGCGGTGGGCCAGTCGCGCCTGATGAACCTTTACGAAACCCTCTTCGCGAAGCACGGCATCGGGGTCGCCCAGTTGTTGCTGACCCATTCCGACCTCGACAGCCGAAGCCGGTACGAGAACGCGCGGAACACCCTGGATCGACTTTTTGAGCACGACGACGTGGTGCCGATCATCAACGAGAACGACTCCGTGGCGACCGAGGAACTGCGATTCGGCGACAACGACCGCCTGAGCGCCGAGGTCGCCTGCCTGGCCAGGGCGGACCTGCTCGTCCTGCTCACCAGTGCCGACGGACTCATGCGTTCGATCGAGGAGAAGGGCCTGCCCGTACCCATCGTGCGCGATGTCGATGCGGTGGCCCACTACGCCTCCGCCACCAAAGGCCGGCTTTCGGTCGGCGGCATGGTCTCCAAACTTCAGGCGGTCAAATACGCCGTCGCCGCCGGCGTGCCGGTCGTCATCGCAAACGGACGCACGCCGGGTGTCATCGCCCAAGCGGTGGCTGGCGGGAACGTCGGAACCCGATTCCTCGCGCGGAGGAGGAGCTAAGGGAAGGAACCGCGGCCGGGCCGGCCACGGCGGACTTCCAAGAGCCCCGCCGTGCCCGCAGCGCAGACCGCGCGTCCGGCATCGCCTTGCGCGCAGCGCCGTGGAGTGCGGCGCGAGGGAGCGCCGCTGTGGATCGCGGGCGGAAGCCAGTTTGCACACTGCGCGTGAAATTGTCAGCACGGGCACTCATTCAAAGCTCCGCCGGGTCGGAGCACTCCAAGGCGGGCTGCGCCCGCAGCGCAGACCGCTCGACCGGCGCGACTGCTTGTGCGCAGCGGGGTGGGAGGCCGGCGCCACCGGACCCGGCGCGGCTGCAACCGAGGACTCGGCCGCCCCCGCGGACGGGCTGCGCAACACTCGATCCGGGCTGATCCAGGCCGGCGAACCGGGAGACCTTCAGCCACGTCCATCACACCCATCCTTCCACGGGGTTGCAGCACCGCGCTGGGTGCGCTCCAATGCAGGGAACATGGACATCCAGTCATTGATCGATGAGATCGGGCGCAAGGCCAAAGCGGCGTCCCGGAAGCTCGCCCGCCTCGACACGGCGGCCAAGAACCGCGTGTTGCTCGCGATGGCGGATCGGCTCATCGCCGCCTCGCCGGAAATCCTCGCCGCCAACGCGAAGGATCTCAAGGGCGCCAGGGCTGCCGGGGTTTCGTCCGCCATGATCGATCGGTTGGCGCTCGACGCGAAACGGGTGGCGGCGATGGCCGATGGCATCCGCTCCGTGGCCGGATTGGTCGATCCGGTCGGGAAGTTGCTTGCCGATTGGACCCGCCCGAACGGCATCCGCATCTCGAAGGTGCGCGTCCCGATTGGCGTGATCGGCATCATCTACGAATCCCGCCCGAACGTCACCAGCGACGCGGCCGTCCTCTGCATCAAGACCGGCAACGCCGTGATCCTGCGCGGCGGCTCGGAATCGATCCACTCCAACGTGGCGATCGTCGCGGCATTGCAGGTCGGGGGCGCCGAAGCCGGATTGCCGCCCGATTGCGTGCAACTCATTCCGGTGACCGACCGCGATGCGGTCCGCACCATGGCCCAGGCCGACCGGTTCATCGATCTGATCGTCCCCCGGGGCGGCCATGCCCTGATCGAGGCCGTCGTCCAACACGCACGCATGCCGGTGATCAAACATTACCACGGAGTCTGCATTGTGTACGCCGATAAAGAGGCCGACCTGGACATGGCGGAGCGGATCATTGTCAACGCCAAGGCACAGCGCCCCGGGGTCTGCAACGCCGCCGAAACGTTGTTGGTCCACCGCGCCATCGCACCCGCGTTCCTGAGCCGCGCCGGTGCCGCCCTGCGCACGAAAGGGGTCCGATTTCGGGCCGACGCGGAAGCCGCCGCGTGGATCGGCGGGGAGGTGGAACCCGCGGCGGAGGCGGACTGGTCGACGGAATATCTCGACCTCATCCTCGCTGTGAAGGTGGTCGGCGACCTCGACGAGGCGGTCGAACACATCGAACGTTACGGATCCCACCACTCGGACGCCATTGTCACCCGGGACGCAGCCGCTGCCGAACGATTTCTCAATGCAGTCGATTCTGCGACGGTTTATTGGAACGCGTCGACGCGGTTCACCGACGGCGGTGAGTTCGGATTCGGCGCCGAGATCGGCATCAGCACCGACAAACTCCACGCTCGCGGCCCCATGGCGCTGGAGGAATTGACCACCTACAAATACCAGATTCGCGGGAACGGCCAGGTCCGGGAGTAGGGAGACCCAGGAATCTGCAATCCCGAAACCGCAATGTGGTTTTGGAACCCAATGAACGGGCCGGGCTTGGAGGGGTGAGGCAGGCCTTCAGCCTGCAACCGATGGTCAACCCCAATTCCTCGGGCGATGCCCGAGGCTAAGGTGAGGGGTGCGCCTTCAGCGCGTCATCGGATACCCCGCCCGCCGCCAACGGCGCAGCCTCGCCTTCAGCGCGCCATCAACCCTGTCTCTTATACACATCTGACGCTGCCGACGAATA
>ENA-ORBV01010927-ORBV01010927.1-microbial-mat-metagenome-genome-assembly--contig:-NODE-10927-length-14383-cov-4.139871_pt1 | contig 14383 bp, 8 predicted proteins | sample MGYA00237777_ERZ505514 | MGnify/ENA primary metagenome ERZ505514 (study PRJEB26160, sample SAMN06269048) | microbial mat metagenome | isolation source: Oligotrophic lake microbial mat | place...
TTAGTCTCGTGGGCTCGGAGATGTGTATAAGAGACAGGGTTATAATTATATATCGGGTACGGTCGATGAGTATTGATTTTAGCTTTGGGCCTCAAAAAAAGAGTCCTTGATGACATTTATTCAAACCAAACGAAACAGAAAACGACGAGAGAGGAAGTGTTCTACACAACTTCAGTTCTTTTACCCAATATATGTATAATTTTTGTTCATCACTCATCATAATTATCAAGTACAATCCATGCGAATTGTGGTCCAACGTGTCAAGTCGGCGTCAGTGACGGTCGAAGATAAAGTCGTATCCTCCATTGGGAATGGTATAATGGCATTGGTGGGGATCCACGAAGATGATTCACAACAAGATTTGGAATATTGCTGCAAACGATTGTTGGCAGCCAAATTATGGGAAAATGAATCAGGTCCATGGCGACATGGGATCAAAACCAAAGGCTACCAACTCTTGTGTGTCTCGCAATTTACCCTCTATGGAACTTTGACCAAAAAGAATCAACCCGATTACAAACGATCCATGAAGGCGATCCCGGCAGAAGCCATGTATAATCAATTTTTGGAAATGCTACGACAAAATTATGAAGCCGAAAAAGTGTTGGATGGTGTCTTTGGGGCCTATATGGATGTGGCACTGGTACGTTATTTTCGTGTTTGCTGATCATTTGTACACATGCTACGTTTATCTTTGCAGGATTTGAATTTCTTACCAATCCTCCTTCACCTTGTCGTATCGCTCCTGCAGGTCAATGATGGTCCTGTTACGATTGTGATTGAAAGTGAACCACAACCTACCGGGTCAGCACAGGAGAAAACCGCGGAATAGAACAGTCGATAACAACTGCTATTCCTTCATAGTCGCCGTCCAACTTTCGCAAGGAATATACATAAGGATACTTAGAAAAGATATTACTAATAGAAAAGGGACAATTTCCGTATTGGTGTTTGAGAGAGTAATGGTTCACGGCAAAAACAAGATTTCATCGACCCTTGTACTTCAAACTTTCACCAAGGGATGGAATCATGCTCATATTTAAGACTGTGATCTTACTTTGTGCAAGCTCCGTGTTCCATAGTTTCATTTCCGGCCTTTCTGATGGCATTGCTAGACACATCGGAGATCTGTTGATGTCGACGTTTCTTGGAAGCTTTTGCTCCGCTGTCGTTCTCCTTGCACAGAGAGCCTGCCACGGCCTTCAGCATCGTGAACAACCTGGTTCGACAACGCTGCTTGTTTTGCTGGGCAAAACCTGAGGGAGAAATGCAGGGCATACATTCGAGTCTTTCACGAAGCGTCGAAGGCGAATCAAACGTAGACTGTTATTAATGCGAGTTATCAGAGGTACAGGCGATTCAAACCGTCTTCTGCGTCGATACGCTATCCGTATACGTCTTTGCCCAGGCAAGTCAAGAGGATCGGCCTGCACTGTTGGCACCGGTACTTTGTCCTCCTGGAACCCAATAAGCTTGTCTGTAGCTTCCTTCTCAAGCAAAGCCAAGTCGCGGTCAGGAAGGTCTACGACGAGAAAGCTCAGACTGATGTCTTCTACTCGCTTCTTCAGGTACGTCAAGAGGGAATTAAGGCCGGCAGGCCCAGCATTTCCTTTGTCTAAACAGATCACCTTCATACCAGGCAGCGAGAGCACCGCCTGGAGAATGCTATCCACCGCATTCTGCGGTAGTTTCTTCCTCCCGAAGCTACGTTGCAGATCTTCAAGGGATTGGAAGGACCGAAGGATGCCGCCTAGATTTTGGGCTTCTTCGTCAGTCATAGGGACCCTCCCCCCGTCGCCTTCAAAAATCCTTATTTTTGTTAGCTTTGGACAAGCCGCGGGTAGGTTCTCCAACAGAACCGCCCCCAGTATCCAATCATCGCTTCTCGAGTGCACCATGCTAACTGACAGCTCCTCTAGCACTTGAGAGGTTTGAGCGAAGCTGTTCGCCATAATCGAACATGCCCTCATGTTACAGTCTCTTGATGCGTTTCTAAAGTCGAGAGTTTTGAGCTTCATTGGTAAAGTGCGAAGAGAAGATGGAGAAAAGCTAGATTCTGGCGGACAGTTCCAGTTGACAAGATACAGTGTTCGCAAGCGTTCTTCCCAATGACCAGCGTCACCAAACGCCTTTAAGGCCTCTTCAAAAAACAAGTTGACGAATCCATCTGGGCACCCATAATTTAATTCAAATCCAAGCAATCCATGGAAGTAGCGGCCATTGCCAATGCTTTCGATACTTTGGTGATATAGTGAGATACCTTGTCCATCGAAAAAACGAAGAACTTTTTGTCGAACGGAAGATCGCCGTGTTTGCTCCATTGTACGCTGATGGAGTATTTGTCACCGTTCACATACGCCATCAATACGACGCTCTTTGCCATGGCGAGCTCATCGTCTCCTACAAGTCTCTCAATCCCATCATTTATTGCGGCTGGCGATGTGAATGCTTCTTCCACGCCAACTGGCAGAGTCTCCATGGTCAAGTGCGACAATGAACTGAAATGACACTTGCACACCAAGACTTCATTGAGATGTGATTTCGTATCAGTGGATAACTCGAGTTTTCGTGTGAAGACAATTGTGGCTACAGATACGCTATGGTACAGATTGAAAAACTAGCTACTACTAGCTAGCTAGCTAGCTAGCTAGCTAGCTAGCTAGCTAGCTAGCTAGTAGCTAGCTAGTAACTATTCGTATGCTTTAGAACTGAGAACTGTACGAAGTAGCGGAGATTCCCAAATGTGAACCAACGGACAGACGGTCGATTTTAGACGTGCCATGACTGAAATTCACAGTGTGCACAGTTGCTCTGCGTCTGACGGAATTCGAACCAATGACACAAAAATCCATCAGCACATGTCGTGCCTTTACACTTGGATGCACGACAGTACTACTAGTACCTAGCTAGCTAGTACTGTACGTCGTACTAGCTAGTAGTAAGAGTTGAAAGAAGAGATGATGACTTGTGATAGATCGTATCCTTCATTCTTCATGCATGGACAGAATAACGAAAATTTGGGTTCCGTACAAACACTACAGTCTTGGCTTTTGAGGTCAGGTTTTGATGTATAGTCTATTTGCCAACGACGGACAAAAGGCGTTATCTTGACTGTTTCACAAAATCGATTTGGATATCTTTTTCATTCATCTGAATTGAGAAAGAATTCTTGAGTCGCAGAATTACCGATTCTTGTAGCTTTTGCCGTTCCTTGACGGTTGAGCGAGAGTAACAAGAAAACAAAGTTCTATAGGCGTAGCCACTTGTGTAACGAGAAATATTACTTGGTAAGCATTGGTTATCATGATTGTTAACAATAATATCTTTTAGGATAATGGTTGTGTATCCTCTGCTTCCGCTCTTTAAATTCTTACCATTTGTTATTTTTATAATTACCGTTCTTACTCCCACGTGACAGATCCTTTTGTCAGCTGACCCCGTCTTGAAGATCATGTTGGATTCAACTTGGGAAACTCATGCTGACTTGGAGAGTCTGGAAAATTCTAATTGTGATGTGGAGATGTACAATGCAGATGAGGAGTTGGGACTTACAATGACGGAATCCGTCTCATCGAACGAAGTGGATGGCAGTGGCAGTGATCTGGAACCAGCTGTGCTTGTTTCCTCCCCGGAAGGAGGAGGAGGAGAGGACAATATGTCCACGGCATCGTTCGATTCGTCGAAGGAGGAGGGAGCTGGAAGTGAGTTCAGTTTCAGTACGATTGGAGGCGACGACGAGGAAACTGATTCCGTGGATGGATTTGTGGATTTGGCAGAGCCATTTGACATGACGTTGTTGCGTTCTAGCATTGAGAATGGCGGTGCAGTGTTGGACAAGGTCCATAACAAGGATGTTGTTCTCGTCGTAGGCAAAACTGGAGTTGGAAAATCACTCTTCATTCAAGGAATTGCTGGAAAGAAGATAATCGAAACTGAGCACCAGACCTCTTACTCTGGTTCAACAGCCCGCAGCAGAGTCTACGAAGCTGAAGATGCGCTACCTGGCTTTGAAGTTGGCCACAAGAAAGTTTCCAAAACTAGATCCATTAACTGCTTCATTCGACAAGGCGTTGGAAAGACCAAGAGGGACTTAATTTGGTTGGACTCTCCTGGTTTTGAAGACACTGCTGGCCCGGAAGTTGACATTGCCACCTCGGTAATGCTGAGTCAAGTAGCCAAGAAAGCTCGAAGCTTGAAATTTGTTGTATTAATCAATCATGCGTCCTTGCTGGAGGATCGTGGAGGGGCTGTGCGTGCTGTATTGAAGCTTGCGCACACATTCGTTTCGGACTTCGAAACCGATAAGAAGAGTTTCATGTTTCTATTTACGCATCTCCCTGTGTCCCACGCGCCTGGCGCTTTGGATGAAGCAAGATTGCGAGTCGAAGAAGAAATCCTTCGTATCTTGGAAGGAACGGACGATCCTGATGTGGAGAAGGTATTGAAGTTCATGCACAAGTCCATCCATAAGAAGTATCCGTTCGTTGATATTTTGCACCCGCTGCAGTCGGATTTCAAGCGTATGTCGACTTTTGTGGAGACCAAGCTATCTACAATTAAAAATCCTGCCGACACCATGAATTGTGGTTTAACTTCGCAAGCACAGATGAAATTGATGGGCCAGGTCCAGCGGATGTTCTTTAAGATGCGTGGACTCCTCCACGAAAAAAACATCAACGACGAGCAAATCGCTGAATTGAAGGACATTTATGAAACGCTCAATTACTTCAATCTCTATATTGGAATCACGGAAGTGCAGAAGACTTTTGCAGACTGCACAGTGCTTATCGAAAAACACAACGGCACTCAGCGTCTCCTTCTAGAAGAACAATTGAAGAAAGCAAAGGACAGCAACGAAATATTCAATGCTGGCAATGCGGAGACCGTCAAATCCGCTGTTTCGCGACTTGCTGCCTTTACAGGTACCAGCAATCTTAGTGGTTTCGATAAACTCATCGACGATGCTTTCTATGTATCCTATGGCCAAGCGATGGATTCGGCCGGAGTCGAAAATTGGGGTGGCTTGGTTCGCGAGCTTGCAAAATTAAAGGCCTGGGCTGAATGTTTTGAGCGATTTGCTACGGCCTACGAAAAGGCTTGTTGCTCGATCGCTAGTGGCATGGAAGCTGTTGCCAACCACGTTTCGGAGCTGGGAAGCGCGCCCCATGATAGTACGGGCGACAAACTGCTTTTCCAAGCTCAACAGCTGGTGAAACTTGAAGAGATAACTATGCTGGAAAACAAGCTACGAACGCACAACATCGACACCTCTGCTTGTTCTAGAGCCTTCGGTGCTTTGAAGAGTCACTTGTCATGCCTCGCACAGGAATGGACGGCATTACCTTGTGATATATCCAATGAGCATGTGGACTCTTTGCATATCATTTCTTCACACCTCCGTGTGGCGGCCGACCGAGCCAAGACGCTTGAGCAGGTTCATGTTCTACTAGTTCAATCACAGGCATGTCCCGACATCGCGCAGTTGGTATCGCGTACCATTAATGCGATGCAGGGCTCTGTAGTTGCCAGCATCCAGACTCTCTGTGACGGGTTTTCGCCCGATCTCAAAGATCTCCCTGCCGGATTAGAAGAGAAATGGACCAATCTCGAACAGCATGTTTCCTTATTTCGCGAACTTTCTGGTCCTCGTTGGAAAGAAGTGCGACAGCCGTATCTGGCGTTGAGGGAAAACTTGAGAGCAGAATTAAAGGCTAGGGCGGTCGCTTTGGAACACTCGGCCTGTCAATGTCAAAGAAAGCTTCTGCAAGACGGAAAGAAAGCAGGGGAGGAATTTGTCGCATTCCAGAGGTTTGCTTGGTTTGACTCGTTCCTTGATCGTGGCTTTATACAGAATGAATGCGATGCAATTCACTGTATTTATCGGAGCAGGATGGAGGGTGTCCTGCGCTTGGCGCACGAAGAAAGCGAGAAACTACTATTCGGGTCGACGGAGAATATCCAGGTACTCCAGCAATGCCATCAAGCTTTCATTGAGATCCAAGAGTTCGAAGAATTTGAAAAGCTGCTAGGAGAGGAAGAACTTGTGGCAGAGAAACGGCGAGATGCGTTGGTGGGTATCAAGCGATACAGGCATGGTCTTCTCGAGAAATCCAAGCGGTGGAGCTCTAATTGGTCTACCTCGATGGAAAAAAGGGAATTCGATGAAGCGCGCACTCTCACGGAGACTCTCAATGCGGCGCTTAATGAACTCGAAAGTATCGAATCCTTCCGTTGTATGGCAGGATTGAAGGCCGATGCTGCGGCAGCAAAGAACTTTATTCTTTGCGTCTTAAAGAAAACCGCAGACAGTGCAGACTTAGAATTCAACAAGCCAGCAGAGTACAAGGCAAAGGCTGATTACCTCGCTTGTCTAACCAGAATCAATGGTTTCTCTATGACAGATGTTTACCTTCCGCAGTACTCAGTCTACAAAGAAAGAGCTCGCGCCATGGTTTCCAATGATGCAGTGAAGGTCGAGAAAATGGTAGAAGAATGTGCCAACGGCGACAAGATTGACGAGTGTTTGGAAGCTTTCAAGTTAGCCCGAGTGCTCGACCCATACACTGGCGATGAAGCCTCGAAGCGCTTGCGACCCTTGGAGGCTCTGCGTGAGAAGAAAGGAGACGACCAAGACAAGCTTTTGGAGAGCATGGTTGATCGCAGAAACTACGCAGGGATCGGAAAGTTCCTTCACCCACTTCAATGCTCAAAGGACACGATCAAGAAACAAAGATTTGACCAGTACAGACGTAGAATCGCCAAGGATTTGAAGGACCTGGCGGATGGTACACACGCGAAAGTCAATATCATCGTGTCCCGGGACGACGCCAAGGCTGTAGCAGACGCTCTTGGAACTTTGAAAGACGCAAACAAGGAAGTTGGGCCACTTCTACTGGCGGTTGGAAGTAATCTACAGTCCGACTGCGATAAGCTACAAAACAAGCTAAGACGCAGACTTCAGAATCACACTGAAGCCATCCTGGCCGGTCACAAGTCCGATGATTTCTATATGATGGGAAAGAATCACCATCTCGGGGAAATGCTCTTTGATTGCACACAACCCTTTTTTACAGCCAGAAATAGGCATGACTTTGAAAGTGCCGACTCTAAGTTCAAGATGGCCATCAAGGATGTGCAACGGCATGTTGACAGCTTTTTGTCCTCCTCCTTTCGGGAAAGCAGTCGTGTCAACCGCATACTCGATTCCCTACAGGCGTCTTCAAATAGCGAAGAACCACAATTGCCGATTCTACGAAGACTCTATCAAGAAACTGTTCAAATGCTTTCCCAACAATCGAGATCTCTCCTGCAAGAAGTTCGAGAAGCAGTTACCAAAACGGAATCATACGACGACGGAATAGAAGCTCTGGAAGCATTCGACAGCGCATGCAAGTTGGGCATGATAGAGCACCTTTCAGCCCTACCGTACAACTGCAAGGACTTGCTTTGTGAATGGAAAGAAAAGCGAGCAGAGCTCTACATCATCGATTCTTTTGGTAATAAGCCGGCTGTGACAATTCATGAATACAAGCTACGGCTCGATAATCTCAAAAACAGCGGGTGGGTCGGTATCATCTTCCGAAGTCACAAAACATACGAGAATCTACAGGCACGGCTCGGCAGAATAGGGGAGAAGGAACTTGCTAAAGGGCTGGCATCGCTTGACGAATCCGACTTGTCTTCTGTCCGTCAACGGTTGGATCTGTTATGCTTAATGGTCAAGGAGCTCACACAGCACATTCCAGGTCTACCAGAAAGAAAGCAGCAACTTGAAGACAAACTCGTGATGTTCTTCATCGGCCTGTGTAAAAAATCGGCGAAGTGTTTGGAGTCGGTAAATTGTCTTGAAGCCGATGGTTTGGTTCGGTTTGAAGGCATGTTCCCGGACTTGCGCAATTGTGCCCTTGATTTCCCATTTGTTTTGAATCATTCAGAAGCAAAGAAGGAGTTCTGTCTTGTAAATCAACTCGTTCATGATATCATGAAGCTTGGCATATCAGAACTGAATATTTCGATATCGAAACATGACTTTTGCGAGGCGCGCACATTGGTATTGTACAACCGGAGATACGGAAATTTCCTAGCCGACCACTTTTCTCTTTTCAGGGAAGAGCTAATACAGCGCCACAAGCTTGAGGATGACAAGTGGCTCACTCAGATTTCAACGATTTGTGCAAAGTCTTTCTCGGAGGGGCGCGACTTTGCTAATCTCAAATCGTGTGCATTGCTCGGCGTTCTCCCGTCTGCCTCAGCTGAGGAAATTCGCAAAGCGTACAAGCAAAAGGCATTACATGTGCACCCAGACAAGAATAGTTCGGACGGAGGTGACGCTGGGGAGCTGTTTCGCAAAATTAAAGAAGCCCAGGATACGCTCCTTGACGCTCGTTCAAGAGAAAAGGTAGAGTCTGAAGAGCAGCCCTTTGATACAATTATTCAAGCCATCCCTGCAGAGCTGAAAGCCGCCGCGCGAACCTATCTGCGCGAGCAAAAATATGATAGCGTTGAAGCATTGCTGGAGAAGATCTCCAATTTCGAGATGGTCTGCCATCTTGTCAGTCCACCAGTCGATTACGAAACTACACGAAGCAATGTTTTTGATATCGTTCGAGATTGCGTTAGAGCAGTGCGAACCGATGTGGAGACCAAATGGAACGAGCGCGATTATCGTGAGCTCAACCAAAGCATTCTAGATCTCAAACAAATGGAACGGCACTTGAAATCATTTCACGAGGTTTTCCCTGAATCATGGAACCGAGGAATAATCGAGAAAGTTGAAGCCGAAATCGTGTCATTGGGACAAAAAGCCTGTGCTTTTTTGCAAAACGAAGCGACCGCCACAAACCACAAAGATGATTTCAGGAGATGCTTTATTCAAATGGGATCTGTGCTCGTCGAGCTGCAAAGTTTCAAAGATTACACGAAATCTGTCATGTATGGCGTCTTGGAATCGTGCCTGAAGTCAGATTGGGGACACAGTTACCTATTCGAGCTCGGCTTGAGTTTCCGCCAGGGAGATCAGTCCACCGGAGAAGTTGAAAACCGAGTTGCACAGACTCTACTGTCTGAGTTTAGTCACTTCAAAGAAGTTTTAACGATGGTTTGGAACGAGGAAACAGCTCAAAAACCAGTCGAAGAAACAGTGCGTGATATTGTTGGAGAGCAAAGGGGCGCCCCCGGAGCTCCGTCCTTGCCTGTTGAAATCGATCGTACTGCACTCCTGATTAGTTTTGAGCATTTTGATGCTGAATACAAGAGCCTTTTGGGTGAATACTTGGCGGAAGATTCCGACAAGGGCGCCCTAGCTAGGAAGACGATAGCTTTTGCTAACAGTCTCAAACCTCTCAGCTGTGATGATGGATGGGATAGTCGTGTGAGAAGCAAAATACCTCAGCTTCTAGCTGGAGTTTTTGCGCTTTTCGCGATCATGAAATCTGGGGAAAGCTTCAACCGTATTCAAGAGAGCCCAGATGCGAAAGAAATGGGGCAGAAGCTTCTCTTGAAACCTCATAATATCCAGGTTCTGACTTTGCTGCATCTACTAGGGTGTGGAAAAGAATCGTCGTACACAGGTTTGGAGAGTCATCTCATGCAGATTCGAACTGGCGAAGGAAAATCTATGATTCTAGGAGCCGCTGCAGCCATGTTAGCTCTTCTTGGATTTAGGGTTCGATGTGTGTGCTACAGCGAGTATCTTTCCAACCGCGACTATTCGCTCTTCGAAGATTTGTTTCGAATGCTCGGGTTGCACAAGCAGATCAAATACAGTAAAATCACGACCCTCTCTGAAGACACGACCGCTCGAAAAGGGGATATTCGCGCTCTAACTGAGAGTCTCTTGCGGCAGAAGTTGCCAGAACGAGTAGTCAATCGCCAACCCATCGATGAGCAAGCTCTTGTGGACAACAGTTCACAGCATGTAACAAGCCAAGGGACTGTGGCAGCGCCGGTGCCCACAAATGCACTTTCTGAGGCGCGACCTGGCTGTGCCGCTGAGGATGACATGGAGGAGATTTTGTTGATTGACGAGATAGGTGGGTTCAACAATTTGTTTTGTTTTGTGGAGAATCTTGCCGTGGCTAGGTGCCACTGTATCGCCGTGAGTCGTCCCGCAACGAAATCGCCACGACCCCTTATGTTTCTTTGAATTGACCGTAATGATCGCTTTGTGTCGAATCGCGTCTAATCGAATTCTGACTTATTCTTTTTCAAACAGACGTGTTTTTTGGTCCTGACTTTTATGGTCAAACCTACAACAAAGTCCTTACGCTTCATGAGCCGGAGATTGCTGAGATTATCTCAAACATTTGGGCACACCACAGTCGTGGTGGTCGGAAGCAAAGGCTTTCCGACATCCAGGCATCTGCTCCTTACAGATCGCTCCTGCAGAAGATGCCGTCATTCAAATTCCTTGTTGACAATGAAATTCGTCTGATGCTCGATAATGTCCGCCGTGTAGATGACGAACCGTACTACCTGGACGCTGGAAACGACAGAATCGGTTACAAAGTTCTTGACACGATCTCCTACCAAGCAACGTATGGCTACCGCACTGTTTTTGCCTACCTGAAGGAAGCTGAGAATGGGACTTTGAAAGAAAAACACAAAACGCTCGAGAGAGTATTATGTATGCCCATCCAGTGCGGGCAGTTCTCTTACGCTGACATTTCACCCTCAAGAATACTGGGTGTGTCAGGGACGTTAGAAGCGATGGTTGAATCCGAAAAGAGCGTGCTCCAGGTCTACGGTGTCGATAAGTATATCTTCGTACCGAGTGTGTACGGGAAATCAAATTTTGTCTTCGATAAAGCTGGTGATGGCATTTTTATTGAACCGTCCAAGAGTGACTATTTCCAGAAAGTAGCGGACGAGATCCAAAGCAAGACCAAGCAGAAGCGTGCAGTCATCGTTTTCTTCAAGGACAACGAGCGTTTAGAGGAATTCAAACGAAGCCCTTTTTACTCCAGGTTGGGGCGTCACAAGGCGATCTTAGCAGAGAGCATGGATCCAGGCGAGAAAGAATTCGTCATCAATAAGGCAGCAACCTCTGGTCAAGTGACCTTGTGCCCTGCAGTTTTCGGCCGGGGAACGGATTTCTTTTGCAAAGACGACAAGGTACAAGAGGGAGGTGGAGTCCACATCATCCAAACCTTTCTTTCCATGGAGAAGAGTGAGGAAGTACAAATACAAGGCCGTACAAGCCGACAAGGGAAGAAGGGTTCTTTCCAAATGGTACTTCTGGAAGACGACCTTTTCAATGATTTTAATTTGCCTCGAGGCGAGAAAGAAAAAGTGCGCCGAGATGCCAGATACGAATGGCTGTATTCAGCACGAGAAAAGCGACTCGATACGCATTGGGCGGAAATTGAGGAATCTCTTCGAAAGGCACAAAAAAGGAATTCCGCGACACACGAATTATTCGACGCACTGTTGGCTGGCACCGCAGAAAACGCGACGAGACTCTTCCAGGACTTGTACTTGACAATAAACAAGCCTCCAATTCCTGACGCCATGTCAGTTGACATGGCTCTGCTCATTGACACTACCGGGAGTATGGCCCCTTACTGTGAGCCAACTGTATCTACAATCGAATGCCTAGTGCATGGAAACAACTCTATCTTGACGAAGCTAAAGTCGCAATTCCCCGAAACAGAAATCAAGCTGCGTTTGGGTGTACTCTGCTATCGAGACATCGACGATGGTAGCGCGCAGTTTTCTGAAAGCCATTGGAACGGAAGTCATTTCACAGAGTCTAGCGCTGATGCTCTTGCATTTGTCAAGAAAGAGTTGTCAAGAGCCTCAGGAGGACATGATTTGGCCGAAGACCATCTCGGCGCTATAAATCGTTGCTTGTCATGGAGCGGAGCATCTGACTGGTCTTCTTCGATCAAAATGGCGATTCTCTTCACAGACGCTCCAGCACATGGATTTGTTCCGTCTGCGTCAGCCAGCTTGCCAAATGCTGATCGGCATGCAGTGCGCCACCCCAATGGGCTGAATCCAGTCCTAGTGGCCGGCGACTTGCTTTCCAAGGGTGTAAATCTGCTGCTTTGCTCCTACAACAACATCGCTACTGAGGCGTATGAGGAGGCACTCGCAGGTGCCTACTTACAGCATTCCGTGAATTCTGAGGGAAGGGAAATAAAGACGCTTTCAATGGTCCCAAGGTCAGCGGCATGTGTAAGCACAGGGGTACAACTGATAGGCGATATCCCCAGGCATATTGTCTTTGTTCTCGACGAGTCGGGATCGATGCAATATGAATGGTCAGGTGTCGTTACGGCCTTTCACAAATACCTTACACAGAGGAGACAAAATCAAAATGAATCGGACGTCGTTTCTGTCGTCCAGTTTGATGATACCGCGAGAGTGACCATCCTTCGAGAACAAATTGGCGCCGTGGCCGCCAGAGACCTTGACTATAGTGGTATGGGAACTCGGTTTGCCCCAGCTGCCCTGGAAGGCAGCCGATTGGCTGCGTCTACACCCTCGTCACATAAACCCACTGTTGTCTTCATGAGCGATGGTGGCAGCGGTGATGCTGCTCAAGCAGCGTCTACTTTTTCAGCTCTGAACCAGCAAGTGAAACAAAAGCACGGTTGCGACCTGGATCTCCACGTGATTGCGTTCGGTGGAGGCGCCGACACACAACAACTGCAACAAATCGCACATTCTTCTCCCAAGGGACGAGTCCATCTTAGCTCGGATTCGGTGCAGCTCAGCAACATCTTTGTCAGCATTGCCGGTGGGCAGCAAGTTGCTACCGTGTTACAGGAAGAAATCGGAAGAGAGATTTCTGACGCTGTGTCTGATACCCTTTCTTTGGGCTATCTGTCTTAGAAATGTGGCGAGTAAATTAGTAGCGGATTATTCCAGATAGTGTATTTTTATTGTAGTCTTTAGGTTGACCTAGAATCTTCGGTATAGGTACTTGTTGGTGCCAACTTTTTTTCTTGCCCGATATGTGTAGGAGGTTTGCGTCTTGCCACTCCTAATTTCAAAGATGACAGCGTGTCATCACCCACAAAATTCTAGGTCTCGTATCGTAGGCTCAATAGAAAGCGCTGGGGTTGGAAGGAGAAGCTCATTGTTTGAATGCAACGCCGCCGTGACTCGAAAGCCCGCTTTCCCACGATTCTAAAACATTTTTTCTGGTGAAGTGAAAATGGAAATCGGGTTCCTTCGTGGGCACCTCTAAGCTGCTCTCATCTTCTGCATCTGTCATGCAATCCCTTCGATTGTTTTTTTTGCTTGTAGTGGAAGAGGTAGCCATTTTTTTTAATTCATAGTTTTAGTGAAACCCCGGTTGAAAATAAGTACCTGTGAGCGTCCATAACTGTCTGTCCTCCCTTCCTGGGTCTTCTCTCCTACACCCATCATCATCGACTGCTTCGCACCATTTAGCTTTTATTTGGCGTTTTTGAAAACCAGTTCAAAGGATTATGAACACAGACGAGCAAAGCCAGGCTTATGAACTCTTATCGATTGATGGTTGTATTGACAATAGAGACAGATCGCCCCCGGACCCGCTAGTAGCTGAGAGCTGACAGGAGTCACAGGATCGATCACTCTCCGAACTTTGGAGTTTCAATGACAGGTCGGCTATTACGCTCCGAAAGGGAAGTTGTTCAATTGTGTTATTTTCTTTTTGTTTCAGTTGCTGAACATACATATCAGAACGGAGGGTGCAATCAGGCTTTATTTTATGTAGAAAAATGTGTGATTGGGCGACCCAGACAAGACTTCCATTCGAAGTTCCTGTATTCTGTGGGTCCCCAGCGCTGTTCCAATCAAGATCCTCCTTCTTGAGCGCCTCATTGTCATTAGGTGGAGGTTCTCTCGCAGAACTCTTATACAAGACAAGGGAAACCACTATACGATAAATGTTCTACTTGCGCAACTGGGGTATACTAGGTATTTCCTTTGGTTCAGCAACTGATAGAGGTGATTTACATTTGAATAAGCTACTCCAGTCACTGTCGTTTCAGTAAGACGAGGTGCGCACCCACGTGTTAATTCAAACGATAAACGCCGGGCATCTTTACTCTAGTGAATTCAAAGCTAAAAATGTAAAGGTCAAATGTGAGACTATGAATTCATTTTGCCACCACAACAACCTCAACATCTGTCATGGCCACTCGTCATTGTCGTGACAGAAAACATGAAACAGAGCGGATGGTAGCCGCAACAAGAGCTGGCAGTGACTCGCTCAACACAACGCTAGCACTAGCAGCAGCATGGAGCATGCACCATGTCGATGTTTGCACAACATGATCTGTAGATTGTCAGTGACGACTACAATTGATGCGGCCGTCAACCTGCATTCGAGCCAATGAGCACGGCGCGTCATCTAAAAGAGCTGCTGAGTTTCGACAACCTCGTCCGC
>ENA-ORBV01010928-ORBV01010928.1-microbial-mat-metagenome-genome-assembly--contig:-NODE-10928-length-14382-cov-11.129046_pt1 | contig 14382 bp, 9 predicted proteins | sample MGYA00237777_ERZ505514 | MGnify/ENA primary metagenome ERZ505514 (study PRJEB26160, sample SAMN06269048) | microbial mat metagenome | isolation source: Oligotrophic lake microbial mat | place...
AATGATACGGCGACCACCGAGATCTACACCTCTCTATTCGTCGGCAGCGTCAGATGTGTATAAGAGACAGCGCCAGGGCAGTCAAGCAGAAAGCATGGCCGACCGTTGAGCCCTACTCCCCTGACGATACAGCAATCAATATCTGTGACGTACGGTAGTGTGAGTCAAGCAACCGAAAAATCTTCGAAGAGTTTGGTGAGAATCATTTTGACCCCCGGCGATCTCCTTTAATAAATAATGTTGGAGCTCATATGCGTCTAACATCATCACGTAGAAAGCCTTAGCGACCGTACGAAGATCGCGAAAGAAATTACTGTTGAGTATTTAGAACCAATTAGTCTAATCCAAGATTAGCTTAACATTACTTAGCCTCCAATGATGGGCGGGCGCCCTTAATCTCACAACTGTTGGCATCACATTCAGTGCGCTCGCAGCTATCCGTTGGAACCATACCTTCGCATGCATACTCTCGGCACATGAAACTAACGTCCTTACAAGTTCTTGGCGCTCCCGGGTAGGATAACTACTGTAGCTTTAGTTACTTCTGTTCCATACGGAAAGCACACACAAGATATCAGCTGTTGTACAAGGTACAGTTAGTATCAGTTGATGTGGTTGGCAAGAAAGATGTCAATGCAGCTCTAAGAAGGTATTTGGGCTGAATGTATTGGAACAAGGAACTAAATTGAAGAAAAAACGAAACAAACAAAGCAAGGTATATAGAATGGTGTCAACACGGACTGCGGTAGGCGCTGGAAAGAATGTCGCCAGTAGCAGCAACGGCACAAATGGGGCTAGTAGCAGTAATAATGGTGGATCGATTCTAGCACCTATTCCAACTACGCCTACCACCCCCGTAGAAAAGCCCACCACCAAGGGAGGAAACACCAACAAGAAATATGGAGGGGGCATGGATGTAGCATCGGCTCGTCGTCAACCATCGGTTCGTGCCCGTGAATCAATAGCAGCGGCGTCAGCTGCGCGACCAGACTTTCATCCTCCCATTCGAATGAGCGACACAACCGCGAATATTGACAAAGCGGATCGAGATCAACAAGTGGAGCGGTCGTCCTCTGTGAGATTTGATCTATCCGCTTCGTCGGCGTTTACGGCAGTAGAACCACGAAGATCAATCCAGGAGATAGCGGCGTTTGGTACAACTCCGAGCGGCAGAGAGGATAGCAGCATGGCGGGTGAAGAAGATGAACGTGCCTTGCCACCAGAGTCGCCAAAAGCCCCAAGTCCAAGCAAAAACAGTGCATCTAATGAGGGCAAAGAGAAGAAAGACAAGTACAAGGGATCTATAGACGTCGACAATGTTTCATTCACGTCGTCTTATTCCGATAACACGGATGGAGATGAGCTTGGAGATGAAATGCGCCATTGGATGTCGATGTCCAAGTCGAATGAGCTTGTACTTGGAGAACATGACCAAAAGGTTTCGCCAACTGTTGAGACAAGTAAGCACCACATGGAGCGATTGGATGATCCACTAATTAGCCCTAACGGCAAGGAAGGTCTAATCAGCCCGAACGGCAAGGAAGGTACCATTCAGGCTTCCTATGGAGGACTGTTCTCGCCACAATCGCCACCCACACCCTTGATTCGGAATACGACTACGGATTCCTCCGCTACCAAGAAGCACAGTAACACACAGAATGACTGGATCGTCCATCAAAAGGAGCCCTTTCAAAGGATGGAGCATAAAATGCCCGCATCGCCACCCATTAGCACGCGCCATTTGCTCAATAGCGGCAAAACTCTGCCAGAGTTTTTACCAGATACAGAGCCGCGGGCGTCCCCATCTGATGGTGGCTTTGCCTCTGCCGAATCCAATACAGGATCGTCGTTTGCTTCGACAAATCGGCGAATGACACCACCGCTGAGTCCTCTGAACTTGAATGGGAGTGTCGGGTCGATGAACAGCTCATCCGCAAAGGACGGCGACCACCGTATTGAAGCAAGTTCACCACCGCTCAGCCCTTTTGATATTACAAAGACATCCTCTGGGCCAAGGTTACGATTTGGATCCTACAGAGCCGCGAGAACATTGGCCGACGAAGAAGTACATTCACCTCCTCATTCTCCACCCGTGAGTACCTTGAGGCTGGATTGTAGCTCGAAAGCGGTGCAGTCGGTCTTGTCCTTGCCATCACTTTCGGGGTCACCTAGTAACGATATGGTAGCTGTATCCAAGCAAGAAAACAATGAAGAAGAAGAAATGACCAGTGGCGTCAACCATGAAAGTGTCAGTGGACAAACCGAGGCAGTGACTCCTCCGACGATGTCTCCACCGACATCACCACCAACTTTAAAGCGAAACAATTGGTTGCAGCACGAAAAAGAACCCTTCCAATTGGAAGAAACGATGCGAGAAGATCCGATTTCACCTCCAATGAGTGGTAGCAACTTGATGGGGGCCTGTATTCGGACAATTGATCACAAGACAAGTGGTGACAATGATGAGCACACCAGGAAAACGGAATTCGTGGCCTCGCCACCTGTATCGCCTCCCGTTGCACTTGAACTGACCACTAGTACGTTGGATGAGTTGAACCGAAGCCAACGGGTTCGAGGCGAGGAGCGTCATCGACGCTACCATGATAAAAGTAGCAAGAAACACTGGGGTAAGTCCAAAGAGCGCCAGCTGAATAGTGCGCTTCAGGTTGTCCGAGTCATCCTGAAAGGTAGTGACTACCCAGGAGAGAAGGATACGACATCTCCCGCGGCATGTTACGAGGCCATTCGACAGTACGCTTTGCTAAAAGTGGAAGCCACAACTCTGACGTCACAATTGGAAGACTCCAAAGAGCAACTGAAACGGCTGTATCTAAAATGGAAAGATATGCGCGACGACATGCAAGGAACCGACAGTACCAAAAGCAATCGGACTACACCAACCACTCCTAGTGCTGGAGCCGACATGAGTCACCATGATTCCATGGCTATCTTGCAACAACTCCTGAGTGATGACGAAAGCGTTTATAAAGAAGATGATACCAGTTTGGATGGTGGCGATGAACGGGTATATACGGGATCTTGTGAACCGTCCACGGGCTTTTCCATGGCATCCCATGTCGACGGGGAGAAATCCGTTGTCAAGGCAATGAACGCGTTGTACCAGGAGCTGGGTCACGAGATGGTTCAGACTCGGACAGCTTGGGTGAACTTCAAGAGTCGTGTGGACTTTAAGAGTCAGGAGCAGCATTGGCCAGAGCACGAGGAACTAAAACAGGGATCCCCTATAGCTGAAGCTGAGAAGCGAGATCAGCCAGACGGGATTAGCTGTGATTCGAGCTTGGACATGGATAGGATCGATGTGAATGAAGGTGGAGACGACTTGAATGTTTCCCCAGATATACTGCTGCAGTCAAATGATTCCTTTCTGCTAGCCAAGATAGAAGAGCTCACCGCACAAATTGAAAGCATGGAAAAAGACCGTGTTGTCTTGACTGGTTACATGGATCGCCTTGCGAAAGAAGTTGGAATGATGGACAACACTACCTTTGATGTCAAGGATCAAGTTGCCACGGTGGGCAGTCAAGAGGAAACTGTCAGCAGTGACTGGATGACCTTTGGACACAAGTTTCCAATTTATCGGGTGAAAGAAGAGTCAGAAACAGAAGATGAATCAGGCGACATTAGCAGTCAAGTCCAAGGTGCCAAAGAAGACACCACGGATCTTTCAACGTCAGTCAAGACTAGAGGTTATCGCCCCCCAAGTCTCGTATACCGTACCCAACAGTTCTGTGCCTCCAATGACAGCGATCGCGAGTATATGCTCCCTATAAGATTGCCGGGGAGCCGGGGAGTTTCTTTTGAAAGAAATGCTCTCGTTTACCAGTCCGGCTCAAGCTGCGACGAGGAAGAAGACATTCTGGTTGTACAACTGGACGAAAAGCTTGCTAAGAAGCTAAGTTTGTCGTACCAAGAAAAGAAGGAGAGTGATGGCATTGATTCTTCGCCGGAATCAAAGAAGATCCTTGCCCGTTCAACTTCATTTGAATCATACTTCAGCACAATAACTTCGTTGATGAAGCTCGACGGAAATTTTTGGAACAAAGGTGACGAACACAAGACGGGTCTTCCAAATGCTTATTTTCTGCAGCAGTTATGGTCCTCGGATGATGATAATGTTGCTGAGCTTGGAATCCCAAATTTCCTTTTGGACCCACACAGCACGATCTTTTCTTCTCCGCCGCCTGTAGGACTTGATTCGCAACTGACGCGAAAATTGCAGTCGCCTTCTCTTGCATTAGAGCTCGCCCTTCCCCGCAAAGCTCAGCCCCAATCGGTTGCTTCGGGTGACAATGAAGACAAGCCAGAGGCCCGTCCTTCGTCCCCGTTGCAGACACTTGAGAAGGATCAGCAAGAAGGTTACGTAGCAGTATGCTGGAGGTTGTTTTCAACCCAGCAAAATCTCTCCCGTGCGCAAGCCCATCTAAGCCTTATGCATAAAAAACACAATCTCGTGAAGCTACAACTGCAAGCTGCAAAGCGAGAAATTGACGTATGGAAAAAAGCGGCTACAAGAGTATCGACTCAGTCTGCGTCGTCTAGTTTTGACTACAGCGCTAGCGCTACAGGAAAATCCGCGGATCCACAAGCTGCGGGCTCGGAGACACTGTCAAACATGAAGAATAGCACAGAAAGATTAGTCGAACTGTGCAAACAAGAAACATCTCGTGGTAACAGCAGTGACGACATGACGAGAATGAATGATTTGGACGATCTCGTAGAGAGAAGCAAGCAGAAGCTAAAGGATCAGGCTGCTGCATATGATGCGGCAATTACCAAGATTACAGAGCTCGAGAACGAGCTAGAATGCCTTCGCCACGAAGGCTGCACTTCCGGAAATCAAACGCATAACGAGAAACAAAATGCAGAGGAGGCGATGCTGTTGGAAAAAGTTGAAGAGTGCTCCAGACTCAGCATCCAGGTCGAATCATTGACAGGACAATTAGAACAGCAGTTTGCCACAGTATCAGAGCTAGAAAGCCGCGCAAGTCAAACGCAACGCCCCAGCGAGGATCAGGGCAAAATCGAAAACATGTCAGGAGAGCACAAGAAAAGTGAAGGTCAAATTCGCCAGCTCAAGCCAGCTCTCCAAGCACACAATTTGGATACGTCTAGTTCTGGCGGCAGCGAAAGCAGCAATCACGAGAGCACAGGTACCCCAAATAGCATCCACAACAGCAGGTCAAGCAGCGAATCGGGTACCGGGAGTAAGTTATCACCGCTCAAGCGCACTTCGGGAGTGGCCAAAGTAGCCCGCGCAGGGATTCGCAATTTAATCGCTAAGCGCTTCCATCACAAAGAATCCTCGTCGAAAAAAAGCAGCGATGGCATCGAGAAGGAGTCGCTCCTAGATTATGTCGCCATGGCGCAAGAAGCCGAAGAAGAAATATCGTTGGGAAGTGGTACAGGAGGAACATCATCGGCCATTGCATCCACCATCGATGCAATTTTCGAAGCGCCTGTCACACCAGATTTGCAGTGGACAGTCGAAACAGTGGGTGAGGGAAACTCGTGCCATAGTGTTGCGGACGATACAATGGACAAGTCTTGCATGAGCAGCAACGGCAGCGTTCTCACTAGCCGGGAGGGCATGCTGGTCCCCTTCATGTGCAAACAGTCCAGCATTGATTCCTTCGCAAGAGAGGACACGCAACTGTCCACTATTCACGCCCTGGCAAACCGTGTAAAGGAATTGGAGAGGGAAAATCACGCTCTGCAGTCTAAATGGTTGGAGTCACAGGGAAAATAACTGTTGCCTGGAACTTTTTTTACATTTATGTCTTGATCGAATTATTTCATACTGTAAAAGCAATTATAATAGTATTTGATAAACAAAGAGAAGTAAGATTGTTGTTGTGGGTTGTTGCATTTGGACTTGAATTTTTCTGAAGAAGTGCAGGTACCAGCTAGGTCATCCTAGTCATATGAGTTGTATTTGATGTGTACATACCAAAAAAAGCTTTTGCCCTGCCCATGAAGCTTGCTTGGACTTATCAGCCCTACCTACTATGCATCAAAGCCAAGTTGTGATGTCTAGGGCATCTTATGTACCCATTCTCCTCATTTACCCAGGTCCTTGTGTTTTTACTGTATGATGTCTTCTACTAGTACCCATGTTGCAGCATCACATCTATGTTCTTGTTCTTTCCTATAATGGCTATTATGTCTCTTTCATCTTGGGCAACACCCTAAAGTTTATAAGAATGCAATGTTGTGGCCATGTGATCCTCCACCACAATAAATTGCTACTGATAAATAAATTAGCAATTGCTTTGACTCTCACCTTGTTCAATCATGCAAAACCCCTAACTATGATCAAGAGTGCATGTGTTTGTGATGCATGCATCCTTTATCCTCAATTTCATCATTGCCCTAATGCTGTCTTCAGTTTTATGACAAATCTCACTGTGTCCCTATTGATTGTTTAAATCAAGGTTGTGGTGATGTTGGAAAGTTAAGATCTTCTTTATTTCACTCATGACAGTTGGGTTGATGCATTTGATAAGTCCTAGAAGAATATTTTTTACAATCCTCATCTTGTGTGCATTTTTTTAGATCTGATGCACAGCTGGTTCTTTCACAACCGTGTGCTTCCTGCTAGTGTCTTTTAATGGAACGGGTTGCCCACAAGCATGTGTAGATCTGGTGATGACAAACAAAACATTTGTTGGACATCCTGTTCACCTTTTGTTTGACAGATCGTCTCATCATGCATGGATTGCAATAAGAGTTTCAAGTTCAGACTTGCATCATCGTGTTGTCCAAAGCTTTCAATTCAATTGGCAATGTTGTCAGTGCCTGAGCCACTTCAACTCAACAACAATCTTGTGATTTGCAACTTGCATAGCAACATGAGACTGCACTGAGCCAAAGCATCCGCTTTGCACAAAAGGTCATTGAACCGGGCCAAATCCCGGCACGTGAATCTGTGCACTGCATTCTCCCCATGCATTGTGATTGAAGAACTCATTGATTGGTCAGTGTGCACATGATCATGTTTCAAAATGACCAGATCGAAAGCATGTCCAGGGGTGGAATGTGTGCGGGCTTTGAAGATCATGCTTCCACATGGCTCCAGCTGCACAGTTGGACTGCCCACATCCATGTTGCAGTGAAAGCTGCACTGTTTGCAAGCCGCAGGTGTGCTCTTCTCTGCTCTCTCCCCCCCACGATTCATGTGGGTGTCAATTGCGCAAGCAGCAGTTGAGACGGAGTGAAACGTGACAATTGATGGTCAAGGGTCAGTGGGAGGGGCAGGTTGTGCTGCATTTGTGTGTGCTTCCTTCGTGCGAATCGTGTGAAAATTGTCCTGTGAAACACACTGTTTCATTGTGGGATGACTTTCACGTCCTGTGTCAGTTGGAGCACATCGCAACTGCAATGCATTGGATTGTGTTGCGCAGTTGGCCAGACCATGTTGTCATTGCAACCGTTGGTCATCGGAATCTTCCATTTTGACTGCATTGACAGTCATGTGACTTTGACACTTGACTGTGGCAGAGCATGTGGCTTGTGGCTTTGGGCAGGGATCGAATGGTGTCACCAGTGGTCCACACTCACTCTGTGGTGACCATTGAGGTTCAAACCAAAGACCTTTCTATTGGAAACTTTCCGCAAACAGTGTCACTGTGGCACAATGTTGCAATGTGCTGATGTAAGCCAAAGTGTCCACTTTGCACAAAACGTTGCAGAACCGGACCCATTCCGGGCATGGCATGCGAATCTGTCTGCTGCAAGACCAAAAGACTCCACATTGTGGCTCAGTGCTCAGCTTCATCTTTCTCAAGCAAGCCATTTTTGCTCTCAGATCCAAAATCACAACAAATGTTTCAAACTGTTTGACCCATGACTTTGAAAAGACAGGATGTTTGTGAACATTTCCAGATGACTCCTTTTGTCAAAGTTTGGTCTGGGTTCAAATGCAATTGCATGCACACAAACATTCATCACAATTCTAAAAAGACAGATCATCTGCAAAATGAAGTTAACAAGTTGTGACTAAGACCCATTCTGCCCCTCTTTCATTGGTTTCAATTCTCAGGCACAATGCTGCAAAAAAAAAGGTTGTGATGTCTGTCACCGTGACCTTTTGCCATTTGTTGTTATCTTCAAGCATGTTCTGTTGTCCATGATGGTGAGACTGTGCCTTTGAAGGAACACTGAACTGCAATCTGAGGTTTTCTTTTAGCGGCAATTCACACTTTGTTTCCTTTTGTGCTCGCACAATTTGCAAACAATGAAACAGATGGAATTGCCTCTGTTTTGCACAGTTTTTTTGCTGCAGCAATCTGCAACGTGACAGTCAACCTTGTTCACAACATGAAGTTGCAATGCAAAAAACAAAAAAACAAAATGCAACAATGCAACAATGAACAGGGAAGTCCGCTTGAACAAAAACAACACAATGGTTTTGCATCAACCATGAATTCAGAGATGTCATTTGAGACCAATCTTCTGTGAGCAATTTTGAAAACATGCCAAACAGCAAAGAGTGACTGATTCACAGCAAATTATTGGAATTGTTTCTAAGGCTAGTGCTCTGGAAACAAATAGAAAATAATTTCTTTTTGCTGGTCCTCACAGTGCTTCCAGTTAGATGCCAACTAGGCAAACATTGCACCTAGTAAAATCTGTGGTAACTTCATGTGTTGGGCTGGCTCTTTTGTCATTGATTGACTCATCAGTGCTGGGGGTGGTCTGCTTTACATACTCATGGAAATGTGGTCTCCTAGTAAGTCTACAGGCACCACAGATTTCATTGTTAGAGTTGATAAGAAGTTGTGGGTTGGATCTTGATTGTTTAAGAACTGCAATTCTCTCCTTGGCACACAGCGTGCAGTTTTTGGTGGCAAAAGTTTTGACCACACTGATGGGATTGCCTTGCCAGATGATGCAGCAGGTTATTCCTCCACGTTGGTTGACTGGGGACGAATTTGTATCATGGAATTGAGTTGTAAACGGTTTTGCGCATGAATCTGATTCCTCGCCAAGTTTGACAAGTTTTGGACTTCATTGAAATGCTATTGCATTCTAGCTTTGAACTTTTGTTGAGTGTTCCCTGCATGTGCTTTTCCTGTGTTGTTGCACTTGATTTTGTAGACTGCTGTTGAATTCCTGCACATGTTGTTGTAGCCACAGGCGCCATTTTCTCTAGTTCTGCAGTTGCAAGGTAGAGGTTCAAAGTCTTGGGAGGTTAGCCCGACTGTGAGTTTCCTGGATAGATCTCCTTGAAAGATTTCTCTGAGGTTGGTGAATCTGTGGTAAGACATGGACACTCTCAACCATTGGAGGTTGAATTTGTCTTTGATGGATTTGATGGTTGAATGGACTGGTTTGGACCAGATGTTGGAATGTCCAATACAAAAGTAGGTAGTTCTTCTTCTGTTGCGTTCGTTGTTGCGTTCGTTGTTGGAATTGTCCTTGGCTTGTTTGATAGCTTTAGCTTCTTTGTTGTGTTGTAGTTGTTCAGTCAATGTTGGGACCTTTTTGGTGACTAGTCCTGCATGTTGTAGAGCTTGGAAGTGTTGTGGGTAGATTTTGTCTAGTGGTAGGTTCTTGTTTGTTTCCGTGATTGTTGTCAGTTTAGACAGTCTTTTGTAGACTCCTGAAGGGATAGCTTTGAAGCATGTTTTGGTGTGGATGCTATCTGCGTTTAGATGCTTCAGTTGTTGGTTTGGTTTGAGGTGCACTCGGAATTGTAGGTTTCCGTTGGTTGCCCAGACGAGTTCAGTGTCCAGGTGTGGAAAGAAGTTCCCTGTTTCAACAGATGTCTTGGGGTCATTCTGTTCTGTTGGCAACTCTCTTCTTGACTTGTCCAGCCACATGCTGCAGGTGAATTGCAAACAGTTTCCTCCTGCTGGTCTGTTCACTGAGTTTTGGAATTTGGTTCTCCACTTGAGCATGTCGTCGCAGAAACATTTGTTGTTGAATGCTGCAATTCCATCATCTCTGTGCAGTCCGCAGCATTTGGTTTTCCTGAAGTGTGACTTGGTGTTGTCTAGGATGTAGGCTCCCACTGGATCTGCCAGCCATGCTGATTCATGTCCACCAATGGTGGGCCCTTTTTCCTCAGGGTCTCTGTCACCGTCGCAATCACAGCATTTGTCCACAAAAGCAAGTGGTGTTGACTGCATTCCAAACTTGATTAGGTTTGGGCAGTGTTCGATGGTGATTTGATCTTCTTCTGGTGGGTTTTTGGAGAAGTGACAGACTGCTTTTCTCACTGGTTTCAGTCTTGCCGATGGGTAGAAATCTTCAGCATCCATTGACACTGTCACGGAGTTGTTGGCATCACCATGCCAATTGTTGATTGGCATCCATGGGGGATTGTGCAACATCTTGAGTTTCTTTCTCTCGCCTGGTCAGTGACTTGGAAAAGTTGTTCTGTCTCACCACACTCAGGTTGTTTCAAAGAAATTTGTTTGAGGAATTTTGTGAAAATCAAGTGTGCTTGTCCCGGTTGTGCAACATCATCCTGAACTTTGTTGAATCGCACTGGATGAGAGGAATCAAATTATGTTTGAAGCAGTCCATGCAGATCACATTGGAAAATTTCATGAAAATTCCAACAAATCACTGGTTTTGTCAATTGTGAAAGAGATTGAGATTTGATGACACTCAGACCATGTCAGCAATCAATCATTTGTTGACCAAAACAGAATCCAATTTGTGCATGTGTTGAGTCATGAAGACCCACAGAGCTGAATCAGCACAAGGTCGGACAGCTAATGATTCGTGGTGCAGCATTGTCAATTGACATTTGGGCTTTGGGCTTTGTTCAGTTCTCTGAAATGTTGGACTCATCATGACACACAACTGAACCTTTTGCAAGACCTCACATGAACACAGTGCGGAATTCTCTGGTTTGTCTGTCTGAGAAAAAAGATGTGGTTTGCCGTCATTGAAGCTTGCGTGTCAGATTGAGGAAAATTCACAGTCGTCAAAAACAGACAACAAAAATTTGCATGGCAAAGCATTGTGATTTTTTTTTCAGACATGTCAACAGCTGACAACGCAGCGTGCCCAGTTTGACATTGAATGCCATCTGTCTCAAATGATGGCTGAAAACCCTCTTTACAATGTCCCCTGAACAGATGTTCATTTTGAGGGGGCAGAGCTGGCAAAAGCTAGCTCATCTTGGATTGGCCCCTGAATGAAAAATGATCCCCCTCTTTGTTCATTGTGAAGCACACAGCACAACGCTGATGTCATGGACATGCCGAAAAACACCAGTTGGGTTTTGGGTCAGTTGCCTGATGCGAAATGTTCTGGGGCCACCTGTCTTCCTGAATGCTTTCCTCAAACTAGTGCTAAGATTTAGGTGATGACAAAAAACTCCAGTGGAACCAGCATGCAAACTGCATTTGATTGGTTCCCAACAAAACCGGTGATTGCGTATGTGGTGCACACTTGCCCCATTTGACATACACAGTTTTGTCGCGCGCAAGGTGCACCCACGGTATCGTTGAACACTGTACTTAGAATTTTCACGCAGGGGGATACATTGCGTTATCACATTTACGTGTTTTCGCGCACCGGTTGAAACTTGAAAAAAATCCAGCGATAGCCGCCAGCTTAATTGGATTATTGGAGGCATGCGTTGATTGGAGTGGAGCTACTTGTAGTAGCTAGTTTGCATCCATCCGCGGAAGCAATATGATTGATGTGAGCCACGTTCGTTGGTTGGAAGTACAAGTACAAGTACTAGCTAGCTAGCTAGCTAGATAACTAGGAGTGCCAGCCTCAATCAGTCGCAGTCGAAAGTGGTTCAACAGCATCAATAAAGTTGCTGGCAAGACTGATAAGCGCTTGTATCAGACTTTTCTTAGTTAACTTAAGTTCTTGTGATTGTCTAGCTAAGTTGATTGTATCAGACTAGCTATAGCGCTCACTACATATAGTAAACATGCAGAGACTGAAAGCTTCTGTGGTGCTGCTGTTGGCCGTGCTTAGTACAGCTGTCACTAGTGTTCATGGCCAAAATCTGAGACATCGACAACGACTGCGAAAAAGCGTGAAGTTGGCGCGCTTTGACACTATTACTAGTAGCGACTATTCTGACTACGCGACAACTCGCAAGGACCGCAAATTAAAGAGCAATGGGTGTTCAAAGGGAAAGTCAAAAGGAACCATAACCTTCCTTGACCCAAATATAGAGTCGAGACCCTACATAAACTGCATCCCTCTTGAAGATGCTTCTGGAAAGTCGTCCAAAGGCAAAGGCAGAAACAACAGATTAGGGGTTCGAAGATGGAGATCAACCAGAGGCAAAGGCAGCGGATTCACGAATAGAGCGCGAGAAATAGTGCGAGCGCGAGATGTAGATGAGCGCTGTCTTCCCTACTGTCCCCCAGGAGGAACTGATTTCCCCACAGCGACTCCTCTTCCAACAATAACTGCATTTCCCTATACACGATTTCCAACATTCGAACCAGTGCCAACTAGAAGTAGTGAACCTAGTGTAGCACCAACTCCAACGTCCGGTCCTACCACTGCTGGTCCCACTCCGGTTCCGGCTACTCCCCGTCCCACTATAGCCGCAACCACCACTGCTCCAACGAAGAAAGGTGCAACCAATGCCCCGACGGCTAGTGGTCCAACCACCCGATACTTTCCCCTTCAAATTAATTATCAGCTCTGGCCGGGTACAACGATGCGAGACAGCACTGTCGCAGAAGATAATGGAGTCAATGCAAAAACCGTAAACTTCTTTGACGACTTCTTTGCGGCACAATATTCCACTTTCGTGCCACTCTCCTTTTTCATATTTAATAGTCAGTGGATGTATGATGCGAATGCGGCAGACGGATATCCAAACTGGGTGGAAATTGTAGGACAAGCAACATTCACAACTCCGGACGCACTTACACCATCGGCAGACGCCATATATAATAAGATTATTGCAAGTGCGGATACCTTCACCTACGTTTTTGGGTATGTCGTGAATGCTGATCCATCAAACTCGCTTTTTAAGGATACATACGACGCCTATTGGAATTATGGCTCTCTGACAGCGCCCCGCTCCTTCAGTGGGTTATCGGAACTGAGGGCCAATCCCCCCGGATCATTACCCAATCTCGAGGACACAGGAGGAACCGAAGAAGACGAAGAGCCGAGAGTTTTTCAAGACCAATCGCAAATATTGGTTGACGAAGGCAAGGATCCGATGACATCTGCACCCTCATCGCATGCACCCACATCGGTTTTCCAGGCCAAATACCAAGCATGGTTGAATGAAATTCAAGGATCCGCAGCTGCGCCCGCTGCTACATCATCTGAACCATCCATGTCCCCTGTATCCCAGGAATTCCAAGAATTCAAGGCATGGTTGGAAAAAGACGAAAAGGCAAAGACACCTGTACCCACGACATTTGCACCCACGACATCTGCACCGATCGTACCGGTGGTGGAACCCGCTGGATCCCCTATCACCCAAGAATTCCAGGCTTTCCAAGCATGGCTGGACAAAAGCAAAGAGGCGGCACCAGCACCAGCACCTACATCAGCCGTATTGATTGAAGAAACCAAAGGGGCGACATCTGCATCCATCGCTCCAGTGGAAGAAGAAGCCAAAGTGGCATCCGTAGCAGCGACAGCTGCGTCTATAGCTCCAGCGACCTCAACCACTCGAACGGTCCCATCTAGGCTGGGGTATGGCTTTTTTGCGTTCACGACAGTACGCCAGCCAACGACAGAGGAACTGGCCGGGCTACTAGATGCCACAGAGTCATTTTACAAAGATATCCTCGCAGCAGCATATCCGGACGGTACATTCAAAGCGTTTACCATGACAAACATCGTCGAGACCTTTGATGCCGCGGCATCCCTGCCTGTTATTTATGATTTTGTGGCAGAAGTGACCTTTGCAAGTGACAATGCCAGCACACCCACTTCGGCTCAAGTCTTTCGAGTGATGGACAATGCTAATTTACAAGCCTATATTATGACCTACGTGCAGAATGCGGAACCTTCGGCTACCTCTCTTTTCATGGACACACAACGAGTTGGCTTTGGGACAACCGGGCAGGCAATGTAGTTACTTGTCTGGCCACAAGCGATGGGGTTGCCAAGGGAAGACGAACCATGAACGGGGCCGCTGGGACTCTTTGATTTTAAATATTTTCTATAGAAGTGCTGTAAATAATGACAGGTCCATGCATAGCTGCTATGGCCAACCAGTTAATTTGTGTTATTATGGGACGTCTTCTAACCTTTGTAGAGCTACCAGTTTTCGCTACCAGCACTTGTGCAGATTCGAACAATCCTGTGAATTGTCCATCTGCCCATTTGTCCTTCTCTGTCTGTCCTTTTGTCCATCTGTCCATCCAGCTCTCAGTGCACAGGAAAGTTACACCAGCACGGTGT
>ENA-ORBV01010929-ORBV01010929.1-microbial-mat-metagenome-genome-assembly--contig:-NODE-10929-length-14382-cov-7.241734_pt1 | contig 14382 bp, 12 predicted proteins | sample MGYA00237777_ERZ505514 | MGnify/ENA primary metagenome ERZ505514 (study PRJEB26160, sample SAMN06269048) | microbial mat metagenome | isolation source: Oligotrophic lake microbial mat | place...
TATTTGAATTCCTTAATAAAGGAACCTATCAGGTCTTTTGCTATTCAAACTGCGACACCTGCGCTTCGGGCAACATTGCTGTAATAAAAGAAGTGGAAATCACCGACAATAATTCAACGCTGGAAGTAGAAGATATTGTTATCAGAAAATGAGCGAGAATAAGACCGCAGAACTGATTATTCCGCAATTACAAACCTTTCGCCCTATTACCTTAGACGAAATGGATAAGGTGCAACTGCTTAACCGCATGGACACCAAATTTGTTTTTCAGGTAAGCAAACTGCCTGCGTTTCTTGAAAAGATAAAAGAAAGATACCGCCTGCTGGAAACCAATCCTTTGCGCTATGCCGATTACAACTCACTCTACTACGACACACCTGATTTTCAACTTTACTTCACACACCACAGAGGAAAATCGGGCAGATACAAAATCCGTTTCCGCAGTTACAACGATACCAAGTTATTTTTTCTTGAAATAAAACACAAAAACAACAAAGGCCGCACCGATAAATCAAGAAAAATAAAAGAACTGATTGAATACGGAGAATTTAATTTAAGTGAAATATCCTACAAACTAGGATACAGCAGTCCTGCTCACCTAACAAATCAATTTAAAAATAGTACTGGATATACTCCTTCTTATTTCAAATCTATAACGGGAAACAACCGAAAACCTCTAGATGATCTTTAAATTTTGTAATTATTTTTAAAAATTATGTAAAACCATAATTTGCGCATGACCATACCTTTGTTCAACAATAAAAAAAACAAATTGGTATGAAACATACTTATAACATTACCGGAATGACTTGCACAAGTTGTCAGGGAAAAGTGCAAAATTTATTATCACAAGTATTAGGAGTAAAAAACGTAACAATTGACTTAAAATCCGAAGAAGCAATCATAACGATGGATAAGCACATTGCTACTTCAGAATTTATAGCGGCTTTAAAAAATCATCCAAAATATCAATTGAGCGAAAAAGAAAATATAAAAAAAGAAATTATATCCGACAAATTCGAAAATGAGCAAAAAGGATGGCTAGAAACTTACAAACCCATCCTATTGATATTCGCCTTCATTACAGGAGTTACCGTTTTGATTCAACTTCTCAGCAACTCATTTAGTTGGATGCAATGGATGAATCATTTTATGGCTGGCTTTTTTTTAGTATTCTCATTCTTTAAATTTTTAAACTTAAAAGGTTTCGCAGAAAGCTATGAGATGTATGACATAGTAGCAAAACGAATAAAAATTTGGGGTTACTTATACCCTTTTATTGAGTTATCACTGGGGATTGCTTATTTAATGAACCTTGATCCTATTATTACAAACACAACCACAGTAGTTGTTATGGGCATTAGTATTATTGGAGTGTTACAAAGTGTTTTAGATAATAAAAAAATAAAATGTGCTTGTTTGGGCGATGTATTTAATTTACCCATGAGTACAATAACCATTATTGAAGACGCAATAATGATCGGAATGGGCGCTATAATGCTTTATACAATGATATAATCTTTCAAAAAATGAAAAAAATGATCGCATCAATAGTTTTGCTAACAACCATTGCATTGCAAACTATGTTTTCGAAAAACGAAGCAAAAAATTTCGCTTCAATGGTATCTGTTAATACAAGTAAGGATTCAATCTCAAATAAAGATCCTCTGCACATGATTACTTCTGCATATCTAAATTTAAAAAATGCATTAACGAAAGATGATGAAAAAGCTGCAAACATTGCCGCCAATGAGCTTTTTAAAGCCATCGAAAAATTTCCGGCTACACCTCTCTCAAAAGAACAGCAAACGATTTGGACAAAGTATTCAGAAAAGCTTACATCTGACGCAGAACACATAAAAGGCAGCAGCGAACTGGAACACCAACGAAAACATTTTATAGAATTATCGAAAAACATGTTTTCAGTAATCGAGGCATTTAAAACAAATACAATTACTCTATATTATCAATTTTGTCCAATGGCAAATGAGGGAAAAGGGGCGTATTGGATAAGCACAGAACAAAAAATAAACAATCCTTATTTTGGAAAAAAGATGGCTACTTGTGGTAGCACAAAAAAAACAATACTTTCAACCATTAAATAAATGTATTTTATTCAAAACATAAAAACAAGTTATTTAAAGAAAATATCCGTGTGCATTTTCATTCTTTTGTTCTGCGCCAAATTTGTTTCAGCCAAAAAAATTGTTCGTTACGATTTACATATTCGTGACACCATAGTCAATTTCACAGGAAAAGAAAAAAGAGCGATTGCTGTAAACGGACAAATACCAATGCCTACATTAACTTTTACAGAAGGTGATACAGCAGAAATATATGTGCACAACGAGTTGAACGAAGAAACATCCTTGCACTGGCATGGACTATTTTTACCCAATCAATACGATGGCGTTCCAAACCTCACTCAAATGCCAATCAAAGCACACTCCACCCATTTGTATAGGTTTCCAATTATACAACACGGCACACATTGGTATCACAGCCACACCCAACTTCAAGAACAAATAGGAATGTATGGCTCAATGATCTTATTAAAGAAAGATGAACCTACAATTCCAACCATACCTGTAATATTAAGCGAGTGGACAGACATGAACCCCCGGGAAGTTCATCGCAGTTTACATAATGCCACTGATTGGTTTGCAATTCAAAAAGGAGGCACACAAAGTTATTTTGAGGCCTTGCAACAAGGCTACCTCAAAACAAAAGCAACCAATGAATGGAAGCGAATGAATGCAATGGATGTAAGTGATGTTTACTACAATAAATTTTTAATGAATGGACAAAATGAAAATCAGTTTTCACAATTAAAGAAAGGAGATCGTGTTCGTTTGCGAATTTCAAATGCCGGTGCATCAACTTATTTTTGGTTAACATATTCGGGAGGAAAAATAACTGTAGTTGCAAACGATGGAAACGATGTGGAACCGGTAGAAGTAGACCGCTTAATAATTGCTGTATCTGAAACGTATGATGTAATTGTTACAATTCCTGACGACAGCACGGCTTATGAATTTCTGGCAACAGCGGAAGATCGGACAAAATCGACCTCACTTTGGCTCGGCAATGGAATCAAAAAATCAGCTATGCCACTTCCAAAACTAAACTATTTTGAAGGAATGAAAATGATGAATGGCATGATGAAGATGAATGGCGACCTAGATGACATGGGGATGCAGATGAGCTTGAATCAAATGGATATGAATGTGGTGATGTATCCAGAAATAACGGGAGAGAAAAAGAAAAAAAAATCTAAAAAGAAAACGGAGCACACGAAGGAAATGAATATGAGCCCCTCTGCTTCTGCCGATATAATAACATTGAATTATTCGATGCTAAAATCTACAACAAAAACTAGATTACCTGAAGCGCCTGTCAAGGTTTTAAAATTTGAACTTACAGGCAATATGAATCGTTATGTTTGGAGCATCGACAATAAAGTAGTTTCAGAAAGCGACAAAATTTTGATTCGAAAAGGAGAAACTGTCCGAATTATATTATACAACAACTCCATGATGCGTCATCCAATGCATTTGCACGGACATGATTTTCGTTTGTTAAATGGACAAGGGGATTTTGCACCCTTAAAAAACATTGTGGACATTATGCCCATGGAAACAGACACATTAGAATTTGCATCCACCGAAAGTGGCGATTGGTTTTTTCATTGTCATATTTTATATCACATGATGAGTGGGATGGGGAGAGTTTTTAGTTATGAAAACTCTCCTCGAAATCCTGAAATACCAAATCCTAAATTAGCACAACGGAAACTTTTTGCTGATGATAGAAAATTTCATTTCATGGCAGAAAATGATTTTGCCTCAAATGGAAATGATGGAATGCTGATGCTATCCAACACACGTTGGCAAGTCGGCATGGAATGGCGTTTAGGTTATCACAATTATCACGGTTATGAAATAGAGAATCACTTTGGCAGATATATTGGTAAAATGCAATGGCTAATGCCTTTTGTTGGTTACGATTTTCGATACAGGAAACAAGGAATTAATTTTCAGGAAGAAAACATTTTCGGTCAAGTAAACACAAAGGACATTCGACAAGCATTTTCAATCGGAATGGAATATACGTTGCCGATGCTCGTAAAATTGGAAACAGAACTATTTACTGATGGCACCTTTCTGATTCAACTCAGAAGAGAGGACATACCAATTTCAAAAAGAATACGAATGAGTGCCAGCATAAATTCCGATAAAGAATATATGGCAGGATTAAAATATATTTTAACAAAATATATAGCCATATCAACCCATTACGACAGCGATATGGGTTTTGGGGGCGGTTTAATGGTTACTTATTAATAAATCAACATTCCTACAGATGGGTATGAAACCAGCAACCTCAAATTCTGAACTTCCATTTTACAACTACTGGTTATCACGTGTGCAAGAAATTTAAACATTAAAAAGCGAGTACTGAGTTTCAAACATCTCCCTTTTCAAATTTCATTTTGTTTTAAATTATTCCTATCTTTATCATTAAGAAATTAACTAATGAAAAAACAATTTCACTTTTTCTTACTGTTTTCTATAACAGCTTTAGCCTCATCCGCACAAACGATAGCTGCAGATTGGATAAAGTCCGATTGTTCTATTAACAATCATACACTTTACAGTTATCTTGACAATGAAGAAGTAGTGATAATGGAATTTGCAATGGGATGTGGAAGCTGTACAAATGCTGCCACTTATTTGTTAAACACAAAAGATAAATATGCAATTTCTAATCCTGGGAAAGTACATGTTTTTTATATGGATTATTGGCCAGGAAACGATTGCGCGGTGGAGATTGCAGCAGCAACAACAGGATATGCTTTTGATGGTGTGTTTGATCATTGTTTGCCTGAAAAAGATTTTTATTTTACAAGCACAAGTTCGCCCATGCCAGGAATAGTTATTGCCGCTGGAAGTTTCCACCAAGTAATTTATCAGAATAATAGTTTTACCGATGATGACACCATACTTATAGAACAGGCCATCACTACTTTTTTTGCGAATGTTGGAATAACTGAAAATTCAATAAATACTACTTTACAGGTTTTTCCAAATCCTACCAGTGAAGAAATTGTAATCAATTTTAATAATACAGAAATATCAGAGACTAAAATTTCGTTATACAATGTAAATGGACAATTAATATCCTTATTGTTAAGCGAATCGCTGCAGGTCGGAGAAGTACAAAAGAGAATAGATATTCGTGCTTTACCTAAAGGAATTTATTACGTCAACATTGTAAACTCACAAGAGTCTATAAACAAAAAAATTATTATTATTTAATCAATTCATATGAAAACGAGTTTAAAATATACGTTGTTATCTTTTTCGATTTTTGTTTGTTTAATTTCTTTCTCTTCCTGCAAAAAAGAAGGAACAGGTGGAAAGTCAAAAGTGAGTGGAAATGTAAAGCATCATACTAAACTTATTCCAAATGCAATTGTATACATTAAATATGGTGCAACCGAATTTCCGGGCACTAGCATTTCTGTTTATGACGATCAAGTAACTGCAGACGTGAATGCAAATTTTGAATTTGACGGATTGCAAAAAGGAGATTATTATTTGTATGGAGTTGGTTACGATGATGCCATTATGGAACAAGTAGTTGGCGGAGTAGGCATAAAACTTAGACGTAACGAATCTATCACCTCGGATGTTCCCGTAACAGAACACTAAAACTCAATGCATAAAAATAAAAGCATATTATTTTTTATTCCCTTTCTGATTCTCGGGATGTTTTTTCTTTCTACTTGTACAAATGAAAAAGGAATTCCGGATTACAATCAATTTCCAGATGATGTAGGAAAAATCATATTTACAAAATGTGCAACTCCCGGTTGTCACACCGATGCAAGCAAAGGAGCATCTGGTGGATTATCGATGGAGAGCTGGGACAAATTATTTGAAGGAGGAAGTGGCAGCGCATGTGTGATTCCTTTTCGACACGATTACAGCACCTTTTTTTCCTATATAAATACTTATTCCGATTTAGGAATTACCCTTTCTCCAACGATGCCATACAACGAAACAAAGTTGACAAGAGAAGAAGTGACATTGCTAAAGACCTGGATTAATGCCGGAGCTCCTAACAGAGATGGAGAAGTAAAGTTTGCGGGCAATCCCAATCGTAAAAAGTTTTATGTAACCAATCAAGGTTGTGATGTAGTTACCGTTTTTGATGCAGAAACTTTATTGCCGATGAGATACATTAATGTTGGTGCAACAGCTGGAACAGAATCACCGCATATGGTACGAGTTTCGCCTGATGGACAATATTGGTGTGTGGTAAGTTTAGGAGGAGAATACCTAGAGAAATACAGAACAAGTGATGATAGTTTTGTTGGCAGAGCTGATTTGAATTCAGGAGCACTAGTAGGTGCTGGAAATTGGAATACGTTTACTATCACGAATGATGGTCAAAAAGCTTTTTGCATTGATTGGAGAGCTGTTGGAGCTATAGCTGAAGTTAATTTAAATACATATACTGTTACTCATTCCATTGGGTTCAATTATCCTCACGGTTCGAGCCTTAATCCTTCAGGAGATACGCTATATGTTACTCAACAAAATGGAAGCAGTAAAATGTATAAAGTGCCAACAAATGATTTATTTTCACCAATAGAAATAAATTTGTTTACTACTCCCCCAGCTGTTACTGTTGATGCGCACGACCTTCGTTTTTCTCCCGATGGTACAAAATATTTTGTTACCTGTCAAAGTCAGGGATTTATCGTTCCTGAAATAAGAGTGATGCAAACCAGCAACGATTCCTTATTAGCAATTATTCCTGTAGGTGCAATGCCTTCTGAATTAAGTTTTTCAACCACTACACCTTATGTATTTGTTACCTGCATGGAAGACTTATCATTTGCAGGGAAAAGAGGCTCTGTGGCTATTATTAATTACAATGATTATTCCGTGACAAGCATTTATACTGGACATCAACCTCATGGAATTGAAGTAGATGATGCCAAAGGATTGGTATATGTTGTGAACAGAAATAATTCTTCTGACGGTCCAGCTCCGCATCATTCCACCGAATGTGGTGGAAGAAATGGAAATGTTTCTTTCATTAATTTGAATACTCACACGATGGTTACTACTCCAAACGGAAGTATCAAAAAAGTAGAAATTTCTGCTGACCCTTACTCTGTTGCAATACGATATTAATGTCTGAATCACCTGATAATATTATTCTTTTCGATGGAGTTTGTAATTTCTGTAATTCTTCCATCAACAAGGTCATCAAACACGATAAAAAGAACAGATATAAATTTGCTGCACTACAATCAGAAACAGGAAAAAAAATTCTTCAAAAATATTCGATTGATACTTCTAAAACCGACAGCATTATTTTGATTGAAAACGGACTCGTGTTTGTGAAATCAACTGCATCATTAAAAGTCAGCAAACATCTCAGCGGCTTATATCCATTGGCTTATGGACTTTTGATTATCCCAGCTTTCATCCGAGACATTGTTTATGATTTTATTGCACGAAACAGATATAAATGGTGGGGCAAAAAAGATAGTTGTATGATTCCTTCAGAAGAAGTAAAATCGAAATTTATTTAATTCGATTTATCTTTTTCGATTTATAAAAAAAATCTTCGACTACGCTCAGTGTAGCCCGTTGAATACTCTCTTATTTCTTATATTTAAATTTCAAAATTTTCTTTTCGTAATCAATCACAGCATTGTACATCAAAAGAATATCGCTTCCCAAAACGCCATCCACAGGCTTTAATCCAACTTGCTCATACGATTGATTTACATGAGAAAGGTCCAACAAGACTGTTTTGTAATTTTCAATTTCCAGCTCTCCAATCTTCATTTTTTTTATCATCACCTGTTCACTTAGCATCGTATTTGTTCCTAATCCACTCGACAAGGAATCGTGCTTTTCAAATGTTTTTTCTTTCACAAATTTTCCAATTCTTGTTTTATCAAACACGGTTTTGGATGCACCAGTATCAATAATCACGTTTGCTACTTTTTTGTTGAGGTAGAGCTTCAACAATAAATGATAGCCTTCACCGGAAATATCTAATACTTTAAAAGGAATAGTTGAGATCATTTTGTTTTCAGTAAAAAAGGCGACCTGAAATCAGATCGCCTTTTATTTTTTTTTGAATAAAAATTAAACTGTAATTGTGCTTAAAATGTTATTCATATTTCTAACAGCTTCAGCACTTTTTGCAAATGCAGCTTTTTCTTCTTCGTTTAATTTAATGTCAACAATTTTCTCCCAACCATTTTTTCCAATGATAACAGGCACTCCAAGACAAATATCTTTTTGTCCATATTCACCATCTAAATAAACACAGCAAGAAAATAATTTTTTCTGGTCATTTAAAATACTATCAACTAAAGCTGCAACAGCTGCTCCCGGAGCATACCATGCAGATGTACCTAACATTCCAGTTAATGTTGCTCCACCAACCATTGTATCAGCAGCAACTTTTTTCAATTTATCAGCATCTATAAATTGTCCCACTGGAACACCTTTATAAGAAGCCATTCTGGTTAATGGAATCATAGTTGTATCACCATGTCCACCAATTACCATTCCTTCGATATCGTTTGGAGAAGCATCCAATGCTAAAGATAAATAGCATTTAAAACGAGCACTATCAAGAATTCCTCCCATTCCAATGATTCTATTTTTAGGAATTTTGCTTTCTTTCAAAGCAAGGTATGTCATTGTATCCATTGGGTTACTCACCACAATTACAATTGCGTTTGGTGAATGCTTCAATAAATTTTCGGTAACACCTTTTACAATTCCAGCATTAATTCCAATTAATTCTTCTCTTGTCATTCCTGGTTTACGAGGAACTCCACTTGTAATTACTACAACATCACTATTCGCTGTTTTTGCATAATCGTTAGTGCTTCCACTTACGCGAGTATCAAAACCATTTAATGTTGCTGTTTGCATCATGTCTAGTGCTTTTCCTTCAGCAAAATTTTCTCTGATATCAAGCAAAACTACTTCTGAAGCTATTTTACGAAACGCCAATACATCTGCTGATGTAGCACCTACATTTCCTGCTCCTACTACTGTTACTTTCATTTTATTACGATTTTATAGGGTTATCAAAATTTTGACGCTAAATTAGAAAAGAAAAACATACGCAACCATTAAGTTTTAAACAGATTTGGCATTTACTAACATTTTGTTCTTTTTTGCTTGGTTCATGCAACCAAGAGGCACTTTTTTACATCAACCAGTAGGTTGACTAAAAAACCTTATATTTATGACGAATAAATCTCTCTTACTTAATATGAAAAAAGCACTTTTACTACTTGCCATTTGGGGCATTTTTTCCAGCAATTTATTTTCGCAAGCAGATTGTAGTACTGCAGCTCCTTTCTGCACAGCATCAGGAACAACATTCCCAGCATCAACAAGTACGGTTGCTCCTTTAGGCCCAGATTATGGCTGTTTAGGAAGTCAACCAAACCCGGCTTGGTATTATTTGAACGTCTCAACTAGCGGAACTATAAATATTGATTTAACAAATAGTGCAGGCGTTGATATTGATTTTGCTGCCTGGGGACCATTTGCAACACAAGCAGCTATGTGTGCTGGAACATCTAATTCTCCTTTTGATTGCAGTTATTCTACGTCAGCATCAGAACAAGTGAACATTGTTGGCGCAGTAGCTGGACAATGGTATATGGTTTTGATCACCAATTTTTCCGGAGTTGCAACTAATATTTCCGCAACAACTGCAGCAGGAACAACTGGAGCAACCAACTGTGCTATTCTTTGTAACATGACAGGATTAACAGCTACTCCTGGGCCTTGTAACCCAGCAACTAATACTTATTCACTCACAGGAACAATCACTTATACAACCCCACCTGCCACGGGAACACTCACGGTCACGAATAGTTGTACAGGAGTAACTCAAGTATTTAATCCGCCTTTCCCGGCCACTTCCATTGCCTATTCGCTCGCAGGAATGCCCGCCAACAGTGCGGGATGTACGGTCACGGCCACTTTTTCGGCAGATCCAACTTGTACACTTACAACCCCATTTACAGCCACAGCACCTTGTACAGTCACTTGTAACATTTCTGCTGTTTCTGCAACACCAACAGCATGTAACGTTGCGACACAACAATACAATGTAAGTGGAAACGTAACTTTTGTTAATGCACCAGCAACTGGAACATTAACCATTACAAACTCTTGCGGTGGAACTCCAGTTGTTTTCAACGCACCATTTGTTAGTCCGGCTGCATATAGTTTCCCAGGATTAGCTGCTAATGGTGCAGCTTGTAACATCACAGCTGTATTTTCAGCAGATGCGGCATGTACATTCACACAAGCCTACACTGCTCCAGCTCCATGTTTGGTAACATGTTCTATTACAGCTTTAACAGCTACTCCATCAGCTTGTGACCCTGTAACAAACAATTATTCAGTAACAGGAAGTGTTTCATTTGTCAATCCTCCTGCAACAGGAACATTAACTGTAACTAGTTCTTGTGGTGGTTCTGTTCAAGTCTTGAACCCTCCATTTGTTAGTCCTTTGGCATATGCTTTAAACAGTTTGTCTTCTAATGGTTTACCTTGTACAGTAACTGCTGTATTTTCAGCTGACCCATTGTGTACACTTACTCAAAACTATACAGCACCCGCATCTTGTTCCTCTTGTCCTGTAACAGCCGGAAACAACGGACCATTATGTGCTGGACAAACGATAAACTTAACAGCAACTGCTGTAGCCGGTGCAACTTATAGCTGGACTGGCCCGGGTGGTTTTATTTCCGGAGTTCAGAATCCAACTATACCTGCTGCAACAGCTGCTATGTCTGGCGTTTATACTGTTACGGTGAATGTTGTTGGGCCTCCGGCTTGTACAGCATCTTCAAGTACTACAGTTACTATAACTGCACTACCAGTTGTTGTAGTTAATTCACCAACAACCTGTGCAGGTATTTCTACTACATTAACAGCAGCTGGAGCAACAACTTACGCCTGGTCGACAGGAGCAATAACAAATCCAATTACTGTTCCGGGAACTGCAGGAACCTATACTGTTACTGGCACAACTAGCGGTTGTACAGGAACAGCAGTAGCAACAGTTACAACTTCTCCTCCACCAACAGTAAGTTTTAGTGGTGATACTTTAAGCGGATGTAATCCTGTGATTTGTAATTTTGTTGCAAACACAGCAGGAAATCCGGGTGCAACTTATAGCTGGAATTTTGGTGATGGTACAACAGGAAGTGGGCCCAATGCTACACACTTTTATACCACAAACGGATGCCATACCGTTACCTTAACAGTTAGTTTCGGAGCGGGATGTTCTACAACAGATTCTATTCCCTGCATGATAAATGTATTCCCTCAGCCAACTGCTAACTTTACATTTATTCCTACAACAATTGATATATTAAATCCAACAGCTTATTTCACTAACACATCTGTTAACACAACAAGCACAACTACTTGGTTGTGGAATTTTGGTGACAGCACTACGTCAGTATCACAAGATCCTGCTCATACTTGGGAATATATCGGAGTACATCCAGTTACACTTTATGCAACAACAGTTAATGGTTGCACTGATTCGGTTACATATGTTATTATTATCGATGACATTATTACTGCATACATTCCAAATACGTTTACTCCAAATAACGATGGAGTGAATGATGTATTTAATATTTATTCACATGGAATTTCTCCAGATAAATTTGAGATGTTAGTTTTTGACAGATGGGGAAATAAAATTTATACTTCAAGGAATATAAATGAAGGATGGAATGGAGCAGTAAACAACAGAGGTGAAATTTGCCAACAAGATGTTTACGTATACCGTTTTAATTACCAAGATTTTAAAGGAAAGAAACACAAAGCAATAGGACATGTGACTATTGTAAAATAAATTTTAAATTAACAGACCACTCAAATCAATCTTTAAAAAATATGCGTACAATTAAAACTATATTTTCTTTGGTACTTTTCATGATTTGCTCTGGCTTGTTTGCTCAACAACCGCTTAGCTCTGCTGCTTTGGAACAAATAAGACAAGATAATATTCGCAACAAAGCACACGAATATGATGGCGTAAAAATAAAATATGAAGTAGTTGTAAATAGCGTTAAAGTGAGCGCTGAAGATTCACTTGGAATTGTTCAAGATCTAATTAAAATTCCCGGAGGAGTAGATTGTGAATTTGATCCAAGAACTTATTTACTGACTGTTAAAACAGATAAAAGCAATAAATACTTGAATATTGTAGTGATACAAAATGTTTTACTCTCTCACAACTTACATTTGATGACGTTTCAAGAAATTTTATATAAAAATTAAGCATTTACTCTCTTAAAATAGCGTTCTACCCCAACTCGATATGACTAAAATAAGCTACTCACTAAGTTTAAAAAAGATTTCACATCAACTCCATTTTCTTCTTGTTGTTATTTTTTTAAGCATCTCCAATTTAGCATTTGCACAGCCAGCGAATGACAATCCTTGCGGAGCAATCACGTTAACACCCGGTGCAGCATGCACCTATACAAACTATACAAATGTTGGAGCTACTAACACTGCTTCTGTTGCAGCACCTGCTTGTGCGTTTTATAGTACAGGAACAGATGTTTGGTTTGCTGTAACTGTCCCTGCGGGTGGTTCTTTAATTTTTGATAGTCAAACAGGAACCATGTTCGATAGCGGTATGGGAATTTATACCGCTCCGGGTTGTGCTGGACCATTTACTTCAGTTGCCTGTGATGATGATTCAAGTCCTAATGGAAATATGTCAATGATAACGGCAACTGGCTTAACCCCAGGAACAGTTGTTTATATTAGATTTTGGGGCTATTCCGCAGCCACTGGAACTTTTGGAATCTGCGTTCAATTGCCACCACCACCACCACCAAACGATAATCCTTGTTCAGCAACTACAATTCCTGTAAATGCTGCTGGTGCTTGTGTATATACAAATTCTACTACTGTTGGAGCTACTGTTTCTCCAGGTGTTCCAGCCCCTACTTGTGGGTTTGGTCCATATGGTAATGTTTGGTTTACAGCAGTTATTCCTGCTTCAGGAAATCTTGCTTTAGCAACCAATGCCGGAACTTTAACAGACCCCAGCATGGCTGTTTATAGTGGAACATGTGGTGCACTGACTCAAATCGGATGTAATGATAACTCTACAGGTTTAATGCCTGGCGTTTCTTTGAGCGGATTAACTCCCGGAAGTACTGTATGGATAAGTATGTGGGATAATTTTAACGACCAATCCGGTACATTTGGCATTTGCGCAACAAATCCTCCGCCACCTGGTCCAGGTGACGCCTGCTCTACAGCAGAACCATTTTGTACAGCATCCGGTGTTAATTACCCTGCCTCTACAGGTACATCAGCACCAAGTGGACCTAATTATGGTTGCTTATTATCTCAGCCTAACCCTGCATGGTTATATTTAAACATTGCTACCTCCGGTAATATTGATATTAATTTATCCAATTCAGCATCTGTAGATATTGATTTTATTTGTTGGGGACCTTTTGCTTCTCAAGCGGCTATGTGCGGTGCCATCTTTGGTGGCGCAGTAGGTGTTGATTGCAGTTTTTCAATAGCTGCTACTGAGCAAGTGAATATTGTTGGAGCGGTTGCTGGACAATGGTATATGCTATTAGTCACCAATTTCTCAAACTCACCAACAAACATTACCGCATCTGCGGGAAATGCACCTGGTGTGGATGGAACAACCAACTGTGCGATTCTTTGTAACATGACCAGTCTTACTGCTAACCCAGGAGCCTGTGTTCCGGCAACAAATCAGTATCAAGTAACTGGAACTATTTTAACTACTAATCCACCTACAACAGGAACTTTAACAATCACAAGCTCTTGCGGAGGTGCTCCATTAGTACTTTCTCCTCCTTTTGCAACATCTATTAATTACACCCTTCCTGGTATCACCGCAAATGGTGCGGCATGTTCTATTACCGCTACTTTTTCTGCAGATCCTACTTGTACATTAACAACAGCTTACACTTCACCTGCACCTTGCTCAGGCTGTACAATCGTAGCCGGAAATTCAGGACCAATATGCGCTAGTGGGACTTATGGTTTAACAGCAACAAACGTTGCAGGTGCAACATATGCGTGGACAAGTTCATCTGGATATTCATCCGGAGTACAAAATCCAACAGGAATAGCATCACCGGCAGCAGGAACTTATACCTATACAGTAACAGCAACTGTTGGAGCAACCACTTGTACTTCTGTTACTACATTAACAGTCAACCCAGTACCTGCCGTAACAGCAGAAGCGAACCAAGTATTTTGTGCTGGGGCAGCAGTGGCCGCCAAT
>ENA-ORBV01010930-ORBV01010930.1-microbial-mat-metagenome-genome-assembly--contig:-NODE-10930-length-14380-cov-4.956163_pt1 | contig 14380 bp, 6 predicted proteins | sample MGYA00237777_ERZ505514 | MGnify/ENA primary metagenome ERZ505514 (study PRJEB26160, sample SAMN06269048) | microbial mat metagenome | isolation source: Oligotrophic lake microbial mat | place...
TTTCTTTTTAAGGTAATCTTTGCTTGATTCGCCCCTTGTTGTTTGGCGATTCTACGGTGAAGAAATATCGTTTATCAAAGTTCAGCACGTTTGGTGCTCAGTTTTTGCAGCATTTTGTTTTTGGCTTTTTTCAACATCAATTTGCTCCTCTCAAACATGCAAGAGTTTGGTCAGAATGCATGATGACAGGTGTGCTGCTCAGTTCTACAAACATCATGGCAGATTGTCCATGCAAACATTGCAATGACAGTTTTATCAATCAATGCCCCTGCTGTTGGCAAGAGTTTAGGAACTAACCACTTGTGCCAAAACATTTGAAGGCGCACAGCTGCTCAAGAACCCGGAAGTGTGAGAGGTCCAACTTAACAGGACGACAAAACAGAACGTCACTTGCTCGGTATCCGAATTTGTACGTGTGGTTGCGGCTCCTAAATTCTCAAGTTGAGCCTTTGCGCGGAAGCCGGCGTCAGATAGTCCCACTGTAGAACCCAGTAGGCCAGTACAATTGTACTGGAGTAGAATTTGTAATCACATTGACATATCCTCTGTAGAATCCTGTAGTTTATGTAAAGACGGTGTGTACGCCTGTATGGTTCCGCGTACGAGGTCGCCAGTACTTGCATTTACTCTCGTCACGGATTGCTGTTCGCATGTCGTCTTTTCTGTTATTTTGCAAGTGCCGGTACCCGTGTTGCATGGTGTACATATCTGATGTGGCATCGTGTAATCACTAACGTACTTACCCGTCTGCCTGTTGTCAAAATGTCGATGGGTGGATACATCAGTCGCTCTGACTATGCATAGTCTGGCGGTGAGCCAAATGGTACCGCTACGACATCTCCGTGTTCCGCAGTAGGCAACTGAAGGACGCTATTTTCGTGCGTGTGTATCATCGAACGATCCAGTCGCCTGGGAGGACATTCTTGTTTTTGCGGGTTCAGTAACCAAAAAGATCCTTTGGTGTTCGCATTAATCCACGGTAAATACTGCTTCATTTTAAAAGCCATCTGTTACTAAAGTGGACGTAGAATCTATATCGTCGTCAAAACAACCTCTGTTTGGCTCCCCAATTGGATATTCCGTATACCTTGGGGAACAAGCGGATCGCTCACCCACTCAACTACATAGAACCAGATTTGGGTCCCTCATATTCTTTTTTATTTATTGACTTCTTATTTGCGGAATGTCAAGAATTAACTCAGTAGAAAAAAAAGCATCTTGAAGGTTGCCCATTAATGACGCGCGAACGGTCTACTTCGTGTTCACTCAGAAAAAAGTTGATCACCGATCCCCAATACCTCGGAGTACCAGTAACGCAGAGCCGAAGGGGCAAAAAATGAACTCAAGAACCACCTGGTACAAATTTGAACGGGAGGGTACGTAGGAAAAAGCAAAACCAAAAACACACCTTGTCCCAACACGAACATTACTGCGGAAGACAACCGGTGTTCCCGGTCAGATGCTTGAAACCATATTTCCTGATCACACTATCATAAATACAATCCCCGCCTTTCTTAGTAGTCGTATCTCTGATCTCCGCTCACAAACAAAAACAAAACAAACGAGCTAACAATATCACCTACTAGTATCGTAGTAGACACAACAACACAACACAACTAGGAGCAACAAGACCAAACGCCCAGCTAGCATACTATACCTATACAACAAGCTAATAGCAGAATCAAACTAAGCAGCAGCTTAGATACAAGAGTAGCTATTGTTCGGTTGTCATCGTGTCATTCAAAAGAACCATTTGAGAAGCGCGGTGTTCGCAACTTGACAAAACAACAAAAAGCATCAGTAACACAAAAGCAACACAAATCATCAGTAACACCTTAGACACACCACACTGACCATGGAGGAAGATCTTCTAACGAGCGCCGGACTTCTTGGTGCTTTCTGGCAACAAGAAGACGACTGCGGCTCCATACAAAGCATTAGAACTTCTTCTACTAACAGCAACCTCAACAACAACAACAGTACTTGTCTCAGTAGGAAAGTCACGAACGACGGGAGAGCCCGCGACAACGGCCCTCGTCAGGGAAGCTCCTTCCAAATGCCGCCCTCCTCCTCAAGAAGTACCACCGGTAGTGGCTTGTTCTTTGCAGGAGATATCGTAAGTGTGTGTAGCAGCAGCAGCGGCCTTACGGCGTACATGCAGCCGCCCCAGCAGCAGAAGCAACCTCCGCAGCAGCAACAGCAGCAAGGATCCGCAGAAGGAGGAGATCGAAAACGCAAAGCCGAATGGCCTCTAGAACAAGACGCATCGTCGCAGAAGCCTCCATACCAGCAGCCAAAGCAGCAAACTTTAGAGGCGTCAGCTCTCAAAGAGATTGCTGATCAGTTCACCACTTCTCAAATTGAACTTGCAGCTCAAAGTGCCATGCAACAAAGTACAACCAGTACTAGAAGTCTTTCGAATCTTGCTACTGGCATGAATAGTCCCGGATTTGCTGTCAATGGCAATGGCGTCAATAACGGCAGCGGAGCAAGCCAACGCCAACGCAACGAGGCTGAGTTTCAGACCATCCAACAGCAGCAGATGCAGCAGCAGCCAGTCTTTGCTCCCAAGCAGCAAGCCGTTGCCGCACCTCAGCCACAGCTTCCGGCTCTAGCCGGCTATTCGTCTCCTTATAATGACGTTTCCTGGGCGAATCTAGATCCCACGCCCATTCGAGAAGGAGCCGTGTCCACCAGCAGCCACAGCAACCCCAACAATGGCAGCGATGGCAACAGTGATTCTTCGGCCAAGACGCGAGACATTCTTTCCACACTCAAGACACGAGAACAGCAGGTACCCCCAAAGCCCTACAACATCAACGTACATCAAGTCCTCAAACAATTCATGTCGGTCACTCCTGTGAGTCATGAACCTTCGGTCTTGCATCGATCCATGAAGTTCTTTAGTCAAGATGTCAATGTCATCAAAGGTGCGATCGAATTCGCACCTCATGATTTGCGTCGCAAGGCACAACTTCGGGATGAGGATGATGACGATAATGACAGTAAGTGTAGCAAAGGAAGAAAGGGCATGTTTGGTGGCATCAAGACGATTGACATTTCCAAGGGGTCGTGTGGGTATCCCTTGAACATTGCCCTCCAACATAATGCCAGTATGGAAGTACTGGAATTATTGGTACAAGCGGCACCCGAAGTCATTACCTGTCGCGATGGGCCCGATGAATCGGGATCCTTACATATTGTCTTGCGACGAGAACCTGCCAACACTCCTCAGTTGTTGCACATGCTCATCAAGGCCAATCCGTTGTCCCTGCGCATGACGGATCGACGGAGAAATACGCCACTGCATGTGGCAGCGGGGCGTGGAGCATCGCTCCAAGTCGTTCGAGCTCTGTATTTGTTGTATCCCAAGGCCATTGTCTTGAGAAACCTCAGTGGTGAAACACCTCTCGAGATTGCCCAGCGAAGTACAACCTTGTGTGGAGAAGAGGTTCTCAACTTTGTCCAAAAGTCCTATTATGAAGAATTGTTGAAGGCAAAAGACAACTCATCTTGAAATATACCGTGCCCCAAAGACAGGCTGCTTCATCTCCATATGTGACACTTTTTTACAAGTACGTAGTGCACAATTCATGCGTGGACCTCCCATTGTGTAGCCCACCTACTCTACTAGTAATAGTTTTGCCAAACATGTTTTTCCCAGAAAAAATCGTCTTTTCCTGGATAATTGTTCATAGCAGCGATTTTCGCGACAGAAAGTAGAATCTAGCTAGTCACTACGCTTAAGAAGAAAAAGCTTATCTTGTTTTCAGTGTATGGATACATTTTCTACGAGTAGTTACATCTACAGATCACTTAAATCAATGGGATTTTGAACAGAGCCGTCGTCTGTTTTGAAACTTGAAACAGAACCTTCGTCCCCTGGTTCTTTGATGCAATCCCATTTGCTCCTCAGGTTCTCGAATTTATTCTTCACTTCTTCCGCCTTGTCATCAGAATATGAAGACACAGACGCGATTTCAGTTGTATCGCTGTCGTCGACAGCATCTGCTGCTGCTGCAGATATGCAGTCAATGACTCGTTCAAGTTGGGATCTCTTCGCCTTGTTCCCTTCGCTCCTTATCTTGAGGCTAGACATGAGATCAGAATCCACTGAACGTCTTCCCTTCGGTAACGGGGGCATTCCCTCGCGTTTCTCTCGTTCGTAGATGGCTTTGAGCTTATCATCTGGGTTCTCGTAAACAACCCCTTGCGTGAAGTCTTTTTTTGTTTCTTCGGTAGCTTCTTTTAGCAGCTCGTTGACCATCAGAACCAAAGACGTTCCTTTGCCTTGAGGCATTGAATTACCTGATTTCCTTTGCCAAGTATCTCTATTCTTCGACTCTTTCGTAGTATTCATCCTCTCAGGACTGGGCCTCGCTTTCGAAGGACTACCCTTCGTTTTTCTGCTGGAGGGACTTCCATGATGAACATCTTCGGGTCGTCGTCTCTGCTTCTTTGGGTTCGCCCCTTGGAGGTTTTGCTTCTTGGCTTCTGCTTTCATTACCCGTTCGTGCTTCTTTACGGCCGCATCGAGGCTTGATGCAAATTCAGATAGAATACCGAGTAGAGCATCCGTTGCACGTTCCCCGCCACTCTCTCCGCAATATTTCGACATTTCCCGGCAGGTTGCCACAGTCGTGTCGCAATCTGATTTTAGCTCCTTGGAAATATTATCTGCTTTCTCTAAAAAGCCATTCAATCTTTCAAGTCCTGCCTGAAGCCCATGAGCTCCGGAGTCTCTTCGGCCTTTTTGGCTGGCGGACGATGATTGGCGTCCATGCTGTGAATCCATTAGACTAAGTCGAGGAGATTTCTTAGATGCTCCGCTATCGGATGATTGGACGTTGTTGACTGCTTTGAGAAGGTCGCCGACAGCCGGAGTGTCATCGGATGACGTGGTATCCCTGGCCTTGATAGCATCCAAAAATCCACCCTTCTTCATCTGGCCCATAGGTCCTGCTCGGTCAGGTACCTCTGATGCAGTTTCTCGTGGATCTGCTACTCCCCTTGACGTAATGGCTGAAAACAATTGCTGTTGGGTATCACTTGCGGCACCGCTCTTAACAACGGGGGCCTTTTGTGTGACGGAAGACGGCCCGAGTTTACCGGCGGCTGATTCGGATGAAAGCGACTCGTATTCCTGCCTGCACTTTTTCAACTTGTCTTGATTATCTTTGACACTTGATACTAGATCGGAAATGAGCACCCGACTTGCTACTGGGCAATCGGGAAAATCCTCCATCAAATTAAGCGTCTGCATCTGCTCTTTGGCGGCATAAATGGTGACCATGTAGTCAAGGACGGTTGTTTTACCGTCGCCGCTTTTTGTCTGCGTAAGTCTCAAGAGGGAATCGAATTTGAATCCGGAGGCACCCCCAGTGCGAGTGCCTTCATTCATGATATTACCAATTTGCAGGACCATATCGAGAAGCTCCCGAAGTCGTTCGCTTTCCATGACCTGCCTGCATACACGAGAAAGCATCTTTAAACTCTTCTGCAACTCTGATACTTCCGAATCGAACACTTCCATGGTGTGGAGAACGTGCGCTTTTGCTTCCAGTCGCTTAATGTGAGCTATTTTTTGGAACCATTGTTCTGCGGGGACTAGCCGATCTGGGCTGCCGAAGTATCGTTTCATGATACCCACTTCGGCTGCCGTCGGTAGTAGGTCTCTTACAAATTGAACACGTTCTCCTTTGAGCTCGTGGGCAGGATCAAGGTTCTGAAGGATCGCTGCCAACTCGTCATGCTTGAAATCCTTGAAGGCCTTTAGGCTAATTGCAATAATGTTAGCGCGATTGAGGTCAAGAAGCTTGGCTTTCCCGGTGCCATTATCGCTGTTATCCTTCACCTTGCCTTTCGCCACATTTGCGGTGCTTTTCTTTTGAAACAATTCAACAAGCTTGTTGATATCGCTACCTTCTGGATGGGCAGCTACAGGTTTGCGCTTTTGCCAAACGCTGTTGTCAAGTTCCTTTCCAGATAGCGGAGTCCAGTGGAGAGACACAAGCTTACTCCCCCGTTGCGTCCCCTTCGATGCTCCCGCTTTTGGTGTAACAGAACCCTTGCCAACTTCATCAGCGCCAAGAACTGCCTTGGCTATCTTCTCACTTACTCCCTCTTTTCCCATTCTATGCTTGACTGCCTCACGAGGCATTTGAAGCTTCAACATCTTCCGGTAGGTAGCAGCGATTGCTTCCTCCTCCGGTGTAAGGGCGTCTTCTTTCTTTTCGGGCGCCCCGTCGCCTCCCACTACCACTATCATGATTTTGGGGTCGACTTGATCCTGCATCATCTTATGCCGTACTGCTTCCTTGGGTATCATCATCTTCAGCATCTTTCTATATGAGGCTGCAATCGCTTCTTCGGCTTCACTCAACTTCGACGCCGTGTTTTCGAGAGACTTTTTATCGATCTTGTCCTTGCCGAGCACAGCGAATACAACTTTTTCGTCAACGTTGTCTTCCTTCATTTTGTTCCGCACCTCTTCCGGTGGAACCATCAGCTTGAGCATATTTTTGTATAGCATCGCCATTTTTTGTTCATTGTCAGACAGGTCCCCGTCACCAGAACTCGAGTCAGATGCTAAGACGCCGGCGGCGCCTAAAACAAATCCAACGATCTTGGGATCGACGCTCTCTTTTTCCATTTTGTGCTGGACAGCTTCCGGGGGGATCCTTAGCTTAAGCATTTTTTGATAGGACTTGGCTATTTTCATTTCTTCTTCGGAAAGGAGGGGGGGTTGAGAAGCATTTTCGTTCGTGCTGCTCCCGGGTGCTTCCCCAGCTGTGCGTGTTGTATTCGACGTACCACCAAGGGACAAGTCAGCAGCAGGAACAACTGCTCGGATGGCATCATCGGGTGCTTTTGTACGCCGGACTTGTCGATAGGTCTCCAATACCTTTTGCTCTTCGTTGCTTAACTTTTGCACAATCTGGAAGTCGTCGTCGTCTTCTTCAGTGTCGTCCTTGGACGGATGGTTGCTTCGTTGCTCACTTGGCTTCAGCATTTCGTAGAAAGCATTTGCAAACTTGAGGCAATCAGTTGAGTCCATAAAGGACAATACCTTTGACTCGTCACCATCCACAAGAGACAAGTTGACACACTGCGACTCCATATCAAGCTTGAGTGCCTTGATGCGGTCTCTGGGAATGCTCCATTTCACGTTTGCTTTGGATTCGCCAGCTTTTCCCTTCAGCATCATAACCATCTTCTTACCAATCACAACAGTCTCCCGCTCCGAGTCTTTGGCGCCGGGCGTACGTTTCAGCTCGAATACGACAGCGGACTCATCAATTTTCTCCCCCGTACTTGAGTTTTCTGTTGGTGAGTAGGGTTTATCTTCTGGTATGATCAAGCTAGCCAATTTGGGTGCATTCTTCTTTTGCCCACTTGAGGATTCCTTCGCATCATTTTCGGAAACTGCTTCATCCATTTTACTCATATTTTCTTCGTGACGGCTTGAAGAATTGGTACCAGTGGGCGTTCGCTTGGTAGGGGAGACCCAGGATTCTCGGTCGATCAGTGTACAGCCGTCTGTCTCAATCAGGGCATCGTTTTCCTGCATATAGAGTTGCTCCTCTTTTGGCGAAAGAAGTTGTGGTGTGTCTGCTTCGTCCTCAGGGACGCGCCTCAACTTGACTTTTAACCACGGTGATGGCATGGTAGTATGCTGACCAGTAGTTTCGGGAGTGGCAGTGCCCTTGTTCGACACAGAACGTAGCCTCACGTCTTCCCATTCTGGACGCGCATTCTCATTTCGAGGAATACTCGGAGGTTGTGGGTGTACAGCATGTTTCGACCCTGTTGAGGTTCTGATTTGCTTTGGTTTGACAACCCCAGTTGTAGAAGCCGGGTCTGAAATGAACTTGGTGGTGTCATTCAAGCTATCGGTAATTGCGGGCTTTCTGTCTTTGCTCTCTTTAGACAACTCACTTTTGCTGGAATGGGGATCTTGTGGAACCTGTTGTCTGGTGGAGGCCGTCGACACATCGTCGTCGTCCATACTATGACAACGAGAGCCTTCCAGAGATTGCGCGTCTCGTAGCCCTGGACGTTCACCGCCGGTAGAAATATCAATGGGGTGCTGCGTTGCTCTTTTCCCGACAATCGCAACTCTGTCTCTGCCGCGGATACCATTTTGTCTTAGCGGCTCTGGTTGTTTCGAAGAGGCGCTCGTTGCCGAGCTCTCAGTTGCGCGTACCCCTAAAGCCGCCGCTTCTTTAGCAAGCCTCTTATCGTTGACCAATTGGGTGGCTGGGGCGCATTCGACCATTGCCTGTCGCTTTAAATGTAAGTTCATATGCCCAAGCATTTGCCTTGTTGTCGGATCAAACCTATACTGACCGCCCGCATCGTGCTTTAGGGGGGCTATCCGGGGATCCCCTGTCATGACCGACTGAAAGCTAGACCACAACTATGATATTCGAAGCAGAGAAATATTTAGTTATCAAAGATACCATAAAAAATGCCGAAGCCAGCATTTACATAACGAAAAAAACATGAAAAAAAAATCGAAACCGTACCTGTGAGTGGGCAAGCGATGCCTCCAGCTGCAAAGCTTTCATAAACTTGTTATATCCTATATTTTCAGCCTGGTGGCGCTTGGATGTAGTTTGCAGCTCTACCGGAATTGCACCAGGACGAGTTGCTCTCGTCTTGTCGTAAGCAACGACGGCGCCAGAAGGCACTTTATCGATTGCTTTCATTGCATGTTTATGCATCACGCTGATTTCTTCGCAACCTTCTTCGCTCGAGTACTGCATAGAATCACTGGAAGCAGAATGCAGATTTCCCATTATCGCAGAGTACTGCATAGAATCACTAGAAGCAGAATGCAGATTTCCCATGATCGTAGAGGATGTATCAGTATCCATTGTTTCTGCCGTAGATAGTTGTTTCAAACTGCTTCCGTGCGAGCGTTTTGTGTCATCAGACAAATTGGATGATGACGCAAGTGTTGTTCTTGTTTTGTCATCATCAGCATCCGTTGAAGAGATACTTGTAGAATAAGAAATGGACTGGAAAGAGGATGCCTCTTTGACAGGCTCGATGCTGTCAATACTAGAGGATTTCGCTAGATTGTGTTCATAGTTAGCCGTTGACCGGGACTGAGCACCCTTTTTCGGGAATCTCGTTTGGCTGCGTGTTGGAACGCCCAATTTGAAGCCCGGTCTACCGTTCTTGGGACTGTGGCTCTTAGAATACCCTGAGAGCATATTACCAGCAAGTGTTTTGGCTGCGTCTTCTAGTCGACTTCTACTGCCGTCCGATCTTGGGCTGTTGGCGCCCTTACCTTTTGGACTCAACCTCTTTTTCGCCTTCGACAACAACTTATGAGCGACCAAGTCGGAGAATGTCGACGATGATGTGTCGGATTTAACAGCAACAGTGGTACTTAGGTTGAGAGGTTTTGAAGAGAGGGCTTCCGAAGAGCCAGTCTGATTTTCATCTCGTCCTCCAGAATGCTTGTGGAGAAGCCTGTCAACGTAGCCTGCCATGCTGGAACTTTTTGGTTTCGATGAGGTGGTCGACGAGGTGGAGGTTCTTTTGTTGGATTTGGATTGTTTCGCCAACAAGCTTCTGACATAATCCTTTTCATCAAATCCACTTGATGAAGTGGTCGTTGAAGGCGCAATTGGAACAGGATCGGGCTTGACTTTTGCTATCTTGTTTGAGGGTGATGTTGGAACGTTTGAGGGTTTTGATTGCTCTGTCGACGAAGCAGTCCCAGCAGCCCCCCCCAAAAGCTTTTCGCGCAAACCATTTTTGCTATTGGCTCTGGCATGATGATGACTGTATGCTGTGGAACTACTTGCCTTGCTGCTAGTAGTTGACAATGGTGCCGCAGGGGTGACATTTGTCTTTTCGCAGCCGGTATTGATGTAAACGCTGTTGCTGTCATTTGTCACAGTCGACAAAGAAGGCGCGACGGAAGAAACGACTGAAGCAACACTTGCATTTCCACTTATACCCTTACTTTTGCTTGTCGTTGTCGTAATTGTGACCGTGCTCCCTTTTTCGCTACTCATAGAGGCCACTGTAGCATTATCATCACCTTTGGGTGTCGTCCTTCTTTGTTGTGCAAACAATGATCTGTTGTTCCTATGTACTGGCTTGGTTTCTTGGCCCAAACCTTGGGTAGCAAGTACAAGGCTTTTTGATACAAGGTCCTTGTTTGGATTCGGTTGTTCTTGTTGCTGAACTTGTTGTGGTACTTTTGGAACTGGCACAGGAGCAGGTCCTTTCGCTCCATGCCTGTTTGATCGTGTTGAAAATGGCCGATTACGCCCACCCCTCGACATTGCTATTCTCGCCAAATTAGTTGTTCCTCCAAGACTCGTAGTTGGTTGTTGATGTTGTTTCTTTGCCGTGGCCAGAGCCGACCCTTTAGATTGTTCCCGAGCGTTTACATTAACGTTTTCGTCGACTTCTTTTTCTTCTTCTCCGTCGCCAGGACTTTCGTTTTCATTCTCATCATCTGTGACATGGTGATATGCATCTTGAGGTTGCTCGTGTCTTTGTGGCAACTTTGTCAAGGATTGTGCTCCTCTATTTGTGGGCTCGGTTGTGTGGCTGTCGCCGCTTTTGCCATTGCTGGTGGCGCTCTTCTGGGCTTGGTTTCGATTGTCACTGTCGTTTCCAGTAGCAATGCCAGCAAACAGATTTCTCTGACGAACGAGCGGCTGTTGCTCGGAAGGTTCTAATTTCGAGGCAGGCTTGTTTGCCACTTCTGGTACCTCCAATTGGGAGGAAGAAGGAGGGTCAACAGGCTTTCGCCTCCTTGTATGAAACAGACCATATCCACCGGTTGGCGGAGGTTCTTGTTGTTTTCTCCTCGACTTTCTACTGCTGAACATTTTGCTATTTATAAGTTGTCGGTTGGTTCAAGTCGACTCTCAAGGACCACCTATCTTAATACAGAATGAAGTGCAATGAATGGTGTGCACTTGACTGCCTTCCATATGGTACAAGTACTACTGAGTACGTTACCACGTGTGTTGTGTGTGGGTGTTTTTGAGTTTGCACCGAGGCAAATTCAAAGAGGAGTAGCTTCGCCTCACCTAAGAAAAAGTGATTTGTTGGGGTGTCTTCCCGCGCGCTCAGAATAAACGCCTCATACGGAACTAGTAAAATTAGTTTGACCGGTATTCAAAGCCCTAAGTGGAGTTGCCACGGGAGAACGGCTAGTTTACAACAACGGGAGACGTGCAGACAACTAGAATTAAATCCAACTAGAATTAAATCCGCGCGCATGACTCAAAATACAGTTATCCAAGTGTTATAAATATCCACCAACTAGTTTAGGTCTAGCTAGCTAGTCTGGCCAGCTATTTGGTTACCACTAGATAGATACTTCAAGTAGTAGCTAAAGTAGAATTACTAACAACGGTTTCCTCGAGTGAGTGTTTGGACTCGAGATCCTACCAGTCGATCTTGTAGCCACAAAGATAGATCGAAGGTGTAGCCGCCTGACTGTAGCGGGGTGATGATACGTTGGTGTGAGAAGGGATTTCACATCTATCCTTCTTTTTTTTGCTGGCTCTAAGCGAGCTAATGTCGAAAACAGTGTTGGCTACTCCAAAACAGTGTTGGGTACTGCTGCTAATAGTTGATCTATGTCAGGCTTATTTCTGGAAGAAATAGCTTTGGAGTTGAGACCCTCTCTAGGTATTGGCACCTCTGATTGGCCGGGTACACGCCTCAACAACAATACATTGCTGCTATGTCAATCATTCACACGGCTGCAGGCGAGGCTGCCAGCCTCCATAATTTGAGGTAATGCAAATTGTGCCAAAGAAGCGGAGCACAAGCATGAAGTATCGCAAAAATAGACACCGGACAGGAGCTAGCAAGGAACGCAACGAAACGAAACGATCGGTACATCAGGGATCCCACAGGTCCGGTCCACTCCTACAGACTTATGAGGAAAAGATCATCACATAGGTACAATCATCAATAAAAATAGTTGCAGTTACTGATTGTTGCTACTGGTAGTTTCTCTCTTTGGAAGGAAAGATAGTTGCCTATTAGCATGTCAAATCCGTTCAAGCTTGCAACTTGGGATGTTGATTGTTGAATGTACAAAGCCGACCCATAAAAAGTTTAGGCAACGTATCGGATTTTCTCGCCATATTTCTTCCATCATGCATCAGTAGTTACTACTGTAGTAGCCGCCCCCATCAATTACCTGCACTGCGCCTAGTGACTCGCCTCGTCAACGACTTTTCTTTCTTCAGAAGAAAAATCACATTACCAGTTGTCTTTACGCTTGTGATCCTTGACAAAGTGAATATATTTGATCAGGTCCGTGACTTCCTTCCTTCTGCGTTCGTATTGGGTTTTGTTGACAAGATTCTTTCGGTAGGTAGTGGGCTTGATATGCCGAGCGTTGCGCTGATTCTTGGGCGACAGCAAGAGGGCTTGTCCTTTGGAATCAATTTCTTCTTGCATCCGCATAACGCTGGCCTCGGGATCCTCGGATTCCCATTTTTGCGTCTTGGGGTTGTAAGTCTGTTCCACAAATTCAGACCATCCAATGGCACACAGAGGCCTGGTTGTAGTGGTTGTAGTGCCACCCGAGCACCTGAGACCCGAATTTTGAGTACGGCGGCAAGCCAGGAACGCAGTGTTGCGTAACGGAATTTTTGCAAGATGATTCATTGTAGTTTTGCTTGTCAAAACAGATATTGCTGCTTCTTTAAAGCTCTTCGAGCGAAGGACAAGTATGACGGTTTCAAAAACAGCAGAAGCTATCTACTACTAGCTAGAGTGCTGGAGTAGCTAGCTAGCTACTACTCCAGTAGCTACCAGGTAGTAGATAGCTAGCTAGCTGCATGCGGAGTTGCCGGTAGGGAAGCACTGAAAAACATTCAGGTTTTCGTGTGAAGGAGGTCCTCCATAGTCCTTACTACATATGTACTTGTAGACTATCGAAGCGCTTGTAGACTGTTTCCACACAGTAAGTGATTACTGGCCTGGCGAAGACGGTTTTAATTCTGCATCGCATCTGGCAAAATACTAAGCAAAGAGATGGCGGATACTGAAGAACCAAAGGATGCGGCCCAGGAGGTCGAGGATGATCTTGACGAACTGGCCGATAGGCTCCTTTCACTGGATTTCAAATCCAGTATTAGGACTGCATCTGCTGGCTCTGAACCAAGCACGAACTTTACCTGGGAACATTTCTTTACGAAACACTGTGGAATTCTCAGATTGGACGCCCTCAAGTATGAAAAAGCTCTCATTGCCCATCGTATGGATCCGCTTGACACCTTACTCGAGTCGATTGGTCTCATCGTAGAGTACGGTCGCATTCCGATCGGCGATAAACTTAAGATTATCAAAACAATCGACAAAGCTGCAGTTGGCCTACATATGGAAGCTGGAGTCAAAGCAAAGGCAAAGGAGAGCTTGGGCCTCAGCGGCTACTCAGATATTGATGCCAGTACCATTCTGGATTTGGCCGGAGGCGACACAAAAGATCACATTGATTGGGGCATTGAGCAATATGTCGATGGCCAAATGGAAATGGAACGCATGATAAATGTTCAGATTCTTAAGAATCCTAAGATGTCCAAGTTGTATCGCAAGGGCGCCTCAGAGGGAAGAGAATTTTACAATCCAGTCTTTCAGCTTCTCCATTCCTTTGGATACACAAGTTTTGAGTACACCAAAGACAAGCAGTACAATGATGAAACGGTTGTTCCAAGTTGTGCAACTTCTTCGAATCCTGCGCTTCAGGACATTTTGTGCGGGAATATGGAGTCGACCACTCCTACTTTGCCCGCAAGTTACCCGGAATACATGTATTCGTAAGTGCAGGAAAAGTAGTGCTCGCGAGATGGATAATAGAGGCCGCATATGACACTCGGAGCTCTGTTGTTAAAGCGAGATACAGCAAGAGCTGTGGCGGTCCTCATGGGCGTACGAAATGAAGAGTGAGTTTGCTGGTAGTTACAATGAAATAGGAATAGTATAAAAATATTTCAGAACAGAAGTCAATTTGATTTTATTTCACTGTTGCCCGTACTGATACTTCAGCCTTTTGATTTTATCTTGAAGCTATTCTGTGGAACCGTGGACGGTCGATAATTACCGGCCTTCGGGATTGCCATGTAACCGGTCTGAGAAACACCGGGGTTTGTTGTCGAGCACCCACAATATTGAATCACATTTAAGGCGTCAAGCTGCCAAGGCTAAACCGTATATCTGTTGCAACGAATTTCTATTTCTATTTCATAGTTTGGGTGTACTTTTTTCAATGTAAAATAATAATAGCGTAGTTTAAAGATGATACTGTGGTAGCCGACAAAAACAAGCAGTGTGAAGATTGGCTGGGATTCCTATTTCACTCCATAAGGCAGAATTCGATAAC
>ENA-ORBV01010935-ORBV01010935.1-microbial-mat-metagenome-genome-assembly--contig:-NODE-10935-length-14375-cov-11.159253_pt1 | contig 14375 bp, 14 predicted proteins | sample MGYA00237777_ERZ505514 | MGnify/ENA primary metagenome ERZ505514 (study PRJEB26160, sample SAMN06269048) | microbial mat metagenome | isolation source: Oligotrophic lake microbial mat | place...
TTTCAAAACAAGTCGGTTGTTTGGATTATCCTGGACCTACATGTGACGATGCTTCAGTCCCTCCGCTACCTTTAGGTAGCGATAAATTTAGATATTCTTTAGTCGTCTACTACTTAATTAAAGACACTGGCGGTTCTAACTGGTCGAATACGTCACGCATTGCCCGATGGGAACTTAAAGACGGGATTCGATGGTCGTGTGTCAATCCATCTGCAGCAGCACAAGATGATCCCGCATCATGTCCTATAGCAGATAAGGAGTTCCGGGCAGATGGTGTTCCAACGGCTGGGATAAATTGGAATGTTGATACCAATAGATATGTTGTGAGACCTGACGCAGGCTTCTTGCGGTTTGATGCTTCAGGTGCGGGAACTCTGGGCGATCAGCTTAATCGCTGGAAGGTCTCTTTTGTAAATCCTGAAGATGGTAGCTTATATCCTGATGGCAGCTTAAAGGATAATAAGAGGTTCCTAACGCTAGTTGACTATATAGATGATAGTGATTACGTACCTGCTCAAGATGGTGCGGGCCCTTCGCCGATCAAAATTGGCTTAGCAAAGAATTCTCCCATAGCTACTGGTACTTACCCACCCACCACTCCAAGTAAAAATCCAGATTGCGATCGAGCTGGCTCAGGAGTGGGCGTAGGGTTATCTGATGCGGAGGTTGGCACTGGAGTTCAGAACATTTTCTCACAGCGTATCCCGCCTGACTTTGGCAGTTCTATCTATAATCCTCTAACATTACCGAGCGGCGAAAGACTAAGCAGTTTTTATGCCTGTGTGAATGCTAGCAGAGTTACAGCAAGGGTTTACATTCGTGGTAACGCTCTTGCAAGACTGGAACCAAACAAAAACTTTCGCAAAATCACCGATGATAAGCTGACAGGTTTCGTGCCAACCTCAAGCGTTCGTGTGTTTGGGAGAGGTAGTCTCAGTCTGGAATAGCAATACAATCTTTGGGTAGAAGAATTAAGGAGGATCTATGCGACTTTTTTTGTTTGATATACGGCGCGATCGAAATCAAATCGATCGTGGTTTTACTCTGATCGAGCTTTTGGTAGTAGTAATTATTATTGGTGTACTATCAGCGATTAGTGCTCCTGCTTTTTTGGGGTTTGTCAATCGGCAAAGATTGAATACAGCTCAAGGTACACTCTATACCGCAATTCGAGAGGCTCAGAGTCTGGCAAAAACAGCCAAACTTAAGGAACCGATTGCCGATAAACAGGTCGCTTTTAGAACTTTAGGTAACAAAGCGCAATACTCTGTGTCTAGCCGACTTCCAAATAGTGCCACCGCCGCAGACTGGAACAGTTTGCCTTGGCGAAATCTCGATTCTGCGCTTGCTTTTGATAGTCCAAACATGACATTTGCCTATCTCACTGCTGTGCCAACCCCTCCTGTCTGGAGAGTAATTTTCGATTATAAAGGTAATGTAGTTGGGAATTTAGGCAAAGTAACTGTAACTAATCAATTTGGTAGTGGTTCTAAAGCTTGCGTAATTGTCTCTACTTTGTTGGGCGCAGCTCAGACTGCAAAAGACAGCGCTTGTAACTAAGGTATGAGTGTTTTCAACAAATGTAGTTTAGTCTTAAAATATATTACTGAGGGAAGAAAGGCGCGTAATACTCCCAGTTCTTCTAGCGGATTTACAATGCTAGAAATTCTTGTGGTTTTAGCCATTGTTGGGATACTATCGGCGATCAGTGCTCCAGCTTTTTTGGGATTTATCAATCGACAACGACTGAATACAGCCCAAGGCAGGCTCTATTTGGCAATTAGAGAGGCTCAGAGTCTGGCAAAAACACCCACACTAAACAAACCAATCGCCCAAACTCAGGTTGCCTTTAGAACGCTAGGAAGCAGTGCACAATACGCCGTGTCTAGCCGACTCCCAAGCACTGCTAACGTTTCAGACTGGAATAGTTTGCCTTGGAAAAATCTCGATCCTGCAATTAGATTTGATATTCCAAACATGACATTTACCCAACTTTCGGCTGTGCCAATCCCTCCGATCAGAAGAGTGATTTTCGATAATAAGGGTAATGTGATTGGTAACTTAGGCAAAGTAACTGTAACTAATCAATTTGGCAGTGGTTCTAAAGCTTGCGTAATTGTCTCTACTTTGTTGGGTGCAGCTCGGACGGCAAAAGACAGTAATTGTAATTAAGGCATGAGTGTTTTTAATAACTGGGATGTTGTTGCCAAGGGTTGGTACATTGCTTGTCCCAATCGAGATCTTCCTGTGGGTAAGGCTAAATCCCTAGAGATTTGCGGACAGAAAATAGTGTTATTTCGGGGTAGCGATGGTAGGGTAGGCGCGATCGACGCTTACTGTCCACACATGGGAACCGATCTCGGTATCGGTCGCGTTGATGGCAATCTAATTCGCTGCTATTTTCATCATTGGGCATTCGATCGACAAGGTAATTGCCAAGATATCCCCTGTCTAGATCGGGCAAACATTCCTGCCAAAGCCAACGTGTCAGCCTACGCCACCGACGAGAAATATGGCTTTATCTGGGTCTATCCCGATCGAAATCCTCCTGCTGGGGTAGCAGAATTTGACGAGCTTAGCGGTAAAGAGATCGTATCGATCGTCGATCGAAAGCTCCAGCGCAACTGTCATCACCACATTTGCATGATGAATGGGATTGATGCTCAGCATTTGCAAACAGTTCACAAACTCGATATCGAGATGGAACTATCCTTGCAGCAGCATGGCTCAGGCAATATCGTAGACTTCACACTCAAAGGCGAAATCCCCCAGACTAATCTCAGAGGCAAAATTGCGCGAAAAATCCTAGGCGAAAATTACACCTACACCATGCGCTACGCCGACGGCTGCATCGGGATGCTAACGATCATGAAAAATGTGCGCCCGATCCCACCACTGCACATGATTTATGCCTATGTGCCACTGGCAGGAAATCGAACCGAAATCCAACCAATTTACATCGCCGCAAAACGTCAAGGTCTGCTGGGTTGGCTCAAAACTCGCCTGTTACTTTTACTGACACGGCTGGCATACTATGCTCTGCGCGACGAAGATGGGCAAATTTATGACAATATTCGGTTTAAGCCCAATTTACTCCTAGGCATTGATGCGCCGATCTCCAAATATATGGAGTATGTTAATCAGTTAGATCGATCGGATTGGTCGAGATATACAAAAAATTAATTGGGGATTGGTAATTGGTAATTGGTAATTGGTGATTGGTGATTGGTAATTGGGGATTGGGGGTTGGTTGGTCGATCGTAGAATGGCAAAATCTCAGCACATACTGTAGTATCAAGGCTGTCTTTAACTGACTCCTAGAATGACAAACACCGAGCCAAATCCTCAGACAAAAATCAACTACGAAGAAGCGTGGGACAGCTATGCAGGCATCTGGCAGCAACTCCACCCCGATCTCGGTCACATTGGTGATGAGTGGGCGGGTAAAGGCGCAGGCGCAGCAAACTCACTCGCTGAATATGAAACTCTAATCGAACAAAAATTTATCGCCCCCTACATTACCCCTCAAGATACCGTGCTAGAAATTGGGGTCGGTGGCGGTAAAACAGCCGCCTTGTTACTGAAATATTGCGATCGACTGATCTGTGCAGACATCTCCACCCAAATGCTGCAAGCAACACAAGCCCGTTTGGATAGCGACAGAGTAAGCTACGTCAAGCTAGACGGATTAACACTCAACAATATTGTGCCAAATTCAGTAGATATTTTCTTTTGCTACGACACCATGGTGCATCTAGAACCACGCGACATTTTCAACTACTTGACCCTAGTACCTTCGATCGTGCGGGGCAAGCGACTGTGCCTGTTTCACCACACCAACACAACCAGCGAATTGGGTTGGCAAAAATTCTTGAGTGAATGGGAGCAAAACTTATTGGGCAAAAGACTCGGCACCGCCTTTTCAGTGATGACCGACAGCATCATGGAAAAATTCTTAACTCATCTCAACTACAAAATTTTACTCAAAGATACCGAATCAGTGCCAAGAGACTGTGTTTGGATTTGCGAAGCTCCCCAAATTAACCATCAGTAACGATCGAATTCGATCGATGTTGCTTGATAATTATTGATTGATCGTTGTTAATTCATAACCTGTGCCAACTCCTCTAGAAATTATGTGGGCAGTAACGGGACTGCTGCTGACAATTGGCAGCACCTTCCTCCAGCCTTCAGTCGTGATTCCCTCATTGCCAGGTCAGGGGGAAATGGTTCTAGTGCATCAAATTAGTGTAACTTTGCAAATCGGCGCAGTCCTACTTACAGGCTGCCTAGGCGGAAAAAACGCCGCTCTTTTAGCTCAAGTTGCCTATATCTTTCTGGGCTTGAGTGGGTTTGGCGTATTCTATCAAGGTGGTGGGATTAACTACGTTCGATCGCCCGCCTTTGGCTATTTACTTGGATTTATTCCTGGGGCATGGCTATGTGGCTTGCTCTCATTTCTGCGCCCCCCCAACTTAGAACGAATCACCATAAGCTGCCTATTTGGTCTCCTAGTAATTCATCTCGTCGGCATTATCTACGTAATAATTGTCAGCTTTCCCAACTTCAGCGCAATGCAAAATACGATCGCCCAATTCTCATTCCAACGACTACCAGGGCAATTACTCGTAGTGTGCGCCACAGTAGTCCTATCCACAACCATTCGCCGCCTATTATTTTATTAGGGAATTACCTCTGCCTTCGACTCCGATGCCTTCGACTCCGCTCAGGCAGCTCAGATTGAACCGAAACCGCCTCGCCATAAAAAAGGTCACCACAGTGTGACCTAAAAAACGAACCTGTAACATGTGCAGGGGGATTGGGGGAGGCACCTCGTCCCCCAATGGGGAGTTTGAGGGGCAAAGCCCTTCAAGCCGCGACTTTGCCCTTGCCGATTAAACACCTCCGTTCCCCCAACTACTCCATTAACGAATATATTCCTTAAGCACACTATTCCGATTAGGGTGACGCAACTTACGCAGCGCCTTAGCCTCAATTTGCCGAATCCGTTCGCGCGTCACATTAAAGATCTGACCAATTTCCTCCAAAGTCTTCATCCGACCATCATCCAAACCGTAACGCAACTTCAACACATCACGCTCCCTAGGGCTAAGCGTACCCAACACACTCTCTAAATCTTCCCGCAAAAGATTCTTCGCAACCTGATCATCAGGAGTCTCACCATCCGACTCAATAAAATCACCCAAACGCGAATCCTCCTCCTTCCCAATTGGAGTTTCCAGCGAAATCGGTAACTGAGCAGACTTAGCAATAAAACGCAGCTTTTCGATCGTCATCTCCATCCGCGTTGCAATTTCCTCTTCAGTAGGCTTACGACCCATCTCCTGAGAAAGCAGCTTAGTAGTCTTCTTGATCCGAGAGATCGTCTCGTACAAGTGAACAGGTAAGCGAATCGTGCGAGATTGATCGGCGATCGCCCGCGTAATTGCCTGACGAATCCACCAAGTAGCGTAGGTAGAAAACTTATAACCCTTCTCATGATCGAACTTCTCGGCCGCCCGAATCAGCCCCAAACTGCCCTCTTGGATCAAATCCTGAAAAGACAGACCGCGATTCATATACTTCTTAGCGATCGAAACGACCAGACGCAGATTAGACTGCACCATCTTGTCCTTAGCCCGACGACCAGAATGCAAACGCTGTCGAAATGCCCCCAAAGGCATATCCATCTTCACTGCCCAGTCAGGTTCACTGACATCATCAGCATCACAATCAAGCGTGCCTGCTAACTCTTCCCTAGCTTGCTCTAGACCCAACAAATCAGCGATCTTACGCGCCAACTCAATTTCTTCATCCGCCCTTAACAGCCGAATCCGACCAATTTCTTGTAAATATAGACGGATCGAATCTTCGGTGTAATGCTTTTTCTTAGCTTGGCTGGTACGAGTCTTGCGGACACCTTTCTTTTTACCAACGACCTCATCAGGCGCAACCTCAGCAACCTCAGCATCATCATCTAGTGAATCATCCAAATCATCCAAATCGTCTCCTTCATCTAGATCGATATCATCGCTGTCATCGCGTCCAGTGCGATGATCGACGGTGCTCTTGGTTTTGCTCTTGACACTCGTGAGTTCGATGGTTTTGCTCATGCCGAAATTTCCTCTAGCTCTGCTCTATACAAAATGTGTACAAATGTTACGAGATTACAAGTACAATTAACTTGCATTATTGTAATCAGGATCTTAAATAAACAGACATGATTACATCCTGTAAAATCCTAGGCTTGATTTCTAGAATTCAATAAGACTTTCACAAACATACCCAAAACTGGATTTGATTGTGGCACTCTGGTCTTGCATTATTTTAGCTTTTTCATCATAAGCTAGGTTTTAGTTTGTTAGTTTTAAGCAGGTCGAGATCGAAACTTTTACCGAAATTCAGCTAGATTGAAATAGTCTTTTCAACCTGTTTACATGTTTGGTCAAGTTCCTTTAGCTTCAGTCCTAGTTCTGGTCGGTACAGTTTTGACCGTAGTTGGCGGTTTTGCCTACACTAGCGGTAACTCCACCCTAAATTTAGTTGGCTTTTTTTATGGTATTCCAATTTTATTAGGTGGTGCAGCCCTCAAGTCATCCGAAGTAAAGCCTGCCGAGTTTGTCTATCCCACCACTGCTGCGGTGCTAAAACTACGGGAAACTCAAGCAACCACAACTCAAAATTCAGTGAGGAAAGATGTCACCCGCTATCGTTATGGGATTAAAGCCCACCTCGATCGAGTCCTAGAAAAGTTAGGCATGAGTCCGACCGACCAAGAACGTCCTGTATTAACAGCGGTCTACGAACAAATTTCTGAAGCAGAGCCAACCCAAGGAGCTTATAGCTTAGTGCTGCGGTTTCAGTCACCCTTGATTGCTTTAGCCGCATGGCAAGAGAAGCAAGACAAATTAACTAAATTTTTTGGACCTGGAATTTTAGCCAGTGTGTCACAGCCAGAGCCAAAGACGATCGATCTACACTTAACCGTAAACAACCAATCATAAACAACCAATCGTGAATTTGGATTATGCCGATAGTTTCTACTGCCGCCGCGATCGAAGGGGTAAAGTCAGGGCGAGTAGTGAGTTTCCCCACCGATACAGTGCCAGCTTTAGCGGCGATCGCCTCGCATGGTGAAGAAATTTTTCAGCTCAAGCATCGATCGACCGATAAACCCTTAATCTTGATGGCGGCAACACTAACCGAGTTACTGGAGTTTGTGGATACTAACCACGCGGCTTTACCAATTTGGCGCAAAGTAGCGGAAGCAAAGTTTCCTGGGGCAATCACGCTGGTATTACCGATTAACGATCGAGGCAAACACTTAAATTCTGGGTTCACCACAATTGGTGTGCGGATTCCTGATTGTTCGATCGCGATCGAATTGCTCCAACAAACAGGCGCATTACTAACTACTAGTGCCAACAAAACTAATCAGCCGCCATTACGCCAGATGAGTTCGATCGCCGTCCAATTTCCCTCAGTGCTGGTAGTGGCAGATCGCAACCCAGATCGAATTAGCGGCAGTGGCTTACCCTCAACTGTTCTAGAATGGACTGATTCGGGTTGGCGGCTCCTGCGGCAGGGGCAGGTGAGCATCGCTGATTTACCCCCAAATAATTTACAAGATTTTTTGCCAGAAATTAGCCAGATATAAGTTGGAGAGCTAGACACAGTGCAGTGCCCTAAACACAAGACAGTAGAACTAAAAAGCCATAAAGTCACTGGTGACCTAGCGACGCAGCAATGCGACACCTGCACGGGTATATGGATTCCCGCCGTTGAGTATGAAGCATGGCAGCCCACCCAGCCAACTAGCACCAACAAGCCCAATTTCATCAGCTTAGACATTAACTTTGAGCCTTCAGAATTTGATGCGAAAGCAGGGCTATGTCCAGAATGTGGCAGTTACTTAGCCAGAGCTAGAGTGAATCTAAGTAAGCCTTTTTATGTGGAGCGTTGTTCGAGTTGTGCTGGGATCTGGTGCGATCGAGGCGAATGGGAGATCTTAGAAAAATTGGAATTGCACACCAAAATCCCCCAACTATTTTCGAGTAAATGGCAAGCGCAGATGCGGGAAGTGCATCAGTCCCAATCAGAGCGACAGATGGTAATTAATCGGCTGGGCGGAGAATTAGCAAATCGACTTTTCGAGCTAGCAGATACATTAGAAAAACATGAGCATGGTAGTTTTGCCGCCGCATATATAATGCGCCGCTTCGATAAAGACAGAATCTCGATCGACTCAAACAGCAAAGCTAAGCCTGCTAATCCAGAGGCTAACCCATCGGTCTTGAAATAAGGCAGTTTTTGGTAAAAAATTACCCATTCCGAAGCCCCTAAATCCCCAATTCTGGGGACTTTGACTTTCAGACCCCCCAGAATTGGGGCAGGAGGCAGTTGAGTCGATTCTTTAAAGGAAATTCTCCTTAGCTAAAAATCCTCGTCATAGCCGCCGCTACCACTACCAGCCGCCGTTTCGTTATCTCGTTTAGAACCGAGCAGATTTAGTTGATCGACAGAGATCAGGGGTTTTTGCCGATCTTCACCTGTGCTTTTATCCTGCCATCGATCGAATTTAAGCGCACCAGAGATTCCGATTAAGCTGCCTTTTTTGACATAGTTAGCGGCAATCTCAGCAGTTTTACCCCAAATTTCCAGTTCAAACCAGTCAGGTGGATCATCACGATTTTTGCTGCGACGATCGACCGCGATCGCAAAGCTACACTTAACCTTGCCTGACTCAAAGTACTTAACTTCTGGATCTCTGCCAGCCCGTCCAACCAAATTAATTTTGTTTAGGCTCATAATTATTCCTGAGTTATTCCAATATCCATTTTGCCACCTAGGTGACTGATCTAGTTAAGCTTTCGACACTGTGTTCTAGTGCACTTGACAGCGATATTGCTTTAAGAATAGATCTGTCTTACTTGATTCGATCTCGATCGCTTTGATTTCGCCATGAACAAAACACCAACAATCCCACGAAATAAGTCTACAAGTAAATTTCTTGGCTTATTTCAGCACTTGACGCTCTCCCAAACAGCAGGTTTATTAGGATTGGGAGCATTAAGTCTCGTATTAGTAGGCTGGGGATGGTGGAGCATAACAGAGCGGACTAAAATCTATCGCCTGACGCTAGCGGCTGGGGCAGTAGAGGGAGAAAGTTATATTCTCAGTAAAGCGATCGAACAGGTAGTGGAAAAATACCAGCCCAATATTCAAATCGAAGTCAAAGAAACTGGCGGCACTTCTGAAAACCTAAAACTCCTAGATGCCAACGAAGCTCAATTGGTCACAGCCCAGTCTGACGTTCCCGCGAGTTCATCTGCAACAGTTGTGACAAATCTTTATCAGGATATATTTCAGCTAGTTGTTCAAGGAAAATCCAATATCAAGCAATTTTCGGATTTTCGAGGCAAAAAGCTGCGAATTGGTCTGCCATCAAAGGGTGGACAATTTCGCTCGTTTATTGAAATCGCTAATCATTACGGTTTGCAAATCTCTGACTTTAACTTTGTTGGCAGTAATGAACGAGAAGCGGATGATGCTTTTCGTCAAGGTCAAGCTGAAGTAGTATTTCGCGTGCGAGCCTTGGGCAACAAGTACATATCTGAACTAATTCAGACTTATCAAGGGCGGTTGCTGCCAATTGACCAAGCAGCAGCAATGAAGATCAAATATCCAGCGTTTCAACCTGCGGTAATTCCGAGAGGAGCTTACAGGGGTAATCCTGCCATGCCCATAGTCGATCTACCGACAGTCGCAGTGCAGAGGGTTTTGTTGGCACATCGAGATACGGACAAAGATCTAATTCAATTAGTGACCAGTATCATTGACAGCAATCGCCAAGAGATCGCGGCTGCCATCCCAGATCGGCATAAGGAGGTCAGACCCTTAGTTGACAGCATTAGTCGTCCCAATCTACTCGGTAGCAATAGAATTCCCATCCATCCTGGCGCACAAGCTTATTACGATCGCGATAAGCCATCTTTTATCCAAGAAAATGCCGACTACGTGGCGTTAATCCTGACTGTGATTTTGCTCGTAAGCTCTTGGGTTTTGCAAATGAAATCTTTGGTCGCGGGCAAGCGAAAAGATGCGGCGGACGAATATATTAAAGTCTCACTGGAATTGATGAACGACGATCGCGGCAGCATTGAAGAAATCCAACTGGATTTAGAGAAGATCTTTAGACGTGCGGCAACAGACTTGATTAGGGAAAAGATCTCACAGGAATCGTTTCGGACTTTTAATGAAGCATATAAGACTACAAGAGAATCGATCGAACGCAAGCGATTACAAACTGAAAGACTGCAAAAAGAGCGTGCCGACGAGTTGATCAAACAAATCTTTGCGCTGATGCAAGCTAAATCTGGTGACATCAAAAACAGACTTGCTAAACTCGATCTCATCCTCGAATCTGCGGCGGCTGGATTGGTGTCAAACCATATATCCCAAGAGTCATTCCGTACTTTTATTGAAGCCTACAAAACTGCTAGAGATGCGATTGGGCGCAAACTTGAGTTTGAAGAGGCGGATAAAGTTCCATCCACCAGCAGCAAACCTTAGAATTAGCTCGCCACTTTCAGCCACTTCAACTTCCATAACATGCCAGAAAGTGAGTTAGTAAAAACATGGGCAGTGATTGCAGGCATGAGGTCGCCTGTCACTAAGGTCACAGTACCGAGCATCGATCCAACCAGCATTGCCCAGAACATGTAAGGCCAGTGCTTGAGGCTGGTTAGATGTAGACCGCCAAAGATCGCACTACTAATCACTACGGCTGATACATCCATACCCAGCCCAGGGATCGCCACACCCCGAAATAAAATTTCTTCGCTCATTCCAGGTAGCAAGCCCAACCAGATCAAATCCACCATATTTAGAGGTTTGAGTACGATCTCTAAATAGCTGTCGGCAGCAACTCGATAGCCCTCCCAGACTTGATAAATTAAGCCACTCAGAAGCACAATTAGTACTCCTAAGGCTATACCCACGCCAAAATTTGGTAACTGCCAAGTAAATCGCACAGGATGGACATCAAACAGATGAATCCAGATTGAAGCGATTCCAAATAGGACTAAAGCTGTAACCGCCATCGCAATCAGGATCTGCGATCGAGACAAAATTTTGGTGTCAGGAGAGTCATTCATAAGCCTTGTTTAAATATTCGGTTGTAAATGACCAAGTCTTCATGATTTCAGCAGAAATAGCTTATTAATCACATCTTCCACGATTTTATCGGGTGTGGAAGCCCCCGAAGTAATGCCAACTCTGATTTTCCCTGTCGGTAGCCAATGTTCCGATCTCGTCAACGGTTGACCAAGCGGTTTATGTTCGATCGAATTGGCATCGATCATTCGATCTTCACTATCGATGTGATAGGACGGCAAAGTTCGATCGATCGCAATCTCCTGCAAATGTGTTGTGTTAGAAGAATTGTAGCCACCGATCACAATCATCAGATCCAAAGGTTGTTCCACAATCTCTAGCATGGCATCTTGGCGTTCTTGGGTGGCATCGCAGATCGTATTGAAAGCCAGAAAATGATCGTTAAAAGCAGCTACGCCATACTTTTGCATCATCGTGCGTTCAAATAATTTCCCGATTGCTTCAGTTTCGCCCTTCAGCATTGTTGTTTGGTTCGCCACCCCAACGCGCTCTAAATGTCGATCTGGATCGAACCCAACCGAAGTGGCGTTGTTAAATTTGGCAATAAATTCGGCTCGATCGCCACCATGAAGGATGTAATTAGACACATACTCAGCTTCTTGGGAATTGAGGACAACCAAGTAGCGTTTGGCATAAGAACTCGTGGCGACCGTTTCTTCGTGGTTATATTTGCCATGAATAATCGAGGTGAAATCTGCTTTTTTATGCTTTTCCACCCGATTCCACACCTTCGATACCCAAGGACAAGTTGTATCGACGATCATGCAACCAATTTGGCTGAGAAATTGAGTTTCTTGGACGCTTGCCCCAAATGCAGGCAAAATTATGACATCACCCTTTGCTACACCCGAAAAGTCTTTTTGTCCCGTTCGATCGACCGTAATAAACTGCACATCCATGTCCTTGAGGCGTTGATTAACGGCAGGATTATGGATAATTTCGTTGGTAATCCAGATCCGCTCAGTCGGGAATTGACGGCGAGTTTCGTAAGCAATCGCGATCGCCCGTTCCACGCCCCAGCAAAATCCAAATGATTTTGCCAGATAAATCGTCACATCACCTTGGGTGTAGATGTAGTCATGTTCGCGGATTGTTTGTACCAAGTTACTGTGGTACTCACTCTTCATATCACTTTCGACTTCCTCTCCATGCCCAAATCCCTGACGATTGTAATTGGGAGATTTTTGTAACGATCGTCTCAACGATTGGGTGTCAAGAGTTTCAGCCTCAGTTGTGATGTCCATAAATAACTCAAAAATATACTTAAAAACTATGCCAGTAATTTTCTGTCAAGACCTCAGTTCATATTAACCCCGATTTGACTCGATCGATCTAGTTGGACGATCGACCAAGCGATTGCCAGATGCCCATTATCAGGCAAGATCCAGTTAGCAAGAATTAGATCGAATCATTGCCACAATCACACCCAATTAGCGTGATTTCGATCGAATTAAACTCAGAGAAAAATCGCAGGTCAAATACTTCTGTCACACGGCTTAAACTCTTTTGTCGTAGGAAACACTCCTATTTTCGGTTCTAATCAACAGGTGAATGTTTGTTTTCAGGATGGCTGTATTGCCTAATTCTGCAAGGTTTGATGTCGTAATGTGCCACTTTTTCTTGTTAACTCGATCCCCAACCTTCCAAAGCATGTTAATCTTGCCTAGTGCGATTTACATCTCTTAACTCAACTCTTAAAAGTTCATTATTCAATACACATTATCCGACCAGAACTTTTACCAGCAGCGGTTTCTATGTAGTTTTTTATGTTTGATTATGCTAAAAAAAACCTGGGGTAGTGTTATTCCTGCCCTGATTGCTACCTTCTCTCTTGCTCTTGGCTTTACCAGCAATTCATCAGCCAAAGCAGAATCTGAAGCTCAATCTAACGTTCAAGCCAAAGTTCAGTCTTCAGATTCTTTCTTACCTAATTCAAGCACCGACTTAAAGATTGATTCTCGCCATTCACCAGTTCAATCTAGTCCTGAGTTTATCGTTAGCCAGAATATTAACTCACCTGCAAACCAAAATTCTAGACTCTCTACAAATCCATCAACTTCTGTACTTAAAGTCGGTGAAACTCGTTCACAGTGGATTGCTAGATCCCAAGGAGATTCGATCGCCAAGATCCATGCTCACAAGTGGCAAGATCGGCCTGCCGCTACGGTGTATGTGCGAAATATTCCCGTACTGACATTTATTAGTGTTTCCGATCGAAATAATCCTAGTAGAAAATTAAAATCTACTAGTGCTGTTAAATTGCCTTCTAATAGTGCTTCTAGCTGGTCTAGTAGCACGGCAATTCCACCTGAGCTTAGCGATCCGATCGAAAGAGCCACAGTTGCCGCAGCTTTGCTCAATCAGTTAAATCGTGATGGCATTGATGCCGCCAAGATCACACCTGCTTGGCGAGCAGATAAGTACTCGATCAAGCTAGGTGAAAAGGCAACGATTCAGTTCGATCGAGGTTTGATATTACCGAATAGCACCAACGACAAGAGTGAAGATACATTACAGGCAGCGAACTTGCTGCGTCGGTTAATGGGAAATGCTGAACCTGTCAGCAAAGTGACAGGTGAATCACCAGCTTCAAAGAAACTAGCTTCAAGACCAGTAGCAGTTAATTTCGCGATCGGAGCAACTAAATTGCTGTCTGGATTGGCTTCATGGTATGGGCCAGGATTTGATGGCAATATGACCGCTAACGGCGAAAGATTCAATCAATATGCATTTACTGCCGCTCACCGCAGCTTGCCCTTCGGTACAAAAGTGCGTGTCACCAATGTCCATAACGGTCAATCTGTAGTCGTTCGGATTACCGATCGCGGTCCATTTGAGTACAGTCGAATTATTGACCTTTCTAAGGGAGCAGCTCAGGTGATCGGTTTACTTGGCGCTGGCATCGGCAGTGTCAAAATGGAAGTGCTTCAGGCCTCAACTAATTAACTTGATTAACCTGTAATTTTTTAGGGGCATGTAACACCATGTCCCTATTTTCATGTTTATACGGGGCAAAATTTGGATAATAGTTGTAGTTAAAGCAAAACTTTTGACACTCCCCGCCGTTAACGGACGGGGATTCTTGGTTCAACGAAACCACTTAGCCTAGATTCCTTGCAGTCTCTAGACCAGAGGTGGGGTTCTCCCCAAGCGACTTTGGGTATGCCCTACCCTAGTTGGATTGCTCCAAGTTCTTTTTT
>ENA-ORBV01010936-ORBV01010936.1-microbial-mat-metagenome-genome-assembly--contig:-NODE-10936-length-14375-cov-6.997972_pt1 | contig 14375 bp, 9 predicted proteins | sample MGYA00237777_ERZ505514 | MGnify/ENA primary metagenome ERZ505514 (study PRJEB26160, sample SAMN06269048) | microbial mat metagenome | isolation source: Oligotrophic lake microbial mat | place...
GTGTGGGCATGCCGGGTGCGGCCAGCGTGCTCCAGGCGCGCAGAACGGCGTAGCTGCGCCAGGGCCGCCAGGCCTGCGACAGGGCTTCGGCCGCCAGTTGGGGTTTAGGCTGGCCCTGCACACCCAGCGCCTTGTGCAGCGCCACATCGCCAGTGGGAAACGCGTCCGGCCAGCGCAGGGCGCGCATCGCAATGTAATGCGCGGTCCAGTCGCCGATGCCGGGCAGTGCCTTGAGCTGCAGCATCGTCGCAGTCACGTCGGCTCCGGCATCGAGTGTCAACGCTCCGCTCGCCACGGCCACGGCCAGCGACTGGATGGCGCGTTGGCGCTGGCGCACGATGCCCAGGCCGCCGAGCACGTCGGCGCTCGCGCCTGCCAGAACCTCGGGCGTCGGAAACAGCCGGCTCAAGGCGGCATGCGGTGTGGTGATGGGGTCGCCGAACTGCAGCACCAACCGCTGTGCCAGGGTGCGCGCCGCTGCCACCGTGATCTGCTGCCCCAGCACCGCGCGGATGGCGAGCTCAAATCCATCGGGCGTACCGGGAACCCGCAGGCCGTCGGAATCCGGGAAATGCGTATGCAACACCTGGTTGATGCTGTTCGGATCGGCGTCCAGATCGAAGCTGTTGCGCACACGCCGGATCAGCGGTGGCAACACCAGCCGCAAGCTGTCGGACGCCTGCAATAGCAGCAGGCAACGTGCGGGGTCGAAGCTGGCCAGAAACCAGCCGCTGCAGGTTGTTGCGCCGCGGCGCAGGCGCAGCGTTCGGCCGAACTGCTGGCGCTCGGTGTCGACAAATTCGATCGACGCGATCTGCCTGCGCCCCAGAAAGTCCATCATTGCGCCGGTGTCGTAAGGCGGGCGATACCCCAGGCGTACCTGGATGCCGCGTGTGGACGGATCGCCGCCGGCGCGCCGCAACTGGCTGGGATTGAGCTGGTAATGCGCAACGAACGCCGCGTTGAAGCGGCGCACGCTGGCAAATCCGCTGGCCAGCGCGACCTGTGCGATCGGCAAGTCGGTGTCGGCGAGCAACTGCTTGGCCGTCAGCAAGCGGCGCGTCTGCAGATATTGCATCGGCGAGACCCCGAGTTGCGCCTCGAAGATGCGGCGCAGATGGCGATCGCTGACGCCCAGCCTGTCGGCCAGCTGCGCGACCGAGAGTTCGTCTGCGCCAATGCCGCCTGCATCGTCGAGCAGACGCGCCGCCTGGTGGGCAAGGATCGCCGACGCATCCTGAACCGACCACCACTGTGTGCCGGGGGCCAGCTCCGGGCGGCAACGCAGGCAGGGCCGAAAACCCGCACGTTCGGCATTGGCGGCGCGCGGGAAGAATCGACAGTTCTCGCGCCGTGGCGTGCGCACGCTGCAGACCGGGCGGCAATAGATGCCGGTCGACGTCACGCCGGTGAAGAAGCGGCCGTCGAAACGCGCATCGCGCGCCTTGAGCGCAAGGTAACAGGCGTCCTGGTCAATGGTGCTGGCGTCGTGTTCCATGGGGTCATGGTACGCCCGTGGCGATTGCAAACTAGCCGTTTTCGGACATACGCCTTTGACGCCGTTCGACTTGACAGCCCCGGCCCGCAGGGCAAGACCCCGCGACTGGCCGTGGCCCGAAGCGCCAGCAGCTGGTTGCGCGGTATTGCGTGGGCTCAAGCGATTGCCTCGCACCCTCTCATTCGCCCAAACGCACGCCGGCACCGGCTGCGGCCAGCAACTGCAGGCTGTGCGCTTGCACCGGGTGTTGTCCGCCGCCCTGGCCGTGCCAGCTGCCGATGCCGCGCGGATGGGCGGTGTCGAGCAGGCTTTGCCAGACACCGCCGGGCAGGCGGAAGTCTTCATGCGTCGCGCCGGCGTTGAACAGCAGCAGCAGCGGCGCCCGGGCCCGACCGGGACGCCCGATCAGGCAGGCCAGCGTGCGCCTGGTGCTGTCGTGCCAGTCTGACTCCTGCATCGGGCTGCCGTCGGTCTGCATCCAGCCCAGGTCCGACAGGCCTAGCGGATCGAGGTGTCCGCTGTACCAGCCGGGCCCCAACGGCAATGCGACCCGGCGCAGTTCGAGCAGCCGTGCCGTGAAGGCACACAGGTCGTCATCGGCGTGCGGCCAGGCCAGCCAGGTGGTGGCACTGTCCTGGTTGTAGGGGTTGTTGTTGCCGCCTTGTGTATGGCCGATTTCCGACCCCGCCGCCAGCATCGGCGTGCCCTGGGCGAGAACCGTGCAGGCCAGCAGTGCGCGTTGCAGCTTGCCGCGCAGCGCCAGAATGCCGGCGTCGCCGGTGGCACCCTCGAAGCCACAATTGAAGCTCCATGTCTCGTCATGGCCGTCGCGGTTGTTCTCGCCGTTGGCTTGGTTGTGCCGGTTGTTGTAGCTGACCAGGTCGCGCAGCGTGAAGCCGTCATGGGACACGACGTAGTTGACGGACGCGTGCGGGGCGCGCTGTGTTGATTGAAACAGGTCGCTGGAACCGCACAGGCGCAGCGCGAAGTCGCCGCGCAGGCCGTGTCCGGTGCCGTTGCCGGGTTCTTTCTGCCAGCCCAGCCAGAAGCGTCGCATGCTGTCGCGGAACCGGTCGTTCCACTCCATCCAGCCAGTCGGGAAACCGCCGCTCTGGTAGCCGTCTGGCCCAAGGTCCCAGGGTTCGGCGATCAGCTTGACATGGCACAGCACCGGGTCCTGCGCCAGCGCCATGAAAAAGGCGCCATGGCGGTCGAATCCGCCATCGCCGCGCCCGAGCACGGGCGCAAGGTCGAAGCGAAAACCGTCGACATGCATGTCGCTGACCCAGTGGCGCAGGCTGTCCATGACCAGGCGCAGTACCTGCGGGCGGCGGATGTCCAGCGTATTGCCACAGCCGCTGAAGTTCTCGTAGAGCGACCGGTTCTGTGGCTGCAGCCGGTAATACCCTGCGTTGTCCAGACCGCGCCAACTGAGTGTGGGGCCGCTTTCGTCGGTCTCGGCGGTGTGGTTGAACACCACGTCCAGGATCACCTCGATGCCGGCGCCATGCAAGGCCCGCACCATGGCGCGAAATTCATCGCGCGGCGTCAGTCCTGCGTGGCCGCTGGCCAGGCGGGGGTCGGGGCAGAAAAACGCCAGCGTGTTGTAGCCCCAGTAATTGCGCAGGCCCTGCGTCGCCAGGCGTTGTTCGTCGAGCGCCTGGTGCACCGGTAGCAGGCTGACCGAGGTCACGCCGAGTCGGCGCAGATGGGCGATCGATGCGGCGTGGCCCAGTCCGGCGAACGTGCCGCGCAGCGCCTCTGGCACGGCGGGATTGTTCCGGGAGAACCCGCGCACGTGCAGTTCGTACAACACGGTATCACTGGGTGCGACGCGTACCGGCGCATCACCGGCCCAGTCGTAGTCGTCGGCCGCGACCCGGGCCTTGAGTGCCTGTGCCGCGTTGTCGTGCGGGTCCGGTTGCGAGGGGTCGTCCTGCCGTGCACCGAAATGCGGGTCCTTCCAGTCGATCTGACCGACTACCGTGCGTGCATAGGGGTCGAGCAGAAGCTTGTGGCGATTGAAGCGGTGTCCCTGGGTCGGCTGCCACGGACCATGGGCACGCAGGCCATAGAGCAGCCCGGGCGAAGCACCGGCCAGGTAGCCATGCCAGACGCCCTGGTGTGGCCCGAAAAGGGGCAGCTGCGCCAGTTCCTGCTGGCCGTGGTCGTCGAACAGGCATACCAGAATGGCGCTGGCGCTGGTTGAGGCGACACGAAAATGGATGCCGTGGCCGTCCCAGTGTGCGCCCAACGGCCCGGGGGGGCCCGGCGTCATCGGGCCCATGGCAAGCGCGTGCGGGACATCGACGCTGCGCAAGGGACCCACATGGCCTGCCTGCGCGTCAATCGGGAACCGGTGCGACCCGCCAGATGTCGGACGCGTAGGCGCGGATCGTGCGGTCAGCCGAGAACGGTCCCATGCCGGCGACGTTGATGATCGCCTTGTTCCACCATCGCGAGGGCTCCTGGTACAAGGCGTCGACGCGTGCCTGCGCAGCGATGTACGAGCCGAAGTCGGCCAGCAGCATGTAGTGGTCGCCGCGCCACAGCAGCGCTTCCACCAAATGGCCGTATCGGCCTGGCTCATCGGGCGAGAAAAGCACGCCCGCAATGGCGTCCAGCGCCCCGCGCAGCGCCGGGATCTGTTCGTAATACTCCATCGGGCGGTAGCCGCGCTGGCGCAGAGCCTGCACCTCGGTGGTGCCCAGGCCGAAGATGAAGATGTTGTCGTCGCCGACGTTGTGCCGGATCTCGATGTTGGCGCCGTCGTCGGTGCCGATCGTCAGTGCGCCGTTGAGCGCCAGCTTCATGTTCCCGGTGCCCGAGGCTTCGGTGCCGGCGGTGGAGATCTGCTCGGACAGATCGGCGCCGGGCATGATGATCTCGGCCACCGAGACGCCATAGTTGGGAATGAACACCAGCTTGAGCCGGTCCTGAACGCGCGGGTCGTTATTGACCACCTGCGCGACATCGTGGATCAGCCGGATGATGGTCTTGGCCATGTGGTACGAGGACGCCGCCTTGCCGGCGAAGATCACGGTGCGCGGCACCCAGTGGGCGTCGGGCTGGGCCAGGATGGCCAGGTAACGCGTGACCACATGCAGGACGTTGAGCAACTGGCGCTTGTATTCGTGTATGCGCTTGACCTGCACGTCGAACAGGCTGTCCGGATTCACCCGGATGCCGGTGGTCTGCAAGATGGTGCGTGTCAGGCGCAGCTTGTTGGCTTTCTTGACAGCCGCAAATCGGTGCTGGAACTGCGGGTCGTCGGCATGCTGGCGCAGGCCCTGGAGTTGGTCCAGATCGAGTCGCCATCCCTCGCCCAGCGTGTTGTCGAGCAGCGCGGCCAGGTCGGGATTGGCCTCGGACAACCAGCGCCGCGGCGTGACACCGTTGGTCATGTTGGTGAATCGCTGCGGCCACATGCTGGCGAAGTCGGCGAAGATGGTCTTGACCAGCAAATCCGAATGCAGTGCAGACACGCCGTTGACCTTGTGGCTGCCCACGATCGACAGGTGGGCCATGCGCACGCGGCGCTCGCCCTGTTCGTCGATCAGCGAGAGTCGTGCCAGGAAGTCGTTGTCGCCTGGGCGGTGCTGCGCGGCCTGCTCCAGGAAGGCCTTGTTGATCAGGAGGATGATCTCCAGGTGGCGTGGCAACACGTGCTGCATCAGCGCGACGCTCCAGGTTTCCAGCGCCTCGGGCATCAGCGTGTGGTTGGTGTACGAGAAGCTGCGTTGGCAGATCGACCAGGCTTGCTCCCACGGCATTCCCTGTTCGTCGCACAGCACCCGCATCAGCTCGGCCACGCCGATCGCCGGATGGGTGTCGTTGAGGTGGATGGCGACCTTGTCGGCAAAGTTGTCCAGGCCCGGATGCTCCTTCAGGTGCCGGGCCACCATGTCCTGGATCGAGGCGGCAACGAAGAAATATTCCTGCTTGAGCCGCAGCTCGCGCCCGGCCGGTGTACTGTCGTTCGGGTACAGCACCCAGGAGATGTTCTCGTATTCGTTCTTGGCACCGGCCGCGCGCGCGTAGTCGCCGGTGTTGAAGGCGCCCAGGTCGATATGCGCGGGCGCGGCCGCCTTCCACAGTCGCAACGTACTGACCTTGCTGCTGCCGTGCGCCGGTATCACCATGTCGTAGGCCTTGGCCAACACCTGGGCGGCGTGGCGCCAGGTCACCTCGCCGCTGGCGTGTTCGACCCAGCCGCCGAACCGCACCGGGTAGCTGATGTCGGCGCGCGGAAACTCCCACGGCGTGCCGTCCTTGAGCCAAGGGTCGGGGTACTCCATCTGGCTGCCACTCTGGATCTCCTGCGCGAACATGCCGTATTCGTAACGGATGCCGTAACCGAACGAGGGCAGGCCGACGGTGGCCATGGCGTCGAGAAAACACGCGGCCAGTCGGCCCAGGCCGCCATTGCCCAGCGCGGCGTCGGGTTCCTGGTCGGCCACCTCTTCCAGTGTGTGGGCGTATTCCTGCAGTCCCTGGCGCGCGGCGGCGTCGAGGTCCAGTGCGGCCAGCGCGTTGGACATGCTGCGTCCGATCAGGAACTCCATCGACAGGTAACAGACGCGGCGCGCCTTGTGGACGCGCTCCCGCGCTTCGTTGTCGACCCAGCGCTGCGACAGCTGCGCCCGGGCGACATGCGAGAGCGCGAGCATCAGGTCGTTCAGGGTGGCACGCCGGGCATCGACCGCCACCGTCTTGAGCAATTGCTCGCCGATCGCCGTACCCAGGCTGACCGGACTGTTGGGAACACGCATGTTCACGGACGAATCCATTTCAAAGTCGTATCGAGATGCCGGCAAAACGCCGGTGGCGGAATTTTCGCACGCAGGCCGCGAGCACAGCTATGTGCCTTGCCGGCGCGCCTTCGGCATTAAGATGGACCTGCAGCCGTTGGCGCTGACGCAAAGGAGACACGATGGAACCCCAGGAACTGGCGCGCAATCTGGATCTGCCCAAACGCGCGGTTGCGCTGGTGCTGGCGGGCGGACGGGGCAGCCGTCTGATGGGCCTGACCAACCACCGTGCGAAGCCGGCCGTGTATTTCGGGGGCAAATTCCGCATCGTCGACTTTGCCTTGTCGAACTGTCTCAATTCCGGCATTCGTCGCATCGGGGTGATCACCCAGTATGCATCGCACAGCCTGCTGCGCCACCTGCAACATGGTTGGGCGTTTCTCAAGAGCGAGATGAACGAGTTCGTCGATCTGATGCCGGCGCAACAGCGCAACGACGACGAAAGCTGGTACCGCGGCACGGCCGACGCGGTCTACCAGAACCGCGACATTCTGGAGAGTTATGGCGCCGACTACATCGTGGTGCTCGCCGGTGACCATATCTACAAGATGAACTACGCGCTGATGCTGGCCGACCATGTGGCCAAGGGCCGTCCATGCACCGTGGCCTGCATCGCGGTGCCGCGCATGGAGGCCACGGCGTTCGGCGTGATGCACGTCGATGGCGACAACATGATCACCGACTTTCTGGAAAAGCCGGCCGATCCACCGGCCATGCCGGGCAGTCCGGACATGGCTCTGGCCAGCATGGGCGTCTACATCTTCGATGCCGCTTATCTGTATGCCGAACTGGCGCGTGACATGGCCGATCCGAATTCAAGCCATGACTTTGGCAAGGACATCATTCCGCACGCCGTGCGCACCGCTCGTGCTGCTGCGCATCCGTTTGCGCTGAGCTGTGTGCCGCTTGGCTCCGACGCACAGGCCTACTGGCGCGACGTGGGCACGGTCGACGCTTACTGGGATGCCAACATCGACCTGACGGCGACCGACCCCAAACTCAATCTGTATGACCAGCGCTGGCCGATCTGGACTTACCAGCAGCAGTTGCCGCCGGCCAAGTTCGTGCACAACGAAGACGACCGGCGCGGCATGGCGATCGAGTCGATGGTCTCGGGTGGCTGCATCGTGTCGGGCGGGGTTTTTCGGTCCATTCTGTTTTCCAGCGTGCGCGTGCATTCACGCGCGCAGGTCAACTGGTCGGTGCTGCTGCCCAAAGTGGACGTGGGCCGGCGCGCGCGGCTGACCCGTTGTGTTGTCGATCGGGGGTGCCGGATCCCGGACGGCATGGTGATCGGCGAAGACGCCGAACTCGACCGCACACGTTTTCACCTCAGTGCCAACGGCATCTGCCTGGTCACGCGGGACATGTTGGAAAAAATCGCCGAATGAGGGTGCTGCATGCGGGGGCGGAGGTCTTTCCGCTGGTCAAGACCGGCGGACTGGCCGATGTCATGGGCGCCTTGCCCCAGGCGCTGGTCGCGCAGGGGGCCGACGTGCGGCTGGTGCTGCCAGGCCTGCCGGCAATCCTGCGCGGCGTGGTGCGACAGCGTACGGTCTGCGAAATCGGGCCGGTGTTCGGCGCTGCGCGGGTGCGCCTGATGCTGGGGGTGCTGGAGCACAGTGGCGTGTCGGCCTATGTGGTCGACGCGCCTTACCTTTACCAGCGTGCGGGCAATCCTTATCTCGATGCCCAGGGCCTGGAGTGGGGCGACAACCTGCAGCGTTTCGGCCTGTTGGGATGGGTGGCAGCGCACCTGGCCAGCGGCGAACTCGATCCGGATTGGGCGCCGCAGCTGATCCATGCGCACGATTGGCATGCCGCCATGTGCTGCGCTTACGTCGCGGCCCACCCGGGCGCCGTGGTCGCGACGGTTTTCACGGTGCACAACCTGGCCTACCAGGGTTTGTTCGACGCCAGCGATTACGGCTTGTTGGGTTTGCCGGCCCGGTTCATGGCGCACCACGCACTGGAGTTCCACGGTCAGCTGTCTTTCATGAAAGCGGGGCTGGCCTATGCGCAGCGCGTCACCACGGTCAGTCCGGGTTACGCGGCCGAGATCGCCACCGCGGAGTTCGGTTTCGGGCTCGACGGCGTCATCCGGGCGCGTGGCGCCGACGTGTCGGGCATTCTCAATGGCGTCGACGGTGCGGTCTGGGATCCACAGACCGACCCGTTGATCGAGGCGGCCTACTCCAGCGCAGACCTGCAGGGCAAGACGCGCTGCAAGGCCGCACTGCAGAAGGACATGGGGCTTGCCACTGATATGGATGCGCCGCTACTGGTCATCGTCAGCCGGCTGACGTCGCAAAAAGGCCTGGATCTGCTGCTGCAAGCCTTGCCCGCCCTGATGGAGCTGGGGGCGCAGCTGGCGGTGCAGGGGACCGGCGACGCGGACCAGGAAGCCGCCTTCGTGCAGGCTGCGCAACTGCATCCGGGCCGGGTCGCGGTGCGTATCGCCTATGACGAGGCGCTGGCGCACCGGATGGTGGCGGGCGCCGACATGATTCTGGTGCCGTCGCGATTCGAGCCCTGCGGCCTGACGCAACTGTATGGGCTGCGTTACGGCACGGTGCCGGTTGTGCGACGGGTAGGCGGCCTGGCCGACACGGTTGTCGACGCCACGGCGCAGGCGTTGGCCCAGGGCCAGGCGACCGGCTTCACTTTCGGCCCGGCCACTGCCGACGCGCTGGCGCAGGCGGTCACACGTGCGGTTCGGCTGTACCGGCAGGACGCCGCCTGGCGCGGTTTGATGCGCCACGGCATGGCACAGGATTTTTCCTGGGACCATGCAGCCAAGGACTACATCGCGCTGTACCGCGAACTGCTGGACGGCGCGGGCGGCTGAACCGGTCTCAATGGGTCTCGGCCGACTTGGCGGCGTCGATGGCGGCCGGCACCGGCAGCCGATGGTCGGGGCATACAATTTCAGCAGGGTGTCCGCGGACACGATCCACGAACCGGGAGCAACTGCATGCAGACAGACGCGTCGATTTTCAAGGCCTATGACATCCGCGGCATCGTGCCCACGACGGTGACAGAGGCGGTGGCCGAAGGCATTGGCAAGGCGTTCGGCACGATTGCGTTGGCCCAGGGTGAGACGACGGTGGCGGTCGGCCGCGACGGTCGCCTGAGTGGCCCCGCGCTGAGCGCTGCATTGGTGCGAGGTCTGGTTGCAGTGGGTATCGAGGTGATCGACATCGGCATGGTGACGACTCCTATGCTGTATTTCGCGGCCAGCACCGTCTGCGCCAGCGGCATCCAGGTTACCGGCAGCCACAATCCGCGCGACTACAACGGCTTCAAGATGGTGATGGGCTCGCGCGCGATCTTTGGCGAAGACATACAGGCGCTCAAACGCATGATGGACACCGAGACCTGGACCTTGCGCGACGGCGGCACGGTGCGCAACCTGAACGTGCTGGCACCGTACACGGCGCGTATCGTGTCCGACATCAAGCTGAGCCGACCGCTCAAGATCGTCGTCGATTGCGGCAATGGCGTGGCTGGAGCGTCGGCACCCGCCATCCTGCGGGCCATCGGATGTGAGGTGACGGAGCTTTTCAGTGAAGTGGACGGCAATTTCCCGAATCACCATCCGGACCCGAGCAAGCCCGAAAACCTGCGCGACCTGATCGCCACATTGGCCGCTGGCGACGCCGAGCTGGGCCTGGCCTTCGACGGCGATGGCGACCGACTCGGAATCGTCACCAAGCAGGGCAATAACATCTATCCGGACCGCCAGATCATCCTGTTTGCGCGTGACGTGTTGTCGCGCGTGCCCGGCGGCACCATCTTGTTCGATGTGAAATGCTCCCAGCGCGTTGCGCCGGCCATCGTGGCGGCGGGTGGCAAGCCGCTGATGTACAAGACCGGTCATTCGCTGATCAAGGCGCGCATGAAAGAACTCGACTCGCCATTTGGCGGCGAGATGAGTGGCCATATTTTCTTCAAGGAGCGCTGGTTCGGGTTCGACGATGGCACCTATGCGGCCTGCCGGCTGCTGGAGATCGTCAGTCGGGTGGCCGACGCGAACCGCATGCTCGACGAATTGCCGACCAGTTTCTCGACCCCCGAGCTCAACGTTCCATGTGCCGAGGGTGAGGCGCCCGAATTGGTGCGCAAGGCGGTTGCGTTGGCCGATTTCGGCGTGGACGCCAGCGTCAACACCATCGATGGCCTGCGCATCGACTGGAGCGACGGTTTCGGGCTGATGCGCTCGTCCAACACCACGCCGGTGCTGGTGTTGCGTTTCGAGGGCCATACCGAAGCGGCGCTGGAACGTATCCAGAGCGCGATGATGGCGTTGCTGCACCAGGTCAAGCCGGACGCGAAGGTCGGCGCGAGCGCGCACTGACGTCTGGCGACGCAAACGGACTGGACCAGCGGCAGTTGCGCCTGACCGGTGATCGTGTTGCTGGCCGCTTTGATTTCGGTCGCCGGTGCGATGGAGCCGACCGGTACCGCAGACGTGATCGCGCGGGCGCTGCTGGACGGCGTCGCGCAGGGCAATGCCGTTGTGGGGCCGCTGTAAGAAGATGACCGAACAGTCCGAACCGAACCGCACCGGCGCAGCGCGCCCGCAGACCGACATCGAGCAAGTCGTGCAGGCGCTGGCCGAGGGGCGCAACAAGCGCGTGCGCAAGTTCCTGGCCCGCATGCACCCGGCCAAGACCGCTGCCCTTCTCGAAATGCTCGACCCCGACCAACGCACCGCGTTGTGGCAGCAGGTCGAGTCGGGCCTGGAGGCGCGAATTCAGCCCCATCTCAACCTGGCGCTCAGCGGGGAACTGGCGGGCGAGTCGGGTGATTCGGGCGATGACCAGACGGCCGACCAGGCGGAGCAGTCCGCGCAGCGGCAAGGCCATGGCGGTCACGGTAGCGTGAACCATCTGGAGGCGGTGCGCCATGCGTTGGCGGCCGGTCGACTCAAACGTGTCGCGAAAACGCTGCGCCGTATCCATCCGGCCAAGGTGGCCGGGCTGCTCGAGGCCTTGCCGCCTGTGGAGCGGCCGCCGGTGTGGAGCATGGTGGACACCGAACGTGCGGGCAAGGTGCTGACCTATCTGCACGACGAGATCCGTGTGACGCTGGCGATGGAACTCGACGTCGATGACCTGGTGGCATCGGCCCAGCACCTCGAACTCGACGACCTGGTCGACCTGATCCAGGGACTGCCCGGGGAACTCGGCACGCGGCTGATGCAGGCAGCGAGCGGCAGCCGGCGCGAGCAGCTTGAGTCGATGTTGTCGTACCCCGAGGACTCAGCTGGCGGCCTGATGAATGCCGATGCGATCGAGGTGCGCGCCGACGTCAAGGTCGGCACGGTGCTGCGTTACCTGCGCCTGCGCGAGGCACTGCCGCCGCAGACCGACATGCTGATGGTGGTCGACCGCCAGGGCCATTACCAGGGTGTGCTGCGTCTGGGCGCGCTCGTCACGGCCGAGCCGACGCGGCGCGTGTCCGAGATCATGCAGACCGACATTTCGGGGATTTCCGTGGGTATGGACAGTGCCGATGTCGCCCGGGTGTTCCAGGAGGACGACCTGTTGTCTGCGCCAGTTGTCGATGAGCACAACCGGCTGATCGGCCGCATCACGATCGACGACGTCGTGGATCTGATCCGCGAAAACTCGGACCGCACGATGATGCAGATGGCCGGTCTGGACGACGAGGCCGACATGTTCGCGCCGATACTGGTGAGTTCGCGCCGACGCGCGGTCTGGCTGGGCATCAATCTGGTCACCGCGTTCCTGGCGGCCTGGGTTATCGGTCGCTTCGAGGCAACCCTGACGCAGATGGTGGCGCTTGCCGTGCTGATGCCCATCGTGGCCAGCATGGGCGGCATCGCCGGCAGCCAGACACTGACCCTGGTCATCCGCGGGTTGGCTCTGGGCCAGGTGCAGAAGGGAAACATCCGGGTTCTGTTCAACCGCGAGGTCGGCGTGTCCATCCTCAATGGCATCTTGTGGGCGGTCGTGATCGCCCTGCTGGTGGTTGCCTGGTTCGACAACTGGGGCCTCGGCGCCGTGCTGGGCGCTGCGATCCTGATCAACCTGCTGTGCGCTGCGCTGGCGGGACTGGCCATTCCGCTGATCCTCGACCGGCTGGGCATCGACCCGGCGCTGGCGGGCAGTGTGATACTGACCACGGTGACCGATGTGGTCGGTTTCTTTGCCTTCCTTGGCCTGGCGACGGTGCTGCTGCTGTGAATTCAGCACAGTTGTTGGCCTGCCACAATCGGCGGTGGCCATCGAAAGGTGGTTCATTGGACTACACTTGATGCATGGATTTCGAGTGGGATGGCCAAAAGAGTCAGGCTTGTTTTCAGGAACGCGGATTTGACTTCGCTGTCGCTGCAGGAGCGTTCTTTGATCCGGGTCGTCTTGTTCGCGAGGACGCCCGATACAGCTATGGTGAAAGTCGCTATCAGTTGTTGGGCAAGATCGAGGGCCGGCTATTTGTTGTGATCTATACCCGGCGGCGTGATGCGATCCGAATCATTTCGGCCCGAAAAGGCAACCAGCGAGAGGTGAAGGAATATGAAGACCGTACGCATGACGATTGACCCGTCAGTACCAGCATCGCTTGCACGCGGGCGCGTCGATATGGCGCGAGTTGACGCCACGACCGAAGATGAAATTGCGCGTCACAAGGCCAGCGATGACGCCCAGGCGATGCTGGACGTCGCCAAGTTTGCACGGCGTGTTCGCAGGCGGCTTGGATTCAGCCAAGCCGAGTTTGCAGATCGCATCGACGTTTCCCTCGACACGATTCGCAACTGGGAGCAGGGCAAGCGATCGCCGACCGGTGCCGCGAAGGCATTGCTCAAAGTGTTGGACAAGGCTCCTGAGGCCGCATTGGCGGCGCTGCAGTGATGGACTGGACAGAAGGCGCATTGTGATTGGCTGATTCGCGTGGTGAACCGTTCGACGGCTGGCATCGCTACTGGCGCAGGCCGATACGAACGCTGGCCTTGCGTGCTCTCTGGCCAGGCGATCAGGAACCGGGCGAGAAAGCTTGTGCCACAGGGTAGCGCGTCCGCACGCTCGATGAATCCGCGCAGCGCTTCGGGCTGGACCATGACACCAAAGGTCAGTCGACGGTCCCGCGCGGGGCGGGTGACGTAGCGGCAGGAAACCGGAACATCTGTGACGCGTCGATGGGCGGCCGGCGCATCAGCGTGCGGATGCCGGCACTCTGGGACGCCGGGCACCCGAACCCGGCGGGGTGGCGTGAAGTGGAGTTTCGTTGTGTGTCCGGCGGAAGCGAAGCCCAATACTTTTGGGCCGCAATGAAGCTCACCCGATGCCGCTACGCAGCAAGGCTTGGGCCGGGGTGATGATGGCGATACCCTGGAAGGTTTCAAGCACGAGCAAATCATCATCGCCCGCGACGATGCAATCGACCTTTGCGGCCAGTTCCAAGGTGAGCACAGCATCGTCATCGGGATCACGGCAAACTGGCTGTGGCAAGGGCGGCGGATCGACCACCTCTGCGAGCTGGCGCACTTGCGCCAGCACCTGTTCGCGTGACGTGTTCGCGCGCATAAGGATCGCATCGAACTTCGCCCGGCCGATCACATCGGCCAACTCCACAAGCAGCGCCGGGCTGGTGATCAAGGCGATGGAGCCATTGCGCACCTGTTCCAGCAGCGCATGAGGCGGACCGTGCCACAACAAGGCAGACACCAGCACATTGGTGTCAAAGACCGCTCGCACGGGTCAGCCGTTTTTCCTGCGCGCGGAGCGCGCCGCCTTCACCTCGGCATTGATCTCCTGCATCGACAAAGGCGCGATCCCTGCCGCGGCCACCCGATCGGCGATCGCCAGTAGCGAATTGGCCGCCTCGCGCTGGCGCAGCGCCTGGGTCAGCAGCCGGTCCAGTGCCTGCGGTGTCAGCAAGCCCGCCGCACGTGCCGCCTGAGCGGTGGTGTCGGGCAACTCGATCTGAAGCATGGTCATGCTGGGGCCTCCTGGCCAGGCGGTAGTTTGGGTCTGTCTCTTATACACATCTCCGAGCCCACGAGACTAAGGCGAATCTCGTATGCCGTCTTCTGCTTGAAA